>Ga0172370_10005503_pt1 | contig 16313 bp, 14 predicted proteins | sample LakKiv5m_FD_114538 | JGI IMG/M metagenome (GOLD analysis project Ga0172370, IMG submission 114538) | Freshwater microbial communities from Kabuno Bay, South-Kivu, Congo - kab_022012_11.5m | ecosystem: Environmental > Aquatic > Freshwater > Lake | place: Democratic Republic of the Congo...
CCTGGGGCAGATGCTTGCAGGCACCAAGTTCCACCGCTACGCGCAGCAGCGCGGGCAGCAGGGCATAGGCGCCTCGGGCTGCACCATGTACTCCCAGATAACGACGGGAAAGCCCGTTAAGGTAATCTCGCGCTACGACACCCGCAGGATAACTTGCGAAGTGTCCATTGACCTCAAGTCCAACACGCCCCTTGTCCTAAACCAAGTGAAAGAGGACGGCGAGTTCGGGCACGGCCTTACCGTGGAGGGCGAGTTCGCGGACGTGAAGTACGACAAGTCCAGCTTTGGCGTGTATGAATACGTGCGCAGGACAGCGCTTGCAAACCCCCACCTCCAGATAACGCTCCACGACCCCGAGGGGCAGACCCACCAGTTCCCCCGCTCGTCCGACAAGATACCCGACAAGCCCATGATAGTGCAGCCGCACCCCATGGGGATTTCCACGAACGACCTGATTGACTTTGCGCACAGGGAAAAGGAATGCCGCCGCGTCTCCTCCTTCCTGCAGGAGCGCTTCGCGCGCTTCTCGGCGGCAAAAGTGGACGAGATAAAGGCGCTCTGCCCTGAAGTTGACTTTGACAAGAAGCCCTCCGAGCTCAAATGGGTGGAGGCGGAGAAGATAGTGAAGGCGATACACAATGAGAATGTGAAGTGGATTGCCCCTGCCACGGACTCGGTGAAGCCGATTGGCAAGGAGCAGATTGAAAAGTCGCTCAAGAACATACTGGCACCGGAGTTCGTGGTGGTTTCCGAGCGCTCGCCCAAGATATACAAGGGCGGCATCCCATTCATGGTGGAGGCGGCGCTCGCATACGGCGGCGGCGCTGGGAAGAAGGCGGGCGACATGTCCTCATCCGAAGTGATACGCTATGCCAACCGCGCGCCATTGCTGTTCGACAACTCGGGCTGCGCAATCACCGAGGCGGTAAAGGCAATCGACTGGAAGCGCTACAAGCTCAAGAACTTCGAGGAGGAGCCGCTTTCCGTGTTCGTGAACATCTCAAGCGTGTATGTCCCCTACACCTCGGCAGGCAAGCAGGCAATATCAAACGACGAGGAAATCATCCAGGAGATAAAGAACGCCATAATGGAGGCCGCGCGCGACCTGCAGGCATACCTCTCGGGGATTCGGCGCGACCATGACAAGAAAGAGAGGCGCAAGGCGATACTGCGCTACGTCTCCCAGCTCTCGCACGACCTGCCGGACCTGGCAGGCAAGGGAAAGGCGGGCGAAATCGAAAAGAAGCTCATAACACTCATAGAAACAAAGTACTCCTCCCAGATAGAGTCCGAAGAGGGCGAGGAAGAGGCGAAGAAGGAGAACGGGAACGGCAAGAACGGGAAGGAAGAAGAGGATGAAGGGGAAGAGTAGGATGCAATGACGGCAAAAGAAGCGTAATGTTTGTTTGGTGTTCACATGGCAAAGGAAATCACAAGGGCAAAAACCTCCGCATCAGCATCGGACTCGGGCAAGGGCGGCGCGTTCATCGCAAACAAGCTCGAGCGGCTGGGCCAGGACATGCTTGCGCAGATTGACGCGGACACCTCCCCCACATTCACCACCGCGCTTAGGAGCAAGGGCAACATCATCTATGACAACGGCGTGGGCTTCATCCGGCTTGGCGACAAGACGGAAGAGCGCACTTTCATAAACGTGGGCCAGGCGCGCAAGTTCATGCAGACCGTGGCAATCGCCTCCAAGTGCAAGAAATTCCTCAAGGAGGATGCGCACACATCCATAAGAGGCTTGTACTACCAGCTCAAGTTCTCGCTCGGCGACACGCTGGACGAGGAGCTTTTCTCGGAGCAAAGCGAAAGCAACCCCCTTGTCGAGGACCTTGAAGTCGCCCTGAACGTGAAGCGCGAGGACCTCAACCTGAACACGGACAGGAAAGGCGTGGTGGCAGGCCCCATGGTTCTGAAGGACAGGTTCGGAGGCGACGAGACCGAGATAGACTGCACCAAGCAGGGAAGGAGCGGCTGGATGATTCCATCCGACGTCGACAACGGCATGGAATTCAAGTCAATCGATGCGGACTACGTCCTCGTCGTTGAAAAGGACGCCATGTGGCAGAGGCTTAACGAGGACAAGTTCTGGAGAAAGGAAAACTGCATACTCATCACCCCCAAGGGGCAGGCAAGCCGCGGCTGCCGCCGCCTCATCAGGAAGCTTGCTTCCCGCAAGCTCCCCGTCATCGTCTTCACGGACTGCGACGCGTGGGGCTGGTACATCTACTGGGCGATAAAGACGGGCAGCATGAACCTCGCCTACCTTGGCAATGACATCGCCACGCCCGAGGCGCGCTTTGTGGGCGTGACCATGCGCGACATCAAGGACTACGACTTCCTCGGGCAGCTCACCATAAACGCCAAGGAAGTGGACATCAAGCGCGCGGAGGAAATGCTTTCCTACGAATGGATTTCCTGCCACAAGGACTGGGTGGAGGAGCTGAAAACCGTCCTGAAAACGAAGAAAAAGATAGAGCAGGACGCCTTGCAGGGCCCGCGCCTGAGTTTTGTTGGCGACTACTTAAGAGAAAAAATTGAAAAGAAAAAGTTCTTGGCTTAGCTGGGTTTGGGGGGCGCCGCACTAAGGGGGCGCAGCCCCCTTGGGGTGGCAGGCGACTACCTGCGCGAAAAGATTGAGAAGAAGAAGTTCCTGGCTTGAGGGTCAAGCAAATCTCGGAAGCCTGAACTCCACGCCAATCTGCAGCATCCTGTCAATCACTTTCCTGAAAAGCTCCGAGCTGTCGATGTGCGCATCTTTCCTGTCATGTATGAGCGGAATATGGATTATTGGTTTTCCATCCTCTCCCTTTGCCCACTGCGCCTCCACATGAGCAAGCACGCCACTCCCATCCTTTATGTGCGCGGGCGCGTCAAAACCATTATTAAAACCCGCTCCGCATCAGGCTCATGCAAAAGCCAGTGAGCGCGCTTGCCATCCTCATTCTCCTCACCACTTTTGCCTTTGCGCAGGAAAACCCGCAGCTCGCCTCCTCCCTCTCGGCGGTGGTGACGGCGCACGGCACTGTGACCGCGTCAGGCGGGCAAATCCACAGCCTGAGCATGAACATCTCGGTGCCTTCCTCCACCCCCTACCAAATCGTGGAGGCGGGCGAGCCCATGGTGCTTGACCCGGACGGCAATGGCTACATTGCAATATCCGCGGACAACCCGCCCAACCCATTCACCTACTCCAAGCTCATCACGGTGCAATCCGTGGCGCGCACCACCGCGGCGCTCCCTGAAAGCTACGCCGTGCCATCAGAGCTCAGGCGCTTCTTTTCCGCGACCAACCGCACGCAATCAGGCGACGCGGGCATGAGGCAGCTTGCCCAGAACATCACCTCTGGCGCGCAGACGCCCTTTGAAAAGGTGGCGCTCCTTGCAATCTACGTGAACAGGAACATGCGCTACGAGGAATCCATGGTGGGGCAGGAAAAGGACGCGCTCTGGGTGAAGCAGAACATGTACGGAGTCTGCACGGAATACGCCACGCTGTTCACCGCGCTTGCGCGCTCCATAGGCATACCCGTGCGCTACGTCTCGGGCTACGTGTATAGCGACAAGTTCTCAAGCTGGATGGGGCATGCATGGGCGGAGGCATACGTCGGAAAATGGGTGCCCGTGGACCCCACATGGTTCGAGGTGGGCGCGCTGGACGCCATGCACATCGAGGAATCAAGGCATGATGAGTTTGCCCGCCGCGATTCCCTCTCCGCGTCTGTTTCAAGCGCCGGCGTGGCGCTGGACTGGAACACGGGCGAAAAGAACGGGGCGGTGGCGGGCAACATCCAGACTTCCAAGGTAGCATACAGCCAGCCCTACGCAGGCTTCACATTCGATTCGCCTGCGCACGACCTGGCGCCCGGCGGCACCACGATTGCCTACCTTGCAATCAACGGCACGGACTACAGGGTGATTTCCCTCTCGCTTGCAGGCTGCCTGGGGGCAAAGAGCGTGCTCCTGGACGAGTCGGACCGCTACCTCATATTGGAGCCCAACAAGACATCCACCATGGTATGGCAGCTCAATGCATCCTCCTCCCTCCCAAGGAGCTACATCTACACCTGCCCACTCACCCTCAATTCCCCCTACCTTGAGCGCCGCACGCTTGCCATTGGCGTGGACCCCTACCAGCAGCCCTCCCCTGCATTCGATGCAAGCCTGCGCGAAAGCGACGTGCTTCCCGGGCAGGGCAATTCCGTGTTCCTGCGCATCCCCCGCCAGCTGCGCGGCAAGGAGTTCATCGCAGTGCTTCCTGACGGAGTCTACAGCGCACAATCCAACGATGCCACGCTTGAAATCCCGTTCCCCGCGCAAGAGACAGGCAGCGTGCCGGTTTACGTGGCTGGCGAAGGCGGCGGCGCGGAGGAGCTTGGCTTTTTCTCAGGCTCGCAATCAGGCATAAGCATAGTGTCATTCTCATTGCCCCCCCACCTCGTGGCAGGCAAGGCTGCGGCTGCGCAGGCGAACATATCAGCATCCTCCTACCCTGCCGACATCGCGCTGGACTTTTCGCTTGGCAGCCAAAGCGAGCAGATAGTGGGAAAGATTTACGCCCCGGCATCATTCGCCTTCAACTTCACCCCGGACACGCCTGGCACATTCACCGCGCGCCTGGCAGCCTCCTCCCGGGGCTCAGCATCGGAGCAAAACCAGGTGGCAACAGTGGCTGCCGCGCCCATGCTGGCGATTGACAGGGTGGAAACAATCTACTCGAACAACACGCTTTATGCCAGGGTGTACTTCCTCCAGACCGGCTCGCCCACTGCGCCCACCGCGTCGGTGGAAGGCTCTGCATATCCGGCGTCCGCGCCGCTTGTGCTTGTGCTGCCGCTTGGCAATCATGCCGTGCTGCTTTCCTGGTCCGACGCGGCTGGCAACAGCTATTCCTCAAGCGAGCAAATCACTGTCTCGCAGCCCGGCATCCTCTCCGCAGTGCCTGCGCAGGGCTGCCCGCTTGCAACCGCGCTGCTCTTCACTGTTTTAATATTCTCGGCCTCAATGGCAAAGGGGCGCAAGGCGTGACCATGGAAATTGTCTTTCTCGGGACTGGCGGGGGCAGGTTCAACCTGATTTCCCAGCTTCGCCGCACAGGCGGGTTTGCCGTGCTTGGCAAGCCGCAGCTCCACGTCGACCCCGGCCCTGGCGCGCTTGCAGCCTGCCACGATTTTTCCGTCGACCCGAAAAAGACCGACGCCGTGGTTGTGACGCACAACCACATAGACCACTCAAACGACGCGGAACTCATGCTCGAGGCGATAAACTACTACCCTGACAGGAAGCGCGGCGCCATCATCGCCTCCAAAAGCATCCTGGTGGGCGACGAGTACGGCGAGCGCGGGGTTTCCACCTACTTCACGGACAAGGCGGAAGCCTCGCATGTCGCGCGCGTGGGCAGGCCGATAAAAATAAACGGCGCCACCCTCACGCCCACGCCTGTCCGCCACGAGGATGCTACTGGCTTTGGCTTTGTGCTTGAAATGGGCGGCGCAAGGGTGGGCTACACCTCGGACACGGAATATTTCCCCTCGCTTGCCAGCCACTTTCCGCGCTGCGACCTGCTGATAGCGAACAACCTCAAGTCAGGCGCGGATGGCGTGCCAGGGCACCTTTACAGCAACACGACCGTGAAGCTGCTTTCCGAATGCCGCCCCCGCCTCTGCGCGCTTACGCACATGGGGCAGTCCCTCATCAGGGCGGGCCCGGCGGCAGAGGCCAAAAGGATACAGGCGCAAAGCGGCGTGCGCACCATTGCCGCAACGGACGGGATGAGGATATCCCTCCCCTCCCTTCAGGTGAAAAAATGAAAAGCCCCAAAAGAAAAATGAAGATATTTTTCCTCGGCACCAACGGCTGGTTTGCCACGCGCACGGGCAACACCGTCTGCACCGCCATTGCACTCCCCGGCCGGCTCATAGTGCTTGACGCAGGCGACGGCTTCCGGCACGTCCCGGCGCTGCTCTCCCGCCTCGGTCTCTCCCGCGCGGACATCTTCCTCTCGCACATGCACATCGACCACATAGGCGGGCTCCACATCCTCAACATGCTGCCGCGCGGCATGCGGGCGCGGGTATTTGCGCACAAAAGCTACATGCCCGTGCTTACCCGGTTCGTGGCGCACCCCCACACCGTCCCCCCGCCCGAGCAGTGGGCAAAAGTGACGCTGCATCCTCTCCGCACGGGCGAAAACCGCCTGCCTTACTGCGTGCGCGTGCTTCCCCTTGACCATGGCGACCCGTGCTTCGGCTTCCGTTTTTCCCTGGAAGGCAAGGGAATCGCCTACTGCACGGACACGGGCCCGTGCAAAAACTACACGCGCCTTGCAAAAAACGCGGACCTGCTCATAACGGAATCCTCCCTGCTGCCAGGCACCCTCCCAATGCCGAACTGGCCGCACCTCTCCCCCCAGTCTGCGGCGCAGGAGGCGAAAAGGGCAGGGGCGGCGCGCCTCATCCTCACGCACTTCGACGCCAACAAATACCGCACGCCCAATCTCCGCAGCGCGGCGCAGGCGGTCGCGCGCAAAATCTTCCCGCGCGCCATAGCGGCAAGGGACGGGATGGAAATAGAAGTATGAAACCGCAGCCAGGCAGAACGAATTTAAACATGCAATGAGGGAAATCCCCATATGGCGCTTCTTGAACCCGCAACGCTTCTCTCGCAGTTCCGCGACATACTGATATTCGCGGTAGTGGCATGCTACATATTCGCGGCAGGCAAGATTGCGGACTTCCTCACCAAGGCAGGCGGCAGGATAACAAAGCGCGAGGTGCTCTTCGCCCCGTTTGCCTACGTTTTCCTCTGCTTTTTCGCGCTCCTCCTCTACGTGTCATCCGGCGCCTGGGTGCCGCCGCAGAACACCATAATCACGACCGCGGCATACCTTGTCCTCCTCCCCCTCGCGCTGTGCATCGCGGCAGGCGCGCTTGCGCTCCACGGATTTTTCCACGACAGGCTCAACCCGCTGCAGTCGCTCGACCTTTCCATGCACATAGTGCTTGCGCCCATATTCGACGGCTTCACGGGCTACTGGACGGCGATTGGCGCGGCAGCGGTGCTCGTGTTCGCCTCCGGCCTGTCTTTTTGGTCCAGCGGCGGGAACTTCTCGCTTGTCACGCTTGACTTCCTCATAATGTCCGCGCTCTTCTCGCTTTACTTCCTCTACCGCGCGCTCACCGCGCGCGACAACGAAGGGCGCGCGGCAAACGGCGTCTCCACCCTGGTGATACTCGCGCCCTCCGTCCTGCGCCTGTTCCTGCCAAGCGTGGTCTGCGCGCTCCTTGCGCTCATCCCGTTGCAGTTCTTCAAGACCTGCCCGCTCCTCCAGACGGGCAACGAAGTGACGCTCGCGCTCTCCGTCCTCGCAACGCTCGTGCTCCTCGTGCCAGTCATCCCCATCATCTACGCAATCGCGGTCAACGTTCTTCGCGCGGCAAGCGCGTTCGCCGTCCTGCTGCGCAAGGAAAAGCCCGCGAAGGCGAAGGAAAAAGAAGAGGAGTGAGCGCGCGGGCAGGAAAGCTTTTTATCGTTCCCTCCGAATGTGTGCGCATGGACAAGGCGACCATTGCGCTTCTCTCGCTGGCCCTGCTTGCATGCGTGCTGGGCGCGGCATGGCTCTTCAGCATCAACGAGGGGCTTGCGGCAAAGCTGGACGCGCTCAACCGCACCTCGGCACAGCAGCTTGCGCAGGCGCAGTCAGACTACCTTGCGCTCAACACCCGCTACGTTTCCGCGCAGAAGGAGCTTTCCGCTACCAGCGAGCTTCTTGGCACTGAAGAGGCAAAGCTGGCATCCACCAGCAAGCAGCTTTCGCAGGCAGAGGCGGCGCTGAACGACAGCAGGCAGAACCTCGCGGGCCAGCAGCAGAAAGCGGATGCGCTGAACAAGGAGCTGAACCAGCTTGAAAGCAGCATCAACGAGTCCCTTGCCTGGTTCCGGGACAACGCCTACATGCCTGTGAACTACACATGGACCGCGGACATCTTCATGACCCGCGTGATGTCCGACTGCACCGACAAGGGCAGCCTCAACCTCGCATGCGTCTCGCATCTCATGGAGAACACAGCATTCGCAATACATTACCGCACCGGCGGGCTCCCCGGGAACGTCAACCACTTCAAGGGCGTGAAAGGCACAATCGACGAGGGCTGGGGCGACTGCAAGGACTATTCATTGCTCTTCAAGGCGATACTGAACTCCGTGCGCAGGCAAAACGCGAGCCTGAGCATCGTGGCATGGCAGCCCGCATCATCAGGCGACTTCCGCGTCTACCCCAAGGAAACGCCGGGCGAGACGGGTCCGTACTGGGTGTATGCGAACGCAAAGGGCGCGAACATGGGCGCACCCCAGCACGCATACGTCATCTGCTACAGCGTGGACGCCGCAAGCGGGCACTGCACCGTGGCGCTTTCCGATGCCGACGTGCAGGCAAGCCAGCAGGTGCCATTGCTCGAGGGCGCATATGCCTTTGAGCCGCAGTCGGGCCGCTACCTTGGGCGGCTTGGCGAATCGCTTTCCATCTGCACAGGCAGCGGCTGCAAGCAGCAGGGCGGAAAGATATGGCTCGTGATTTCCGACAGCGACCTGTACATGTACGGGGACAACGGCTGGCAGGGGTACGCAGACTACCTTTCGCGCGTGCAGGAAGCGAAAAACGGCATCCCCAGTTGATTCCGAGTTGCAGGCGGGTGGATATCTTTATTAGCTATATCTGAGCTTTTGGAATACTGCATTTTTGAGGTGGCCATATGGAAATCGAGCAGCCCAGCATCCTTGACGCATCCGAGCCTGTTTCGCGCGCAATAAACGAAATCTCCCGCACAGGGCTTCCCGTCATCGTGACAAAGGACGGCAAGTACGTCGGGGTGATAGACGAGCGCGCAATCAGGACGCACAGCGACCCGTCCAAGGCGAAGTGCGGCTCGCTCTCCGAGCGCGCGCCCACGCTTTCCCCTGAAAGCACGGTGATGGACGCGTGCAACGCGTTTTTCGCAGGCCGCTTCAAGGCAATCCCGGTGATTGACAAGGGCAAGGTGCAAGGCGCAATCACAAGGCGCACCCTTTTCCGCGAGCTTTTGGGCGAGAAGATGCTCACCAAGAAGCGCGTGTCCGAGGTGATGACCACCCCCGTGCACACGCTTGACATCTCCTCCTCCATAGGCCAGGCGCGCTCAGAGATGAGGCGCCAGAGCATCCGCAGGGTGGTGGTGACAAAGGACGGCAAGATTGCCGGGCTCCTCTCAGTATTCGACCTCGCCACGTCGCTCTCTGGGAAGATGCAGAGCAGCCCCTTCTACCGCGGGGGCGAGAAGACGAGCATGGACGCCCAGCCCATAGGCTCCTACGTGAAAAAGCAGGTGGAGACCATAAACGAGTCCGACTCGCTGGCATCGGCCGTGAAAAAGATGCTCGACGCCCGCGTGGCCGCGCTCATAGTGGAGGATGCAGGCTTCCCGCACGGCATAGTGACCGCAAAGGACATACTGCACTCCGCGCTTGCGGAGGAAAAGGGCGCCTCGCGCGTCTTCATATCGGGAATCCCGCACGACAAGCGCGAATATTCCTCCCAAATCGCCGATGAGGGCGAAAAGCTGCTCGCCAGGCTCGGCAAGAGCACGTCTGTGCGCTCGCTAGCATACCACGTGAAGAACGAGGGCTCGGGCTTCTCGGTGCGCGCGCGGCTGGACACCGCGCACAAGTCCTACAACGCATCCTCATTCGATTTCAGGATAGATTCCGCGGTGCGCCAGGCGACCGACGAAATCGAGAAGATGGCCTCCAAGGACAAGGTCACGGGGATGAGCAGGAAAAAGAGCGTGCAGCGCGCAAGGGACGTCGCCGAGGAGTGAGAAGGGGATGACAATAGCCTATCCAACCTACCCGGCGCTTGACAAGGCATGGCGCTCGACATGCCGCGTGCTGTTCGGCGAGGAAGTGGGCGAGCTTGCCCCATTTGCCGGATGGCTCAAGGAATACGTCTATGCGACCCGCCCCGAGCGCTCGGCTGTTTCTGGCAAGCCCATAACAATAACAATGGACGACTACTCCCCTGGCGGGCGCTTCGTATCGTTCGATGAAATCGACTTTGGGAAAAAGTTCGAGCCGATAGGCATAAATAACCTCAAGGACATCGACAGCCTTGTGGGGGCTGCAAGCGAGCGCATGGCTTACACCGGCAATGCGGTGCTGGGCAATTCATCCCACGTCGAGGGGAGCACAGGCGTGCTGGACAGCCACTATGTGCTTGACTCGGCAATGGTGAGCAAATCCAAATACGTGGCATACTCCCGCTGGGAGGCTGAAACAGAATACTGCTTCGGGGGGATAGGCACCACGCTGGGCAGCTTCATGGTGAAAAGCAGCGGAAGCAACCTCACGCGCTGCTTCGAGTGCCACATGACAAACGACCTTGCGGACTGCTATTTCTGCGCAAAAACACTCAACAGCAAGGACTGCATCTTCTGCTTCGGGGTGGAAAACAAATCGCATTGCATCGGAAACACGCAGCTTACCAAGGAAAAATACGCGGCCATAAAGAAAAAGCTCCTTTCCGAAACAGCGCAGCTGCTCCGCAAGGACAAGCGCATCTTTTCCCTGCTCAAAATAGTGGAGATGTCCTCGAAGCACAAGCCGAACGAGCTTGGCATAACATTTCGGCAAGAAAAAGCGCGCCCATTCACCCTCAAGCCGATTGAAGAGGCGTTTGCAAGCACGTCTTCCCTCCTTCTCGGCAAGAGGCTCTCCATGCGCGACTGTGCAGGCTTCCTGCAGAAGCACGTGCCGAAAAATCCCATCCTGAAATCCTGCCTCACAGGCTCTGATGTCACGGTGGGCGGCTATCGCGCCAACCTTCTTGGCATGTACAACCTCAAAGGCAGGATGGCGAGCGAGGATGAAATACGGGAAATAGGAAAGCACGGCATAGGCGAAGCCAATGCAGGGAAGCTTGCGATTGACGCCAGCGCCCTCACCGAACTTCTCCATCCGATAGCATACTTCAACCTCGAAAAGGACACTGGAAAAATAAGCAATGTCGCCAAATGCGCAGTGGTGATAAACGCCACCGACGGCTACGAAACCTCGGCGCTCATCCAGTCAAAGAAATGCGCCTACTGCTTCTGGACGCTGAACGACGAGTCAGTGTTCGGCTCATACATGGCGCACAACTCGTCCTTCTGCATGAACGCCTACAATTCGCAGCGCCTCACGCGCTGTTTCGAGGCAGATAGCTGCGAGAGCTGCTCTGACATTTATTTCTCGCACAACTGCGAAAACGTCCGCGACTCCATGTTCTGCTTCAACGTGAAAAACCTCGCGCACGCAATCGGCAATGCGGAGCTTCCCCCCGACCAGTACAAGCGCGTGAAAGCCTCGCTCGTCGCGCAGATGGCCGACGAGCTTGAAAAGAAGCACGACCTGAAGTGGGATATCTTCACGGTTGGCGCGCGATAGCTTAGCAGAAATTCCTCTCTTTTTTGCGCGGGTATCTTCCGTCCTCGTTCGGGCCAATATCTTCAGGGTCGAACTCCTTGGAAGAGGGATGCAAATCTATTTTGGCAGGCTTGATTTTCTTCCCCTCAAAAGTGATTTCATAAATGCCCTTGTATCCTCCCGTCGCCATTCCGAGCTCGGTTGCAATCTTCCCATACATCTCAGGCAGGGCGCCGCAAAGTTTCCTTATTCCGGGCATCTTTCTTGCTTCCTCAACAATCCTTGCAAGAAGGGGAAGGTAAATTCTGCCGGCATCCTTTGCCTCGTGCGGCAAGAAGAGGACAAAGTCTGCAGTCTCATAGCATCTGCGGTATGATGCCCTCGCCGCTTCCTCTCCGTGGTAAAAATATGCATTGCCCGCAAACGATGCCTGCCTATACCTGACGCTCGCGTCCATGCTTTGTATCTTGTAAGTTACCGGCATGCCAAATCCAACAAGCGAGCCGCTATCCTTTGCCACGAATATGCCGCCTGCATTGCGCTGTGCCGCAAGCCTTTCAGGGCCCCAGCCAATGTCAAGCAAATTGGTGTCAATATTGCGCTTGCGGAACTCATCCGTTTGATTCCTGAAAATTCTTTCGATTGCGCTAACGTCCTTCTTTCCCGCCGTCCTTACGTGTATAGCCATGTTCTCCCCTCACACCTTGCTTCATTTTTGACCATCCTTGTTTTAAACCGCGCGCAGCAAGTAATAAATACTCTCAACCCTAATCTGTTGCAGGTGCATAAATGTCCTTGCTTGAAACCATTCTCTGCGGCATAAAGCTCCAAAACCCTCTCATCCTCGCCTCAGGCATACGCGGAAACTCGTCAGGGCTTCTCATCCGCGCAGGAAAGGAAGGCGCGGGCGCGGCGACATCAAAATCCTGCTCGCTCCTGCCACATGAAGGGCATGTCAACCCGACAATGGTGGACACCGAGGGCACCTACCTGAACGCAATAGGACTGTCCAACCCCGGCGTGGACGACGAGATTTACGAAATACGCGAGGCGGTGGCAAAAGCAGGCATACCAATAATCGCCTCATTCTATGCGGGAAAGGTGAGCGATTTTGCCGCAGTTGCCGCGCGCATCTCAGAAGCAAAGCCCGCCATGCTGGAAGTGGACATCTCCTGCCCCAGCCGCAAAGACGCCCTGTTCTCTTCCTACCCCAAAGACGCGGCAGATGTCTGCCTTGCAGTGCGCGACGCGACTTCCATTCCCTTTTCTGCAAAGCTTTCCCCCGACGTTCCCAACATCGGCGAGATTGCGCGCGCCTGCGTAGCAAGCGGCGCCTCCTGCATCACTGCGATAAACACGATTGGCGGCATGTACATTGACGCGCACGCGCGCAAGGCGGTGCTGGCAAACTCGTTCGGCGGAGTTTCCGGCGCAGCAATAAAGCCCGTCGCCCTGAAAAGCGTGTATTTGATAAGGAAAGCAATCGGCCCCGGGGTGCCAATCATAGGGACAGGCGGCGTGAGCAACGGGCAAGACGCCATAGAGATGCTCATGGCTGGCGCCACCTGCGTGGGCGTGGGGACTGCAATCGCGGCGCGGCAGGAACCCGCGCCATTTGCCGCAATCGCAAAGGAAATGGAAGTGTTCATGAAAAAGGAAGGCATCAAAAAAGTGCAAGGCCTAAGGCTTGAAGAATAAGTGATTGGCATGCCAATACACCAAATAGCCACAGTGGCAAAGGCGGAAAAGGAAAACGACATAGTCACCACGCTCACGTTCGACATCGCGTTGAAAAACGCACAGCCAGGCCAATTCGTGATGCTCTGGCTTCCGGGCGAGGATGAAAAGCCCTACAGCCTGGCAGGCACCTATCCTCTCCGGATATCAGTGGGCGCGCGCGGCCCATTTTCCAACAAGCTTTGCTCATTGAAAAAAGGCGGCAAGGTGTGGCTGCGCGGCCCTTATGGGCGCGGGTTTGAGCTCAAGGGAAAGAAAGTGCTGCTGGTGGGCGGAGGCTACGGCTTCGGTCCCCTCCGCTTCCTTGCCGAGGCTGCAAAAAAGCGCAAGGTAGCCGCAACCGCCATCTGCGGCGCGCGAAACAAGGGGCTTTTGATGGAGCCTGCAGTTTGCAATACAATATTCACCACCGACGACGGAAGCGCAGGCACCAAGGGCAATGTGCTGGTTGCCATGAAGGAGCTTCTGGCAAAGGAGAAATTCGACGCGGTATACACCTGCGGGCCTGAGCGCATGATGTCCGCGGTTGCATACGCCGCGCGCGAAGCGCGCGCGGACTGCCAGCTCCTGCTTGAGCGCTACATGAAGTGCGGCATTGGCATCTGCGGGCACTGCTGCATGGGGGAGAAGCTGGTGTGCATCGACGGCCCCATGTTCGGGCTCGAAGTGCTCGAGAACCCCGAGTTCTGCAAGGTATGGCGCACCAAGACCGGGAAAAAAGTGCAGATATGAATGCGCAAGGCGCGAGGGAACCAAAATGAAATCCCAGTTCATAGTTTTCAAGGGCGGAAGGATTGTGACGCCGCAGGGCGTGCGCCGCGCGGACGTGCTTATTGACGAAAAGGGCGGCAGGATACTGCGCATCTCCTCCCACATCCTCTCCAAGGGCGCGCAGGCGATAAACTGTTCGGGCTTGCTGCTTCTTCCCGGGGCAATAGATCCGCACGTTCACCTCCGCGACCCAGAGGACACGAGCAAGGAGGACTTTTCCACAGGCACGGCATCCGCGCTTGCAGGCGGCGTCACCACAGTTATCGACATGCCCTGCTACCGCAACCCCGCGACGACAACAATTTCCGCTTACGGAAAAAAGCGTGCAATAGCAAAAAGGAAATGTCGCTGCGACTACCAGATACGCTTCGGCGCATCCGAGCGCAACCAGAAGGAAGCCGCGCGCAGCAACGCAGCCTCCCTCAAGATTTTCCTCACAGACACAGGGAGCGAGCTAACTTGTTCCTATGCCGCCGCAGCACGCCATTTTGCCTCTTTCCCGAAGGACAAGCCAATCTGCGTGCACGCGGAGGACGACGCGCGCATAAAGGTCCGCAAGCTCCATTACTTTGAGCACGAAAAAGTGCGCGACAAGGTGGCGGCGCAGGTTGCCTGCGGCCAAGCGCTGAAGCTTGCCGCGCGCGCAGGGCACAGGCGCATACACATGTGCCACCTTACAACAGCAAAAGAGGTGGACATGTGCCGCCGGCACCCAAACGCCACCTATGAAATAAACCCCGCGCACCTGCACTTGTGCATTGACGACTTGCGAGACTTGGGCTTTCTGGGGAAAGTGAACCCGCCGCTTCGCGACAGGACGGAGATGAAGCGGCTGTGGCGCAAGATTGGCGACGACACCATCATGGCGTCAGACCACGCGCCCCACCTGCCTTCGCAGAAAAAAGAGGGCGCATCCGGCCTTCCGGGCACGGGCACGCTTCTTCCCCTCATGCTCCAAGCCGTTCACGCGCGCAAGCTCACATTGCCGCGCCTCGCGCGCATCTGCTCCTACAATGCCGCGCGCGCCTTCTCCCTTTCCGGCAAAGGCGAAATCGCGGAGGGCAAGGACGCTGACATAGTGCTGATTGACATGCACAAGAAGTGGCGCATAAGCGCGAAAAACCGCTTGAGCAAATGCAAATGGACTCCTTTTGAGGGCACAGAGGTATACGGAAAGATAGAGGAAGTCTACCTGCGCGGCAGGCTCGCGTACGACGGGAAGAACGTGCTTTCCAAAAAGGGCGCGGGAAAGGAAGTTAAGTGAACGGCCCGCTTTGGGCCGATTCGGGCCAAACGGTCCAGCCAGTTTTTATATAAACGGCCCAGCGCAAGCCAACTGCTTTTCGAGCCTTGCGGCTTGGGAAGCGGTGGTTCAAATGAAGAATGGAATGATGGTTTTCGCGCTGGCTGCAGCAATGCTTTGCCGGCCTGCGCGCGCATGGGCTGCCGCGGGCTGCGATGGCTATTCCCGGCTGAGCCTCTATGAAAACACAAGCAAAAACAACAGTTCATACGGGATTTCAACCCTCTTTGTTTTTGAGGGATTCAGGAATGAGATGGTTGCCGCGCTGGATGGATGATATATTAAATATTGATGACAAAAGGTGATACAATGGAAAAAAAGGGAAATATAGCGATTGGAGATGCCGGCTTTGCGAAGATGGCATCTGCTGGCAAAGTGTCCGTGCACTTTGCCATTGCAGCCTTCTTTGCTGCGCTTCTGATGGCCTCGCTTGCCTCAGCCGCAGGCGCGGCCACACAGGCGCAGGCGGGCTGTGCAGTCTTCCCCGGCCTCTCGCTTGGGGATGGCAAGATAACAGTGGTTGCCGGAAGGCTCTCTTCGGTGCCAATAACAATAGCCGGCGCGCAGGCGGCTTCCTGCGGAAGCGTGCAATACGGCGTGGACTTCACAAACGGCTATGACGGCAAGCGATTCGTGCTTGCCCTCAACGGGCTGCAGGAGCGCAACCTGTTCATGCTCGCATCAGGAAAGGAAAAGTCGTTCGAAGGCCTGGTCGGCGTGCCGCCTGACACCGAGCCTGGGAACTATACCATACAGGTTACCGCCTACCTGGAAGCCGACCACTGGAAGCAGGTGAGCAAAACGCTTCAGGTCGAGGTAAAGCCTGCCGCAGGAAGCGACACAACCTGGAAAACCAACCTCAACATCGGCTGGAACCTAATCCCCTATGCACAAGGCATAGGCGCATACGGCTGCGATGAAATATTGACGGGCTACCGCTACTCGCCCACGACCGGCGAATACGTGCAGATGGACAGGTTTGGCGCGCGATTCTCGCCAGCGCCATTCGAGCCCAACGTGGAAAATGAGCGCTTTGGCGGAATGTTCGTCTTCTCCACGAGCC
>Ga0172370_10005504_pt1 | contig 16313 bp, 14 predicted proteins | sample LakKiv5m_FD_114538 | JGI IMG/M metagenome (GOLD analysis project Ga0172370, IMG submission 114538) | Freshwater microbial communities from Kabuno Bay, South-Kivu, Congo - kab_022012_11.5m | ecosystem: Environmental > Aquatic > Freshwater > Lake | place: Democratic Republic of the Congo...
CCCGGAAAGATCCGGTATGATCTACCTGGCTAATTTCTGGTTCAGCCCTAACAATGGTTCTCCCGATTATTTCAACGATTGCAGTCCTTCCCTTGAATATGGTACCGAATTCAACAAAAAAGGTGGCCGGCTTCCACATTCCGGTCATGGATATGCGGGATTACAGTTTTATAACATGAACCGGAATGAGTATTATGAGTACCTGGAGACGATGCTCGACAGCGCCCTGACAGCCAATCAGCTATACTGTATCAAAGTCTATGTCAGTCTGGGAAAAGCCACTTATGCCTTCAATGAATTCGACGCAGTATTGTCGGTCGCTGAGTTGAAATCAACTATACCGGTTAAACTCAAAATCCCACATACTGTATTAAGTAATGGCACATATCTAACCAATAATCAAAATTGGATGTGCATCCAGGGAACTTACGAAGCAAAAGGTGGTGAACGTTATTTAACGTTGGGAAATTTCTCGGAAAAAAATGATTTCTGGAATATCCGGACCCGGAGTGTTACCGACTCTCTTTTCAAGTCGTCATATTATTTTATCGACGATGTTTCTATTGAAGCAATCTCTGCCATGACCGATTGTTCCTGTAACCAACCTGCCAAATAATATTTTAAAATTTAATCAAATGCTCATAGAGTTCTTTAACCGGTAGTCCCATGATGTTAAAGAACGATCCTTCGATCTTGCTGATTCCAATGTAACCGATCCACTCCTGACACCCATAGCCCCCTGCTTTATCGAAGGGTTGAAAATTATCGATATAATAATCGATCTCTTCCATCGACAATTCTTTAAAATAAACCAGGGATGTCACGTGAAAATTTATCCGTTTTTTCTTTGATTTCAGGCAGACAGCTGTTACGACCTCATGTTTTTTCCCTGATAGCTTCTGCAACATGCATACGGCTTCCCTGTAATTTTTTGGCTTGCCAAGAATTTCATTGTCAATACTCACGATCGTATCTGCCGCAATGATGATAGAACGTTGTGGTAGCCGGGTGGAATCAAAACTATCTGCTTTCAGATCGGCCAGATAAACGGCTACCTGCTCCGGTGTATAGTCTAATGGATATTCTTCCTTTACATTCGATGAAAGGATCTCAAAATCCAATCCGAGTTCCTTTAACAGATACTGGCGTCTTGGGGATTCAGAAGCCAGGATCAGGTTATAATCTTTGAGGCGATGGTTGATCATATCAATTGCTAATGTATAGAATCTGCATAGATAAAATACCGGCGAGCATAATTATCTTACAAAGGTTGCTTAAAACATGGAAATCATTTTTTTCCTTTGCCAGGAATAATTTTATCAAAAGGTAGATTGTCGGAAATTGCACTGCAACTAAAAAGTACCAGAAAACCAATTGCCAGTTAAGGTGATACATCATGATCTGGCCAAAAACAAGCAGGCAAATTGTGAAAACAATCAATCCCGCTACGATCCATCGTGTTACACGTATCCCGGCGACAATAGGAAGTGTGCGGCAGTTAAATGATTCATCACCTTTCAAGTCCTCCAGATCTTTGATAACTTCCCTGAAAAGAGAGACAAGGAAAGCAAACAAGCCATAAGAAAAAAATATTTTGCTCACAAATGAAAGTTCCATTCTTAGATTGACAAACATTTCCGGATTCAAACGAAGCCAAAAAAATTCAAAAAGCCAGGTAATGAAAATTACCAGCGAAGAGAGTAGCGCTACTATCAGGTTGCCCAAGGCAAGCATCCGTTTATATTTCGCCGAATAAAGCCAGAGCAGGCCTGAGATAAAAGGAAAAATAAGTCCGAAAGTCAGGGATTTTATGCGAAAAGCCAGGTAGAATCCGATCAGGATGGCCGCTATATTTAAAATAATGTGCAATTTGATTGCTCTCCTTGCCGTGATAAACCTGTCCACAACGAGTTTATCGGGTTTGTTAACAGCATCGATCTTAATGTCGAAGTAATCGTTAATCACATAACCTCCTGTGGCGATCAGTATGGTAGTCATGACAAGTAAAGCGAAATCGTACCAACGGCTCATCGCAGCCGGATCACTTTGATATAAAAACGATTCCATAATACTGTAACGGAGCATCGCCATTGTAAGAACCATAATAATTAAATTCGGCAACCGGATCAGTTGCGAAACCGACTTTAATTTAGCTATTCCATCCAGCCCTGCCATCTTTCGGTGTTATTTTTCATTTTTCATTTTGTATTTTCACTTATACTTACCAATGGTGTGCATCGTCATTCATCCATTGCCCCTGGACTTTTAAAACCTGCTCGATCACATCGCGAACACAACCCTTCCCTCCCGGGAAATGGGAAATATATTTCGCTACCGATTTAATCTCTTCCGATGCATCGGAAGGACAAGCTGAAACACCTGCCTCAAGCATCAATTCATAATCGGGAATATCATCTCCCATAAACAGTACCTGGGAAGAAGTTATGCGGTGTTTTTCCAAATATTCCTTATAGACAGGAATTTTATTTTCAATCCCAAGAAAGAGATCAGATACCTGCACTGCATTCATTCTGTGTATCATGGAAGCGGAATGTGCTCCCGAAATCACCGCGACCCTGTAACCTTTCTTAACAGCAAGCTGAAGTGCATAACCGTCTTTAACATTTGAAATCCTGTATGCTTCTCCATCGCTGGTCATAATCACGCTTCCATCGGTCATCACTCCATCATAATCAAAGATAAAGGTATTGATATGTTTAAGCAGTTCTTTATAATTAGCCATGTAACTTTTTATATTTGATTATATTTTTACTGAGTAATTCATAGATCTCCATATATCCGGGATATTTTTCCAGTAGATGCTTGTGTGTTTCCATAACCCGGGCATCCTCCCTGATGGCAGGTCCTGTTTGATGTTTAAATACCGTTCCCCTGGTTACATTAATCGCAGTCTGTTCGATAATCGGTACCAGAAGGCTGAAGGGAATGTCATATTTCTGCAATAAATCTTCGGCAATGGTGTACATAAAATTGGTAAAATTGTTCGCAAAAACTGCTGTCAGGTGAAGTACCTGACGATCTTTTGTATTAACAACACGGACATTCCCTGAAATTTTTTTTGCCAACTCCAAAAGTCGTTGTTCCTCTTTTTTCGTATTAGCTTCGATACATAATGGGGTGTTTCTAAACCGGACCGATTTATGCAGCGAGAATGTCTGAAGCGGGTAAAAGACACCATAATTTGACGATGCAGTATTCAGTACGTCCATCGGAACAGTTCCAGAACAATGAACGATCAACTTGTTTCCAAGTTTTATTTTCTTAGCAAATTTCCGAATTGCCGAATCGGATAGTGAAAGAATATATAAATCAGCTTTTCGTGTTATTTGTCCAGTATCCGGGATATATTCGGCGCCGGTCTTTTTGGCCAGTTTTTCCCCAATACCTGGTGTCCGGTTATAGACCTGGAGAACTTCGATCCCCTTCCTGAAAAGCTCCAAGCCAAGATGAGTCCCCAGATTCCCGGCGCCAATAATTACTATTCCCGTGATTTCACCGGTAATCATGATAAAATTTTTCTAAAGTACAAATATATGGTATTACCTTCGCACTATCCTAAACATTATATCGTTCACTATAAAATGATTTAAATGAAAAAGTTCATTCTTACGATTTCCATTGTTATTATGCTGGCATTATCCGATGGATTCAGTCAAACCCGCTCAATCTCTTTCTCAGAGAAACCATGGGCTGAAATTCAGGCTATTGCCGGGAAAGAAAATAAGCTCATTTTCCTGGATGCATATGCTACCTGGTGTGGACCGTGTAAATGGATGTCAGCGAACATTTTCACTAACGATACTGTAGCGGATTACTACAACAAGACCTTCATTTGTGCAAAAATAGATATGGAGAAGGGAGAAGGGATTGCATTAGCCAAAAGATATGAGGTCAGGGCGTATCCTACATTGCTTTTTATCAATGCTGAAGGGGAAATGGTTCATAAGAAAGTTGGAGCTGCAAGGAAAATAAAGGATTATATCGATCTCGGAATAACCGCGCAGGACCCAAATAATTGTTTCACCGCCATCATGAAAAAATATCAGACCGGGAACAATGATCCTGTATTTATATTCACTTATCTAAAAAACCTGCAGGATGCCTATATACCAATTGCCGACCCTCTGAAGAAATACATTTCCACTCAAAAAAGTGAAGATTTGATTTCACGGACAAACTGGAACATCATATACAACTTTTCTAATGAAACAAACTCACCGGAGATTAAATATCTTACCGGTCACCAGAAAGAGTTTGAACAGCGTTACACAGCGGATTCTGTTCAGAGTAAAATTTATAACGTCTACGCCTTCGAATTGAATAAAATATTACGTATGAAACCATTTCCACAGGCAAAATGGGACAGTTTTGTCGACGTAATAAAAAAATCAGGCAACTCCGCGTTAAATGAAATGATTCTTGATGCCCAATCAAAAATGCAGTCCAGGAAATGAGGATATCCTTTTTTTTAAGCCTGGGCGGTTGGTACCGGGAAATTGTAAGGTAATTCCCCTTCCGAGTCTTTTATTTCACCATGGACAGACTCATATTTCGAAACGTTTTCTTTTAAGGCTTTGAATAAACGTTTGGCATGTTGAGGTGTCAGGATGATCCTTGATTTCACCTTTGCTTTCGGAACACCCGGCATCATTTTTACGAAATCGATGATGAATTCTGCCGGTGAATGGGTTATGATAGCCAGATTTGAGTAAATACCTTCCCCTACTTCATCCGAAATTTCAATATTGATCTGGTTGGCCGGATTCTTTTTATCTTGCATGACTTTCTTGTATTAATCTTCTTCTTTGGAAGCTAATAAGGTTTCATATTCCTCCTTACTCCCTACGATAAGGCTTTCATAATCACGTAACCCGGTTCCGGCTGGAATCAAGTGGCCCACAATAACATTCTCTTTCAATCCCATTAATTCGTCCTGGCGGGCGTTGATAGCGGCCTGGGTGAGGACTTTAGTCGTCTCCTGGAATGAGGCGGCAGAGATCCAGCTCTTGGTTTGCAATGAAGCGCGGGTTATTCCCTGGAGAATCTGGAAAGCAGTAGCCGGTTTGGCATCCCTTGCTTCAACAAGTTTCTTATCCTTCCGCTTCAGCATTGAATTATCATCCCTTAACTTACGGGCGCTGATTATCTGGCCGGCTTTAAGGTTTGGTGATTCGCCCGGGTCTTCCACTACTTTTTTACCATAGATCCAGTCATTTTCATCCTGGAAATCGATTTTATTGACCAGCTCGCCTTCGAGGAAGCGTGAATCGCCGGGATCTTCCACTTCAACTTTACGCATCATCTGGCGGACAATGGTTTCGAAGTGCTTGTCATTTATCTTTACCCCCTGCAAACGGTAAACTTCCTGGATCTCATTCACTATATATTCCTGAACCTTCATAGGGCCTTTGATCGCCAAAATATCGCTTGGAGTCAACGCTCCGTCAGAAAGTGCTGTACCCGCTTTCACATAATCATTTTCCTGTGCAAGGATCTGTTTACTGGTAGGAACCAGGTAACGTTTTTCCTCACCTGTCTTGGAAGTAATGATGACTTCACGGTTACCCCTCTTAAGTTTCTTGGCGAATGATACCACTCCGTCGATTTCAGAAACAATGGCGGGATCCGATGGGTTACGGGCTTCAAACAGCTCGGTTACACGCGGTAACCCACCCGTGATATCCCCGGCTTTTCCAATAGCTCTCGGGATTTTCACCAGGATCTCACCGGCTTTAATCTTCGTCCCATTTTCTATGATAATATGTGCCCCGACCGGAATATCATAAATTTTAATGATCTCTCCTGATGCAGAGAGTATGTTGATAGCAGGATTTTTTGCTTTCTGACGTGATTCCACAACGACCTTCTCATGGTAACCGGTCTGTTCGTCAGATTCTATCCTGAAGGTAACCCCTTCAATAATATTTTCAAAACTCACTTTCCCGGCGATTTCCGAGAGGATAACGGCATTGTACGGATCCCAGTCGCTGATCAGCACTCCCTTCCTGACCTCATCTTCATTCTTGAAATAAAGACGCGCCCCATAAGGAATATGTGCAGATGTGAGAGCAATCCTCGTTTTTTTATCAACAATGCGCATTTCTGCGGAACGGCCTATGACTATGTTGGTTTTTTCACCGCTTCCGCTAGTATATTCTACCGAACGAAGTTCATCAATCTCGAGGATACCCTCGTATTTGGCCTCGATCCGGGAAGCGCTTGCTATATTCACACCGGCAACACCACCCACGTGGAATGTACGTAAGGTCAACTGTGTACCGGGTTCACCGATGGATTGAGCGGCAATTACACCTACCGCTTCCCCGCGCTGAACCATCTGTCCGGTGGCAAGGTTTCGACCATAACACTTGGCACAAACGCCTTTCTTGGCTTCACAGGTTAAGACGGAACGGATCTCAATACCTTCGAGCGGAGAATTATCGATAATTTCAGCGATCTCTTCGGTAATCTCATTTCCCGCAACAATGATCAGTTCACCTTTCTGAGGATGGTATATATCATGCAAGGCAACGCGGCCCAGTATACGATCATATAGAGATTCAACTACTTCTTCTTGTTTCTTAAGTGAAGTTATGGTAAGTCCTCTCAAAGTTCCACAGTCCTCTTCAGAGATGATCACATCCTGTGAAACATCGACCAAGCGACGGGTCAGGTATCCGGCATCGGCAGTTTTTAACGCGGTATCGGCCAATCCCTTACGGGCGCCATGCGTCGAAATAAAATATTCAAGGACCGAAAGACCCTCCTTAAAGTTTGCAAGGATCGGGTTCTCAATAATCTCTCCACCGGAAGCACCTGATTTCTGTGGCTTAGCCATCAGACCGCGCATCCCGCTCAACTGACGGATCTGTTCCTTGGAACCACGAGCGCCGGAATCCAGCATCATATATACAGGATTAAAACCCTGTTTGTCTTTCGAGAGCTGGTTCATGAGCATGACAGTAAGCTGGGAGTTGGCATGAGTCCAGATGTCGATGATTTGGTTATAACGTTCATTATTAGTAATAAAGCCCATGTTGTAGTTGTTGACTACCTCATCGACTTCTTCGGCAGCATCGGCGACCAGTTTTCCCTTCAATTCAGGAACGATAACATCATCCAGGTTAAATGATAATCCTCCCCTGAATGCAAGGCGGAACCCAAGATCCTTAATATCGTCAAGGAATTTGGCCGTCTTGGCAGTACCTGTCTTTTTTAGGATTGCGCCAATGATGTCACGTAAAGATTTCTTTGTCAGAAGCTGGTTGATATAGCCATATTCTTCCGGTACAACCTTGTTGAAAAGAACCCGGCCGGCAGTTGTTTCTATGATCTTTGTCACCTTTTGTTCGTTCTCAAGGAAAGTATATCGTACTTTGATAAACGCATGAAGGTCGATTACCCTTTCATTATATGCAATAATAACTTCCTCTGGAGAATAGAAGGTCATTCCCTCTCCTTTTACCTTGAAATTTGCTTCACTTTTACGGCCTTTGGTCATATAGTACAGACCAAGGACCATGTCCTGCGATGGAACAGTGATTGGAGCGCCGTTGGCAGGATTCAGAATATTATGGGAAGCCAGCATCAAAAGCTGGGCTTCCAGGATAGCTGCACTACCAAGCGGTACATGGACAGCCATCTGGTCACCGTCAAAGTCGGCGTTGAAAGCCGTACAAACAAGCGGGTGTAACTGAATGGCCTTTCCTTCAATCAGTTTGGGTTGGAATGACTGGATCCCGAGCCGGTGAAGGGTAGGTGCACGGTTGAGCAGTACCGGGTGACCTTTCAGGATGTTTTCAAGTATATCCCAAACGACCGGGTCTTTACGATCAACGATCTTTTTCGCAGATTTTACCGTCTTCACGATTCCTCTTTCAAGCATCTTGCGAATAATGAAAGGCTTGAAAAGTTCAGAGGCCATATCTTTCGGAAGTCCGCATTCATTTAATTTAAGTTCAGGACCGACAACGATGACTGAACGTCCCGAATAATCAACGCGTTTCCCAAGAAGATTCTGACGGAAGCGCCCCTGTTTCCCTTTAAGACTGTCGCTCAAAGATTTGAGAGCACGGTTTGATTCGGTTTTAACGGCGCTGGCCTTACGGGAATTATCAAAAAGCGAATCCACGGCTTCCTGTAACATGCGTTTCTCATTACGGAGAATTACATCAGGTGCTTTAATTTCAATTAATCTTTTCAGACGGTTATTGCGGATGATCACACGACGATACAAATCGTTCAGGTCGGATGTGGCGAAACGTCCGCCATCCAGTGGCACGAGAGGCCGGAGTTCAGGAGGAATCACGGGGACAACTTTCACGATCATCCATTCCGGATGATTTTCAAGTCGTTTCTGTGCATCCCGGAAAGATTCAAATACCTGAAGTCTCTTTAGCGCTTCCGCCTTACGTTGCTGGGATGTCTCAGTATTTGCTTTATATCTTAAATCGTAGGATTCCTTATCGAGATCAATCCGGGCAAGAAGTTCTGCAAGGGCTTCCGCCCCCATTTTTGCAATGAATTTATTGGGATCCTTGTCATCAAGGTATTGGTTCTCCTGTGGAAGTTTTTCCATGATGTCGAAGTATTCTTCCTCGGAGAGGAAATCCAGGTAATTGATACCATCAGCCTGTTTTATTCCCGCCTGAATGACCACATATTTTTCATAATATATGATCGTCTCCAGCTTCTTGGTCGGTAATCCAAGAAGGGATCCTATTTTATTAGGTAGTGATCGGAAAAACCAGATATGGGCTACCGGCACAACGAGCTGGATATGTCCCATGCGTTCCCTTCTTACCTTTTTCTCCGTAACTTCAACGCCACAACGGTCGCAAACGATTCCTTTATAGCGGATTCGTTTATACTTTCCACAATGACATTCCCAGTCTTTGACAGGGCCGAATATCCTTTCACAGAACAAACCATCCCGTTCGGGTTTATAGGTTCTGTAATTGATTGTTTCAGGCTTTAGCACTTCTCCACTCGACATTTCGAGTATTTTTTCAGGCGAAGCAAGACTTATGGTAATCCTTGAAAAGTTACTGTTAATTTGACCGTCTTTTCTGTAAGCCATATTGTTTTATTTGTCGATTGAAAAACAAAAAAATTAATTTCACTTGAATTCTGAAATCATCTATTAATCAAAAGAAAGATTAAGTCCCAAACCCCTCAATTCATGAATCAATACGTTGAAAGATTCAGGTATTCCCGGAGTCGGCATGGATTCTCCTTTAACAATAGTTTCATAAGCCTTAGCACGTCCAATGACGTCGTCGGACTTCACCGTCTGAATTTCAAGCAGGATATTTGCCGCACCGAAAGCTTCGAGCGCCCAAACTTCCATTTCTCCAAAACGCTGGCCGCCAAACTGGGCCTTACCCCCCAATGGCTGTTGAGTTATAAGTGAATAAGGACCAATAGAACGGGCATGCATTTTATCATCAACCATATGGTGTAATTTCATCATATAGATGTAACCAACTGTAGTTGGCTGATCAAAACGTTCACCTGTCAGACCATCGCACAGGTAAACCTTTCCATTCCTTGGTAAGTCTGCCTTTTCAAGATATTCGTTGATCTGGGCGATTGTTGCACCATCGAAAATCGGAGTTGTAAAACTCATTCCAAGTTTTTTTCCAGCCCAACTCAGGATGGTTTCATAGATTTGGCCGAGGTTCATACGCGACGGTACTCCAAGTGGATTAAGGACAACATCAACCGGAGTTCCGTCTTCAAGGAACGGCATATCTTCTTCTCTGACAATACGCGCTACTATACCTTTATTACCATGGCGTCCGGCCATCTTATCGCCAACCTTTAGTTTACGTTTCTTGGCAATATAAACTTTAGCCATCTGAACGATCCCTGCAGGAAGGTCGTCTCCCACAACTGCAACAAACTTCTTGCGGTTATGTACACCCATTATCTCCTTGAATTTTATAATATAATTATGGACCAGAACCTTGATTAACTCATTTTTTTCTTTATCGGTGGTCCACTTATTTGGATTGACATTAATATAATCGATATCGAGCAGGTTCTTCTGTGTAAACTTAGCGCCTTTGGCAATGACCTCTTGTTTGAAGTTGTTGAAGACGCCCTGGGAAACCTTCCCATTCACAAAAACATTAAGTTTCTCAACCAGTTTTGCCTTCAGTTTATCAGCCTCTTTCAGGGATTCGTCATCCAGTTTTTTCAGTTCGTCTTTTTCCTTAACCTTAGCTTTACGGTCCTTGATGACCCTTGAGAAGAGTTTTTTCTCGATTACAACACCCTTCATCGAAGGAGGAGCCTTAAGAGAAGCATCTTTAACATCGCCGGCTTTGTCACCAAAAATGGCTCTCAGTAACTTTTCTTCAGGGGTCGGATCGCTCTCGCCTTTTGGAGTTATCTTTCCGATAAGAATATCACCTTCATTGACCTCGGCGCCAATCCGTATCAGACCATTTTCATCCAGGTCCTTAGTTGCTTCAGCGCTGACATTCGGGATGTCGTTAGTAAGTTCTTCGACGCCGCGTTTGGTATCGCGAACCTCAAGCGTGAACTCCTCGATATGGATCGATGTAAAAATATCATCCTTTACAACTTTCTCAGAGATTACAATAGCATCCTCAAAGTTATATCCCTTCCAGGGCATGAATGCAACCATAAGATTCCTGCCCAGTGCCAGTTCTCCATCCTTGGTAGCATAACCTTCGCTGAGAACCTGACCTTTGGTAACCTTATCGCCTTTTCTGACAATCGGACGAAGGTTAACGCAAGTATTCTGGTTGGTTCTTGCGAATTTAGTCAGGAAATACCTCTTTGTATCGTCCTCGAAACTGACGAGGCGTTCTTTATCATCGCGTTTGTAACGGATTACAATCTCGTTGGCATCCACATATTCCACCACACCATCGCCTTCGGCATTGATCAGCACACGCGAATCCTTTGCTACCATAGCTTCTATTCCGGTTCCGACAATAACCGCTTCAGGATTAAGCAGCGGAACTGCCTGCCGCATCATGTTCGATCCCATGAGGGCGCGGTTTGCGTCGTCGTGTTCGAGGAACGGGATAAGTGATGCTGCTATAGATGCAATCTGGTTTGGCGCAATATCGATCATATCCACTTGAGTTTTGTCGATGATCGGGTAATCCGCCAGATAACGTACTTTCACTTTATCGCTTGTGATCATCCCCTTGTGATCCATGGTAGTACTTGCCTGGGCGATAATCTTGTGTTCTTCTTCCTCTGCTGTCAGGTATAAAGGATCCTGATCGAGCGCCACCTGACCCTTAATAACTTTATGGTAGGGAGTTTCGATAAAACCGAGTTTATCGATTTTGGCATAAACACAGAGTGATGAAATCAGACCGATATTCGGACCTTCCGGGGTTTCAATGGTACATAGACGTCCGTAATGGGTATAGTGAACGTCACGAACTTCAAAACCTGCACGTTCCCTTGACAGACCACCAGGCCCCAGTGCCGAGATTCTGCGTTTGTGAGTAAGTTCCGAGAGCGGGTTGGTCTGGTCCATGAACTGCGATAACTGGTTCGTGCCGAAGAAGGTATTGATAACCGAAGAAAGAGTTTTTGCATTGATCAGATCCATCGGGGTAAATACTTCATTATCGCGAACATTCATTCTTTCACGTATGGTACGCGCCATTCTTGACAAACCGACACCGAACTGGTTGTATAACTGTTCACCAACGGTTCTGACACGACGGTTACTCAAATGATCGATATCATCTATTTCAGCTTTGGAGTTAACCAGTTCTATAAGGTACCTTATGATCGAAATTATATCTTCTTTGGTCAGTACCTTGGTTTCCATCGGGATGTTCAAATTAAGTTTCCGGTTGATCCGGTATCTCCCTACATCGCCAAGGTCATAACGTTTATCTGAGAAGAAGAGTTTTTCAATGATACCGCGTGCCGTCTCCTCATCAGGAGGTTCAGCATTACGCAGTTGCCGGTAAATGAATTCCACGGCCTCCTTTTCAGAGTTGGCCGGATCTTTTTGCAGAGTATTGAAGATAATGGAATAATCGGTTGTGAGGGACTCTTCACGATGGATAAGGATTGCTTTAATCCCTGCATCAAGTATCTGATCAATATGTTCGTTTTCAAGGCTGGTTTCGCGTTCGATTATGACTTCGGTTCTTTCTATGGAGACAACCTCACCGGTATCTTCATCAACAAAGTCTTCAATCCATGTCCGGACAACACGGGCGGCCAATTTTGAGCCGACGACACGTTTGAGCGCTGCCCGGCTCACCTTGATTTCCTGTGCAAGCCCGAAGATCTCAAGGATATCTTTATCTGTTTCGTATCCTATGGCCCTCAGCAGGGTTGTGACCGGCAATTTCTTTTTGCGGTCAATATAGGCATACATTACATTATTGATATCCGTTGTGAATTCGATCCACGAACCTTTGAACGGGATAATTCTGGCGGAGTAGAGCTGTGCCCCGTTAGCATGAAAACTGGTGCTGAAAAATACGCCAGGTGACCTGTGTAACTGGGAAACGACAACCCTTTCCGCTCCATTGATTATGAATGTCCCACGGGGAGTCATATAAGGGATCATTCCAAGGTAAACATCCTGAATGATTGTTTCGAAATCTTCGTGTTCAGGGTCCGTGCAGTATAACTTCAGTTTGGCCTTCAGCGGAACGCTGTATGTCAAACCACGTTCGATGCACTCATCGATAGAGTAACGGGGAGGGTCGATAAAATAATCTAGGAATTCCAGCACAAAATTGTTCCGTGCATCGGAGATGGGAAAATTTTCCGAGAAAACTTTGTATAACCCTTCGTTAACCCTGTTCTCGGGATTTGTTTCCAGCTGGAAGAAATCCCGAAACGACTTTACCTGGATATCGAGAAAATCAGGATATTCAGCTTGGATCCGAGTCGATGCAAAACTGATTCTTTCGATTTTTTTTGAAGCCAAGGTCTGATATTTTACTCCCGTTTAAATGTCGGGAAGGTTAGAAATTAAAATTAACTTTCAAGAACGTAATAAATAAGTCTGAGACTGCTCTGATAACTGAGTAGTCAACAACTTACAAATAGCATAAGAAAGTACCTCTTACTTAATTTCAACCTCTGCACCGGCTTCCTTTAGTTGATTCAGTAAAGCATTTGCTTCGTCTTTGGAAACACCTTCTTTAATTGCTTTGGGTGCAGCATCTACTAGTTCCTTAGCTTCTTTTAAGCCAAGGCTGGTTAATTCCTTTACCAGTTTAACAACAGCTAATTTGGCCTGACCGGCTGACTTCAGGATTACGTCAAATGTATTTTTTTCTTCAGCGGCAGGAGCAGCGGCGGCAGCGGGACCGGCGGCAACAGCAACAGCTGCGGCTGCGGGTTCGATACCATACTCATCCTTTAAGATTTTCGCCAATTCATTAACCTCTTTTACTGTTAAATTAACTAATTGTTCTGCAAAAGCTTTTAAATCTGCCATTTTTGTTACTTTTTATGATTATTACTAAAATTTACTTTTTCGTTATACAACCAATCAGGTTGCAATTTTTGTTATTCCGGTTTTTCCGATAAGGTTTTAATAATTCCCGATACTTTATTACCACCCGATTGTAAGGCCGAGATGACATTTCTTGCAGGGGATTGTAACAGACCTATCAGTTCTCCGATCAGTTCAAGTCTTGATTTGATATTGATCAAGGCATCCAGCTGGTTGTCTCCCAAATAGATAGTTTCTTCGACATAAGCGGCTTTCAGTACAGGTTTAGGTGCAGTTCTGCGGAACTCCTTGATCAGCTTTGCCGGATCATTTGCCAATTCAGAAAACAGAATAGAAGTGGATCCTGCAAGCACCGGATATAACTCATCAAATGGTTTTCCGGTTTTTTCAAGGGCTTTTCTTAACAAAGTGTTCTTCACCATCTGCAATTGAATATTCCTTCTGAAACAAATCCTTCTAAGTTTGCTGGTAGTATCTGCATTCAGATCAGCGGTATCAGCAAGATAAAAGCTATTTGCACTCTTAAGTCGTTCTGCAAGGGAATCTATTAGCTGGTTTTTTTCTTCTTTTTTCATGATACTCTTCTCTCAAAATTTTTGAATTTAAGCCGTAATCGATTTCGGATCAATCTGAACGCTGGGGCTCATGGTACTTGACAGATAAACACTTTTTACATAAGTACCTTTCGCCGAAGCTGGTTTCAGTTTGATAACGGTCTGGAGGAGTTCTCTGGCATTCTCCACGATTTTTTCTTTGTCAAATGAAGTTTTTGCAACTGAAGCGTGAATAATTCCGAATTTGTCCACCCTGAAATCAATTTTTCCGGCTTTCACATCTTTAACGGCTTTCCCTATTTCCATGGTAACAGTCCCGGTTTTGGGATTTGGCATGAGTCCACGAGGTCCGAGGATCTTTCCAAGGGCGCCAACTTTCCCCATAACACTTGGCATGGTAATAATGACATCTACGTCGGTCCAGCCGCCTTTGATCTTCTCGACATATTCATCCAATCCGAAGTAATCCGCACCGGCTTGCTTGGCTTCTTCTTCCCTGTCGGGAGTGCAGAGTACAAGAACCCGGATGGTTTTTCCGGTACCATGTGGAAGCGTCACGATACCTCTTACCATCTGATTGGCTTTGCGGGGGTCAACCCCCAGACGGATATCAATATCCACGGATGAATTGAATTTGGTATTGCTGATATCCTTAATAATTCCTGCTGCATCCGACAGCGAATAAACGGTATTCTTATCATATTTCGATAAGGCAACCTTCCTCTTCTTTGTCAACTTTGTCATTGCTTTCTTTCTGTTTTTAAAGATGCACTTTTGTGCGTATATAAATATGTGTTAACTATGAGGTCAATAGAACACTACTTTTATTTTTCAGTCACCGCTTAGCCGGGGCATCACCGGTAATAGTGATTCCCATGCTGCGTGCAGTTCCGGCAACCATTTTAACAGCTGAATCAAGGGTGAATGCATTCAGGTCAGGCATCTTATCTTCAGCGATTTTCTGAACCTGTGCCCAGGTAACTGATGCTATCTTATTCCGGTTAGGTTCAGAAGAACCTTTCGGAAGTTTGGTTGCTTCTAATAACTGAACAGCTACCGGAGGCGTTTTTAAAATAAAATCGAATGACTTATCTTTATAAACGGTAATTATGACCGGGATCAGCTTGCCTGTTTTGTCCTGTGTACGGGCGTTGAACTGTTTGCAAAACTCCATGATGTTCACACCTTTGGCGCCCAGAGCAGGACCAACCGGAGGTGAGGGGTTTGCAGCTCCACCTTTAATCTGTAACTTGATAATACCACTAACTTCTTTTGCCATATTGTTTTTTTGATTAGATAAAGGCATACCGCTGTGCGTCTTTACAGGCGCACAGCGGTGCGCCTTTACAAGATATTATTCTTTTTGAACTTGCATAAAACTTAACTCGAGTGGGGTTTTACGTCCGAATATCTTTACCATCACTTTAAGTTTCTTCTTTTCTTCATTTATCTCTTCGATCACGCCACTGAAGCTGTTGAACGGTCCGTCAATTACTGTTACCGTTTCTCCTACTATAAACGGGATATTCATCTCTTCGCCCTGTTCCGATAATTCATCGAATTTTCCGAGAATGCGTTTTACCTCGGAAGGACGAAGAGGATGAGCCTCTCCCTTTGCTCCAAGGAATCCAAGAACACCGGGGATATTCCGGATGATGTGGGGAATTTCTCCAACAAGAACTGCTTCGATCAATACATAACCTGGGAAATAATTTCTCTCCTTACTTACTTTTTTCCCGTTCCGTATCATATAAACTTTCTCAGTAGGAATAAGCACTTGTGAAATGTACTCCTGCAGTTTCAGTGAAGCAATCTCACTTTCAAGGTATTGTTTTACCTTTTTCTCATTTCCGGAGATAGCCCTGACAACATACCATTTTTTAACCGATTCACTCATGCCTTTAATGAGATTGATTCTTTATCTTGGTCGCTTTTTATATAGATAAATAACCACGAAGAGTGGTTAAAAGAGTTTATAAAATTGCAAAAGGATGTTGCGAAAAACTTCATCCATCGCGAACACTATTACTGCAATTATGACTGAAGCTACCGAGACGACGATAGCGCTTCCCTGTAATTCTGACCAGGAAGGCCAGGAAACTTTATGCATCAGTTCGTCGTAACTTTCCTTAACGTAGTTGACAACTTTATTCTTAGCCATTTATCTAACATTTTGCACGGGTGGTAGGAATCGAACCCACAGCCTACGGTTTTGGAGACCGCCACTCTACCAGTTGAGCTACACCCGTGTGTAA
>Ga0172370_10005506_pt1 | contig 16311 bp, 2 predicted proteins | sample LakKiv5m_FD_114538 | JGI IMG/M metagenome (GOLD analysis project Ga0172370, IMG submission 114538) | Freshwater microbial communities from Kabuno Bay, South-Kivu, Congo - kab_022012_11.5m | ecosystem: Environmental > Aquatic > Freshwater > Lake | place: Democratic Republic of the Congo...
CCGTGGTCGAGCTGATATTGCGACGTGGCGGCCGGCTGCGGCTTGCCGGGCAGACCGGTGCGCGAAGCGTCCAACCCCGCGCTGATCGGCAGCGGCACCAGGCCGCTCACATCCTGGCCCAGCACTCGCGCCTGCAGTGTGACCGTCTGCATGGCGCCCGCTCCCACGTTCAGCAGCAGCGTCCACTGGCTGCCGTCGGCCGGGCACGACTGGCAGGTCGCGCCCCGAGCCGATACCAACGCCAGCCTGGGATCCACCTGCACGGTCAGCGGCACGTTCGTGTAGGCCCCGATGTCCGGGTTGCGCACGATCACCTGGATGCCCGCGCCCCGGCCGCTGGTGACAGCATTGTCCCACTCCGGGGCGATTATCACCTCCGGCGCGATATACTGGGGCAGCCCGGCGTTGGGCAGCACGCCGTTCGCCAGGCCCGGCCATTGTAGCGCCGCGGCCAATGTCATCGGCCCGGTGATGTGCGTGTCGGTCGTCGGGCGAGCCGCGGCCGGCAGCACCGCCCAGGCGCCGTCCGCATCTTCCGCGATGGCGACCAGCCCCACCGCACCGCTTGCGCCGATCTCGGCCCGGTCGAGGACCATCTCAGTGTCCATCTCGCGCACGACGAAGCCCTTCGGCGCGGGCAGGGACGCCCAACTGCCGCCCGCCCGGTAGAGCGTGAAGGCGTTCGGCGTGGCGCCGCCCACCACCAGCGCGTAGTCTGCCGCGAAGGGCAGCGTGTGCGCGGCATCCGGCGCAGCAGCCGCGTCTTGGACCTGCTGCAGGGTCCCACTGATCGGCAGGCTGCTGGTCAGGCCGCCGGGCTGCGTGTCGAAGTAGAGCGCCAGCCGATTGCCCTGGTCCCAGTTGCGACCGGGGAAGCCGAGGTAGAGCCGGGCCGCGTCCCACGTGCCCCAGAGCGCCGCCGGTTTGTGCGCCGCGTAGGGATCGTAGTTGAGCAGCATTCCCGCCGGGTACTCCCCGCCCGTGAGCTGGAGTATGCCGTCCGGCTGGATCACCGAGGGCGTCACCGTGCGGTTGACCAGGTAAGGCCCGGCGTGCGTCGTCGCTTCGTTGCCGGCGTTGTCGCGCACGCGCACATGGGCGTAGTAGACGCCCGCGGCGTTCAACAGGCGTGTCACCTGGTTGCCCACTACTGCAGTGGCTGGCACGGTGTTACTGACTATATCCACCACAGCAAAGACGCCGGCGATGCCGGAAGCGTCCGCCGGCGCGGGCCAGGTGACGACCAGGTTCGGTGAGACGTCAGTCTGCCAAACGTCAGCCGGCACGTTGGCCGAGAGGACCGGGGCGGCCACCAGGGTATCGGCGAGCAGGCTGCGCTGCGCCTGAACCGTGGCGCCGAACGCGTCACGGGCGACGGCGCGCAGCGTCAGCGTGCGCCGGTCACTGCGCGGGAGGGTCGAAGTCTCGGCGAAGGCGCCCGGAACCGGCGGAAGGCGATGCCAGGCGTAGCCGTCGTAGACCCGGAAGTGCTGCGTGTTGGCCGTAGTGCCCAGCGTGCCGCTGATCGCGAGCTGCGTCTGATCGGCCAGCGCCGGCGCGTTCAACGTGACGTTGCCGCTGAACGCCGCCGCCGCTCCCGTCACCCACACATTCCCAAGATACCAACCTGCCGCGTCCCCCCGGTTTCCCGCCCGATCCACCGCTCGCGCATAGACGCGGTAGTCGCCGGTTGCGCCCGCGGTAAGCTGGCCCGTCCAGGCCGTGATCGCCGCGTCCGGGCTGGTCAGGCTGGCGCCGATCCAGGCAGACGGCAGGGTGGCCGAGAACGGCAGCGCCGGGTTCGTCACCGGGCCGGACCAGCCGATCTCGACGCGAGCGACGCCGGACACTGTGCCGGGATCGAAGTCGCCCAGGAACAGGAAGGCCCGCTTCGCGCCCGGCGCGCCGGCCAGCAGGTCGGGCACGTGGTCGCCGCTGATGTCGCCGGCCGACAGGTATGCGCCGAGGAGCTGGCTGGCGGCTGTGCCGGAGATGAGCTGCGTCGCGCTCTCGACCGGCAGGTTCAGGGTCGGGCTGAAGCTCTGAGTCAGGACGAGCGCCGTCCGGTTGGGGCCGGCGCCTGTGCCCGGCTGGCCGAAGGCGAAGTCAGCGCGGCCGTCGCGATCCACGTCGCCCAGCCCCGTCAGGCCATCGCCCAGGCGCGAGCCGCGCACGCCGCTCCACGACGCGTCGGCCTGCGTGACCAGGTTGAGCGCCGCGGGCAGGCCCGGCCACGGTTGCTCGGCCCGGCGGCCGTAGAGCAGGAAGACGCGCGGGGTCTCCGGCGTCGGGTCGCCGATGAGCATGTCGGCCAGGCCGTCGCCGTTGGCGTCACCGGCCGCGGCCACGGTTTTCAGGTTGCCCGCCGCAGCCAGCAGCGCGCTGGCCTGCGTGCCCAGCGCCAGCGATCCCGCCGGCCAGCCGTCCGTCGTCCGGCCGTTGACCAGCGCCACCGGCGTGTTCTGGTATGCGATCAGGAAGTCGGAGAGGCCGTCGCCGCTCGCATCGCCCAGGCCGGCCAGCTCGGGCGGGGCAGCAAAGGTCGCGCCGGGCGGGGTGAAGCTGGCGCGGGGCGCGGCCGGGACGCCCTGCTCGCGGCCCAGGTAGAGCCACGCGCCGCCGCTCTGCACGCCGCCGCGCGAGTCGAGCGACTGCGCCGCGCCGACCAGGATGTCGGCCAGGCCGTCGCCGTTGGTGTCGCCCGCGCCGGCCACCGTGCCGCCGAAGCCGATCGTCCCGGCCACGCTCAGCCGCCACGACGCGGCAGACAGGTTAATGGGGGTCGTCCAGCCGCTCCGCCGGCCGAAGACCACATAGGCGCGGCCCTTGCCCGTGTCGGTCGCGGGATCGCCCAGCAGCAGGTCATCCACACCGTCGCCGTTGACATCACCGGCGCGGGCAGCCGAAGGGCCGAAGGTTGTCGTGGCGATCGGCGTTTCGCCCTGGAAGAGCACGTCGGCGTTCGCCAGGGCCAGCGTCGCCGGCAGGCCGCCAGGCTTGCCGAAGAAGAGGCCGGCCCGGAACGGCACGGGCGCCAGGCCCACGGTCGCGGGCGCCAGCAGCGCCACATCGTCAATCTGGTCGCCGTTGAGGTCGCCGACCACCACCGCCTTGCCCGGCGTCACGACGGTGTCAAACTGGGTTTCGGCGTCGCCCGTCGAGTGGTGCGAGGCCAACGACTGGTCGGGCGCGCGGCCGGCGATCAGTGCGGTGTCATCCGCCAGGCCCGAAAGGGTCAGCGCCGCGCCCGCCAACGTCTGCGGCGGCCGGGCATAGACGACCGGCGGCGTGTCGTCCACGATCAGCCGGATCGTGTCGTAGACGGTCGAGGAATTGCCCGCCACGTCGGCCGCGGCCACGCGCAGCTCATAGCTGCCGCCCTGCGCATCAAGGCCGCTGGCGCTGGTCTCCGACCGTGCCCCCCGCGCCCGCATTGAGGCCCCCGTCCCGGCCAGCGGCGGCGTCCACGCCAGGCTGAACGTGCTGCTGTTCTGGCCGGGCTGGGCCACCGCGGCGGTCAGCGATTCCTGGCCGAACAGCAGGCCCACCGACGCGACGCCGGAGACAAAGGCCGCGCCCGTCCCTTCCTGCACCGTGCCGGTGAGCAGCACGGCGGGCGGCAGGTCAGCCACGGCGGTCGTGGAGATGTAGACGGTGTCGCCCAGGTCGAAAGCCACGCCCGCGGGCGGGGTCTGATCCACGCCGATGACCAGCGGCCCGGCGGTCGCCCCGGCCTTGCCGTAGCCGTCCACGCCATAGGCCCGGACATAGTAAGTGTTGTCGGCTGGCGGGTCGAAGTCATACGTCCAGCCGCCGCCGCCGACCAGCGCGGCCAGGTTGGCCGGCTTGAAGTCGGCCCCGGCGCAGGTGTCCGAGGTCTTGACGCAGACGAGAACCTGCGCCACCCGGTCGGGGTCTTCGGCCAGGCCGGAGATCATGACGATGCCGTCGGCCTGGATCACGGAGGGGCCGCCGAACAAGTTCGGCGCTCCGGAGCCCTCGACTTGTCGAGGCTCGCCGGCCGACTGCGCGGCCAGCCCGCTCTGCACGATGGCGCCCTGCACGTTGGTAAAGGTCACGACCGGCCCGCCGAGGTTCACGAGCAGCGGCGTCGCGGCGGTCGTTATCTGGTGGATGGCCCCTTCGTTGTACTCCAGCGACGCCGTGACCGTCACAGGACTGCCGGGCGGGGTCGGCACGCCGGTCAGCGTGGCGTGCAGCCAGCGGCCCTTGCTCAGCGGCGGCACGGCCCAGCGGTAGACGTTGGGGCCGGGCTGCGCCTGCGGCGCGCCGTAGTTGAGCTGCGGCCAGGGCAGCAGCGGCTTGAGGGTTGAGTTCGGCTGTGAGATGCTTCCGAACGCCACCGGCAGCGTCAACACCAGGGTCGCATTGAGCGCCACCGCCTCGGTGTTCTCCCAGGCCGAGGACTGGATGCTGATGATCTGGCTGCCGTCCGGCTTGAAGCTCTGGCCGATGCCGATGGCGACCGGCTCGCCGACCGGGACGGGGTTATACGAGGTCGGGCTGCTCTTCTTGGCCTTCTCCTGCTTGTCGTTGCGATGATCGCCGTCGGCGTTCTGCTGGCGCGGGTTGGGGAAAGCCGGCGGGTTGGGTAGGCCCGGATACTGCGTGCTGAGCTGCACCGTCCACGGGTACTGGATGTTGAAGCCGTTGTCGTAGGGCGTCTCTTCCTTGTCGGTCAACCCGTCGTTGTCGGTGTCCGCGTCGTTGGGATAGGTGCCGATCAGCAGTTCGACGCCATCCTTTAGCCCGTCATGGTCGGTGTCCGAGTCGCACGGGTTGAAGCCCGGAGTGGTCTTCTCGAAGTAGTCCGAGAGGCCGTCGTTGTCGCTGTCCCAGTCGTCCCAGGTCTTGACGCCGGGCAGGTTGGGGCACAGGTTGGCGTCGGGGCCGTAGACCGTGTCGCTGCCGGCGAACTTGTAGCCGGAGATGCCATCGCCGTCAATGTCCCAGTTCTGGGTTTCATCCCATTTCCACAAGCCGTTGATGTTGCTCGGCAGAAAGTCGAAGAAGAACTCGCTGAACGCGGGCGGCGAGGTGGATTCGCTGGTATACTTGTCGCAGCCGCCGGCGTTGGAGCACTGGTCGTAGCGGATCTTCACGTCCATCGAGATATCGAGCACCAGGCGCTTGTTGATCCCCGAACTGGGCGAGACATCCAGCCGGCCCGTCAGGTCGTCTGTGCGCTCGTAGTGCGCGCCGACCGTCTTGACGTTGCCCTTGCTCTCCCCATGGCTGGCGGTGAACCAGAAGCCCTTGGTCGGCAGCTTGAAGTGGACGCAATGTATCTTGTCGGAGTGGAACTCGCTGTGGAAGAAGCCGCCCACGGCTTCCTTATACTTATTGAATAGATCTTTGCTGGGCGTGCAGATGTTGGGCAGGTCGTCCGGCCAATCATTGAAGCGGCCCACGTGCAGCGAAGCACCCGATTGGCCCAGGTCGCCCGTGGTCCCGCCATTGACCGTCTGCATGGTGATCTTGCCGGGCAGCGTGATGCGGAAATCGGCGCCGCTGATGATCCCGCCGCCCGCCTCCAGCGGCGTCAGCTTGAGCTCGCCGAAGACCGGGTCGCCCTTGGTGTCGGTGCGGCTCACCGCTTCGACATCGAAAAGCCAACTGAGGAGCAGCGAGATCGGGTCGAACTGGAAGCCGATCAGGCTCTCGATCAGCTTGATGAGGCCGATGGCGATGGCGACGATGGTGCCGTAGGGGAAGATGGCCGCGACGACGAAGAGCACGATCGCCAGCACCGTCTCGACGATGGCGCGCACCACCACCGACAACGCCACGTTCGGCCCCAGGTCGCCGATCTGCACCAGCACCGCGATCCAGATGATCGCCACGGCGAAGATCAAGCCGACCAGGCTCAGCCCTTGGGTCATCCCCTTCAGCTCTTTGGCGGCCGCGAATGCGGTGGCGGCCGCCTGGAGGCCCCCTGATGTCTCGCCGATCTTGACGATCGTCTTGATGATATCCACCAGCGCGCGGAACTGCTGGTAGATCTGGACGATCTTGGTCAGGATTTGGACCACCGTGCTGAAGGTCTCGTCGCCGATGAGCGAGGCGATCATTCCCAGGACCTTGAGCGCGGTGGCGGTGTAGCCCATGATCTTGAGGTCAATCGGTTCGGCCGGCGGCGCCGGCTCCCCCCCGCCCTGCTGCGGGTTGCCCATCGGGATGACCTTGATGTAGGAGTCGGGCGTCTTTTTGTCCAGATCGAGATAACTGCCCCAGAAGACGCGCTCGACCGAATTCCAGACATCCACCACGGTCTTCCACTGGGCCTCCAGCCAGGCGACCGGCCCGCCCGCAGCCCAAATCTTGAGCAATTGGTCCACCACCGTCTTGAACTCGGTGGGCACCAGCCCATCCTGCCCCAAGAAGACCAGCACCAGCTCCGGGTTGGTGAGGATGTTGTTGATGTCTATGAAGGAGAGCTGACCGATCTTGAGGATGGAGGTCACGCCGAGCTGCCAGGTGGTCGTGACCATCTTCAGGATCAGCAGTTCCTCCTGGTAGTAGTCGTAGTTAGGGTCGGTGGAGGCCGCGTACTCGTTCTCGACCTTCTTCAGCACGTCGTCCAGCGACATCGGCTCCCAGTGGCCGAAGAGGTCGCCCTTGCCGAAGACCCAGTCGTAGGTTTGCATCTTCAGGCTGCGGCTGGTGACGAGCGGCTTGAGACAGGTGTTGATCGTGATGTCCAGGTAGCTGTTCGGCGGGTCGTCGTCCAGGTTGACCGACGAGGTGCGCTGCTCGGAGGCGTACAAGAAGGTCGGATCGAGGCCGCTCTCGTTCGCGAACTCGTTATCGAGGAGCTGCTTCGTGGTGGTCATGGTCGTGGTCGCCAGCGCCTGATCCACGTGACCGTAGTTCATGCTGTTGTCGTACGCCACCCGGTACTGCACGCTCTGCGGGATGCCCCAGCGCTCCTCGGTCGTGGCGCTGTTGGGCGTGTTGAAGCGGCTCTTGACCTCGTTCAGACCAATCCCGCCGGTGAGGAACTGCGCTTCCAGCCCGCCGCGCAGCAGCGCGATGGGGCCATCGTCGTAAGGCTGGTTGCTGGGCAGCGCGGCCGCCACCAGCATCGAGGCGCCGCCCTGCCGCGTCACCTGCATCCCGGTGATATCGTAGGCTTCGTCGTAAACCCAGAGGCCGTAGCCGTTGTTGGGGCTGGGAACCCATTGGTTGCTGTTGTTCGGGTCGGGCAGCAGCACATCGGCGACCGCCGCCCACTTCAGGCGCACATCGCGCCAGTGGCGGGTCAGGCTGTCGTTGCCAGGCCGGCGATCGTGCAGCATCTTGGCCTGGAACGCGAAGACCTGGCCGCCTCGCGTCACGGTCATCAGCGGGACGAACATATCATAGAGGGCTTCGCCGTTCTCGGTGGCCGGATTGCCGTTGGCGTCCTTGTGTGGCGAGGCGCTGATGCCGTAGGGCTGCATCGTCTTGGCTGTGGGCAGGTCGCGCTCGCGCAGCGTGGCGCTCAAGAAAGGCACCAGCTTGACCTCGCCGCTCGTCCCGATGTCTTGACCGTAGATCAGCTTCTTGAGATAGTAGATCGCCGGATTGGTGGTCTGCTGGATCGAAGCTTCTTCGTCGTGCGGCCAGGTAACGTATTTGTAGGCCCAGCGCAGCGAATCGAGTTGCCGCGGCCGGATCTGCAGCTCGACGTAGAAGGGATAGGGCGTGGTGATCTCGTCGTCCGGGTTCTGATCCAACGTCTCGAACGTCATGTTGGGCGCTTTCCACGTCCCGCCCAGGTAGAGCACGTCGGTCGAAGACCAGGAGTAGGGCGAAAGGTCCAGCCCGTCGGGCACGCCGTCATCGTCGTTGTCGTCGTCCCACATCCAACCAAGCGTATACGACCGGGTGCACTTGCCGCGGTGAAATTCCTCGCCATCCATCAGCCCGTCCTGGTTGGTGTCCGGGTTCATGGGGTTGGATTTCACCGTGGTCTGCATGTTGTTGTCGCCCTTGCAGGCGATGCCCATCAGCTCGTCGTAGTCGCTCAGGGTGTCGAAGTCGGTGTCGGCGACGAAGGGGTTGGTGCCGTACTCGACCTCGTAGCCGTTCGGCAGCCCGTCGCCGTCCTCGTCCGCCATCTGCTCCAGCCCGTTGGCCGGGTTCGGGTCATCCGCTGTCATGCCGCTCTGGTGCGCCCGCACGTCGCGCAGCATCTCGGCGACCTTCCCGCCGGGCAGCGGGCTTTTTTCCGCCTCCGCCGGCACATCAGGCCGCGCGCCGCGTTGCAATTGGCTGGCCTGGGCCACGTTGGCAAAGGTCGGAACCAGGATCAGCGCCACCATCAGGACGGTGATGACCCGGAGGGCGCGGCGGTCGCCCCGGATCGAGCGCGCGATCAGCCAAAACAGCGCCAACAGCACCGCGCCGATGGGCAGCCACAGGCCCACTTGCAGGCGCTCAAGGCTGGTCAGGTCAAGCTCGCCGGCCGGCCGCAAACCGGAGTTGGGCGCAGCGACCGGGTCGAAACGCTCGGCCGCGAACTTCTCGCCGAAGCGGGTAAAATCGGTTTCGCTGTGCGCCCGCACCCGGTAGTAGATGTCCTGCTTCTGCAGCCACCCCAGGTTCAGGATCAGCCGGGCCGGATAGTCGTCGGCGGCGATCCACAGCTCGCCGTCGCCGCTGATCTCGATGCCGCGTTGCTGGGCAGCCAGCAGCGCCTCGGCGGTCAGCGCGCCGCGCTGCGCCAGCATCTGCCGGACGATATCTATGCTTTTCAGCTTGAAGCCGACGCGCTGGTAGGTCTGCTTCCGGCCGCCGGGCAGCGGCAGCCCTTCGGCCGGATCGAGCAGCACGGCATCCCGCGCGGCAGCCAGCAGCGACAGACCATCGCCGTCCAGCCCCAGCGTGCCGGGCGCGCTCTCAATCTTACGCCACTGGTCGGTCGCCGGGCCTGAAGCCGCACCCGCTCCTGTCATGCTGAGGCCCGTCGTTTGGGCCGAAGCATCTTCCCCACCATGGCGAGACGCTTCGCTGGCGGTCAGGGATGCCGGGGATTGAGCATCCAACCCGCTCAGCGCGACAGCTCCTTGTACTCGCTCGTAAGCGACGCCGTCGCGAATCAAGATCTCCTTCGTCTCTGGCGAGGCCAAGCCGAAGCTCGTCCGTCCCGGAGAAATGGCGAAGCGAGCGGCCTGCGGCCCGGCCACCTCGCCGCGGATATCGAAGTGCGCCCACTCTTCTTTGGTTCGCATCCCGAGCGGGTCTTCGGGCGTGACCGCCTGATCCAGGCTGATGTTGAGCGCGTAGCTGCCGGCGCCGCGGGCACGCGCCAGCGCCCCGTCGAGCAGTTCTTGAGCAGACAGGCTTCCGGCCGCGCCCAATGCCGGCCGCATGAGGGCGGCCGCGGCCACGATAGCCGCCAACAAGAGGATGGCGACCGCCGGGAAAGCGCGGCGGTGCGTGAGTCGTAGGATGAAGGGGTGGGTGGGTTTCATAAGAGACTCCTGATAACAACAAACGTTGCTCTGAGAACTGCCTGGCCTGTCACCCTGAGCGGGTCTACGGCTCAACATAAATGATGACTCGAAGCCAGCGAAGGGTCTCGGTGATTGGGCTGAGATGCTTCGCTGGGGGCTCGCCGTGACTGGCGTTGACTCGTTAACTCGCTCACGCTGCGCGGTGACATTTTCATGGGCACTGGGGCCGCACCTGGGATGAGTAACGGTTCTGAAAAAGCAAAGACTTTCCTGCCACGAATTGCACGAATTCCACGAAAGGGGCTGGAGCGATTCGTCTAATTCGTGAAACTCGTGGCTGCGCCCGTCTTGTTTGGCGTCTGCTTGTCCGGGTCAGGAGGATTCCCTACCGCAACAACACCGGCAGATAGGTTCGATTCGCCAACTCGTTCGTCACAGTCATCGCGATCGCCTGGGTTCCCGTGACCGCCGCCCCCGGCGCCTTCAAGATCTCCAGGTAATAGACGCCCCGGTCAGGGGCGGCCGTCCCGCTGACGCCGGCCGCGGTCGCACGCGGCGTGACGGCAAACGGCGCGGGGGTGAAGTTGAGGGATAGGCCGCCGCCCACCGCCATTTTGCCCTTGGCGACCGACCGCCCTGCGCCATCTACCACGCGGGCCTGAAAGCCGACCGGCACGGCGACGTTGACGTTGGTCTTGATCCCGCCAGGGATGTACTCGCCGCCGCACTGAATGCAGCCGGGGAGAGGGATGCGCGTGAGGATGTCAATCAGCACCGTCGAGTTGATCTTATCCATCATCGCCTGCTCGTCCGCATCGCAGGCGAAGCCGATGCCATTTTTGTTCAGGTCGAGCTGGTTCGCGTTCGCCACGGTCGGGCAGTTGTCGGCGTCGTCCAGGATGCCGTCGTTGTCGTCGTCGGGATCACACGGGTTGCCCTTGCCATCGCCGTCGGGATCCTCGTTGTCAGAGCTTTTGTCCGCCGGGCAAAGGTCACAGGCCGTGCCGATCTTGTCGCCGTCGCCGTCATGCTGCCAGGGATTGGACGCGTTCGGGCAGTTGTCTACCGCGTTCGCCACGCCGTCGCCGTCCAGATCATTGTCACAGGCGTCGCCGATCTTGTCGCCGTCGCTGTCCAATTGGTCGAAGTTGGACGTGGTGCGGCAGTTATCCACGCTGTCCATGATCGAGTCGCTGTCGCTGTCGTCACACGCATCGCCCTTGCCGTCGGCGTCCACGTCTTCCTGACCGGGGTTGACCGTGTATTGACAGTTGTCGGCCGCGTTCAGGTCGCCATCGTCGTCAATGTCGGGGTCGCACGCGTTGCCGAGACCATCGCCATCCACGTCCCCCTGGCCCGCGTTGAAGAGGTTCGGGCAGTTGTCGTTGCCGTCCGAGACGCCGTCGTTGTCGTTGTCGGTTTCGGTCGAGTCATCTTTGCCATCGCAATCGGCGTCGCCCGTGCCCAGCCCAACCGCGGCATACGCGTTCTTGACGCTGCATACATCGGCTGCGGTGAACGTCCCTTTGTTCTTGAGCGCCACGGCCTCGGCCACGGCCTCGTTGCGCGCATCAATGAACTGCGCGTTGTCCCACATGCGATACACCAGGACGTTGTAAAAGAGCCGCTCAGCCTTGGATATGCCGATCCCTGTGACACTACGGCCAGCGTGGATGCCGCCGTTAATCACCAGGAAAGCCACTTTGTTATGGATGCCGCTGTTGGTGTGAACAAAGCCGCAGTCGTTGAAATTCGGGTCGGTGTTGTCGCACTCCGGGTCCGTGCCCGCGGGTAGCGTGCGCAGCCCCTGGCCGTCGCCGCTCTGCGCCGCGTTCATGTGATCGGGATCGCCGCGGGCTGGCGGGTTGCTCAGGTCGCGCAGCGGGCCGCCGGGCACGTCTTCGCCCATCGTCCAATCGGTGGGGTCACGAAAGAACCCAAAGATATCGGCGAAGCTCTCATCCAGCGCGCCCGACTGAGTCTCGTATTCCAGGCCGCCTTCGCTGTTGTCTACTGCGTGCGTGAACTCGTGTCCCATCACGTCGTTAGCGGTCATGTTGTCGCCAAACTGGAAGATGTCGCAGATGCCGCCCATGTAGTTGGCGTTGCGCCAGTTCTGGCCGACATCAATGTACATCTCGATCTCTTCGCCGTCGTTGTCATACGAATCGCGGCCGAAGCGGTTCTTCCAGTAGTTGTAGGTCGCCTTGATGTTGTTGAACGCCTGGTAGCCCTCAGCATCCGGGTTGGCGCCTGAGATCTTGCCATTTTCATCGAACCATTCCTCGGTGTCGGTGAAGATCCAACACGCGCTGGAAGTGTCGCCCCGCACAGTGTAGAGGTATTCCAGGTCGAACTCGTTCATCTCGTGCGTCTGCTTCAGCACGATCTTGCCGGTGAAAGCATCCACGAAAAGCGTCACCGGGCTGTTCTTGCCGATCAGGTTGACCTGCCAGGCCAGATAGGTGTTCGGGTCGCTCCGGCCAAGCGCGCCGGGGACGACATAGCGCAATTGCGTGTCGCCCTTGAGCGCGATCCGCACCGAGCCATCGCCCAGGCGCACCGAGCCATCCCCCAGCCGTTGCGTGCCGTCACCCAAAACCGCCAGCAGCGCCAGGTCTTCGGCTTCTGCCGCGGTCAACCGCGGGGTTGCGGGCAGGTTGATGTCAGGCAGATAGGCGCCGCCCAGGCCGCGCACCGTTGCGCCATCAAGATGCACGGCCAGCGTCGCCGGGAAAACCGGGATGCCGTTATGACGCTGGCGGAAGAAGAGGTGCTGCCCATCGCGCGAACGCCGCACAAGCTGCAACTGCGCGTCCGGGTTGGTCAGGCGCAGCGCCGCGCGGTGCTCCCGCAGGAACCACTGGGCGACCGCCAACGGGTCCGTGCCCACGGCCTGAGGCGCCGGCACTTCGACCAGGGCGTTGCGGATCGCGCCGCGCTGCAAGGTGAGGTTCATCGGCGTGCGCGAAGCCGCTTTTAGTTGGGCGAGGCCGGTCTGCTGCGCCGAGTCAGCCTGCGATTGATCGGCCGCGGGCGCGCGGGCGGCGGCCGCGCAGCGGATGACGAGCCGCGGCGCGAGCGAGGGGCCGGTCGCTGGCGCTTCGCTGCTGTAGAAAACCAGCGAAGCATCGGCCGCGGCCGGGGTCAGGAAGATGCCGGTATTCGAGACGGCGCCCGTGATCCAGCGGGCCGCCAACGCTGTCACATCAACGCGCAATAGCCCGGCATCGGCGATGTAGCTGGCCGGCCCATAGGTGGGGCCAAGCGCCGGCTGGTTGTTCCAGGTGGTCGTCGCCTCGGCCCACGCCGCGGCCGGCTCGCGCACTTCGAGCGGGAACGGCTGCACCGTCGGCGTGATAACGAGCGTCAGCTCCAACTCGGCGCGCTGGATTGTGACGCCGGCCGGCACGGCGCGCCCCAGGCTGAACGCCAGCAGCGTGCGCTCGTCGCCGCGCGCGCCCCGGCCCACCCGCAGTTGCGTGGCCGCGCCGTTAGCGCCGGTCGGTGCGCCCTGGTTCACATAGGTGTCCGCAACCGCGGTCACCGTACCGCCGCAGGCCGGCACGACCACTGCGTTCGGCGAGGCGTCCACCAAAGCTGTCCCGCTCGCCGCGCTGTTCGTCGGGCCGCCCTCCTCCGACACCGCCGCCGAGACCGGTATATGGCTCAGCAACAAAACCACCGCCGCCCACAAAACCATGATTCGATACCCCATTTTGGCTACCATCTTTTCTCCTCGTGTGATTCGTTTATTCGCGCGCTCGCGCCAACTGGCTACGCACAAACTCGTTCATATCCGAAAGCTGAATAAAATAGGCCCGCTCGCCCGATGGCACATGTTGCACCGAGCCGCGCCACCCCTCGCACCACGGCGCGACCCGGCTGGCGCGATCAGCCGGCTCCATGTCGCCGCGTTCCTGCCACATCCGCACTACAAAGAGATGCTCTCGACGTTGGGTCACGGTGCTGGCGCTCCTTCTGATTTCTTTGTCCGCGTTGATCCGCGGTCGCTAACCCTCCGGTCTGGCTGTTCTGTGATCGAGGGACAACAAAATGCCCCTCACCATCGAGGGGCATCATAACAGGATCGCGTCCGAAATCCGTCCGAAGAACGTACGGAACATGTTCGATATTTAATTCACATTTAGTTCTATTGACTCGCCAATGCCACCGCCTGCTCAAACGTCAGCCCGCAGCCGGCCGCCCACGCCTGCTCAAACGCCTGGGTGCTGAACGCGGCGCGCACGGTCGCAAGATGATGGTCGTATTCCGCCTGGTCGGCTGGCCCCATCAAGTGCGCGCCCATCGGGGTCAAATGGACGCTGACCGCGCCCAACAAGCGCGCAGCCCGCTCTGGCTGACCAGTCGTCGCCGCCACGCCAGCCAGCCCCGCCAGGCACAGACAGACGCCCCGGCCGTTGTCCATCGCCTGGTGCAAGCGCAAGCTCTCGGTGAAGAGCGCCGCTGCGCGCGCCGGATCGCCCAGGCGCAAAGCCGCATGGCCCTGGTTGTGCAGCGCAGTCGCCAGTTGGATACGATTGCCGAGGGTGCGCTGCAGGCCGATCTCCGCATCATACGCCTCGGCCGCACGCGCATAGCGCCCCAGCCGCCGCATCAACTCGCCGACGGAGTTGAGGGTCATGCCCAGGCTCCACCCCCCGCCGATGGCCCGGCTCAGGCGCATCGCCTGCTGGTAAAGTTCCTCGGCCGCATCGTAGCGTCCCACCAGCCGCATCACATCGCCGATGTTGCGCAGCGCCGTGGCTTCGCCGAAGCGATCGCCGGCCTGCCGGAAAGTCGCCAGCGCTTCCCGGCTGAATGCCTCCGCCGTCTCATAGCGTTTTTGTCTGAACTCGGCGCGGCCCAGCCAATTGAGCGCATCCCCCTGGCCGACAGGATCGGGGCAGCGGGTGTACAGGTCAAGGCTGTGTCGAAACAACGGGATCGCCTCATCATAGCGCCCCAACGCCGACAACAGCAGCGCTTGCGATTTGGCGGCGGCCGCCTGTTCGCCAGCGGCCGCGCGGGGCGCGGCCGCGCTGACCCGCGCCAGCCAGTCGTTGCCCTCACTCCAGTGGCCGCGGATATACCAGAACCACCCCAACGCCGCGGCCAGGCGCAGCCCCAGATGCGCATCGGACGCGGGCGGCTCGCTGGCCCACGCCAGCGCAGCGCGCAAGTTGTCGTGCTCCGCCTCCAGCCGCCGCAGCCAGGTAAGCTGGCCGGGGCCGCGCAACGCCCGGTCGCCTTCGCGCGCGAATGCCAGGTAATGGCTGGCATGGCGGCCGCGCATCACCTCCCGCTCGCCTTGGGCAGCCAGACGCTCGCTGGCATATTCGCGCAGGAGCGTCAACATGCGGAAGCGCGGCGCGCCCGCTGGCTCGCTGACGGGTAATGTCCGCAACATGGATTGCTCCACCAACGCCGCCAGTTGATCCAGCATCGCATCGGCTGGCTCGCCGGCGCCCACGACATCCACAGCCGCGTCCAGTGTGAAACCGCCGCTAAAGACTGCCAGGCGGGCGAATAACTCGCGCTCGGCCGCCGACAGCAAGTTGAAGCTCCAGTCAATCGTCGCGCGCAGCGTGCTCTGCCGCGCGGGCAGATCACGCGCCCGCGCGGCGCGCAGCGGCAAACCGCTCTCCAGCCGATCTCGCATCGCGTGCGGCGTAAAGAGCCTGGCCCGCGCCGCTGCCAACTCAAGCGCCAACGGCAAACCATCCAGCCGAACACAAATCTCGGCGATGGCCGGGGCATTCTCCGACGTCAGGCGGAAGGCAGGGTCGGCCGCCCGTGCGCGATCCACGAAGAGCGCAACTGCGGGCGAACATGCGAGGTCGGCCAGGGGCGGCAACCGGCCAGGATCGGGCAGCGGCAGCGGCGCCAACGGATACTCATGCTCGCCGTAGAGCCGCAGGATGGCCCGACTGGTGACAAGGACGCGCACGCCCGGCGCGGCCGCCAGCAACTCACGAACGGCCGGAGTCGCCGCGGTCACGTGCTCGAAATTGTCGAGCACGAGCAGCAAGCGTTTGTGGCGCAGGTGATGCTTCACATCCTCCAGAAGGCTGGCGCGGGCGGTCTCCTGAACACCCAACGCATCGGCAATCGCCGGGACGACCAGGCTGGGATCGCTGAGGGGCGAGAGGGAGACGAACCACGCGCCGTCAGGGAAGCAATCCGGCGCCTCCTTCAGGGCACGGCCCGCCAGTTCGATGCTCAACCGGGTCTTGCCGCTGCCGCCCGCGCCGGTGATGGTCAGCAGACGGCACGAGCCGCGGCCGGGAGAGATCGCGTCGTCCGCTGCGGCGCTGCGGCGGCTTTCGGGGCAGATCAAGTCCAACAGTTCGGCCAGCTCCGCCTCACGGCCGATGAAGGGCGTGACCTGCGCCGGGAGATTGCCCGATGGCCGCGGGGCGACCGTCGCCGCGGCTGATGGGTGGATCGGCGGTAACGGCGCACCTTGCCGGATGGCCTGGTAGGTCGCCTGCGTCTCCGGCAGCGGGGCCGCGCCAAGCTCATCGCGGAGCACCCGTTCGAGGCGCCGATACTCCTGGAGCGCGGCGTTGCGGTCGCCGGCTTGATGATGTAACGCCATGAGCAGCCGAACCGTCTCCTCGCGCAGGGAGTCATGCCGGAGGATCTGGCCCGCGCAGCCGATGGCGCGCTTGAAGTCGCCGCGCGCCTGGTAATGCGCGATCAACCGTTCGAGGCCGGCAAACAGCAGATTGCGCAGCCGCTCCCGCTCGAAGAAGATCCAATCGTCGTAGATTTCCGGCAGCAGGTCTTCGGTATAAAGGGCGACCGCGGCCGCGAGATCTTCCGGGGCTGCGCTCAGGCGCTCGAA
>Ga0172370_10005513_pt1 | contig 16301 bp, 8 predicted proteins | sample LakKiv5m_FD_114538 | JGI IMG/M metagenome (GOLD analysis project Ga0172370, IMG submission 114538) | Freshwater microbial communities from Kabuno Bay, South-Kivu, Congo - kab_022012_11.5m | ecosystem: Environmental > Aquatic > Freshwater > Lake | place: Democratic Republic of the Congo...
CACAACGGCATCATCGAGAACTTCCTCGAGCTCCGGCGCGAGATCGAGGACGCCGGGCGCACCCTGACCTCCGAGACCGACAGCGAGATCGTCGCCCACCTCGTCGACGTCGAGCTGGCGCAGGGCCGGTCGCTCTTCGACGCCGTTCGCGCGGCGCTCGGCCGCCTGCGGGGCTCGTACGCCCTGGTCGTCATGCACCGCGGGCAGCCCGATCGCCTGGTGATCGCCAAGAACTCGTCGCCGCTGATCGTCGGGCTCGGAGAGGGCGAGACGCTGGTGGCCTCTGACATCCCGGCGCTGTTGCCCACCACGCGGCGCGTGGTCGTGCTCGAAGAGGGCGAGATGGCCGAGCTGACCGCCGCCGGCCTCGATCTCCGCGGCATCGACGACGGGCTGCCGCGCCCGGTGCGCGTGACCGAGACCAACTGGTCGCCCGTGATGGCCGAGAAGGGCGGGCACAAGCACTTCATGCTGAAGGAGATCCTCGAGCAGCCGCGCGCGCTCATCGACACGATCCGCGGGCGCGTGGCGCTCGAAGACGGCGAAGTGTTCTTCGACGACGCCGCCATCGATCCGAACGTCGTCCGCAACCTGCGGCGCATCGTCATCGCCGCCTGCGGCACCAGCTGGCACGCGGCCCTCATCGGGCGACACTTCTTCCAGGACTACCTGCGCATCCCCACCGAGGTGGTCATCGCCAGCGAGCTGCAGCACAGCCACATGCTGGTGGGACCGAGCGACCTGTTCATCGCCATCAGCCAGTCGGGCGAAACGGCCGACACCATGGAGGCCGTGCGCGCGGCCAAGGAGTTCGGCGCCTTCCCGACCGCGATCTGCAACGTGATCGGGTCGACCATCCCCCGCGCCAGCCGCGTGACGTTCTATACGCACGCCGGCCCCGAGATCAGCGTGGCGTCGACCAAGGCGCTCAGCACCCAGATCACCGTGCTCTACCTGCTGACGCTGTACCTCGCGAGGCGCCTCGAGCGCCTGTCGCCCGAGCGGGCCCGCACGCTCCTGCAGCACCTGGTCGAGGTGCCCGGTGCCGTCGAGCGCACCGTGCAGATGTCGGCCCGCATCCGTGACCTGGCCCGCGAGTACGCCGGCTACCGCAACATGCTCTTCCTGGGCCGCGGCCTGAACTACCCCATCGCCCTGGAAGGCGCGCTGAAGCTCAAGGAGATCAGCTACATCCACGCCGAGGGCTACCCCGCCGGCGAGATGAAGCACGGCCCCATCGCGTTGATCGACGAGCAGATGCCGGTCGTGGTGCTGGCCCCCAGCGGATCGCAGTACGACCGCATCTTCTCGAACCTGCGCGAGGTGAAGGCCCGCAAGGCGCGCGTGATCGCGCTGGCCAGCGAGGGCAACGCCGACATCCAGCGCTGGGCCGACGACGTGCTGCAGGTCCCCGACGTGCACCCGGACCTGCAGCCGCTCGTGCTGACCCCCCCCCTCCAGCTCTTCGCGTACCACATCGCCGACATCCGCGGCACCGACGTCGACCAGCCCCGCAACCTCGCGAAAAGTGTCACGGTGCATTGACCTCTTTTTTGACGCGCCTCGAAGGGCGCTTATCGTACGCCAGAAGACCTTTTTTCGGCGACGGGGGGACCTTCCGATCGCCCAGGAGTGCCCATGGAGTCGAGCCACACGTCGTCGTACCCGTGGACCCGCGCGCAGTTGACCGCTGCCATCGCCGCGCTGGCGCTGTTCCTGTTGCTCTCGGGCGCCTTGCCGGTCCACGCGGCGCCGACGCTGCGATACCAGGCGGACCTGAACGGCGACTTCGCGTTGATCGGCAACACGCTGGCGTGGGATTGCAGCGGCGCCGTGGCGCCGATCGTGGGCACGGTCGGCAACTGTGGCAACAACACGGGCGATTCGGGCGTCGACGTCTACTGGCGCTCGCAGTCGCCCTCGGCGGCGCAGGCCACGGCCAGCAACGCGGTCACGGCGGGACAGAACCGCACGACGGCCGTGCTGGCGCTGCCGGCCGGGGCCACGGTGGCCTACGCGCGCCTGTACTGGAGCGCGTTCCGCACCACCGCCGACACCACGGCCACCCTCGAGGCGCTCGGCTCGGCGACCACGCTGAGCGTGACGGCCGACCAGTCCTTCACCGCGAACCAGGCCTCCCAGGGACGCTACTACTACCAGTCCACGGCCGACGTGACCGACTACGTGACCACCCACGGCTCCGGCTCGTACCGCGTCAGCGGCGCGGCCATGGCGAACCCCGTGAACGACGACGAGGAGACCAGCTACTCGGCGTGGTCGCTCGTGGTGGTGTACAACGACGCCACGGCGCCCCTGCGGAACCTGGCCATCTTCGACGGGCTCGACGTGGTCACGCCCGGCAACCCGGCCAGCGCCACCCTGTCGGGTTTCCTGGTGCCGAACGCGGCCTTCGACGCCAAGCTCGGCGTCATCACCTACGAAGGCGACCAGAGCGTGACGGGCGACGCGCTGTCGTTCGACGGCGCGACCCTGGCGGACGCCCAGAACCCGATCAACAACTTCTTCAACGGCACCCGAAGCTGGCAGGGCAGCCCGATCACCGTGGCCGGCGACCTGCCCCAGTTGGCCGGCACGCCGGGCAGCATGTCGGGCTTCGACCTCGACGTGCTCGACGTGACGTCGCTCCTGGACATCGGGCAGACGTCGGCGGTCATCGAGGCGTCGACGACGACCGACGTGTTCCTGCTGGGGGCGTTCGTCACCTCGATCTCGACGCTGCGGCCGGACTTCTCCACCACCGACAAGTCGGTCGTGGACGTCAACGGCGGCACCGTCCGCATCGGCGACGTGCTCCAGTACACCGTGGTGGCGCCGAACACCGGGCGCGTCCCCGCGCTCGACACGCTGTTGACCGACACGCTGCCCGCGGGTGTGACCTTCGTGCCCGGCTCGCTCGCGGTGACCGCCGGGGCAAACGCGGGCGCGAAGACCGACGTGGCAGGGGACGACCAGGGCGAGTACGTGGAGGTCTCGCGCACGCTGCTCGTCCGGTTGGGCAGCGGTGCCACGGAGAGCCTGGGCGGTACGCTGGCCGTCGGCGAGTCGACTACCGTGACCTTCCAGGTGACCTACGACGGGACCGTGCCCGGCACCATCCAGAACCAGGCGGTCGTCACGGCCACCTGGAAGGACGGCGCGCCGAGCCTCGATTGGCCGTCCGACGGCAACGGTGGCGGCGAGGGGCAGCCCCCCACCGAGATCATCCCCGACACCGACGGAGACGGCGAGCTCGACACGACCGACTGCGCGCCGCTGGATCCGGCGACCTACCACGGCGCGCTCGACGCCGTCTGCAATGGCGTCGACAACGACTGCGACGCGAGCACCGACGAGGACTTCGTGTCGGCTCCGACCGTGTGCGGCCTGGGGCCGTGCGCCGCCACCGGCGAGACCGCTTGCGTGGACGGGCTGCCGCTCGATTCGTGCGTGCCCGGCACGCCGGCGCCCTCCGACACGACCTGCGACGGCGTCGACGAGGACTGCACGGGCGTCGCCGACGACGGCTACGTGCCGCGGCCCCTGACGTGCGGGATCGGCGCCTGCGAGCGCACGACCGAGACCAGCTGCACCGGCGGCGTCGAGACCGCGGCCTGCGAACCGGGCCAGCCGACCCCCGAGGTGTGCAACGGCGTCGATGACGACTGCAACGGCAAGACCGACGCCGCGGACGGCGGCGCGATGCTTGAGAACGATCAGCCCTTCTGCGAGAAGCAGCAGGGCGTGTGCCTGAACGCGAAGAAGACGCTGGCGTTCTGCACCGGGGGCAAGTGGAAGCCCTGCAACGACGCGATCTACCGCTACTGGGCGCCGGCCTACGAGCCCGTGGAGCCGTCCGACTGCGACGCGCAGGACAACGACTGCGACGGGTCGGTCGACGAGGCGTACGTGCCCGTCACCACGACGTGTGGCCAGGGCGCCTGCGCCGCCGCCGGCGCCACCTCGTGCGTCGCGGGCCAGGTGCTGGACTCGTGCGTGATCGGTGCGCCGCTGGCGGCCGATGACGTGACCTGCGACGGGGTCGATGACGACTGCAGCGGAGCGGCCGACGAAGACTACGTACCGGTGACCTCGTGCTTCCTGCCCGGCGTGTGCGAGGCGGGCAACGTGGCCTCGGGCTGCGTGGCCGGGCTCGAGCTGGGCTGCGTGGCCGGTGTACCGCTGGCGGGCGACGACGTGACGTGCGACGGCGTCGACGACGACTGCAGCGGAGCGGCCGACGAAGACTACGTGCCGGTGATCTCGTGCTTCCTGCCGGGCGCGTGCGCGATCGGCAACGTGGCGTCCGGATGCAGCGCGGGCGTGGAGATCGCGTGTACCGCCGGCCAGCCGCTGGCGCTGGACGACGCGACCTGCGACGGGGTCGACGACGACTGCGACGGGAGCGCCGACGAGGAGTTCGCGACCCACGCGACGACCTGCGGCGTGGGCTCCTGCGCGGCGGTGGGTACCGCTACGTGCGAGGCGGGCGTGGCCCTCGACACCTGCGTCCCCGGGACGCCCGGCGACGAGACCTGCGACGGCACCGACGACAACTGCGACGGGGTCACCGACGAGGGCTTCGCCGACACCGACGGGGACCTGGTGGCCGATTGTGTCGACCCCGACGACGACGACGACGGCGACCCGGACGAGACCGACTGCGCGCCGCTGGACCCGGCGGTGTTCGCGGGCCAGCTCGAGGCGTGCAACGGCCTGGATGACAACTGCACGGGCGGGATCGACGAGGGCTTCGCCGACGTGAACGGCGACGGAGTCCCCGACTGTGAGGCGGTCGACACCGACCTGGACGGCGACCCGGACGTGAGCGATTGCGCGCCGACGGATCCGACGGTGTTCACGGGCCAGGATGAGGCGTGCAACGGGATCGACGACAACTGCGCGGACGGCATCGACGAGGGCTTCCCCGACACCGACGGCGACCTGTCGGCCGACTGCGTGGACCTCGACGACGACGGCGACGGCGACCCGGACGAGACGGACTGCGCGCCGACGGATTCGACGGTGTTCACGGGCCAGGATGAGGCGTGCAACGGGATCGACGACACCTGCGACGGGGCCGTCGACGAGGGCTTCGTCGACACGGACGGCGACCTGTCGGCCGACTGCGTGGACCTCGACGACGACGGCGACGGCGACCCGGACGAGACGGACTGCGCGCCGCTGGACGCCACGGTCTTCGCGGCCCAGGTCGAGGCCTGTAACGGCACCGACGACGACTGCGACGGGGGCATCGACGAGGGCTTCGTCGACACGGACGGCGACCTGTCGGCCGACTGCGTGGACTTCGACGACGACCAGGACGGCGATCCCGACGAGACGGACTGCGCGCCCCTCGACGTGGCGGTGTTCCACGGTCGCGTCGAGGTGTGCAACGGCGTCGACGACAACTGCGTCGACGGCGTCGACGAGGGCTTCGCCGACACCGACGGCGACGGCGTCGCGAACTGCGAGCTCGTCGACAGCGACGGCGACGGCGATCCGGATTCGACCGACTGCGCGCCCCTCGACCCCCAGGTCTTCCACGGGCAGGCCGAGACGTGCAACGGAGCCGATGAGAACTGCGACGGCGTGGACGACGACGGCTTCGTCGACACCGATGACGACGGGCTGGCCGACTGTGTCGACGCCGATGACGATGGCGATGCGCTCGAAGATTCCTACGAGATCGAGCTTGGATTCGACCCGCAAGACGCCGACATGGACGACGACGGGCTGCTCGACGGCGAAGAGGTGATCCAGGGCGCCGATGGCTTCGTGACCGATCCGCTTGACGCCGATACCGACGACGACGGGCTGGCCGATGGAGCCGAGGCGGAGCTGGAGGATGGCTTCGCCACGAACCCGACCCTCGCCGACAGCGACGGTGATGGGTTGGGCGACGGGCTCGAGCAGGGCGTGACCGAGGCGCTGGCCGGCGGCACGTCCGAGGGCACGGGGGTCGCGTTCCGCGGGACCGACCCGGAGGTGTTCGTGCCCGATGGCGACCCGGCGACCGTGACCGATCCGACGAACCCGGATACGGACGGCGGCACGGTGGCCGACGGCCTCGAGGACCTCGACCACGACGGCGTCGTCGACGAGGACGAGACCGACCCGAACGATCCGGCCGACGACGTGCCCGATCTCGACGCCGACGACGACGGCGATCCGGATGCCACCGACTGTGCGCCGGAGGACCCGGCCGTTTTCCACGGGCAGGACGAGGCGTGCAACGGCGTCGACGACGACTGCGACGGCGCCGTCGACCAGGGCTTCGTGAACACCGACCTGGACGACCAGGCCGACTGCGTCGACGCCGACGACGACGGTGACGGCGACCCGGACGAGACCGATTGCGCGCCGCTCGACGCGGCCGTATTCCACGGGCAGGTCGAGACCTGCAACGAGCTGGACGACGATTGCGACGGGACGACCGACGGGGACGTCTGCCAACAGCCCGACGCCGATGACGACGGCGATCCCGACGCCACGGACTGCGCGCCGGAGGACCCGGCCGTATTCCACGGGCAGACCGAGGTGTGCAACGGCGTCGACGACAACTGCGTCGACGGCGTCGACGAGGGCTTCCCGACCGGCTGCGGGCCCGTGGACAGCGACGACGACGGCGATCCGGACGAGACCGACTGTGCGCCGAACGACGCCGCCATTCATCACGGGGCGACCGAGGCCTGCAACGGGGTCGACGACACCTGCGATGGCGAGACCGACGAGGGCTTCGTGGACACCGACGCCGACGGCCAGGCCGACTGCGTCGACGCCGACGATGACGACGACGGTGACCCGGACGCGACCGACTGCGCGCGGCTCGATCCCGCCATCCACCACGGCGCGGCCGAGACCTGCAACGGGCGCGACGACGACTGCGACGGCAAGACCGACGGCGCGGTGTGCGCGCTGCCCGACGCCGACCACGACGGCGACCCCGACCAGACCGACTGCGCGCCCGAGGATCCGGCCGTCCACCACGGGGCGACCGAGGTGTGCAACGGCGTGGACGACAACTGCGCGGACGGCATCGACGAGGGCTTCGACGACCTCGACGGCGACGGCACGCCCGATTGCACCACGGGCGACACGGACGACGATGGCGTGCTCGACGACGTCGACAACTGCCCGGGCGTCGCGAACCCCGACCAGGACGACCTGGACGGCGACGGCACCGGCGACGCGTGCCAGGCCGAGGGCTTCAGCCTGACGGGCGGCTCGTGCACCCTGGGCGGGCCGGGGAGCATGCTGGCGTGGTGGGCCATCCTGGGCCTGGCGCTCGGCGTGCTCGTGCTCGCCCGGCGCAGCCTGAGGGGCCGGCTGGTGGCGCTGGGGCTGCTGCTCCTGTCGATCGTGGCGGGGGCGCCGCTGGCCCGCGCCGAGCCGATGATCGACGCGAACCGCTTCAAGCCGTCGCCGTTCTTCCAGGACGGCTTCGCGGTCGAGTCGGCCGAGGTGCGGTCGCCGTATCGTTGGAACCTGGGGCTCTTCGCGCACTACCAGAACGACCCCCTGGTGCTGCGCTCCGACGGCGGAGCCGAACTGCGGACCGTGCTCGGGCACCAGGTGATGGCCGACGTGCTGGGCGCTTACCGCTTCGCGGACTTCCTGGCGGTGGGCGTGGCGCTGCCGGTGGTGCTGTTCCAGGAGGGGCAGGGGTTCGGCGGGAGGAGCGCGCCGGAGACGGCCGGGCTCGGCGATCTGCGCGTCCACCCGCGCCTGACCTTCCTGCGCGCGGGCGACGTGTTCGCCCTGGCGTTCGCGCCGGTGTTCACGCTGCCGACGGGGCGGCTGACGGGGAGGTTCGCGGGGCGCCCCAACGCGACGTTTCAGCCCCAGCTGGACGCGAGCCTGTTCCTCGGCCGGGTCGACGTGAGCCTGAACGTCGGCTACCTGCTGACGAAGAACGAGACAGCGGCGGGGCTGCCGCTCGAGGACGAGCTGCTCGTGAAGCTGGGCGCGCGCGTGAAGGTGGTGCGGGACGAGCTCGACCTCCTGGCCGAGGCGTCGGGCGCCGCGAGCGTCAGCGATCCGTTTTCGAGCAGCCGGCAGACGCCCTTCGAGCTCGTGGGCGGCGGATTGTGGCACGTGATCCCCGGTTTGGACCTGGCGTTCGGCGGGGGTGGCGGGCTGACCGAAGGCGTCGCGGCGCCGGACTTCCGGCTGTTCGCGGGGCTCAGGTGGGCGCCCTCGCCGGCTTCCGCGCCCGCGGCCCTTGCGAAGCCCGAGCCCGACACCGACGGCGACGGGCTGAAGGACTCGGTCGACAAGTGCCCGCTGGAGCCCGAGGACCAGGACGGCTTCGAGGACACCGAGGGCTGCCCGGACGCCGACAACGACAAGGACGGCATCCTCGATCCCTGGGTCGTGAAGCAGGGGCTGTCGGACAAGTACAAGACCATCGGCTACGGCTCGGACGAATGCCCGCTGGAGGCCGAGGACGGCGACTACGTGGACGACGACGACGGGTGCCCCGAGCCCGACAACGACGGTGACCTGATCTGCGATCCGTGGGTCGCGGAGCGTGGGCAGCAGGCGAAGTACGCGCACGCCTGCCACGGCACGGACAAGTGCCTGATGGAGCCCGAGACCGTGAACGACTTCGAGGACGAGGACGGCTGCCCGGACTCGAAGGTCGAGGTGAAGGGCAACAAGCTCGTGATCCTCGACGTGATCCTGTTCTATTTCAACGAAGCGCGTATCAAGGAAGAGAGCTACGTGATCCTCGACTCGGTGGCGTCGGTCCTGAAGAAGGAGCCCGACCTCAAGAAGGTGCGCGTCGAGGGGCACACCGACACCCGCGGCAACGCGGCCGCGAACCAGAAGCTGTCCGAGGCGCGCGCCAAGGCCGTGATGGAGGCGCTGGTCGCCCGCGGCGTGGAGGCCGATCGGCTGACCTGCCAGGGCTTCGGCGAGTCGAAGCCGCTCGTGAAGGTCGAGAAGACCGAGGCCGACTTCCAGAAGAACCGCCGCGTCGAGTTCACTATACTGCGATGATGGACGCTGAAGCGCGCATCCTCGAGAAGCTGAACGCCGAGCAGGCCGAGGCCGTGCGGCACTGCGATCGCCACCTGCTGATCCTGGCGGGCGCGGGCACCGGCAAGACGCGCGTGATCACGCACAAGGTGGCCTGGCTGGTCGAGGTGCTGGGCGCGCGCCCCTGGGAGATCATGGCCGTCACCTTCACGAACAAGGCTGCGGGCGAGATCAAGGAGCGCGTCGCGCGCATGCTCGGCGGCAGCTTCTCGTTCGAGAAGAACGACTGGCCCTACTTCGGCACCTTCCACTCGCAGGGGCTGCGCATGGTGCGGCGCCACGCCGACCTGCTGGGCCTCGACGGCGACCTCACCATCTGCGACGACGAGGACCAGGTGGCGCTCGTGAAGCGCGTCCTGACCGAGATGGACGTCGACCCGAAGCAGGTGCCGCCCAAGCAGGTGGCCGCCTTCATCGACGGCTGCAAGAACCGCTTCCAGTACCCCGAGGACCTGCCCGACGACTGGTACACCGACCTGAGCCGCGGGGTGCAGGCGCAGGCCTACCGCGCTTACCAGAAGCGCCTGCGCGACGCGAACGGCGTCGACTTCGGCGACCTCATCTGTCTGCCGGTCAAGCTGCTGAAAGAGCACCCGGAGATCCGCAGCTTCTACCAGTTCCACGTGAAGTACCTGCTGGTCGACGAGTTCCAGGACACGAACACGGCCCAGTACCTGTGGCTGAAGGAGCTCGGCTCGCCGAAGAACCTGGTCACGGTGGTGGGCGACGACGACCAGTCCATCTACCGCTGGCGCGGGGCCGACGTGGGCAACATCCTGTCCTTCCCCCGCGATTTTCCCGATGCGCGCGTGGTGCGCCTGGAGCAGAACTACCGCTCGACCGGCCACATCCTGGCCGCGGCGTCGGCCATGATCGCGAGGAACCAGCGCCGCCACGAGAAGACGCTACGCCCGGTGCGCGAGGAGGGGCACCGCGTGGTGCTGGTCCGGGCCGTGAACGAGCTGGACGAGGTGCGCTTCGTGGTGGCGCGCCTGAAGAAGCTGCGCGAGACCGTGCCCCTTCGCGAGATGGCCGTGCTCTATCGCACCAACGCCCAGTCCCGCGTGTTCGAAGAGACGCTGCAGCGCGAGGCCATCCCGTACCGCATCTTCGGGGGCATCCGGTTCTACGAGCGCGCCGAGGTGAAGGACGCCCTGGCCTACGCCCGGCTGGTCGTGAACCCGCGCGACGACCTGTCGTTCCTGCGCGTGCTGAACACGCCCCCGCGCGGGGTGGGCGGCGTCTCGGTCGATCGGCTGGTCGAGCGCTCGGGGATGCTGGGCATGCCGTTGTACGCGTGCGCGCGCGACGCGGTGCGTTCGGGCACCGTGAAGGGAAAGGGCGCCCGCGGTCTCGACGAGTTCGTGGCGCTCATCGACGCGTTCAGGGCCGAGTTGGCCGACGCCCCGGCGTCCGACGTGCTGCGCGCGGTGCTCACGAAGACCGGCTACCGCACGGCCCTCGAGGACGAGCTCGCGCGCGGCTCGCTCGACGCCGAGGCGCGCCTCGAGAACCTGGACGAGCTCGTGGCGTCGGCCACGACCTTCGAGCACGAGGCGACCCAGGCCGGCATCCGCGACTTCCTGGACCACGTGGGGCTCATGACCTCGGTCGACCTGACCGCCGGCAGCGACGACACCGAGATGCTGTCGCTCATGTCGGTCCACAACGCCAAGGGCCTCGAGTTCCAGGTGGTCTTCACGGTGGGCGCCGAGGAGGGCTATTTCCCGCACTTCAACGCGCGCACCAGCGACGACGAGGTCGAGGAGGAGCGCCGCCTGCTCTACGTGGCGTTCACGCGCGCCAAGGATCGCCTGTACGTCTCGTACGCCCTGACCCGCAGCCGCTACGCGGGGCCCGAGGGGCGCATGCCGTCGCGCTTCCTGGCCGAGCTGCCCGAGGACGCCATCGACCGCGGGCGCCCCGGGGCCCCCTCGGGGAGCGCCGTGCGTCCCGCCCCCCCGGCCCAGGGCGGCAGCCTCAAGCCCGGGTGGATGCTGCGCCCCGCGGCGTCGCCGGTGCCTTCCGAGGTGCCCGCCAACGCCCAGCGCGTGGTGCACCCGGCCTTCGGCGTGGGCGTCGTGGTCGGCGAGGAGGGCTACGGCCCGGCGCGGCGGGTGACCGTGCGCTTCCAGAGCGTGGGCACGGTGAAGCTCCCCGCCCGGCAGGTGCGCCCGGCCTGACCGATCCGGGCCCGCCCTCGGCCCACCCAAGTTCACGAACGAAGAGCGGATTCGAGAACGCGATTGACGGCCCGCGCCGTTCTGCTTATCTGGACGTATCGAGAGGCACGACGAGGGGACGGGACGAGCAGGCGGAGCTCCATGGGTAGCGGCCTGCCCGTCGTTCTGCTATGCTGCCCCCACTCCTCCGCTCCCGGAGGACGTGGCGGAGAGCGCTCGTGAATCGACTCCAACATCCCTTGCTCACCGTGCTCGGCGCCGTCGTGGCGCTCGGGCTGGTCCCCGGCCTTCCTGGGTGCGTCGACTCGCGCTGCACGCGCAACGCCGAGTGCCCGACCGGCCAGGTCTGCCTCACGGTCACCGGCGCGTGCGAGGAGCCCGAGTGTACGTCCGACCTGGCCTGCGGCCAGGGCCGTGTGTGCCAGCAGTTCGCGTGCCTGCCGGGCTGCCGCGTCGACGCCGAGTGCCCCGACGACCAGCGCTGCTTCTCGAACCACTGCGTGCCGCGCGACGCGTCGTGCGACTGCGCCGCGGCGCCCTCCTTCTGCGGCGTCGACCTGAACCCACGCTCCCCCACCGCGGGCGAGACCGTGTGCGTCCCCGATTCGTACGAGCACGGGGTGCTGCTCTTCTTCGGCTCGGTGCTGTGCTCGCACTGCCAGGCGCTGCTCGATGCGCTCGAGGCGCTGCAGGTCGAGGTGGCGCCCGGTGGCGACGCGCCCATGATCTTCGTGCAGGAGCCCTCCATCGAGGTGAGCGGCGAGGTCATCGAGGGTGCGCTCGCCGGTTCGTCCGTCGCGGTCGTGCAGGACGACCCCGATCTGGGCATCTGGCCGGCCTTCTCGGCCGACTGGTACCACGTGGTGCTGGTCGATCGTAACGGCTGCCAGGCCCGCCATTGGGGCCCGCTCGTGCCCTCCGACGTGACCGACGGGTTGCACCGGGAGATGCACGACGAGTGGTCCAAGGCTCGCGAGGTCACGTGTACGCCCGTGCAGGCCGAGCCCGTCGAGCCCGGCCCCGAGGCGGTCGAGCCCGCTCCCGAGGTGGTCCCCGAGGTCGCCCCCGACGCACCCGTCGATCTGCCTCCCGAGCCCGGACCCGCCGACGTGCCGCTCGAGGCCGCGGCCGACGTGCCGCTCGAGGCCACCGACGTGCCGCTCGAGGCCGCCGCCGACGTGCCCGTCGAGGTTGGCGCCGAGGCGACCCCCGACGCGTCCGGTGACACCCCCGGAGAGCCGCCGTCCGAAGCCCCGCTCGAGGGGGTCGAGGCCTCGGTCGAGGTCGTCGACCTCGCGCCCCTCGACGTCGACGGGTGGGTCGAGCCCTTCGAGTTGCAGGACCTCTGCCAGGTCGAAGCCGGCCTGCCGGCGCCGATCGGGGCCCTGGTGCCGCACTTCCTGTGCAAGGACCGGAACCCCTCGTCGCCGGCCCAGGGCGGCGCGATCAGCGACATCACGCTGCGCGAGCAGGTGTGGATCGCCTACTTCGGCACCTGTACCTGAGGCGGATGTCAGCAGCAGGTTGCTGCTCTGGAGGCTGTCCTCGCCGCGCACCCCGAATGGCAGGGCCAGGTGACGGCCCTCATGGTGAACCAGGGCGGCTCCGAGGCCGGCCTGCCGGGCTGTGGCGCCAAGACGACGTTGCCCATCCTGCAAGACGACGCGGCCAACCTGCTGCGCACGGGGCTCGGTGGCGCCTACAACGCCACGCTGGTGGTCGACCGGCAAGGTAACCTGGCGGCGGTGCTCGCGAACCTGTCCCTGTCGACCGAGCCTCAGAAGCTGGTCGACGCCGTCGTTCCTGTCTTGTAGTCGACTCAGCACGATTCGCCGATTCATCGTCCGATTGACGAGAGGTCGCGAGCGCCACTATAGTCCTTTCTATCAACAGCCACTTTTCGGTCGCATGCGTCAACAATCCGTGGTGATCCTGCGAGCCTTCGTTCTGCTACAGGCCGTGGGACTGGGGGCATGCCAGTCCGCCGACGACCAGTCTCGAAGCGGCGACCTGTGCGGGAAGGGCTACTGCGACGAGCTCTGGCTGGGCGACGGCGGGTGCGACAAGAAGTGCAACTGCGCGGCCACCCACTATGACGACGGCGATTGCGACCGGCCGGCCGAGGACGTCTGGATCGGTGATGACGTGGTTACCGGCCCGGACGAGTCGACGACGTGTGTCCCAGACTGCTCGGGCAAACAATGCGCCGGTGATGGCTGCGGCGGAAGCTGCGGTACGTGTCAGCCGGGCACCAAGTGCGTAGCGCCAGGAAAGTGCGTATCGACGGCGTGCGTGCCCGATTGCAACGGCCATTTCTGCGGCCTGGATGGGTGCGGCGGCTCGTGCGGCACGTGTCCTGACGGCCGGACGTGTGTCGGAATACAGTGTGTGCTCGACACGTGCCAGCCCGCCTGCTCGGGACGGAAGTGCGGCTCGGACGGCTGCAGCGGCTCGTGCGGCACGTGCCCGGCCGGGCAACCGTGTTCGGCCTCCGGTCAGTGCATCCCCGCGACGTGCGCACCGTCGTGCCAGGGCAAGGCCTGTGGCGGCGACGGGTGCAACGGGAGTTGCGGCAATTGCCCGAGCGGTAAACAGTGCGCGGCCGGGGGTGTATGCATCCCGACGGCCTGCCAACCGAAGTGCGCGGGCAAGCAGTGCGGCCCGAACGGCTGCGGAGGGCAGTGCGGGTCGTGCTCCGGTGGGGCGCTCTGCGACGCAAGCGGGACGTGCATCACGCCGCAGTATGGCTCGGTGCAGGGGTCGCTGAAGTTCGAGGCCCGTGTGGCCCACACGAACTCCGCAGGCGTGATCGTCCTCGACCAGGTGACGGAGTTGGCGGCGTCGGACGTCTACGCCGTGGTCTACGACGGCCAGCAGCAGGCGATCGGCGAGGGGTTCGTCGACGAGCAGGGCGCCTTCGATGTCCCGCTCCAGGGGCCGATCGACGGGGCGACCGCCATCTACTTCGTGACGCTGGCGACGACGTCCGACAACCAGAAGGTGGTCCTGGCCGTCGTACAACCCGAATCGGGGGGCGCGCCAACCCCTGGAAAAAGCTTGAACCCCTGGGTATGGAATGCCCTGGTCCCCGCGAACGGCGTTGTCGGCGATCTCGTGATCACCGAGGCCCAGGGCTCTGGTGCGTTGTTCCTGTTCGAGTATACGTTCGCTGCCATGGCGCAGGTGATGATCGACCTGGCCAATGGCGACGAGACGCACCTGACGAGCCTGGCCGTGCTCTGGGCGCCGAACCTGTCCTGGAGTTGCGGTTCGTGCTACTCGAGGGACGATTGGCAGACCTTGCAGGGCTCGGACGCGAAACTCGATCAATCAATCTTCATCGGCGGCGAGGCCGACGGCTCCTCGGCCTGGGGTTGGCCCGTCATTCTTCACGAGTTCGGGCACTATACGGCCAAGAACTATTCGGAGGACGACAGCCCGGGTGGACCGCACACGTACGGCACGCCTGTTACGGCGCCCATGGCGTGGAGCGAAGGTTGGGCTTCGTTCTTCGCGGTGATGACGATGAGTCGCTGGCTTGGGGAGCCCAGGCCGGTGTTCTGGGACATCCAGGCGGGCAATTCGTTCTGGCTCGACTACCACCACGGGAAGAACCCGGACGAGCAACCGATCGAAATGCCCGATCCTCAGGGGGGGATGGACCAGGATCTGGATGAAAGTTGGGTGGCCATGGCGCTGTGGGATCTGTGGGACGGAGCCGACGTGGCCGACTTCGACGGAACAGACGTGGACGGGACGGCGCTCGGAACGGAAGCCGTGCTGAACGCCTTCGGTGGCCTGTTCTGGACTAGCTTCGACGCTCTCTTCGACATTCCCGATCGCGGCGCCGCGGGCGTGGACTTCGTCGACTTCGTCGATCGGATCGTGTGCGCCAACCCGAACCTGGCGCAATCGGTCATGGCGACCGTGGCCTGGGAAGGGTTCCCCTACGACGGCAACGCCGACTGCAACTGACGGAGATCGACCATGAACCCCATCGTCCTGCGCTTCGTCCCCGTGGCGTTGCTGATCGCGTGCGCCTCGAACCGTCCCGAAGCCGTCACCCCGAACGCGGCCGTCGTGCAGCCGGATCCTGTCGTCGCGACCAGCCCCGGCGCACCGCTTCGCGTGACGCTCGACGCCCGCGACGCCGCGGGCGTCGTCCACCTCACGGCCACCGTACACATCGCCGGCCGCTTGCCGGCAGGCCCTACGCTCCGGGTGCGTCTGCCCGAAGGCGCAGTCCTCGTCGACGGGTTGACGGAAGAGATCCTCCCGCTACAGGCCGCCGGAACGACCGTCACGCGCCGCTTCGGAGTCAAGGATCTGCGGGGCTCCGCCGCCGTGACAGCCGATGTCGTGACCGCCGCCATGGGCGCGCACGCCGAGGCCACGTGGCCCGAGCAGCCCAAGCCTGCATCGCAGATGCCCGAGTTGCAGCGCATCACTCCCATCACCATTCGTGGCGTGACCGTGGACAAAGTCGTCCCGTTGTCGCCGAGGCCTGTGGCCGAAGAAAGCGCCAAGTAGAAGCCCCCGTTGCCTCTTCCGGTCAGAACGTCGGCGGTAGCCCGGCCTGCTTGCAGATCTCGTTGGCGGTGATGCGATCGAATTGCCGGTGCCGCTTCACGGGGATGGCCTTGGTGCCCTTCGCATAGATGGAGTGCTGGGCTCCTTCGCGGAGCAGGTGGAAGCCGTTCTCTTCGAGGTAGCGCACCAGATCACGCCGTTTGACCGACACCATCGACCTCGACCGGGAGTTGCTCCATGAGCGCGTTCCCCAGGGGGATCTCGCGCCCCAGGTCGCGATAGGCCGCGATCATCTCGCGCAGTGCGTCGCGAAGCGACTCTCGGCAGTCCTCGAGGTTGCGGCCTTCGGTCACGACCTCGGGCCAGTCGACGAGTTGGCCCATGTAGCCCTTCGCGAGGCGCGTATACCGGGCGGTGTAGGTCTGCAGCACGTCAAGACCCCTGATGGCATCGCTCGTGAAGTATAGGCAGACGCACGAGCCATCGCAACGCCTCGGCGTTCGGACAGCCCTCTCAGCCCTTGGCCAACGCCACCCGCCCGAGCAG
>Ga0172370_10005514_pt1 | contig 16299 bp, 13 predicted proteins | sample LakKiv5m_FD_114538 | JGI IMG/M metagenome (GOLD analysis project Ga0172370, IMG submission 114538) | Freshwater microbial communities from Kabuno Bay, South-Kivu, Congo - kab_022012_11.5m | ecosystem: Environmental > Aquatic > Freshwater > Lake | place: Democratic Republic of the Congo...
CTATCCAAGGTTGCCGAAGGGGGTATATGGCCGCGCCGACGATATGTTCACGATACGGGGAGAGAATGTCTACCCCAGCGCCATAGAGGATTCCATTCGAGGAATCAAGGGGTTTGGCGATGAGTTCCGGATCATCATCACCCGGGAAAAGACCATGGATGAACTGATTGTGCAGGCGGAATATGCCCCTGATGCCCTGCCCGAGGATGTCCCCCGATTGAAGGCCGAACTGGAGCGGGTATTGAAGGCCCGAGGACTCAGGGCCATTGTGCAGATGGAGGCGCCGAACACGATTGAGCGGACCCAGTTCAAGGCCCGGCGGATCATCGACAAGCGGGATCTATACGACCACATCATCAGAGAGAAATAGCAATGATGATGGGTTCAGGGTTTTGGGTTCAGCGTTCAAGGTTGGCAGCGGGCAGGATCTGGAATCCTGACATCAGACCAACCAAACTCCCGGTCGCCCTGGGCCGGCCGGGAGATCTCAACAGGAGACAAGCATGGAAAATGTGGCCCATCTGATCGCACGGTTTCTGAAAGAACGGTCGGTGGACCGCGTTTTCAGCCTTTGCGGAGGGCATATCCTCCCAATATGGGACCCTCTCCACTGCATGGGGATCCGGATCATCGATGTGCGCGACGAGCGGGCCGCGGTTCATATGGCCCATGCCCATCGTGAACTGACAGGCCGTCTCGGCGTGGCGCTGGTCACCGCAGGCCCCGGCCTGACCAATGCGGTTACAGGCATTGCCAATGCCCATGTATCGCGCGTGCCGATCCTGGTGATCTCCGGGGTCCCGCCGCGGCCGCAGGAGAATATGGGGGCGCTTCAGGCCGTCCCTCAGGCAGACATGGTCCGTCCCATCACCCGTTACGCGCGCACTGTTTCGAGGGCGGAACATGTATTGAGAGAATTAGACGAGGCCTTGTCTTATGCCGAAGGGCATTGCGGGGAACCCGGACCTGCCTTTATTGATTTTCCCACTGATCTTCTTCGGGAGGAGATCCCCGAGGCCTTTGTCGATCCATCCAGATTCCGAGTCAGGGAATCTGCCCGGGTCATCCCGTGGCCGGAAACCATTCGTGCGGCCGTGGAGATACTCTGGCATGCAAAACGGCCCCTTGTGATCTCCGGGCGGGGGGCGCGAGGGGCAGAACCGGGGCTCTTAAAAATCCTGAATGCCCTGGGATGCGTCTATATGGACACGGCTGAAAGCCGTGGTCTGGTCCCGGAAGATCATCCCGCCTACATGCCTGCCATGCGGGCCCGCGCCATGCAGGAGGCGGACGCGGTGCTCACCGTCGGCCGCACCCTCGACTTCCAGTTGGGGTACGGATCCAGGGCCGTTTTCCCCAATGCCCGTTTTGTGCGTATCGGGACCAGTGCAGGTGAACTTAGGGGAAACCGGCGTGCCGATGTTGAATTGTTCGGATCGGCCCAGGAAATCCTGGAGGCCCTGGTGGAGGCTGCAAAGGGAGAGCGGCCCATGACGGATCGGTCCTGGATCGAGGAGACGCGGAGCGCAGACCGCGGGCGTCGTCAAGGGCTCATGCAGAAACTGGCTGACAGCCCCCCCGGAAAGGATGGCGCCATGCACCCTTACCGTCTGCTGGGTTATGTGCGGGAGTCCCTCAAAGAGGATGCCGTTGTGGTTGCCGACGGCGGGGATTTCCTTTCCTTCTCCCGTGTCGCCCTTGCTGGCTCCGCTTATCTGGATTGCGGGGCCTTCGGGTGTCTGGGCGTGGGGGTGCCGTTCGGCATTGCGTCGGCCCTGGCATTTCCCCAACGCCAAGTGGTGGTGGTTTCCGGGGATGGATCGTTCGGGTTCAATGCCATCGAGCTGGATACGTGCAGGCGCCACGAGGCTCGGGTTGTCTTTATTGTCGCCAACAACGGCGGCTGGAACATCGAGAGGAATGACCAGAAAGAGGCCTATGGGGGCCGGATCGTGGGCACGGAGCTGGAGGGGTGCGATTATGCCATGCTGGCGCGATCATTGGGCGTATATGGAGAACGGATCGACCGGCCGGAAGATCTGCCGGATGCATTAAAGAGGGCATTTGATCAGGCCCCGGCGCTCCTGGATGTCGTAGTCACCCGTGATGCGGTGTCGCCCGACGCTGTCACCGGGCTCCCCGGCATCCCGGATCGACAGGCCCTCTCCACGTGGGATGAAGTGGAAAAGCAGGCACAAGGCTTAAGGCGCAAGGCGTGAGGAAGATTGAGCCAAACCCCAAAGAAAATCCTTAATCTTGAAGCGAATTCTTGCGGTGGAGAATGGACGATTACAAAATGAATAATAAAGAGATAGCCCAGGTCCGAAAGTCGTACACCAAGGGCTATTACGCGCGCATCAGAAAGGCCAAGGAAGAGGGACGTCCGGTGGCCTACACCACCGCCCTCGGGCCTACCGAGCTTCTCTATGCCATGGGCGTCGAGGTCTGTATGCCAGAAAACTACGTGACCATCTGCTGCGCCAAACAGATGGCCAAAGGCTTCTGCGAGGAGGCCGAAGAACGGTCTATCAGTAGGGATCTCTGTTCGTATGCCCGGTGCGGGCTCGGCATGATGTATGCCAAGGACGGACCCATGGGGGCCCTCCCTGAGCCCGATTTCATTGTGGGCGCGGTTTCGGCCTGCGACCCTCATGCCAAGTGGTGGGAATTGGAGGCCCGCCACTATCATGTCCCCCTTTTCCTGATGGATGCGCCCTATACGCTCCATGGGGAGGTTAAGCCCCATGATGAGGCATGGATGATCTCGGAACTGAAGCGCCTCGCCGCCTTTGTGGAGGAACACACCGGCAGACCGTTTGTAGAAGAGGATTTCCGGGAGCGCGTCCGTCTTTCAGGCGAGGCCCACGCAACCTTTGCCGAGATCCAGGAGCTGAGAAAACGTATTCCCGCACCGCGCGGGATGCGAGAGATGGTGGGAGACCTCTTCTATCTCATCACCCAGGCTGGGCGCAGGGAGAGCGTCGATTACTACCGGATGGTCCTTGAAGAGACCCGGGAGAGGGTCGGAAGGGGAGAGGGGGTCGTGGATGAAGAAAAGATACGGCTGTACTTCCATAACATCCCGCTCTGGTTCAACCTCCAGACCCTTGACTGGCTGGCGGCCCAGGGTGCGGTGGTGGCCATGGACTTTTACACCAACCATGTGTGGCATGGGTTCTTTTTTGACGGGGGCCGTTTTGATTCAGGAGACCCGTTCAAGAACCTGGCCCGCAAATGGCTTTTTTTTGACAATCATGTGGGACTCCCTGTCAAACTCTCCCGGAGTCTCAGATCCGCCCGTGAATGGGGTTGCCAGGGCGCTATTTTCTTCTCCAATCGGAGCTGCAAGGTCTACTCCATTGGACAGCCGGAACAGATGAGGGTGCTGGAAGAAGAGTTGGGCATTCGGAGTTTCACCTTTGAAGCGGAAATGGCCGACCCCCGTTCCTTTTCCATGGATCGCTGGAAGGAGCGCGTGGATCTGTTCCTCGAATCCCTTGCGGCCGCAGAGAGGTAACCCATGCAGATTGATTTTAGAGATGTCTTGAAGGACAGGCACCGGTGGGCTCTACAGCACAAACAGATGGGAGGGCTGGTGATGGGATGCTATTCGGCAATGCTTCCCGAGGAACTCATGTGGTCCTGCGGGGTGCTGCCTGTGCAGTTTCTGATGTCCCCCGGCCCCTACTATGGCGAGTCTCTGTCGTATCTTCCCCCTTATGTGTGTGACTGCTCGAGAAGTATGTTAGAGGACTATATGAATGGGACTTACGGCTACCTGGACGGCCTGATGTTTTCCCATGTATGTGAGACCGTCCGGGGACTGGCAGGCATCTGCAGCGTCCGTTGGCCGGATAGCTTTGTCCGCATATTTACGGCCCCGGCCGGAAACGACCCCGGAGCAAGAAGGTATCTCAAGGCGGAATTGTTGAGCCTTGCCAAGGAACTGGAACATATGGGCGGCGTCGCCTTGAGTGAAGAACGGCTCCAAGCGGCCATTTCCGTCTATAACGAAAACCGCGGGCTCGTCAGCGAGCTGTACCGCGTTCGGGGCCAGAACCCAGGCGCCGTGGAACCGGCACAGGTGCTGTCGGCGGTGATGGCGAGCAGCATCATGCCGAAGGATCAGCATAACCGGATGATGCGCGAGTTCTTGAAAACCATTCGAAAAGGCCCTGATGTCTCCGGGACACGGATTATCCTCTCGGGGCTCCTTTTTGAAAATGAGGTCGTTCTGGGGAGCGAGTTGTTTTCCATATTGAAAGCGTGTCACGCCCTGGTGGTCTGGGACGATCTGGCGTCCGGCATGAGATATCGTCTGGAACCGGTTGACAATTCCCGGAGAGTCAACCCCCTGGATCGGCTGACGGAGGACCTTCTGGGACCGCAGCCCGCGCCGCTCAGGTCTCCTGCCGAACGGAAGGCCGGGCAGATGCTGGAGGCGGCCCGCACCTACGGCGCCGAAGGTTTTATCTTTCTGATCCCGAAATACTGCGATCCGATCCTCTTTGACCTGCCGACCCTCACCCGGATATTGAAAGAAAAGGATTTCCCGACCCTCTCTCTTGAAATCTCGGGATCACTCCTTGAAGGCGCCTTGCGGACACGTGTGGAGGCCTTTATGGAAATGCTCTCTGCTTCAGCTGGTGATTCCATCCGGGCGTGATGCGCCTCGTATGGCCTGGAAAATAGAGGCCCTGGCGGGGAACCTGAGCTAACAGATCATGATGGCGTCCGGATACCGATTGAGCTTCTTCATGCCGTCTTTGGCGACCACAAAGGTATTTTCAATCCCCACCACCCCTTGGTCTGAAAAGACAAACTTCGGTTCCAGGGCTATCACCATCCCCTCAGCCAGGAGGGTATGGCTGCCGCGACCAATGATCGGCAACTCGTCCAGCTCGAGCCCCACGCCGTGCCCTACAAAGGGGACAGGGTCGGGATAGCCCATGAACCTGCCTGCGAGTCCGGCCGCTTCAGCGATCTCCAAGGCCAGATCATACAGGGTCTCCGCGGGTACCCCCGGCCGTCCCTCATGAGAAAGGGTCTCCTGAATCCTCAGGGCCACCGCGTGGGCCTGGACCAGGGTTTTGTTGAGCCTTCCCACTGAAAAAATGCGGGTCTGATCCGCGATATACCCCTGTACGTTGGCCGCATAATCGATCAGGATGGGGGCATGGGGTTCGATCCGTTCCATGCTGGCCCCTTGCGAGAAAAAGGGGCCAAGTCCCTTTCCCCCTAACGGGCCGGCGGAATTGCTCGGCATGGCAGCTCCCTTCCCGGCCATGATCTGTCCATAGATCGACTCGTTGTTGAAGCCGCGGGTAGGGACGACGCCGGGGTGGCCCTGGCTCCTGTAACAGGCTTCAATCCTCGAGGTGAGGTCGATTTCCCTCTCGGATTCCCTCAAAAACTGAGGCACTTTTTCGTATGTGGCATCTGCCATACGGGCTGCCTCTGTGATGAAGGAGATCTCATAGGGGGATTTGATCATTCGGGTTTCTCGAATCAATAGGGAGACATCCACAAACTCCTTTTCCGGGAAGAGAAGTCGGTATGTCAAATAGCGATTCACCGGAAGCACGTCCATCTCAAGCCCGATGCGGCCCAAACCCCTTGCGCCACCGTTATCCCGGATGTACCCGGGGACTTGAGAGAGACTCTTGAGCGGGATGATCTGTTTTGTGGCTGCATCCTCCACGGCCCGCTCCAGGCTTTTCCGGACCATGAGGAGGGGTTGGCCAACTGCGGGGACCCACAGATGGGCATCCTGATCGGTCCCGGAGAAATAATAGAGGTCGGTTTTCTGAACAATAAGAGCGCCGTCCACGTCGTGGGAGGCGAGTGCCTTCTGAAATCTATTCAACCTGGTTGAGATATCTTTTTTTCGCTGTGACTCGGGCATATATCATGAACCTCCTCAACCCAGCAAATCCCTTGACTTATCGGACAACTATTCATTATACCGGGACCTCAGGCAGAATTCAATGAAGGGAGTGCGCGTATATGGAACTGTCAACAGTCTCCACAGGTGAATCGAGGCAACTTGCGGACAGGATCAAGGCCCTGCTTCGTGAGAGAAAAGCCATTTTGCTGGCCCACAACTACCAGCGGCCCGAGGTGCAGGACCTGGCCGATCTGTGCGGCGATTCCCTGGAGCTTTCCATCAGGGCCTCTCGGACGGATGCCGAGGTGATTGTTTTCTGCGGGGTCCACTTTATGGCCGAGACTGCATCGATTCTCTGCCCTAACAAGAAGGTCCTCCTCCCGGCCTTTGATGCGGGATGCCCTATGGCAGACATGATCACTGCCCGCCAACTTTTGGAGAAAAAAAGAGAGCTGCCTGGTGCAGTGGTGATCAGCTATGTCAATACCACGGCCGAGGTCAAGGCCGAATCCGATATCTGCTGCACCTCGGCCAATGCCGTCCAGGTGGCCAATTCCGTGGACCCAAAACGCCAGATCTTCATGACGCCCGACAAAAATCTGGCCCAGTATACCCAAAAGCACACTCACAGAGACATTCAATACTGGGACGGGTACTGTACGATCCACAACAACCTGACGGTGGACCAGGTCATGCAGGTCAAATCAGTCCATCCGAAGGCCCTCTTTCTGGCCCACCCCGAATGCCTCCCCGAGGTCCTCGACCTGGCGGATGAGGTGAAGAGCACCTCCGGCATGATCGCCTATGCCCGGAATTCCAGAAACCGTGAGTTCATCATCGGCACGGAGGTCGGGATACTCCACCCCCTTTCCCAAGCGAATCCGGGCAAGCGCTTTATCCCGGCCCATCCGGGGATGATCTGCGCCGACATGAAGAAGATCGGCTTAAGAGAAATCCTGGCGGCGCTCGAATCCTTGGCGCCTGAGGTAAAGGTCCCTGAAGAGACACGGATAAGGGCTAAGGGGGCGGTAGACCGAATGCTGGCGGTTCCTTCAGGGTAATCTGGACGAACCGGAGAAGTGCCTAAAGTTGTGGTGCGCCTTCGGCGCGTTAGATTTCAACAGTGAAGAGAATCCTTTGTCTTTGGCTCACTTCAATCACTCAAAAAATCAAACATTCTCTTGATTTGCGGCAATTGACGGTGGGTCAGGCAACGGCCTGAAATGATGATGGATTGCGTTTCGTCGATGGCCTTTTCGAGCCTGTCGTTGACGACAATGTAGTCATACCCTGCGCACGCCCTGATATCGTCCGCTGCCTGTTCCATCCGGCCCCTGATAACCGCCTCATCGTCTGTGCCGCGCTTCCTGAGCCTCTGCTCGAGCACCATGAGAGAGGGGGGGACCAGGAAGATGAGGATGCTCTCTGGAAACCGGGTCTTGATGTTCCGGCCCCCTTGGACATCCACATCCAGGAGGATGTCGCGTCCCGAGGCCATCAGCTCCCTGATCCCCGACAAAGAGGTCCCGTAGAGGTGATCATAGACCCTGGCCCATTCCAGAAAGGCCCCCCCATCGATCATCTGTGTGAAGGTCTTTTCATCCACAAAGTGGTAATCCACTCCATCCTGCTCATCACTTCTCGGTTTTCGGGTTGTATGGGAGATAGAGTAGCCCAGGCCCTCCACCCGCTGCCGGACGGCTGCGGCAATGGTCGATTTGCCTCCTCCGGAAGGCGCTGAAATAACGAATAATATCCCGGACATATCTATTCATCCAGCTCGCGCATGCTCAGAGCGCCTTCCGGGTTGAATCTCTGGGCAAGGGTTTCGGACTGAATGGATGACAGAATGACGTGATTGCTGTCGGTGATGAGCACGGATCGGGTGCGTCTCCCCTGGGTGGCGTCAATCAACCGTTTCTCATCCCGGGCATCGTCGCGCAGACGCTTTACCGGGGCTGCGTTGGGAGAGATAATGGCGATGACGCGCCTGGAGACGACCGAATTCCCAAAACCGATATTGACAAGCCTTGAACTCATAACCCGGACTCCTTTCATTCCACATTCTGGACCTGTTCGCGCAGTTTTTCCAGCTCGGCCTTCATCTCCACAGCCATCTGGGATATGGCCGTGTCTGCGGCCTTAACGCCGAGCGTATTGACCTCCCTGTGGATTTCCTGAATCAGGAAATCGAGCCGTCTCCCGACCGCCTCGTCAAGGGACATATAGTCGCGGAACTGCTTCAGGTGGCTTCTGGCGCGGACAATCTCTTCGGTAATGTCAGATCGCTCTGCCAGAAAGGCCACCTCCTGGGCCAGTCTGGCCGGATCCACATCCACCCCGTTGAGCAGGGTGCTGATCTTTTCGTTAAGCCGCCGGCGACACTCATCGTTCAGTTCGGGGGCGCGCCTGTGCACGGCGTCCACACAGACCTCCAAACGGTCCAGCCGCTCGATAAAATCCTTCAGGATCGCATCTCCCTCCCTGCACCTCATCTCGTTCAGGGCGTCGAGCGCCCCGTGCAAGGCCTTGTGAAGGCCTTCGCGCGCCTCCTCCGCGTCATCGGCATCGGGTCTGACGGCCATCACATCTTTCATCTGAAGGAGGGATTCCAGACGCATCTCCTGGTCAAGACCTGCGTGTTCGGCCAATTGCCGGAAGATCCTGAGATAGGCATCTGCGAGGGGGAGATTAAGTTCCAGATCATAGGGGGGGGCCTCACTGCTCCTCTCTATCTGAAGGGACGCCTCGATCCGGCCCCGATGGATTCTTGATGAGATGATGGCCCGGAGTCCCTCTTCGAGCAGTTGCTGGTTCCTGGGAAGGCGGAGGACAATATCGCGGTAACGATGGTTAACCGACCGGATCTCGGCGACATAGCGCCTGTCTCCCTGCTGGAAGGCCGCGCTTCCAAATGCGGTCATACTCTTAATCAATGCGTTTCGTCTCCCTCAGCTTCTCCATATAGGCGCTCCTCAGTTCGTTGAAATAGGCAATCATCTCCGGCGCCGAATAGTCCCCGTAGGTCCACTCAAGGGGTCTGAAGCTCCCCCTCATAAAGACCAGGGTCAGGTCGGCATAAATCCCCTTGCCTATATAAACCCGGTGGACATAGTTTTTCCCGGTGGCTAAGACCAGCCTTTCCGCCGAGATATAGCCAGGGTCGATATTGACCTGCCGATTACCCTGGATGAGATAGCCGCCCTCGATGGCATTCGTGGTCACTTTTACATCCACAAGGGTCTCGGGGGATATCAGTTCCTCAAAGCAAACAAAACGGCGGTACAGAGGCCACCCCATCTCCCTGGCATAATACCGGGTACGGTCAAACAACATCTCGGGGCTGATCCATTGGAGAGATCCGTATGTCTTTGAGAGCTGATCGATTGCCCGGTCAATAACGCCTCTCTCAGGCGAAAAAAGGCTTGAGATAAGAAGGACTTTTTCCGGCGGATGCGGATGACTCATATGAAACTTCAGGTTCAAGGTTCAAAGGTTCAGGGGTTCTCGTTGCTCGTTGCTGGTTACTCCACACTCCACACTGTGTTCCTCGTTCACAATATGGCCTTTTTCAGGTCTTCTGCGCGAACCGCTGATGTGCCGACCTCCCCGACCACAATCCCGGCAGCGAAATTGGAGAGGATCGCCGCTGATTTCAGGTCAAGGCCGGCGGCGAGCCCCAGGGAGATGGTCCCGATGACCGTGTCTCCCGCCCCGGTGACGTCGAACACCTTCTTTGCCACGGTCGGGATGTGGGTCGTCTCCCCGCTTCTTTCAAAAAGGGTCATCCCGTCTTTCCCCTGGGTAATCAACACCGACCGGCAATCCAGATCGTTCAGCATCTGTTTTCCAACCCGATTCAGGGCATCGTCATCCACGATGGTGAAACCGCAGTATATTCCGGCCTCGTGGTGGTTGGGCGTTATCACGTCTACCCCCGTATAATATTCAAAGTTGCCCGTCTTGGGATCTACGGTGATGATGATCTTCCGGTCCGAACGAGACCTGCACAGTTCTTTCATCCCGATCATGAGGTCGCCGGAGATGACTCCCTTGCCGTAATCTGAAACCACAATGGCATCGATCGTGTCTAATTGGTCTCCAATATAATCGATGAGCCTTTGAATACTTCGGCGCCCCACATCTGCCCGACTTTCCCTGTCAAATCGAACCACCTGCTGATTCTGCGCAACAATCCTGGTTTTTATACTGGTGGGCCTCCCTGTCTCCCTGAGCACACCGTCGGTGTCCAGGCCCATATGGGTCAGTGCGGAGAGGATTTCCTCGCCGGTGCGGTCATCCCCCACAACGCCGCACAGGATGGGCCTTGCCCCGAGGGTGGCGATGTTCCGGATCACATTGGCAGCGCCGCCCAGCATCTTTGTTTCCTGCTCTACATCGACCACAGGGACCGGGGCTTCGGGTGAGATCCGGCTGACACTGCCCCAGATAAATCGGTCCATGATAATATCGCCCACTACAAGGACCCTTGCCGTTACGAACCGGTCAATATATTCTTTCAAGGCATCCGCCTCATAATAGTTTCCGTTGATCTCAGCCATCGTATTGTTTTTTCCAGATCTCCTGAACCTGGACGCCTCCTCGTATCGTTTGAGTTGCGGGACGTTATAGCATCGCGGGCTCAGGTTGTAAATAGAATAGAATAAATGCGCAAGTCATAAGGCATGAAGCGCAAGGCGTGAGGCAAGTGGGAAGCAGGGGGCAGGGAGCAGGGAGCAAGGCACTTCAAACTCCTAACTCCAAACTTAGGAATATCAGCATCCAGCCCCCTGTTCCCTGGTTGACTTTTCCCTCGTGCTCCCGTAAATTAGCCGCTGTTATGGGGAGGGTCCCGAAACGGCGGTCCTGACCGCGGCTGAAAAGGGGAATAGGATTGTGAAAATCATCATTGCAGGCGCAGGGGAGGTCGGCTTTCACATCGCCCAGAGGCTCTCCGAGGAAAACCATGATGTTGCCTTGATTGACAAAGACGCCCAACACATCAAACGGGTAGGCGCAAACCTCGATGTTCAGGCCTTCCTGGGCTCCGGCACAAGCCCCCGGATGCTTAAAGAAGCGGGCATCCATAACGCGGACCTCCTGGTAGCCGCCACGGACAGCGACGAGACCAACCTGGTGGCATGCCTCATGGCCAAGACCCTCAACCCATACCTGATCAAGGTTGCGCGCGTCAGAAACGAGGAATATTTCCAGGAGGGAGAGCTATTCAGCAGGGGCCTGTTAGGGATTGACCACGTGATCAATCCCCAGTCTGAGATGGTCAACACCATCCTGGGCAATATGGAGATCCCGGGCGCATCTGAGGTCATCGATTTCGTAGGGGGGCGGGTCAAGCTCATCGGTTTTTTCGTGACTGGGGATTCTCCATTTGTGGACCGCAAGCTCCTTTCCTTTGTTGAGCTGAGGGGGAAGGTCCTGGTCGGTGCCATTGTCCGGGGCGATGGGGTAGTGATTCCCCGAGGGGAGGACATCATCCGATCAGGAGACCTGGTCTATGTCGTTGTCAGCACGGCAAAAATGGATGAGGCCCTGAAATTTCTCGGCATCAGACAGGAGGCATCGAGAAGGGTTATCATCGTGGGGGGCGGCCAGACCGGCGCGGCCCTCGCAAAGAAGATGGACCGGGGCAAAATCAGCGTCAAGATCATCGAAGAAGACAGTGCCAAGTGCGCCGGCCTGTCCGAAATGCTCGACCATGTGATCGTCATCAACGGGGACGGCACGGACAGGGGTCTCCTTGAGGAGGAAAACATCAGGGACGTCGATTTTCTGGTCGCGGTTACCGGAGACGAGGCGAGCAATATCCTGGTGTCGCTCCTTGCAAAGGGGCTCGGGGCCAGAAAGACAATCACCCGTATCAGCAGATTAAGCTATCTCCCCCTCATGTCAGCCATCGGCATCGACACCGTGGTAAGCTCCAGACTTTCGGCCGCCAGGGCTATTTTGCAGTATATCAGGCCCGGCAAGATCATATCGGTGGCGCCTCTGAAAGGGGAACAGGCCGAGGCCATTGAGGCGGAGGCCCTGGAGACCTCGGATATCGTCGATATCCCCCTCTCCCAGGTAAAAATGCCGAAAGGGGCCATTGTCGGGGCCATCGTCCGGGGCGATGATATCATCATTCCGCGCGGCGACAGCGTCATCAGGCCGAAAGACCGCCTCATTATCTTTGCCCTCCAGGAGGTCGTCCCTAAACTGGAAAAACTCCTGACCGTCAAACTGGAATATTTCTGATGCACAGTCGGACCATCACGCGCTTCATCGCAGTCCTCCTCCTTTTTCTGGGTCTTTCGATGGTCGGCCCCCTGCTGGTTTCCCTTCTCTTCAGGGATGGCAGCACATCTGCGCTCCTGTCCTCCATGGCCGTAACCCTTGTGACCGGTCTCATCCTCTTTGTGGCCACAAGACCCCAGGAAGACAGGCAGTTGAACCACCGGGACGGGGTCGCCATTGTGACCTTTGGCTGGGTCATGGCCGGTCTGTTCGGGACCCTTCCCTATCTCTTCTCCGGCGCCATCCCCGGTTTCACGAACGCCTATTTTGAATCCCTGTCCGGGTTTACCACGACCGGCGCAAGCATCCTGACGGATATAGAGTCTCTTCCCCAAGGCATCCTTCTGTGGAGAAGCCTGACCCAGTGGCTGGGCGGCATGGGGATCATTGTTCTTTCCATTGCCATCCTCCCCTATCTGGGGATCGGCGGCATGCAGCTTTACAAGGCAGAGGTCCCCAGCCCGGTGGTGGACAAGCTGAAACCCCGGATATCCGAAACCGCCAAGACCCTGTGGAAGGTCTATCTCTCTTTCACCGTCATTCAGGTTATTCTGCTCGTTGCAGGGGGGATGTCTGTCTTCGATGCGGTGTGTCATGCATTCTGCACCATGCCGACGGGCGGATTTTCCACAAAAAACATGAGCGTCGCACACTACGACAGCCTCTATTTTGATTGTGTCCTGATCGTGTTCATGCTCCTGGCCGGGATCAATTTCTCGCTGCATTACAGGCTGATGAAGGGAGACCTGAGGGTATTCGGCAGGGATTCAGAATGCCGGGTCTTCCTGATCCTGGTGGCTGTCTTTGTGATCCTGATCACTCTCGACATCCACGGCACTGTGTACAGCTCCCTGGGCCTGGCCCTTCGTCACGCCGCCTTTCAGGTCAGTTCCATCATCACCACTACCGGGTTTGTCTCCGCGGATTACGAGAAATGGCCTGCCTTTTCGCAACTGGTCCTCGTTGTCTGCATGTTTTTAGGGGCTATGGCAGGGTCCACCGGGGGAGGCATGAAGATCATGCGCATCATGCTGTTGATCCGGCATGGGTATCATCAGATGTTTCAGATCATTCATCCCCATGCGGTGACCACATTGAAATTGGACGGCCGACCGGTCCCCGCAGACACCCTCAGCAGTATCTGGGGGTTTTTTGTTCTGTATCTGGGCCTTTTTGTGACGGCTTCCCTGATAATGGCCGGCCTGGGGCTGGACGTTGTATCGTCATTATCATCGGTAGCTGCAACCATCGGGAATGTCGGGCCTGGACTCGGGGCGGTGGGACCGGTAAGGAACTTTCTGGAAATTCCTCTGATCGGAAAGTGGGTGCTGATCCTCTGTATGCTGCTCGGCCGTCTGGAGATCTACACCGTTATCGTTTTTTTCGCGCCTGCCTACTGGCGGAAATGAGGGGCAACCCGTTCTACTCTACTGGTTTTGAACGATGAGAGTCTGCCCCGGAAAGATGGTGCTCCGGGGGGTCAGTCGGTTTATCCGAAGGAGGTCTGCAAGCTCCATCTGGTATTTCTGTGCGATGCTTTGAGGCGTGTCCCCTTTCAGGACCTTGTAGCGCTCGGTCGCTGCTTTGGCCATTTGCACAGGCTGGCCGGAAATGACCAGTTCCTGCCCGATGCTCAGATTGTTGTTTCGCATACCATTCAAGGCCTGTATTTCCTGGGTCGTCACGTTGAAACGATTAGCGATTTTATAAAGGGAGTCGCCCTTTTGGACGACATACTTGGTCAAAGTGGGTTTCTTGGTCTGAGCGATTGCCCGCTTTGGGGAAGGCTCTGGGGCGGACTTCTCTACGGCAGCGACGACCGCCACACTGGTGGGGATGTTGAGGTGTTGGCCTGCCATCAGAGAGCTCTTGCCCTTGAGGTGATTCTCGGCCCTGATTGCACTGACACTTGTCCCGTATCTGCGTGCAATGGATGACAGGGTCTCCCCCTTTTTTACCTTGTGGGTCACCTGAGTGGCCGCGGCCTTCGCACGGGCGGGGGCGGCTGCAGGGGCAGGGGGAGGAGGCTCCCACTCGGGAATGTTGTCCACCTCTGCCAGGAGCACGGCGCTCTTCCCGACAGGAACCCGGATGTCATAGGGTCTCGGGGGGGTGGCGTCGCGCCGGAGGGCCGGATTCAATTCCTGCAGGACCTCATAAGATACGCCGAGGTGCTCAGCCATGGCTTTGAGGGACACCTGTCTGTTAATCGTAACCACCTCTGCCTCAATCTCCTGGTCCACCGGGGGGAGTGTGAAGCCGTGGGCCTTTGGATCATTGAGAATATGGAGCACGGCTAAGAATTGAGGCACATAAAAGGCGGTCTCTTGCGGCAGCTTCTTGTAGAGGTCCCAGAAATGGTCTAAGTAGTTTATCTTCTGGGTATTGATGACCCTCAAAACCCTCCCTTCGCCGCAGTTGTAGCCCGCAAGGACGGTCATCCAGTCTCCAAAGATCTGATGCATCTCCTTGAGATAGGCAATGGCGGCCTCCGTCGATCTTTCGGGGTCCATTCTTTCATCCACCCACTGGCCTCTCTTTAACCCGTACTTGTAGCCGGTCGATGCGATGAACTGCCACATCCCGAGGGCCCTGGCCCTCGACAGCGCAGTCACCTTGAATCCGCTCTCGATCAGCGGCAGCCAGGAAAGCTCCTCGGGAAGGCCGGCCTCCTTAAGCGCCTTTACAATGGCCGGGCGGTATTTGCCCGATCGACGGTAGGCATTGATGAAGAAGTCTTTTTGCCCCCCCTTAAACATCTGGAGGGCCCTTTTTACTTCCGCGTTCATGTCCAGGGGAATGGCCTTGTGATACCCATTGACAACCGTAAAACGGGATGAATAGACCTGCAAGACCCGCTGAGATATAGTGTATCGGAGATCGTCCATCTGCTGAAGAATCTCGGGGGGCTGGCGGCGAGTATCTATCTGCAATATCAGTGAATAGGCCTCATCAAGGGCGCCCACCGCATTATCCAGGTCGCCCCTTTCCCAGAAATCATTGCTTGCGTTGCAGAACTCCAGGGCCGTGTCAAGCAGTTCCTGAGCGGATTTTTTCGTCTTGGGAAGGGACGTAAAAAAGGGCTCTCTCTCCTCTTGAAGCTGCATCGGCTGTTCTGTGCCGTTCGCACCAGGGTAAGACATCAAACGGTTCTCTGTCTGGACGGCTGCTGTTTCTCCCTTGTCGTCGGTCCTGAATGGGGGTGAGGTTGATGGGGCCTGTGCGACCGATGCTTCAGGGGTCAGGGTTTCTGCCGTCGGAGAGGCCCCCGGCGACGACGGGGCAGGTCTTAGCTGGGACGAATCCGTGACACAACCGGTAAAAACCAGGAGAACGGATATCAGGAAGGCCAGATTCATTCTGATCTCGATCGATTTGAAATGCGAGTCCATATTCCTCCATTTGGGCAACGTGATGTTTTTAATCAATGGACTATAGAGAATGACGTATGGATGGTCAAGCAGAAGTTTGCATCAATCTGATCAGGGCCGTCAGATCGTCCCTGTTGTTCAGCTCCGGATGATCCAGGACCTTCTCATTCAGGTCCCTCAGTATCCTTCCCACCTCCGGACCGGATGGGAGGCCCGTGATTTCCATGACTGTGTCTCCGTCCACGGCAAGGTCTTCCCTCCGGGTCGGGGCAGCCCGCCGGATCTGATCCGACACCCGGGCCTCCAGTTCATTGGTCAGGGCCAGGTCCTGGTCCGTAAGCCCGTGGGCCAGGAGGTCGGCCCGGCGGAATTGCAAAAGATCGTGGATATACTCGATCCCTGCACGCTGGATCAGGCGACGGATCGCCGCGTCGGTCCATTCGGAGTCATACCCGATCATATGGTAGCGTATGAGGTGAGCGACCCTTTGGATCGCCTCACTGTTAAACCGAAGCCTGCTGAGGATATCACCAGCCAAGATGGCGCCCTCTTCCTCATGGCCATAGAAACGCCACGTTCCCCTGATCTGGACCCTGGTGCGGGGCTTGGCAATGTCATGAAGAAGGGCCGTCAGCCGCAGGACGGGGTCCGGCCTGACATGGTCGATGGTCAGAACGATGTGTCTGAATATGGTGTGACGGTGGTGGTGATTTTGTCTTTTGAGATATCCTTCGAGAAGCTCGGGCA
>Ga0172370_10005515_pt1 | contig 16299 bp, 17 predicted proteins | sample LakKiv5m_FD_114538 | JGI IMG/M metagenome (GOLD analysis project Ga0172370, IMG submission 114538) | Freshwater microbial communities from Kabuno Bay, South-Kivu, Congo - kab_022012_11.5m | ecosystem: Environmental > Aquatic > Freshwater > Lake | place: Democratic Republic of the Congo...
CGAGACGTTTTCGAGCAGCGCGGGCTTGGGCGCGACCGGCACGATGCCGAACAACGGCGCGGTGACGATCACGCCCGGTGCTGCGGAACAGACGATCGCGGCAGGTTACCACAACGGTTCGGGCACGGTGGCTGGCGATAGCGATCTGGCGGCGAGCAACATCGTTTCGGGCGTCAATATCTTTGGTGTGACCGGTACGGCTTCTGGGGGTCTGCCGGCCCAGCCTCTGCGCTCGGGACAGACCACCGCGTACGGTACGGGCAGCGACGGCGATCTGAAGAAAGGCGTGGCACAGTCGTTCACGGATAACGGCGACGGGACGATTACCGATACCAAGACCGGCCTGATGTGGGAGAAGAAGAGCGACGACGGCAGCATCCACGACAAGGACAATTACTACACGTGGGGAATGGACGGCTCGCCGTACACTATGAACCGCACGATGGTGACGACGTTCCTGGCCAGCCTGAACACGGCTCCGTGTTTTGCGGGCTATTGCGATTGGCGCATCCCGAACCGGCCGGAACTGTTGACGCTGGTGAACCTGGAAACCTGGTCGCCGGCGACGTTTACGGAGTTCAATACGAGCTGTGCGGCGGGTTGCACCGTGGACGGAGCTGGAGGCACGACCAAGTGCAGTTGCACGCAGTCGAGCCTCTACTGGTCGTCCTCCACGTACCAGTACAACCCGGGCAACGCGTGGGGCGTGAACTTCGGCGGTGGGTACACGCACTACCTCGACAAGACGCGTAGCACCTACGTGCGTGCTGTTCGCGCCGGCTCTTAACTTGGCGATTGGGTCATTATGACTTTGGTGATTTTCCGGATCCGGTCCGCGGCGAAGCCGCGGAAAAATTTTCCGGAGCACCCCCGTGGCGCGTAGCGAACACCTGCCGATCTACAAATCCGCGTACGACCTGTGCCTGTGGCTGGAACAGGTTGTGCGCGGGTTTTCGCGGTACCACAAGTACGCGATCGGTGCGGACTTGCGCAGCGGTTCTCGTCGCATCTTGCGTCTGGTCGTGCGCGCCAACTCGCGCACGGAGAAGACGCCGGTGCTGCTGGAACTGCGCGAAGAGATCGAGGAGCTCAAAGCGATGATCCGGCTCTGCCAGGACACGAAAGGCTTTGCCAGCATCGCTTCCTTCGAGCACGGCGCGCGCCTCGCGGTTGAAATCGCCAAACAAAACGAGGGCTGGCTGCGCACCCAGTCCTCGGCAGAGCAGGGCCGTGGCCAGAATCGTAGCGTTGCAGCGCGGGAGACTGAGCTGCACGCGACGAGCGAGCCATGATCATGAGGTCCCCCTCCCGCCTGCGGCAGCTTGGTGCCGCAGGTGATCGCCAAAGCCCCACGCCGGGGCCGAGGCTCAAGCAGTCGCTCCCTCGTCACGGCGAGGCCGCGCCTGCGGCTCCGGTTCGTCGCCGGGTGCGACGTTGCACAGGCCGTTGGACGGCGGTGCTTTGTCGTGGCTCGGGCCGGGAACAAGTGGAGAGGGCTACGCAGTCGAGCAACTACTGGTCGTCCTCCACGTACCAGAACAACCCGAACAACGCGTGGAACGTGAACTTCAACAATGGGAACACGAACAACAACAACAAGACGAATAGCAACTACGTGCGTGCTGTTCGCGCCGGCTCATGAACGACGGCCCTTCCCCGGCAAGACCGGGAATCGTGGCGGGGCGGCGCGCAAGCCGCCCCGCCACTGACGTGCAACAACTCTCGTTGCCGCTGGTGGAGCGCGCCGCACGTGGTGGCGACCAGTCGCGGCACAAGCCCGAGTCGATGGCGGAGACTGCTACTCGCGCGAGCGTGCTGCCCGAGCCGATGGTGGAGACTTTGCCTGCCGCCACTGCGCGGTCGCTGGACACTTGCTCGCTGGTATCGCGGCCGGATCCGCGCTCGCTGGTGCCCGCGCCGGAGCACCGCACCGCGCAGGCGCTGTACAGGTTCGAAGCCCTGTGGCGCGCCTACCGCGAGTGCCGGCGCACCAAGCGCTCGACCCTCAACGCACTGGCGTTCGAGATCGACGCCGAGGCCGGCCTGCTCGAGTTGCAAGCCGAACTGCGCGCGCACACCTACCACCCCGGCACCTCGATCTGCTTCGTCAGCGACGGGCCAAAGCCGCGCGAAGTGTTCGCGGCCGATTTTCGCGACCGCATCGTTCACCACCTGCTGCTGGCGCGCCTGGAGCCGGTCTTCGAACGCCGCTTCATCCACGACTCGTACGCCTGCCGCAAGAACAAGGGCGTGCTGGCCGCGAGCGACCGCCTGATGACGTTCCTGCGCCAGGCCGGCGCCAACGGACGCCGCCCGGTGTGGGCGCTGAAACTCGACGTGGCAAGTTTCTTCCCCTCGATCCACAAAACGACGCTGTTCGACATTCTGTGCCGCCGCGTGCGCGATCCCGAGCTGCGCTGGCTCACGGCGACGATCCTGTTTCACGATCCGACTCTCGACGACTCGTTCCGTGCCGGTCCGAGCAACGCCGCGGCGCCCGACAGCCCGCTGTATCCGGTGCCGATGCGCAAAAGCCTGTTTGGCCTGGGCGGCCAGCGCGGGCTGCCGATCGGCAACCTCACCAGTCAGTTCTGGGCCAACGTCTACCTTCACGAGGTCGACTCTTTCGTGAAGCGCGAGCTGGGCTGCCGTTGGTACCTGCGTTACGTCGACGATCTGCTGCTGCTCGCGCCCGATCAAGAGACGCTGCGCGAGTGGGGGCGGCGCATCCGCGGGTTTTGCAGCGAGCGCTTGCAGCTTGCGCTGCGCACCGACGGCGACCAGCCGTTTCGTGCCGCGCGCGGCATCGACTTCGTTGGTTGGAAGACCTGGGCCACGCACCGCGTGCCGCGCCGGCGTACGATCCGCGCTTTCGAGGCGAGGTTGCGCGAAGCCGAGCGCACGCTGGTTTGAGTGGAGCGCGGCGGGGTTGTGTCGCGAGCGCCCGGCGTTGCGCCTTGCCGGAGCGGAGGCGTTGCCTGGCAACAGACCAATGTCGCATCTTGCAGGCACGGCGGCGCCTGTGCTTGCCGCGGCGCGGCTTCGACCGAGGTGCGGCGTGTCGCGCGCATCCGTCTTGACACGCCGGCGCCGCGGCGATCGGGCAGCGCACCGGGCCCACGCCCGGCCGTCGAGCGTCTGCACGCCGTCATTGCCTCGTACGCCGGGCATTTCGCCCACAGCGCCGCCGCACGGTGCTGGCAACGCGTGTGGTGCGGGTTGCGCTGGCTGGAGGTGTTGTTCGAGTGCCAGGCTTGGCGCGTGCGCTACCGGCTGGATCCGCGCCGCGCCAATCGCTGCGCGCGTTACTGGCAGCAGTACTGGAGCCTGGCCAGCGACGGCGCCGAGCACACGTTGGTGTTCGTGCAGCACGGCGCGTTCGTCGAGTTTCGCGGACCGTTTCGCGCCGTGGCCGAGCGCGTGCTGGGCCTGCGCCGCGCGCGGCTGCCTGTAGGACCGTACCTGTTCGGCGCGGGCTTTCCGCTCGGTTGCGCGGCGCGTTACGAGAAACTGGCGCTGCGCCGCGGCTACGGCGTCGTTCACGTACGCGAATGCGGGCACCGTGGCGGCGGAGTTTGCAAGCGGAGAATCGCGACCGAGGTCGCAGTGCCGCTATCGCGCGTCGCCAACTCAGCGCTCGCGGGACATTTTCAATGACGGGCCGCTCAGGCTCCGCTCGGGATGTCGCGAAATGCCATTCCCTTGTCGGCCCGCACGTCGACCGGTAGCCCGAGCACGCGCTCGGCGATTATGTTGCGCAGCACTTCGTCGGTGCCGCCGGCGATGCGGAATCCCGAGATCGCCAGGTAGCGGTACTGCCAGCGGCCTTGGTGGGCGGCGTCGTCTTTGCCCGACAGCGCGCCGGCTTCGCCCTGCAGGTCCATCGCGTAGGCGGCCATGTCTTGGATCAGTTTGGCTCCCAGCAGTTTCATCAAGCTGGCTTCGGGTCCCGGCATCTTGCCCTGCGACAGATCGCTGATGATGCGGCGCCCGGTGAGTTCGATGCCTTTGGCGACGACGTGGAAAGAGGCGATCTTCTCGCGCACGGCTTCGTTGGCCAGCGCGGGCGCGCCGCCCAACTCGAGATGCGCGGCCAGATCGATCAGGTCGGCGGTGCCGAAAGCGCCGCCCGACAAGGTTCCGACTGAGGCTCGCTCGTTCATCAAGGTGGTGATCGCGACGCGCCAGCCTTCGCCGACTTCGGCGATCCGGTTGGCGTCGGGGATGCGCACGTCGGTGAAGAAAACCTCGTTGAAACCCTGCCCGCCGTCGATCTGCGTGATCGGCCGTATCTCGATTCCCGGCGAGCGCATGTCGACCACGAAGTAGGTCAGTCCCGAGTGCTTGGCCAGGGCGGGATCGTGACGCGCTACCAGGATGCCCCAGTCGCAGAACTGCGCGCCGGTGGTCCAGATCTTCTGGCCGTTGGCGACCCAGTAGTCGCCGTCCCTGACCACGCTCATGCGCAGTCCCGCCAGGTCGGAGCCTGCGTTGGGTTCGCTGAAGAGTTGGCACCATACCTCTTCGCCGCTCAGCATACGGGGCAGCCAGCGCCGCTGCTGCTCGGGGCTGCCGTGGATCATCAGCGTTGGTCCGGCCATGCCGTGACCGATCAGATAGATGTTGGGCGGGGTCTTGAACCGCGATTCTTCCTGGCTCCAGATCACCGTCTGTATTGGTGTCGCGTCGCGGCCGCCGAACGCGCGCGGCCATTGGATACAGGCCCACCCGGCGTCGGCCTTCTTCTTCTGCCAGGCTTTGGCCGCTGCCAGTTCCGCTTTACCGATGCGTTCGCCGAGGCTTTCGTATTCCGAGCCTTCGGTAGTTCGCGGCGTCGCGTTGGCGCCCAGCCAGGCGCGTGCCTGCGCGCGAAACGCGGTTTCTTCAGGGGTGTCGTTGAAATCCATGTTTCGCTCCCGCTACGCTGCGGCTGCGCTCAGCCTGTCCATCAATCTGCGCTTCCAACTCGAAGTACTGCCGAGCGACAAAGCGAGCAGTTTGGCGCGGCGGTAGAAGAGATGGCAGTCGTACTCCCAGGTGTAACCGACACCGCCGTGCAGCTGGATCATCTCTTGCGTGGCCTTTGAGAATGCGTCGGAGGCGGCGATGCGCGCCACCGCTGCTGCAACCGCGAGTTCCGCCTCACCTTGGGAGAGCGCCCACGCGCCGTAGTAGCAATTCGAGCGCGTCAGCTCGATCTCGCACCACAGGTCGGCGAGGCGGTGCTTGATCGCTTGAAACGAAGCGATCTGCCGGCCGAAAGCGTAGCGCTCGAGCAGGTATTGCCTGGTGATGTCGAAGGCGCGCGCGGCGCCGCCGAACTGCTCGAACGCCGTCAGCACTGCGGCGCCGTCGATGACTCGCTCTGCCAACGCGAGGCCGGCGCCGGGTTCGCCGAGTTGCTGGGCCGGCGCGTCGTTGAACACGATCCGTGCTTGCGAACGGCTCGGGTCGAAACAGCTGACCGGCTCCACCGACACGCCCTCGGCTCCGAGGTCGACCAGAACCAGCGAAGGGCCGCGCTCAGTGCGCGCTACCACCACCGCGAAATCGGCGACGCTGCCGTCGAGCACCGGCAGCTTGGTACCGCTGAGCACGCCGCGTTCGAAGCGCGTCGCGACCTGTGCGGCGGCGCATTGGCCGGGCCCTTCGGCGAGCGCGAAGGTTCCGATGATCTCGCCCGACGCCAGCCGCGGCAGATAGCGCTGCTTCTGCTGGTCAGAGCCGCCCAGCAGCAGTGCCTCGGTGGCAAGGTACACCGAACTGCCGAACGGAATCGGCGCCAGCGCGCGGCCCACCTCTTCGGCGATCACCGCGAGTTCCAGGTATCCGAGCCCACATCCGCCGTACTCTTCGGGGATCGTGGTGCCCAACCATCCCAGCTCGGCGGCTCCCTTCCACAGTTCCTGCGAGTAGGGCCGGTCCGATTCCAGTACCCCGCGGCACACCGACAGCGGCGCATGCTCGGCCAGGTACTCGGCGGCGGTTCTTTGCACGAATTTCTGGTCTTCGGAAAAATCGAAGTTCAACGCGCTCTCTCCTCTTCTTCTTCGAGTATGGCGGCGAGGGTCGCGGCAGACTATCCAAAAAGACGACCTTAGCTAACCGCGCGGTTGCGTCTCGAGCACAGCGCGGCCGTCAGCGGCCGCGGGATTCGCGTAGGACTACGGTCAGGATGTCTGGCGTGGGCTTTCACGAACCTGATCGGGGTTCAGCGGGTTCGGAGCCGTAGCCGGCTTGCAGGCGCGACTGGCCGGCGGAGCCGACGCGCTCGCATCGCCGTCGCGCCGAGGTCGTGTAGGGCGGCGCGTTGTTACGACCCCGGCCCCGGGCTAGAGGGAATGCCGGTAACTCAACGCGATCGTGGTGCCGACGGAGAATGCGCCCGTGGCAAAATTGTTGAAGAATCTTGGCTCGACGCAAGACTCCTGCCCCTGCCGAGGCTGTTAAGTTACTGGCATTGGGGCTAGGCGGTCCGCTGCAGCACGGGACACGGCGTGGGACGCAGAAACGGATGACCAAACGACGCATCGCCATCTTGATGCACGAGCGCGACAGCAGAAGGGTGCTGGGGCGCTACGTCATAACGTTGATCGCCGACCTGTGGCGCGAGGACGGCCACGACGTCCACTTCCTGTTCGGGACCGGAACCTTCGTGCCCGCCGACGTCGTGATCGTTCACGTCGACTTGTCGGTGGTTCCCGAGCCGTATTTCGAGTTCGCGCGCCGCTATCCGCTGGCACTCAACGGCACCGTGCGCGACATTCGCAAATCGACGTTCAGCGCAGATCTGCTGCTGCGGCCGAGCGATGCGTGGGAAGGCGCTGTCATCGTCAAGTCCGACCTCAACTACGCGGGCTTGCCCGAACGCAGGCGCGTCGATGCCGAGCAGGACGGAGCGGCGCGCCGGGCCTTGCGCCGCGCGCTGTGGCGCGTGGGGCTGACACTGCCGGCCGCGGGATTTCGCAGCCCGACCCAGTACCGCGTTTACGACCGGCTCGGCGATGTTCCGGGCGAGGTGTTCGAGCGCGACGACCTGGTGGTCCAGAAGTTCCTGCCCGAGAGGGACGGCCAACAGTTCAGCGTGTGCAACATGAGCTTCCTTGGAGACCGGGTTTCGTGCGTGCGCCTGAGAGGGGCTCACCCGATCGTCAACGGGGCCACTGCCAAGGTCGTCGAAACCCTCGAGCCGCACCCGCAGATGCTCGCGGCGCGCGAGCGGCTCGGCTTCGACTACGGCAAGTTCGATTACGTCGTGGTGGACGGGAAGGCGATTCTGCTCGATGCCAACAAGACCGTGGGCTGCTCCGGCAATCTGGTCGGTGACCAGGCTCTGCGCAGGCTGCGCCGCTACCGCGCCGACGGGCTCTACGGGTACTTCGCGTGAGTCACGGCGCGGATACCGGCCGCAGCGACGGCGGTAGCGGCGGCTCGATAGCACAGCGGTGCAGTAGTCGGATTGCGCAGATCGTCGTCCGTGGCGGCCGCGGCACCGGCCGGATCGGCCACGAGTGGAGCCATCCGACCGCGCAGATCGTGGAGCGTGGCAGCTGCGCCGCCGACCGGCTACGGATACGAAACGCGGATTCAGGAGGGTGGCCTTGAACGCGGTTTCCGACGTTTGGAAGAAGCAGGCTGCGCAGTGGGAGAGGGTAGGCCCGCCGCTACGTCCGAGCGCCGAAGATCTGCGCCATCAACAGCGCGTTGCGGGGTCGTGGGCGGAGTGCGGCCGTGCGCCGCGGATTCTACTGCTGGGAGTCACGCCGGAATTGGCCCTGCTCGAGTGGCCGCAGCCGCGGCACCTGCTCGCCGTCGATTGTTGCGCCGAGATGATACGGCAAGTGTGGCCGCACCGGTCGGGCGTAGCAGATGCGGTAGTCGTGGCCGGCGTCGGTTCTCGAAGTTCCTCAGGAGACGGTAGCGGACATTCCGGTCCGTCAGACGCAGTCGTCCAGGCCGACTGGCTCGAGCTTCCGCTGGCCGACCGTTCGCGCGACCTGGTGGTGAGCGACGGCTGTTTCGGTGTGATCGGCTATCCCGTCCAGTATCGCGCGCTGCTGCGTTCGGTGCGCCGGGTGTTGTCGAGCGACGGCCGCTACGTGTTTCGCGTCTTTGTTCGGCCGCCGCGGCGAGAGACCGCGGCCGACGTCTATGACGACGCGATGGCCGGTCGCATCGGCAACTTTCACGCGTTCAAGCTGCGCCTGCTGATGGCGATGCAGGTCGACAGCGTTTCGGGCGTGAAGACCGGTGATGTCTGGGAGAACTGGACGCGGCAGGGACCCGGCGCCGAGGCTCTCGGTGCCGCCTGCGGCTGGCCGCGTGAGCAGATCGCAACCATCGATGCCTACCGCGGACACGCAACCGTCTATTGTTTCCCGACGGTGGACGAACTTCGCGATCTGTTTCGGTACGAGGCCTTCGAAGAACTCGAATGCGCGTGGCCGGGCTACGAGTCGGGCGATCGTTGTCCGACATTCGTGCTGGCGCCGCGCTGAGGCGCGCCGGGATCCGGCTGCTTCGCGGGCGGCGGCGAGGCTTCGACGCGGTATAGGCGCAGCGTCGGGTTGTGGAACATGTAACGACCCGCGCCGACGTCTTCTTCGTGCAGCAGGCTGCCGTCGGCGAACAAGCGCCGGTAGAACGCGGTCCACTCGGGCAGTTCCCGGGGAAATTCCAAGTAGCGATCGTAGAAGAGGCTCGAAGCCATAACGTAGGTGGTCACCGCGAAGTACGGTCCGTCCGGCTGCACCGAGTTGAACCACATCACACCCGGGAACTGCGGATAGTACGCGCGCAGCGTCGGCGACTGCACGAAAATGTGCCCGCGCAGGCCGAGACTGTCGCCGTTGTCGTGCAACCACCTACCCATCCTGGTTCGCGTGTCGTCGTTGATGGCGGCGAGCAAGGCGCGGCTGCGCGCCAGCGGGAACCAGCCTGCGGCCAGCAACAGCGCCGCCAGTGCGAGCGAGCGCGCCGTTCCGAGTTCGGTTTTGTCGGCGCGGCGAATCGTGGCGAGGCGCTCCAACGCCAGCGCGGCGGCGATCAAATACACGCAGACCAGCGGCAGTACATAGCGCTCGTAGCTGGGCGGGACTTTGTAGATCCACTCGATGGTCGCGTAGTACGGCACCGCGAACGCGAGCAGCACGCCGGCCGCGACCGTTCGCGACAGCGCCATTGCGACCAGCCCCGCGATCACGATGGCGAGCAGCAAGGGGCCCGCCGCCGGCAGGATCGAGTGCTGAAAGTGGAAGACGAAGCGGCCTTGGCCGGGGCCGAGCGCGAAACCGTAGTGTCCTGCGCCCGTTGCGAGATGGGTGTGCTCGACGAGCACACCGCCGACGAGTTTGGCGGCTTCGCCGCCGAACAGCACCGAGGGGAAGCCGATGGCAAGTCCGAGTGCGATCGCCAGCGCGGTGGTTCGCAAGAGTCGCCATTCGAATAGGGGGCGGCCGTGAGACCGCGCCGCCGACACGTGAGCCGCCACGAAAGAGAAGGCTAGAAAAGCGCCGTTGTACTTTGCGGCGACCGCCAGCGTGGTAGCGAGCGCGGCTTGGAAGTAGGCTGGACCGTTGCCGCGCTCGCTCATGCGCACTTGCAGCCACAGCGCGAGCACGAGGAACATCGTCAGCAACGAATCGGGCGTGCCGTACTTGGAGGTCGCGATCGCTGCCGGAAAGCACGCGAACAGGAACGCCGCTCCCAGTGCGGCTGTGGGAGTGACCACATGCAACGCCAGCAGGTAGACGAAGACGATGGCGGCGCTGCCGGCCGTGGCGCTGACGACGCGAAGCGCGAGTATCTCGCGAGGGCGCCAGTCCGGGTTGCGCGAGGTCAGCGGTCGCAGCAGGCGTTCGGTGGTGCACGCTAGGTTGACCTGCAGAGGCGGGTAGCGGTACCTGCGCTCGACCGGGCGACCCTTGATACACGACGACACTGCCGAAGCCGCGCCGAATTCGTCGGGGTGGTAGCTGCCGGGGAAGCCGAAAGAGATCCCGTGGAAACGTGCGAGCGCGCCGGCCAGTACGATGGCGGCCAGCGCTGCGGCCTTGGTGTTCAGGCGCGTGTTGCGCGTCTCGTTCCTGTTGCTCACCTCGTTCATTTCGCTCGTCGTGCTCATGCTGCTCATGGTGCTCATGGTGCTCATGGTGCGGCCGCCGGACGTGTGCGCTCGCTTCCGGCTCACTTGGCCGTAGATCTCGATGCCATACCGTTGCTCACTGCGACTTGGGCCGACCCAAACACGGCCGCCGCGCCGGGGCAACGTCCGTCTGCCGCGCGGCTTTTCGCAGCCGGGCGGCTTCGTCAAAGATACGAACTACTTCGCAGACGCACCGGCCATGGCAGTGTCCGGCTTTTCGCAGCCGCGCGCTTCCGGCAAAGATGCCGCGTGCTGCTGTCCAAACGGCAAGAGGTGGCGAGGTGAGCAACGGGGAGGTGCCGCGAGCGTGCTCGCTCTCTGTGGTGCTGCCGGTTCTCGACGGAGCCGAGACGTTGCCGCGCTGCCTGGCCGCGCTGCGGGGATCGTCGCTGCGTGATTTCGAGATCGTGGCCATCGACGACGGCTCCAGCGACGATACCGCGGCCATTCTCGCCGCCGAGGGCGTCGACGTGCTGCTGCGCAACGCCGCGCCTGCCGGGTGTTTCGCCGCACGCAATCAGGGTGCCGAGGCGGCGCGCGGGCAGGTGCTGTTGTTCGTCGATGCAGACGTAGAGGTGGCGTCCGACACGCTGGCCAAGGTGTGGCGCCACTGCGGCGAAGGCACGAGAGATGCGGTGATCGGCCTCTACGCTCTCGATCACCCGCACGCCAACCTGGCCTCGCGCTACAAGAACGCGTGGATTCGTTGGTCGTATCTTCGGCACGGCAGCGAGGTCGATTGGTTCTTCACCGCCGTCGGCGCGGTGCGCCGCGATGTGTGGAAGCGCGTGGGCGGTTTCGCCGAGAGCTTCGATCGGACTACCGGCGGCGGAGATCTGGACTTCGGTCGCAAGCTGCGCGAAGCGGGAGTAGTAGTGCTGCTCGACAAGACGCTCGCAGTCGTTCACCGGCGCCGCTTTGGCGTGTGGTCGCTGCTCGTCAACGACTTCAACCGTGCGCGAGGCTGGGCCGGTCTGGGCCTTTCGCGTCTTGGCGTGCGCGGATCGGCGCGCGCGGGGCTCGCGCTCTGCCTCTACCGGATCGAGATGGTACCTGTGGCGCTGGTGGGCGCAGCCGCCTACCTGATCGTGAGTCGCGATTTCCTGGTGTGGGCGGCCGCCAACGTGTCGATCGGTTTTGCGTTGCGTTGCGCCGCGCTGCAGTTCCTCGACCACCTCGCGTGCGGTTTCGGCGTGCTCGCCGCGCTGCTGCGCGTGTAGGGCGTCGGGAGGGAGGGCGCCCGAAACATGCCTCTGCATTACGTCAACTACGGCCCCACCCACCGGCGTCAGCGCCGCCCACACCAGCAAATCCCGGCGAGTCCCCCGTCTTCGTTCGCGTCGGAGTGTTGTGGATTCTCCCGCTCATTCGTCGAGCATGCCGAGATGTTCGAGCGCATCCGTGGCAGTTACGATCGAGATCCCTTCGACTTCCCGTAGGATTAGCACGCCAGCCTTGTCGCCGGAGACGATCAGGTCTGCTCGTCCGGCGACGCCGCTCGCCAGGATAACGTTGTCTGCGGGGTCCGGGGATACTTCGAGCCGTGGCAGGTTGGTGGCGATGACCGCCAGCACATCGATGTTTTCGAGGAACTCCCGTGCCGCTGCGGTGTTTATCCGACTCCTTAGATGTTCGTAGTTCAGGACGCGGGCGAGTTCGCGGAGTTGCTCTCGCGAAGTCACGAGTTCGAAGCGGCCTTGCAGCCAGGCACGGACGAGCCGTCCCGGCGGCCCCTTCGGCGACAGGAACCCCGCTATCACAATGTTCGTATCAAGAAGGATTCGCACGCGCCCAGGCTACCGCTTCGTTGGCCAGTTCCATCACCTCAGCGGCGCTGAGGTCCGTATTCCGTTCCTGCACCGCAAGCACCGTCCGACGCAGAACTTCAGCGCGAACGGCGTTCTCGACGAAGCTGGAGAGATCGCCCTTCTTCAACCCCGTGCGGGCGAGGAAGACGCGCACTTTGCGGTCGGTTTCGTCGGGGATCGAAAGATTCCATCGGGTCATGACAAGCTCCTTGTGTGTCTATGTGTCTATGTGTCTATATGCCTATGTGTGCATTGTTGCAGGCGGTGGCCAGCCCTGCAAGTTGCAGAACCCTGCTGCACCACCCTCACGTCCACTGCATCGTCCGCGGCGGTGGTCTGTCACCCCACGCCCAGCCTTGGATTTGCGCCAGACCGCGCTTCTTCCCGAGCGTCAGGGTGCTCGGCCGTTCCCATCCGCCCGAGCCCGGGGAAAGCCTTCGGCCATCACCGCGTCCTGAAGAGACGCTAGCGGACGGACGCCAACGGTAGCAGCTTCTCCCCTTGCGCAGCGCGGTTGAGTGCGCGGTCGAAACACCCGAACGCGACCGCTCCCTTGGGGCGACGCAGTTCGGTGGCTGCCGCCAAGTGCAAGGCGTCGAACCCGCGCAGGGCGTGGCGTTCGGCGTAGCGACCGGCCGTGCGAACGACGGCGTCGGTGATCTCGACGATCGCATAGCGCGCCCAGTCGTCGTCCAGGTGAGCGACGACCCGCCGCAGAGACGCTGGTGTCAGTCCGCCCTCTCGGCGCGAGCGCGCGAACGCCGCGCGCGCCTCCGCGTAGGCGATCCGTGCAGCTGCCACGATGCCTGCCTCGGCCACCCATTCCGCCACGGCCGCACTGCCTCGTTCTTCAACGTAGAGTTTCACGAGAGCGCTGGTGTCGAGGTACAGGATCACCGCCTATTCTCGAGCACGATTTCCGCGGCGGTTCGCCCGCGCCGCTGCGGCTTGACGAGACGATGCGAGCCGGGCTTTCCGGAACCGAGTTGTACCAAGCCGTGCGCCGCCAGGTCTGCCAGATGCTCCGTCTCGCCGGAAGGAACAGCCGGGACCAGGCGAGCAACCGGTGTACGGCTCCGGTCGCCGACGGTGACGATCCCGCCCCGCGCCACTTCCCGCAAGTAAGCGCTCAAGCGCGACCGGAGCTCACGTACGCCCACTACCGTTTCTGTCGATCTCATGTGGTCACATCTACGCCTGGCTCGTGACCACATCAACCGATCATAGGCAGGATGAGGGGCTATCCTGAAGAACCATCCCGCCACTTGGGCCTCGTGCGCGTGTCGTGGTCTTGGGTATTGCCTCAACTACGGCCCCGCCCACGAGCGTCAGCCCCGCCTACACCACCAAATCCCGACGAGCCCCCGCCGGTTCGAGCCCCGGTCGTGTTCCAAGGTACGGCGGCAAGCCAAGAGCACGGGGCAGACGATGTCGGACTACGTTGCGGAGAGACTGCGATAGCAGGTCTTGCCGTTTAACGTTCAGCGTTATACCCTCAGTCGCGTGATCCGGAGCTTCCGGTGCGAGGATTCCCGCGAACTGTTCGAGACCGGGCGTTGCCGACGCTTCGCCCGGATTGCCGTCGTCGCGACGCGAAAGCTGGCGATGCTCGACGCTGCCGAAACGATCGACTTTCTCAGATCGCCGCCCGGTAACCGGTTGGAAGCCTTGCGAGGTGACCGGCGCGGCTTCTTCAGCATCCGCGTGAACGATCAGCATCGAATCTGTTTTCGGTGGACGGCCCAGGGACCCGAGGACGTGGAAATTGTCGACTATCACTGAACACGGAGGCTTGGAGTGTCCATGAAGAACGGTATGCGGCCTGTCCACCCCGGTGAAGTTCTGCGCGAGGAGTACCTGAAGCCGTTGGGTATGAGTGCGAACGCCCTCGCCAAGGCGCTGAGCGTTCCCGCTCCGCGGGTCAACGAGGTGGTGAGAGAGCGGCGCGGCGTCTCGGCGGATACCGCGATGCGTCTGGCCCGCTATTTCGGTGGTGATGCCCGATCCTGGCTCAACCTGCAGGCAGCCTACGACCTGCGGGTTGCTGAGATCGATAGTGGCAAGCGCATCGAGAAAGAGATTCGTCCCGCAGTCCCCCAGGAGCAGCAGCGGTCGCACTGACACTCGTCCCGGCTTGGAGACGGCGATCGCAGGCGAAGTAGAGAGAGCCGCGTGGGCTGAACCGACCACTGGGCAGGATACTGGTGAGAACGCTCTGTCGCCGGTCCTTAGTGAACCGCAGACATCGCGTAAACGCCGACGCAACAGACCGCGTCTTCTACCTTCGGGCAACTCCAGCTACGCGGCCACAGGATCGATGACCTCGAGGAACGGGAACCGATGAAAGTCGGTGTCCCGCGTGCATATTTGGCGTACTCCGTGCTCGCGCATCAGAATCGCCGTGTGGGCATCGTGCAGAATGTTTCCGGCCAGGTGAGGAATCTATCCCAGGACCCGTTCGGCAACATCGGCAGGACGTGAAGTTGGCACCAGCATGGCGAAACCGGGGGATTCCAGCAGCGTAGCGACGAATCGCCAAGCTTCGCCACTCGTCCACGGTTTGCGCAACACGCGCGGATGGGACCCGCTGCGCACGGAGGATCTCGGCATTCTCTGGGAACACCTCGTCCTGGAGCACCTGCAGGCTCATTTCGCCGACACGCCGCCGCGCTACTGGCGCGACAAACAAGGAAGAGCTTCGCCGTCGCATGCACCGGCCCGTCCCCGAGGTCGGTCAGTGGCTGCGCTCGGTTGTCGAAGGACACATACGTTACTACGCGGTGCCGATGAACTCCCGAGCGGTCGCCGCATTCCGGTTCCGCGTCGCTCGTAGTGTCACCGCACCCAGGCGGAAAAAACCTGTTGAAAGGCCCGGACGGCAGACTTGCGGTCCGACGCGGAAACCTTCCCGATCACCTTGTCGATCAGCTCCTCATCAACCGTCGCGACTTTGGCCATCCGAAGCAGGCTAGGATGGAGTAGCCCAGCCGCTTCCCAGTCTGCCAGTTCGACGTCGCCGCCGATGCGCAGAGCCTCGACCTGGCTCGTGATCATCGCGAGCGTCACCAGCCGATTGCGCGGAGAGCGCGAGGTCCGCGCCAGAACCAGCGCCGGCCTCTTCTTCGTCGTCTCGATGTCGGCAAATGGAAAGCGGACCAGAGCAACGCTGCCGGGATTCACAGGCGATCGTAATCCGCATCACGCGGATCGTTCCATTCGCTGAGCGCGGACTCCGACAACTTGGCAAGCGCCTTGTTCTCGAGTCTTTCCGCAAACCAAGCCTCGAGCGCACGGGCGAGCACGTCCTTGATGGTCGTGTCGCTCTCGTGCGCTTCCATCTTGAGGAGTCTGACGAGGCGCGGGTCGGCAAGATCCGTAGATAACCTGGTTCCCATATACCCCGATTACTGTATTTCTGGTTTTCCGTCAACGCTCGCGGCACGCACGGACGACCAGCCGTGTTGATGAGCACTGCCACTCGAGGAGGCGGCTGCGGTAGTCCCGCACGGCCGGACGCATTGCCGCCCCATTGTGCTACCTTCCACCTCTTCGTAGTATCATGGCCCGCCATGGTTGATATCAGACGCCGCCGTCCCGAGCCCGAAGCCTCGGGGCGCTTCCTGCTCCGGCTGCCGGTCCGGCTCCATGAGTCGCTGCGTGTGACGGCGCGGACCGCCGGCCTGTCACTCAACGAATACTGCTGCCGCAGGCTCGCCGCGCCGTCGCCGGTCGGCACGAGCGACGACGGAACGGACCGCGCCGTCGAATGGGCGCTGTCTCTCTTCGAAGATCGACTCCTGGCCGTCCTGGCCTACGGCTCGTGGGCGCGCGGCGAGGCCGCGCGCCAGTCGGACGTAGACCTGCTGGTCGTGGTCGAACAGAGCGTCGCGATCACGCGGGAGCTCTACCGTCGATGGGATGCACGCGAGCTCGAGATCGACGGCCGGCCCGTCGAACCGCACTTCGTGCACCTTCCCGCGCCGAAGCGCGCGCGGACGGGACTGTGGGCCGAAGTTTCGCTCGACGGCATCGTACTATTCGAACGTGGGCACGAAGTTTCGCGCTGCCTCGCGGCGGTGCGCCGCGACGTGTTCGGCGGCCTGCTCATTCGACGGACCGTGCACGGGCAACCCTATTGGACGGAGGTGACCTGACGATGACGAACCGCGACCTCGCCGCCGACTATGTGCGGCGCGCAGCCGCTCGGCTACGCGCCGTGGATGTCTTGTTCGACGCCGAGAGTTGGGCCGACGTAGTGCGCGAATCGCAGGAGCTCGTCGAACTCGCGCTCAAAGGGTTGCTACGCCATTTCTCAGTCGATGCGCCCCGCGTTCACGACGTTTCGGA
>Ga0172370_10005516_pt1 | contig 16296 bp, 10 predicted proteins | sample LakKiv5m_FD_114538 | JGI IMG/M metagenome (GOLD analysis project Ga0172370, IMG submission 114538) | Freshwater microbial communities from Kabuno Bay, South-Kivu, Congo - kab_022012_11.5m | ecosystem: Environmental > Aquatic > Freshwater > Lake | place: Democratic Republic of the Congo...
ACTGACTCCAAGAAGGCACAGAAATGGGCTGATCAGTTTATCCGGACAGCTACTTGTCCGGATTGCCGCGGAGCGAGGCTGAAAAAAGAATCGCTCTACTTCATGGTTGACGGCAGGAACATATCAGAGCTGGCGGAGATGGACATTGCCTCGCTTTTACAGTGGTTTGAAGGGATCGAGGACAGGATGTCGTCCACCCAGAAGCAGATTGCCCGCGACGTATTGAAGGAGATCCGCGTGCGGTTACGGTTTTTGCTGGATGTTGGGCTTAACTACCTGTCGCTGAACCGATCGACCCGGTCATTATCCGGCGGTGAGGGTCAAAGGATCAGACTTGCCACCCAGATAGGATCGCAGCTGGTTAATGTGCTCTATATTCTGGATGAACCGAGCATCGGACTCCATCACCGTGATAATCTCAGGCTGATCAATGCATTGAAGCAGCTGAGAGATATCGGCAATTCTGTCATTGTGGTGGAGCATGACGAAGACATGATCCTTTCGGCCGACCATGTGATCGACATGGGACCACTGGCCGGAATTCACGGGGGAATGGTGGTCGCAAGCGGTGAACCTGAAGAGATCGTCAAATCGGCCAGTCTGACCGGCGCTTATCTGAGCGGCTCAAAAAAAATTGAAGTTCCGGCCATCCGCCGTTGCGGCAATGGGAATAAACTAATCCTGAAAGGATCCACCGGTCACAATCTCAAGAAGGTTGACCTGGAACTACCTCTGGGCGAGCTGATTTGCATCACAGGGGTTTCAGGAAGCGGAAAATCGACCCTTATCAATGAGACCCTCTACCCTATCCTGAGCCAGAAATTCTACAACTCGGTCAAGGATCCGTTGGCATTTACCTCCATCGACGGAATTGAGCATGTGGATAAAGTGATCGTGGTTGACCAGTCGCCCATCGGAAGAACGCCACGGTCGAATCCGGCAACCTATACCGGCGTATTCGGTGATATCAGGAATCTTTTTGCCAAGCTTCCCGAGTCACAGATCAGGGGCTATCAGCCCGGCAGGTTCTCCTTCAACGTTAAGGGGGGCCGCTGCGAAACCTGTCAGGGTGCGGGTGTGAGAACCATTGAAATGAATTTCCTGCCGGATGTGTATGTTCATTGTGAATCCTGCAGCGGCAAGCGTTATAACAGGGAAACCCTGGAAGTCAGGTACAAGGGAAAATCCATTTCGGATGTGCTCGACATGACCATTAGCCAGTCGATCGGCTACTTTGAGAGTTCTCCCCAGATCGTCAGGATTCTGAGAACACTGGATGATGTGGGTCTGGGATATATCACCCTTGGACAATCCTCCACCACCCTGTCGGGCGGTGAATCGCAGCGGGTTAAGCTGGCCAATGAACTGGCCAAAAAGGATACCGGAAGAACACTGTACATACTTGATGAACCTACCACCGGACTTCATTTTGAAGATATCAGGGTATTGCTTGGAGTGCTTAACCGCCTGGTGGACAAGGGGAATACAGTGGTTGTCATTGAGCACAACATGGAGGTGATAAAGGTTGCAGATTACATTGTTGACCTGGGTCCGGAGGGCGGGGATGCCGGAGGAAGGATCATTGCTGCGGGTACTCCGGAGGAGGTCATCAGATCAGAAAAATCTTATACTGCCAAATATCTCAGGGAAGCTTTACTTTTGAAAAACAAAAACCAATAGACCGATGAATCAGGATGACATGATACGGGATGCCTTCAAGCACAAATCCTGGAATGAAATTAAGACCGAAAGTTCGTGGCAGATTTTCAAGGTGATGGCCGAGTTCGTGGAAGGATTCGAAAAACTCGCCAGGATCGGTCCGAGCGTTGCCGTGTTCGGATCTGCAAGGACCAAGCCCGACAATAAATTTTATGTCATTGCCGAGGAGATCGGCTACCGGCTCACCCAGCTGGGCTATGGAGTCATTACCGGCGGGGGTCCGGGCATTATGGAGGCTGCGAACAAAGGGGCTCAAAGGGGCAAGGGAAAATCGGTGGGGATCAATATCGACCTGCCGCATGAACAGCATCATAATGATTTCATTGATCAGGACAAACTGATCAATTTCGATTACTTTTTTGTCAGGAAAACCATGTTCATGAGATACGCCCAGGGGTTTATCGTTCTGCCGGGCGGATTCGGGACCTTTGACGAGCTGTTTGAGGCACTTACGCTGATTCAGACCGGCAAGATCGGGCGATTCCCCATTGTCATGGTGGGCAAGGATTACTGGTCGGGGCTGATCAAATGGATCAAGGAGGTGATGCACAGCCAGGAGCATAATGTTTCCATCACCGATTTTGATCTGTTTCAGGTAGTGGACACAGCTGAGGAGGCAGTGGCGCTGATTGATGAATTCTACGGAGAGTATTTGCTGAGCCCGAACTTCTGACCGGATCAGATATTGTTCAGGACCAGCTCAACCTTTTCATCCAGATTAAGTTCACCGGGGATCCAGGTAATCGGAATCCCTCGTTTTTCCATGCCTCTGAACCAGGTCATCTGACGTTTGGAGAACTGATGGATGGCAGTGTTAAGAAGCCGGAACATCTCATCATAGGAGAGTTTTTCCTGGCAATAGAGGGTCAGGTACTTGTATTCCAGACCATAATAGATAAGGTCATCGGGAGCGACTTTTTCAAGCAGTGCCCTCACCTCCTCTACCATGCCTGATTCCAGACGTTGCCTCAGGCGGGCGGTTATGCGGCTTCGTCTTTCCTCGCGGTCAAACACAACACCGAAAACTTTATAATTCAGGGTCCCGTCAGACCCGGCCGTACCCGAATTCTGCACAGAAAACCTGGCGATCTCGAGGGCCCGGATCAGCCGGTCCCGTTCAATAATATCTGTCACGTTGTGGAGGGGACCAAAACTGCGTAGTTCCTCCTCCAGCCTCTCCATGGTGAGGGTTTCGCATTGTTTCCTGAAATTTTCATCCACAGGCACTTCCAGCAGCGGATATCCTTTGAGGACTGCCTCCACGTATAGTCCGGTGCCACCGCAGAGAACCGGCAGTTTTCCCCGCTCCCTGATCTCCGAACTGATCCTCCGGAAATCCTCCCTGAAATCGAAGAGGGTGTAGCGCTCACCGGCCTCGCGGATATCGATCAGGTGGGCGGGAATCCAGGTTCCGCCGACACAATAATCCTGGTAATCCTTCCCTGTACCCAGGTCCATTCCCCTGTACACCTGCCGTGAGTCGGCGCTGATCACCTCGCCGTTGAGACGGCTTGCCACAGCGGCTGCGAGGGCGGTTTTACCCCCGGCTGTGTGGCCCACAATGGCCAGCAGATCCGGATCAGTGTTGGTTTTCATAACGGCTAGCGATAAAAATACTATTTTTGCGCGCAAAGCGCACAGATGGCCAATAAGATCCAGATAGCAAACAGGCAGGTTTTCAGGGAATATGAGATCCTTGAAAAATTCACTGCCGGTTTGGTCCTCACCGGAACCGAGATCAAATCGATCCGGCAGGGCAAGGCCAGTCTGTCAGATTCTTGGTGCTTCTTTGTGAACGGCGAACTGTTTGTCAAAGGCATGCAGATCGCTGAATATGACCTGGGAACACATTACAACCACAATCCCAAACGCGACCGCAAGCTGCTCCTAAACCGCACCGAGCTTCTGAAAATGGAGCGAAAAGTGAAGGAGCGCGGATTCACCATCGTAACCATCGCACTGTTCCTGAATGAAGCCGGTTTGGCCAAGCTTGAGATCGGGCTTGCCCGGGGCAAGGCCATTCACGATAAACGCGAGGACCTGAAGAAGAAGGATACCAGCAGGGAGATGGAGAGGCATCTGAAGAGATGAGGGGGAAAGGGGATGAGGGGGAAAGGGGATGAGGGGGAAAGGGGATGAGGGGGAAAGGGGATGAGGGGTTAAGTGGGAAATGTCAGGGTGATGGCGGTGCCTTTGGTGGGTTCGCTGATGATACGGATGGTTCCGTTCATGAGTTGGCAGATGCGGTTGACTACGAGAAGTGACATGCCCCTCGATTTTATCTTTTTGCCGTCAAACACCTCGTTGGGCGGAAATATGTCGAAAATACCATCGATCAGTTCCTGCGACATGCCGCATCCGGTATCGATTACCCTGAAAGATATCTGTTTACCGGGAGCCGGATTAATCTCCAGCTCGACCTTGCCGGCAGTGGTGAATTTCAGGCCATTCTCCATGAGTATGCTGAGGATCTGGAAAAGTCTGTTTCTGTCGGAGCGAATGGCCATCGGCGTTTCCGGATGAATACTGAAATGAATTTTGACTCCCGATTTTTCGTACAGGCGTTTCATTTCTTCCATTTCCTCTGATAACTCCTCCACCAGAGTTTCGATTACAACAGGCTGGTCATAAATTACCAGATTGCCGGTTTCGATCTTCGCCAGGTCGATCAGGTTTGACATCAGATTCAGAAGTTTCCGTGAACTTCTTGTAATCATCTGACTATATAGCTTTTGCTCCGTATGGGGAACTTTCTCCTCCCGAAGCAAATCGGAAAAACCGATAATCGAATTCAGCGGAGTCCTGATATCATGTGACAGTCCGGACAGATAAGCAGGAAATAAATCATAGCGGGCCTTGAGTTCCCGTATCTCGCGCTGAAGCTCTTCAATCTGATCAACCATTTCATTTTCAATTATGGAAGTAAATTTAAAACTCTGCGAAATGCAGGCCGGATGCGGAGTTAACTTTTTGACCAATGGTACCAAATACCTTATCAAAGTACGTTTTTCAATAGTCATTATTTGATACTACATTTAACGCTTAAATCCAAAGCCTGATGACTGAAACAAACCAGGAGATCCTGCATGCCTATTTCGACCGGTTAGCATCGAAACGTGACCGTTGGATGAAACGAAACCGGTTTTACCACAGGACTCTGGTCAAAAATTTCAGGCTGATCATTCCGGAAGGATCCAGGGTAATCGAGCTGGGATGCGGAACTGGCGACCTTCTGGCAGCCACACGTCCCGGATTTGGGATGGGAATCGATTTCTCGGAACAGATGATCCGGATCGCGAGGGAGAAATACCCGAACCTCCATTTTGAGACCGCGGATGCCATGACATTTCAGACGGAGGTCAAATTTGATTATGTAATCATGAGCGATCTGCTGAGTTCCCTGTGGGATATTCAGCATGTGATCAGGAATCTGTCGGGATTCATTCATCCACGCACAAAAATCATCATATCCTCCTACAATTATGTTTGGGAACCAATATTGCGGTTGGGCGAATTTTTTAGTCTGAAGGCTAAGCAGCCATTACAAAGCTGGCTGACAGTCAAAGACATACAGGGTCTTCTCCATCTTGAGGGATTCGAAGTAGTGAGGGTCGACCGCAAATTATGGATCCCCAAGTACATCCCTCTGTTAAACGGAATATTCAATTCATTTCTGGCCAATCTTCCGGGCCTTAACAGCCTGTGTCTGGTCCAGTTCATTACTGCCCGACCGGTGACCCGGCCGGAGCAGGACTATTCGGTCACCCTTGTGGTACCGGCCAGGAATGAGATGGGCAATATCGAAAATGCGGTGATCAGAACCCCTGAATTCGGAACTCATCAGGAGTTCATTTTCATCGAAGGCAACTCCAGGGATAACACCTGGGAAGAGATGGTCAGGGTTAAGGAAGCCTACCCGGATAAGGATATCAGGCTGATGAAGCAGACGGGAAAGGGAAAAGGAAATGCGGTGAGGGAGGCTTTTGAGGCAGCCTCCGGCGACATCCTGATGATCCTCGACGCCGATCTGACCACACCGCCCGAGGATATGCCAAAGTTTTACCATGCTTTGGCTTCCAACCGGGGGGAATTCATTAATGGTTGCAGGTTGGTGTATCCGATGGATAAAGAGGCTATGAGATTTCTTAATTATCTGGCCAACAAATTCTTCGGATGGTTCTTTTCATACCTGCTGGGGCAGCGGCTCAAGGATACCCTGTGCGGCACCAAAGTGCTTTTCCGCAAGGATTATGAGCTGATCAAAGCTAACCGGGCCTATTTCGGTGATTTTGACCCGTTCGGGGATTTCGACCTTCTGTTTGGAGCTGCCAAGCTGAATCTGAAAATCACAGAGGTGATAGTCAGGTACCGCGACCGGCAATACGGTTCAACCCAGATCAGCAGGTTCAGGCATGGCATGCTGCTGATCAGGATGAGTTTGTTCGCTGCACGCAAAATAAAATTTAGGTAATTGTTGAGGGATAGTGAGGGATTGTGAGGTATAGAAGAAGTAACATATTAAAATGGGTGATTCCGGGGTTGTTCCTGGGGTGGAGTTTATATTTGAATCACCTGGCGGGGCCGTTTTATTTGAACAGGTCGGATCCGGAGTATCCCTATTTGCTGAACGGGCTGAATTGTGCGAAACTGGAGTTCAGCATGATCGGTCATACAGATCACCCGGGCACGCCGTTTCAATGCCTGACCGGGATTTTTATACGGGTGACCCACTGGATAGCCGGAGAAGGGAGCATTTCGGAGGATGTGTTTGCCAGGCCGGAGATGTACCTGGCCTGGAGTTCGTTTTTTCTATCAGTCCTGACATTCCTGATTTTACTTTGGCTGGGAAGAATTGCCCTGAAGAGCGGTGGTGACCTCAAGGGTGCGATGCTGATGCAGTCATCGGTATTATTGAGTCCTGTGCTGGTCGATTTCCCGATGCGGTATAATCCCGACAGGATCCTGGTCCTCTATACCCTGATCTTCATCGGACTTTCCTATAGATTCCTCTTCTCCAAAGATTTGACTGAGAAGAAGTTTATAATTTTCTCCGGCATCCTGATGGGGATCGGGTTTGCCACCAAGTTCAACTTTCTGCCACTCGTCATTTTGCCGGCGATCATGGTTCCGAAATTTAAAAGGTGGTTACTGTACGGCGCCACCTTTTTAATCACGGCATTCATCAGCATAATTCCGATCCTGAGTAAATTTTCAGAGTTCAGGAGGTTTATCACGGGTGTTGCCACCCATGATGGGCTGTATGGGCAGGGAACGGAGCAGGTCATCAACTGGACAAACTTCGTCCATAATATAGGTCTTCTGTTTAAGTACAACCCCGCTTTTCTCGTAACCCTGCTGTTATCGGTCGGCGTTGGGATCTATCTGGCAACGGATTCCACAAGAAGAAAGAATTTCCGCCCTGAGATGCTCATGATCGCCGGTTTCTGGCTGGCGACACTTGCGGGGTTTGTTATGGTGGCCAAGCATTTTAAGAATTACTATTTCGGGCCGGTGTTGACGCTTGCCGGGTTTATTCTGCTGATCATTTCCAGTGTAAGGAAAGAAAAGATGATGCCGGCGATTGCCGGCGGTCTGGCTGGGATCCTGGCTCTGATAACCATTGTTTCCCTTACTGATGATTACCGCTACAGAAAAACTCAGCTTGCGGTGAACCGACAAACGGCCGATTTCATGCGAGCTCATGTCGGAACCGATGACATCCTCCTCGTGGAGCCTACCTGGATGGCCGGTCCTATAGCTGAGAACGGTCTGGTTTATGGTATCAGTTATGTGGCGCACCGGCACCGCTATTATCAGGAATTGGAGAAACTTTATCCCAACGTCATTACCTGGGAAGGTAACGACCAGCCCCTCAGGGAATTCAGGACCATTGAACAGGATCCGGAGGCGATGCTGAGAAGTGGAAAGAATATGTATTTACTGACCACTCCGGGCAGATATCCGGAGGCATTCCTCAGAAGAATTGATTCACTCGCTGCCCATTACGCGATCAGTATCACCAGGGACACCTGCTTTTACAATCGGGATAATCAGGATCTCATCGTACGGTACAGGCATACTGACAAATGGACCACCCTGAGGGAATCAGGTTCCGGGGCCGATTTTTCTGTCCTCGATTCTGGCCGGAAAAACAGTGAGGCAATCGAATTTACAGGAGTTGAGGCGGGGGATTACTTTGAGGCAACGGTGAGGCTAAATCAGACAGGTGATGAAAAGCCGGAGATCATCCTGAGATCCCAGGACCCTTCGAAGGACTCGGTATTTTTCTCGGATTCCCACAGCCTTTTTGAGATCGGAAACGGGGAACAACTGCTGAGGCTGAGGGCCAGGATTACTTCAGTACCGGAAGGGGGAAAGATGGTTTGTCATGTTTATCTTCCCGGGAATGGTCCGGTTGAGATCGGCTCCTTCAGGTGTGCACATTACGGGATACGCTGATTAAGAACCTATAACCTAAAATAGCCATGAAAAGAATCTTTTCGGCTGCAATCATGATTTCTGCGCTGATGGTATTTGGTGCAGGCGCACTTTCGTCGCAAACCCTCTGGCAGATCGGGAAACCCGACAAATCGACGGGCGATCTGGCATATGGACCCAAACAATACAAAGAGATCAGGGCTGACGGCTTCTATATTGTCGGGGCCTCCGATCCGGTCCGCGACTGGCCCTACGCACATCCCGGTCCGAATGACAGCTGGGCCGGAAGCAAAACCCATCAGTACACGGTAGTTTTCGGGATTTTAAAAACGGTTGCCACTGATTCGTGCAAACTCCGGATCGACATGGCCGACACCCACAGTTCGCAGGCCCCGGAGCTGATCATTACGGTAAATCAATGGTCGGCCAAATTCAAACTGCCAGCCGGCGGAGGGGATGAGAGCATCAATGGGGATCTTGCCAAGGCCAGGCCCTATTCCCTGACCGTCACATTTCCGGCAAATGTATTGTTATCCGGAGAAAACATCTTAACAATCAACTCGATATCAGGCAGTTGGTTCCTGTATGACGCCATTAGTCTGAAAGGCCCGGCCACCATTAAATCGATTCCAATCAAGGAATCGAGCCGGATTACCAATCTCATGGTGGTGAACGCATTGAAGGGCGGACCGGAGACGTATCAGCGTGAAGTGCAGATGACCTATCAATATGCGGGTGAACCTTTTGAAGGGGATATTTGCATCAACGCAGTACCGGTGAAGAAGGTTAGCATTCATCAGGGTCGCAATGATCTGTTTTGCAGCATTCCGGAGGTTGATAAGGAGTCTGCTGTTTCTGCCGGGATCATGAAAAAGGGAAAGGTTCTGACTTCGGAAGTGGTTAAGGTTAAACCCGTTAAGAAGCTGATGGTTTATATTCTGCCCCACTCCCACACAGATATTGGATATACAGAAATACAGACTGCCATTGAGGACAAGCAGGTTAACAACCTGATCCAGGGGATTGAATATGCCGAAAAAACCGCGGATTACCCTGAAGGGGCCCGGTTTGTCTGGAATGTGGAGGTTGCCTGGGCGGCCGACCTGTATCTGAACCGGCTTGACCAGCAATCTAGGGACAAGCTGCTGACTGCCATGAGCAAGGGGCAGGTGGCGATGAACGGCATGTATCTGAATGAATTAACCGGGTTATGCCGGCCAGAGGAGTTGCTCCGCCTCTTTAAATATTCCGTGGAGCTCGGTAAAATAACCGGTCAGAAGGTTGATGCCGCGATGATCAGCGATGTGCCCGGGTACACCTGGGGAACCGTGGAGTCCATGGCCCAGGCGGGAATCAGGTATTTCAGCGTTGCCCCCAATTTCTTTGACCGTATCGGTGACATTATGGTTCAGTGGGAAAACAAGCCCTTCTACTGGCTCTCTCCCTCTGGCAAGAACAAAGTGCTGGTATGGATCCCGCTGAAAGGATATGCCATGTCGCATATCGTTGGGCAGCTTTCTCCCGAGTGGGTCACCGATTACACGGCCCAGCTGGAAAAGATGGGATACCCTTATGATATTGCCCACATCCGCTGGAGCGGTCATGGCGACAATGCCGTGCCGGATCCGGTAATCTGCGAATTTGTTAAAGAGTGGAATTCAAAATATACCTGGCCGAAATTTAAGATCTCCTCCACCTCGGAGGCTTTTGGGGCATTTGAAAAGAAGTACGGAAGCCAGCTTCCGGAAGTTAAGGGCGACTGGACTCCCTACTGGGAAGATGGTGCGGGATCTTCAGCCCTGGAGACCGGAATGAACTGTAACACGGCCGACCGCCTGAGTCAGGCCGAGGCATTGTGGGCCATGCAGGATCCGGCCACTTACCCTACCGAAAAATTTGAGGAGGCCTGGAAAAAGGTGCTGCTCTATTCGGAGCATACCTGGGGAGCCTGGTGCAGCATCACGGATCCGGAGAACAAGATGACCATTGAGCAGTGGGAGATCAAGAAAAGCTACGCGGATGATGCAAAAAAATTCACGGACCAACTGCTGGAGCAGGCATTGTCAATAGGGAAGCCGATAACGGAACCGTTTCCGGCGGTAACCGATAAGAGCAAGGTAACAACCAGGAAAGAGAGCCAGCCCGACTGGATTGAGGTCATCAACACCACCAGCTGGGAACGGGATGAGATGGTATTCATCAGCAAGGAGTTAAGTGCTGCCGGAGATGTTGTGAAGACTGAGTCTGGGTCCATTCTGCCCAGCCAGAGGCTTGCCTCCGGTGAACTTGCCGTGGCAGGGATCAGGGTGAAGCCTTTAGGCAGCACCATAATCCGGATAGAGAAGGGGAAGATCACTCCCTCAGGGTCAGTGGCTGTAATAGGGGACCGGATCAGCAACAGCCTCATTGAGTGCAGACTGGATCCGGATAACGGGAATATCATCAGTCTGACCGATAAACGCACGGGGATTGAGTATGCTGATATTTCAAGGGGAGAAGGTCTCAACCGATACCTGTATTTTATTGGAAATGACCTGAGCACACTGGAGACCAATGGTCCGGTGACGATAACCATCAAGGAAAACGGTCCGCTGGTTGCCGCCCTTGAGATTAAATCGGTTGCTCCCGGGACCAACAGCCTGACAACAGAGATCTGGATCGCGGATAACACCGATTTTGTGGTGATCGCCAATGTGGTGGACAAAAAGAGGGCTCCCATGCCGACCAAGATCGGGGACTGGTTCCAGGCCCAGAACAAAAACAAGGAGAGTGTTAATTTTGCCTTCCCGTTCAGGGTACCTGACGGGGTGATGAGGCTGGATCTTCCGCTGGGACAGATGGTTCCGTGGAAGGATCAGATTCCCAGTGCCTGCAAGAACTGGTACACAGCCGGAAGGTGGGCTGATGTTTCAAACGGCAGTTATGGGATTTCCTGGGTTACACTTGATGCACCTCTGGTTCAGGTGGGAGAATTATCCGCACGGCTTATCGGATCGCAGAGCAATCCAGAAGTTTGGAGGAAGGAAGTTGAACCGACACAGACCTTGTACTCATGGGCGATGAATAATCACTGGGGTACCAACTACCGGCAATACCAGGAAGGTCCGGTACCTTTCAGGTATGTACTGCGGCCACATGCGGGTTTTGACGCTGCTGCAACCACTAAATTTTCAACAAATTTCACTCAGCCGCTGCTCGTCAGGAAAGCTACAGGCATCAACCGGCAGGGGTTTGAGCTGGTAAGCGAATCCGTCATTGTTCTGGCCTTCAAACCCACGGATGACCGCAAGGGCACTCTGGTAACCCTTTATAACCCGATACAATCGGGAGCAGGATACACCCTGAAGGTTCCTGAGGGAAAGAAGGTTTACCGGTGTGATACCGGCGAAAATGTGCTGGGAGAGATGCCGCTTAGCGGAATGCTGGGCGGGATGGAGGTGGTGATGGTGAGGTTTTAGGTCGTGACGCGGGATCCCTGTCATCCCGGCGAAAGCCGGGATCCCGGGTCAAGCCCGGGATGACAAAAGCCGTGACGCGTGACACGCCTGAATTTCACTGCCAGTCTTAAGAGAGAGCCTGATGGGTGGTAAGGAGGAAGGATTCGGCTTCGGTGTTCCAGATTCCGTTGTGTTTTTCGACGAGGTGGGCGAGATGGCGGAAGGTTTCGCTGGTTTTGCCCTTTTCTGCAAAGTCGGTGATGGCGGTGAGGGGCATGTCGATATTCGTATAGATCAGTTTTTTTCCGCCGGGAATCCCGGGAAGGTTAAGTGTGGTGGGTATTACCGCATCGAGGCCGCCGATATGGGTGATCATCACGGCGGGATTGATCCTGCCTTCTGACATCAACCTGAGAGCGGTCACCATATCGTCTGTATTGCCACCACTGGTTCCGACCACATGGGTGGAAGCATAATGAACATTGTAGAAATTGAACTCCGCCCTGAATTCCGGATCGGTGGGGCCGGCAAAGAAGTTGAGACAGCCATCGCGACCCAGCAGGCGGTCGGCCTGCTCGGTGAGGGCCCGGATGGGCGCAAAAACGAACACGTCATCATACCCTTTTCCGTCTGTCAGTGACATCAGGTACGCATCAACATCTCCAAACTCAGCAACATTCACATAGATCAGCCTGACCCCCTGTTTCAGGGCCTCTTCGGGCGGATAGACCGAAGCAGCTCTTCCGAGCCGCTCCCTGTTTGAATCGGTGATAACCAGGAGTCCGGGTCTGCGGTCGGCATGAAGGGCGTAATCAATCGCACCGAGTCCCATCGCGCCGGCTCCGCCGAGTATGATCATGTTTCCCTGGGCGGCGATACCCATGTGGTGCACATAGGAACCGGTGACCGTATGGTAGCTGGCGGTGAAGGCTCCCACGATACATGACATGGGTTCCGACAACGATGCCGGGAAATATCCGGGTCCGGTATATTCAAGCAGGCAATTCATTTCCATCACCTCATTGGGAATGATCACGTAGGTGGCGTTCCCACCGATATACCGGTAGGAATATCCGGGTGCATCCAGACTCCCCTTGTAGTTCAGGGCCGGCTGTATGGAAAATTTGCTGCCCTCCCTGAAGCGCTGTTTCCATTTGCTTCCCACGGCAATGATCTCGCCGCAGAATTCATGGCCCAGGATAGTCGGATTCACATGAATGTCATCCGGGATCCTTTTATGCTCGGGACCCTGTTTTGAAGCTTTGTATGACGACATGCAAATGCTGTCGGAGATCACATGGGCAAGGATTTCATCCTCCTGCATCGCAGGGAGTTCAAACTCCTCCAGACGCAAATCATTTTTACCGTAGATCCTGACTGCTCGGGTCTTCATAAATGCAATAAATTAAAAGGCTCCTGAAAGGGCGTGGGTTTCGGTGTTGCAATATAACGAAGAATAGATGAAAAAGTTGGGACGGCTCGTCTCCAGTTTTCTTTCGAGATACAACACCGGTTTTCCTTTCCTGACCTTCAGAAGGTCGATGATCCTCCCTTCGGCGGGGATCGCCTTGAGCCTCTGGATTCCACCCTTGATCTCGATTCCGTACCCTTTTCGCAGAATCTCAAAGAGAGATTTGTTCTCGAAATTCCGGGAACAAAACCGGGGCAGGTTGATATTGGCAATATGGCTGATATCAAAAAACAGCGGAGTCTCATTCACACTTCTCACCCTCTCCAGATAGAGGCATCCGGATTCCAGTTCAGGCGCCGAAAGATCAAACATAAATTTCTCTGGCCACCTGATAATCTCCGGTCCGGCCAGAATATGGGTCTTCAGAATTTTGCTCCCGATGGCCGAGGTGGTTCCTGAAACCGACAGTATGCCAATATCCTGCGGAATGCTGTGAACAATGCTCCCTTTTCCCTGATGCTTGTATATCAGTCCGTCGTTAAGCAATTTGGCCAGCGCCTGCCTGACTGTCGGGCGCGTGATCTGGTGGATCCGGCAAAGTTCATTCTCCGAAGGCAGGATATCCCCCTCGCGGTATACCCCATCCAGGATATGCCTCCTCAGCATTTCATACACCTTCAGATATTGCGGGATCTCCCTTGCCATGATGTAATTAATCCTGATAATGTAATTACAAGATTATAACATGTATATACAAGTATCAGATTTTTCTAATCAAAATTAATCAAATCAACAATAAAATTAAGTATTTTTGAAGAAAGAAAAAAAATCAGTTCATAAACATGTAATCATAAGTTACCATGGCTGAACCCGTAAAAATGCCACGACAGGGGCAATCCGTTGAGACCTGCATCATAGGAAGCTGGTACAAGCAGCCGGGCGATCCGGTTGTCAGGGGTGAAGTATTGTTCAGTTATGAGACTGACAAGGCTGCTTTCGAATATGAGTCGGAGGCGGAGGGAATTCTGCTCAAAAGATATTATGAAGAGGGGGATGAGGTGCCGGTGCTGGAGGTGGTGGCTTTTATTGGAGAACCGGGGGAAGAAGCGAATAGAGAGGGAGCGGAGAGCGGAGAGAGTAAGGCAGAAGAAGCGAATAGAGAGGGAGCGGAGAGCGGAGAGAGTAAGGCAGAAGAAGCGAATAGAGAGGGAGCGGAGAGCATAGAGAGTTTGGGAGGGGGGAGTTGGGAGGAGGGAGGCAAAACAGCTATTTCGCCGAGGGCGAGGAGGAGAGCGGAAGAGTTGGGGATTGGGTGGAAGGACATTGTTGGGACAGGTCCGGGAGGACGTATCATAGAACAGGATATCGAATCGGCAGCTCAGTTCAGGCAGCCATCGACGATCCTGGCGCGGGAGCTGGCGAGGGAAACCGGAAAGCCGCTGCCGCCGGAAGGGACGGGTATCGGAAACCGGGTTACTTCAGGGGATGTGCTGGAAATGAGGGAAACTTCAGGTACAGATTATGAGGTGCGGAAGATATCGAACATGCGGAAGATCATTGCCGCCAAAATGCATGAGTCGCTGCAGAATTCAGCTCAGCTTACCCATCATACCAGCGCTGATGCCCGAAAGTTGCTTGAACTTCGCAAGGTGGCAAAGGAGGCGTTCGATAAGGGCTATCCTGAAAATATCACGATCAATGACCTGGTTTGCTACGCAGTGATCAGGGCATTGAAAAAGCATCCGATGGCCAACAGTCATTTTCTGGGCGATACGGTACGTGTTTTTAGCAGGGTGCATCTCGGAATTGCTGTGGATACGGACCGCGGGCTTATGGTTCCCGCGGTGAAAAATGCGGATGACCTTTCCATCAGCGAGCTCTCAGCCAGCCTTAGATCGGTGGCTGCCAGCTGCAAGAAGGGAAATATCAATCCCGAACTGCTGGCCAGCGAATCGGCCTCATTTTCGGTTTCCAACCTCGGATCCTATGGGGTGGAGCTTTTCACGCCGGTGATCAATCTGCCGCAGGTGGCGATCCTGGGAGTCAATACGATCATCACAAGACCCGCCGATCTTGGGAACGGGATTTTCGGGTTTATTCCATACATCGGTTTATCCCTGACCTATGACCACCGGGCCCTCGACGGAGCACCGGCCTCGGCGCTGCTGAGGGAGATCAGGCTTGAAATAGAAAATCTGGATATTCAATTCTAAACTAATACCGGTCATGTTTGACTTAGGAATCATTGGAGGAGGTCCGGCCGGCTACGTTGCCGCCGAACGGGCCGCGCAAAAGGGTCTTACCGTTGTGCTGTTCGATAAGCGAAAGCTGGGCGGCGTATGCCTGAACGAGGGTTGCATTCCTACCAAAACCCTTCTTTATACAGCGAAATTGTACGACCAGGCGCGTGACGGCGACAAATACGGGATCCACTGTGAACAGGTAACCTTCGATTTGGGTAAGATCATGCAGCGTAAAAACAAGGTGGTGACCAAACTGGTCGCCGGGATTGCAGCCGCGCTGAAGAGAGGAAATGTTGAGGTTGTCAACCGGCATGCATCCATTCATTCGCGGGCTGCTGATCATATTAAAATCGAGGCAGGTGACACCTTGTATGAATGCAGGAATATTCTTCTGGCCACCGGGTCCGAGGCCCTGATCCCGCCGATCCCGGGACTCGACAGAAACCAGATCATGACCAACCGTGAAATATTGGAAATCAGTGAAATTCCGCAATCTCTGACCATTATCGGCGGAGGGGTGATCGGGATGGAGTTTGCCAGTTTCTTCAACAGCATTGGCAGCCGGGTCACCGTCATCGAGATGATGGAGGAGATCCTGGGATCAACCGATCGCGAACTCAGCACCATGCTTCGTCAGGAACTGGCGAAAAAGGGGATTGCTTTCCATCTGGGATCCAAAGTAACCCGGATCCAGGGCAAAGCGGTCTTTTTTGAAAAAGCCGGACAAACCTCAAGTGTCACCAGCGCAGAGATCCTTGTGAGTGTCGGTCGCAAGCCGGTCACGGATGGATACAATCTGGAAGCGCTGGGTGTGGAGCTGGTGCGCGGAGCGGTTAAAACCGATGAACGTTGCCGCACCAACGTGCCAAATGTTTACGCCGCCGGGGACATCAACGGAATCTCCCTGCTGGCCCATACCGCCAGTCGTGAGGGAGAGGTTGCGGTCAATCATATCTGCGGCATCCCCGACCGGATGAGGTATGATGCCATTCCCTCAGTGGTTTACACGAATCCGGAAATTTCCAGTGTCGGGCTGACGGAAGAGGAG
>Ga0172370_10005517_pt1 | contig 16296 bp, 15 predicted proteins | sample LakKiv5m_FD_114538 | JGI IMG/M metagenome (GOLD analysis project Ga0172370, IMG submission 114538) | Freshwater microbial communities from Kabuno Bay, South-Kivu, Congo - kab_022012_11.5m | ecosystem: Environmental > Aquatic > Freshwater > Lake | place: Democratic Republic of the Congo...
ACTTGGAAGCTCTCATGGGTCACGGACTCCTTCCTCTGAGATTCTAGAATCCCAGATATGGAGCCTCCGTCAAACCCGGGGCGTTCCAAACAGCCGGGCCACATAAGTAGTGCTCGAGCCCGGTCACCTCAGCGATGCCGTCGGAGAGGGCGGCCGCAGCCGCTCCCAGCGCTTGCGGACGGTGGTCGCGGCAAGAGCCAGCTTTTGGCCGATAGCCTCAGAGGAGGCACCGGTCACGGAAAGTTCGAAGAGCCGGATCTGCTCCTGCGTAAAGCGCCCACGAAGGGCGGCGTGCATGGCTTCGGGGTCCAGAGACTCCCACGACAGATCTGGACCCATCAGCGGCGATTCGCTCTCGTTCAGGATCGAGTCCACCTTGTCGCTATCGTAAGCGACCTCGAAGCGAAATCCAGGATTGCCGTACTCGTCCGTGGCGGTTGGCAGGCTGCGTCGGAGACAGTCGATCAAGAGGTTGCGCGCCTTGCGCTTGAGTATCTGTTTCTGCCGCACTGCATCGTCGGTGCTCTTCTTGGCTACTCCGGCCGCCAGTAGAATGCATTCGAAAGCCGCATGGCTTTCATTCTGCGCGTGGACCCTCTAGATCCTCGGTCCGAACACTTCGTCCTCATGGTCGAGGCCGCCGCAGAGCAGAGCGTCGTCCAATGCGTACCTCCCGGAGTCTCTTCGCCGCACGCGAGCCGGCCCTTGACGTGGCTAGGCCGAGAGGGGTAGGTTGCGGGCATCATGACCGGCCCTGCCTCACAAGAAGAGAACATATGCCCAGCGACGGTGCTGCTCACCATGCTGGGCACAGGGAACTATCAGTCGGTGTGCTACGCACTTGACGGTCTGGTCTCCAAGCCTACCCGGTTCGCTCCGGTCGCGGCTCTGGACCTTCTGGCCCAAGCCGGCGTGCCCGTGTCACACGTGCGTGTACTACTCACAGCCGAAGCCGCAGATCAGCATCTCGGGCCATTGCAGGCCGAAATCACCGCCTTGTCAAGGACCACCACGTTCGAGCCTCTTCTCATTCCACTGGGCAGCGATGAAACCGAGCTCTGGACCATCTTCGATAGGGCGAGTTCCGCGGCTGACGGCCCCGTGATTCTGGATGTCACTCACGGCTTCCGCTCGACCCCACTGGTAGCGGTTTCGGCGCTGCGCTTTGTCACCGAAACCAACAACGTCCCCGCGCCAAGAGTACTCTACGGTGCCTGGGAGGCGCGAAACGCGAAGAACGTGGCGCCCATGTTCGATCTGAGTGTGATCACCCACATGGACCGCTGGGCTCGGGCCATCAGCGACCTCGAGAAAGACCTGGATCCGCGGGCTCTGGCCACCCTCATTGAGGATCGCCGCCGCGAAATACACCTACACGGCAACGACCTGCACCAACTCCGTCAGCTGGGGTCGTCTATCAGGGCCGGTCTCCCTTTGGAGGCGGGGTTGGCAGCAGCACGTCTTCACAAATCCGATCTCGTAGCCAGATTGCGCAACATCGCTCCGCCGGCGACCCGGCTGGCGCGTAGTCTGGATCAGACCATCCTGAGCCTATTGGTCCCCGCGCGGCACTACAAGAAGACGAGCGTTGTGCTCGATCAAGCCGAACAGGACCGTCAACGGCGGGTGATAGACCATGCCCTGGACGTATTCGATATGGGAACCGCCTACCGGCTGGCCCGAGAGTGGGTGGTCAATCGGGCGCTCTTGGCCTCAGGCCACGCCTCGAAGTGGCTCGAGCGCCCTGCAAGAGTGGGCGCAGAGGCATCGCTTGGTGCGACGTATCTTCGCTCCAGGAGCTCCGAGGCCGCGCCTCTCCAGCAGCTGTTCGACCTTCGCAACTCCCTATCCCATGGTGGTTTTCAGAACGTCGAATTGAAACCCGCGCAGATGGCGAACGACTTCCGATCTGCCTGGGCGGCGGTCCAGGCCATGCCCGATGAAGCCTTCGCGCTCATGCCGACCACGGGCGCGCTCACGCCGGGGGCGGCAGTGGCCGTGGCCCTCAGTGACAGCAGGAGCGCTCAAGGCCAGGCGATTCTTGCATATGCAGCTGCACGCGACCCGCAGGTGGAGGTGAAGCTTGTTGCAGTCGCGCACAGCCAGCCAAGAGCCGGCGAATCCCTCGCCGCTGCCTGCCACGGCCAGGCTCTAGCCTTGGAGCGAGATCTCGCCCTGGGCGAAAAGTGCACGGTCCTGGTGCAGATGGGCGGCATGGCCCCAATCCTGGAAACTGTGGCGCATGAACTCGCCCTCATCCTTGGTAATCGCGGCCACCGAGTTCGCAGACTCGTGCCCCTAGAACCGTCGTCGACAGGTGGCCCGAACCCCGGAAGCTCTTCCTGCTTGGAGATCGACGCCTCCTGATCACGGATCTTTCAGGATCTCGTGGTCACCCACGCGACGAAGCAGCAGGCTGCGGCCCTTCACCTGGCAGGTGATGCGCGAGTCCTGGTCTACACGGAAATGACCCACACCGGGAAATCCCTTCAGATCTTCGTACAGTAGACCACCGTCTGCCTTCAGCAGGTCGACCCGCCCGCTCCCAAGCACCACGGACACTCTGGCCAAGGTGCTGAGCACTTTGGCCCTGAGCTTCTTCTCGCGCAGACTGCCGAACTCCCTCTCGAACCGCTCAGAGTACTCCAGTCTTGGGAAGGCGAGGAGGCCAGCTTCGCCGAGGATTGCGCCTTTGTTCGCCGCCCAAATGGTAGTACCCCATGTGCTGAACGTGCAATTGCCACGATCATCGTATTCGAACAGAGCCTCGGGAATGCCTGCGACACTTTGCCTGGGTGCCACTTCATGCTGCTCAAGAAGAGCGAGTTGACTGGCATGCTCGCGCAGACACGCAAGATCAGCAAGGGTCAGAGGAAGCCTTGGGATACGGATGAGTCCGGATTGCGCGTCCTCGAAGATGTACGTGATCTCGTCCGCATACAGCATCCCGAGAGTGTTCATATACCCCTGCAGGCTCTTGAAGCCCCCCACGAGATTGAAGACCACACGAAAACCGGCTTCTCGATACCCGGGCAGGGTCGCGCCGGCCCACTCGAGGAGTCTCCCCACACCGTGAGCAAACGACTGCTGATTACGAGTGCTGAGACCCGCCAGCCGCACTTCCTGAACCGACGAAAAGCCGCGGCTCTCGAGCCACTCTCGAACGAGTGTGGCCGCCATGCCACCCTGATACGTATCCGTCGCCAGCAGCATGTGCTGATCTCTGGCGAGACGTTTGGCATCGCGTATGCGGTCACCGTAGTACGCGACGATGCCGTTGAGCTCAGCGCTAAGTTGCCTCGCTCTCTCCTTCTCGGGCACAGTCAGTGAACTCCTCACAGCCCTCACGAGAGAGTCGACGGTGGCCCCCTCTCCGTCAGTCAACTCCTGATGTTGGAGGTTAGCCGTGCGCCGCAACAGCGGCTGCGCCTCAGGCAAACGCTCGCGCGCGTGGTTCGTCAGAAGGCTGGTACCCACCGTGGATACCGTCAACCATGGTTCCAACTGCTTCTCCTCCCGTTTGGTGGACCGTCCCCAGGTGGGCTCCCACTCTTGGTGTCGAAAGGAGCGGTCCCGACCGTCTTCACCAGGAGAGGCCATGGACGCAGCCCCATCATCAACCTCGGCAACGGCGGACCGGGCATTTGCCACCAGATCTGCTCAATGCTCTCGGGGGAAGAACCGGGCGGTAGAGCTTGGAGTACTCGAGCGAGCGCTGGCTCAGTGATGTCGTCACATGTTTTCCCCGAAAGCACGACCAAGGGAAGGGTCCCGCACCCTCGCCGACGACGCAAACAGAACAACACGACTGAAGAGATAGCCGCGTTGCCCCAGCAGGCCACCCACCACGCTGAGTCCGACGCCGGCGGCGGCTCCGGTGCGCGCGTAGGTGTGGCGCAAGGCGTGCAAGGTCACCTCGGACAGGTCAACGTCTTCTTCGCCCGGGTTGGTGTACGGTGCCCGATGCTTCTTCGACTCCGCGTACGTGAAGAGACTCGAGATCACGGCGAGCACCTTGTTTGCCCAAGCTGGATGCGCCGACAGTTCGTCGCGGACCGTCTCCACAAGTTCGCTGTCTACCTCAACCACCTTCATGCTCCCGAACTTCGTCTCTGTGAGTTCGAGCGCACGCAGATACTCGCGTTTGGTCGCGGGCTTTAGGGGCTTGACCGGCCTCTCCATGTGATCGGCCTTGAAACCCACGATGAGTTCTTTCACTGTGTCGGCCTGCCGCTGTGCTCTCTTCTCAGCTGCCGAGTCGCCACCCTTGGTCACGTCGGCCAGCTTCTGCAGCGCGAGTTTCCGTGCTTCTTCGGCGGTAAGCGTCCCAGCTTTGGCGAACGCCAGTCGACGGGTGCGGCCTGCCGCGTCTCGGTATTTGACCACGTGAGACTTGACACCGGCCTTTGTGACGCACAAGCCGAAGCCCGGTAGGTCGCTGTCCCACAGGAACACTTTGCGATCACGGGTGCTCGCAGGTTTGCCCGCTTGCAGGGCTTCTGCGTCCAGCTTCGCGACTATCTGGCCGTGGTCGGCACTATCAATCACCCGCTTCGTGAGCCGTCCCATGTCGCTCACTCCCTGTCTTCTACTTACCTGAGGTGCTTACCCGGCGATTATGGACCTCTTCTGCTTACCTGGCTAGACGCTAGAGCCGCCTCAACGGTGGTGAGTCGGTCGTGCTGGGCAAGCACAGGGTAAACACGATGAACGTTAAACCCAGTATTTACGGGCAAGAGGGTACACAACCGTGTAGACAGGTGGGTTTAGAAAGGTGCCGCTTAGCAGCGGAAAGTGGTAAGCCGACGAAGAGACTCGAACTCTTGACCTGCTCATTACGAGTGAGAGACGCACGTCTTAATATACCTGCATATTACATGCTATCTATCGGGCAGTATTGGCGCAGGTTGCGTACAGGTTGCGTCGGGTCGAAAGTGGCCGGTTTGCGAGGGCTCCTTTTTGCGCTGGAACCGACTGAGAGACCAAACATCCTGAAGGTAAATGCTCCCCGTCGGCCTCAACACCCGCCGCAACTCCACCAGCCGCGGCGCCATCACGTCCAGGTTGTCGCCATAGTAGAGAAGGTTCTCGTTCATGGCCGAAGACTGTCAGTCGCCGACCAATCGGGCGCAAGGAGTCGGCCGAGCAACTTGGGCGTGGGCTCGTCATGACGGTTAGGAAGCGGGTCGGCTACCTTGAGGGACTCCAAAGGGACTAGTCGCTGGTAGTCCATACCACCCCAGAAAAGGCCGCCACGTCCGAGAGCGCCGCCGGCAGAACGATGGGCATCGTAACCTCGATCTGCTCCGACGCCCCGGGCAGGAGTACTCTTCCGTCGAAGAAGTCAACGCCTCCGATGGGCTTGCCGCCGGACTCAAGCATTATCACCCCTGAGACGCCATTTGCGGCAACAGCAGTGTTGTTGTTCACGCGCGCAGTGAGCATTACAGACTCCCCCACCACGTTCTGAATACTGTCGATGCTCAGCCGTTTGACAGGATGGGCCGCGGAAGCGGCAAAGTCATCCGGCTGCAAGGTCAGACCAACATCCGTAATGCGAGAGGGGGTGAGGGTAGCGTCCACGAGGAGATCGTTGGAGACGTAGTACCCGGTTTCGCCAGGGCCTAGAGTCGGTGGCCCGCTGGTAGTGTGAAAGCCCCAGCCAATCTTCTGGCCCGATCCATCGACCGCGTACGGCCCAGCAACACTGAAATCCACATTGAGCGCAACGGTGCCGGTGTTCTTCAACTTGAACGCGGTCATGAGGTTCACCCACCCCCATTCAGGGACCACCCACGACGCCCGGAATCCCCGGCTCAGCATGGAGAGCTCAAGTCTCCGGGGGGCTTGGGTCGTGGTGGTGGTCGGGGGAAACGTGGTCGTTGTGGTTGATGTCGTGGTAGTGGAGGCCGTGGTTGTGGTGGAAGTCACCGGAGGTGTAGGGCCGATGAGGGCGAGCACGTTCCAAAGTATCTGGGCGACCTCTCCACGGGTGGCCTTTGCCCAGGGGTTCCAGCCGGGACCAAAGCCGATGAGCCCGGTCATGAGGCTGTTGTACTCGGCAACGCGCATGTTCGGCGAGTGCACGTCGCTGAAGTTCGGAATGGGCCCGGCGTAGCCGGCTGGGGGGGTAGCCAAGGCTCCCGGCTTGAGGCTTTGCGCTCCGCGCACAATCATGGTGACCACCTGGGCTCGGGTGATGTCGGCCCAAGGCGAGAACTGTCCGGGGGCTGTGCCGTTGGTGATCCCGTAGGAGGCGGCAGCGGCAATGTATTCGTGGGGATAGAGGTCACCGGGATCGTCCAGGCCAAGATCTGAGAACGGGGCGACAAGCGTCTCATTCACGGGGATCGAGAGCGCTCCGACTATCATCTTCGCGAAGTGCTGGCGAAACACGGGATTGTCCGGTCTAAAGCTCCCGTCAAGGTAGCCGTCGATGATGCCGGCCTGTTTCATGCCAGTGACAGCCGCAAGATAGGGATGCCAAGCGGGCACGTCTGAGAACAGGGCCGTGGGGATGGTTGTTGTCGTGTTGGGTGGCGTCCACTGGGTGGTCGTTGTGGTTGAACGCACGGTGGTGGTAGTGGACCCAAGTAGTGAGATGGCGAGCGAATAGCCGATCGGAGTGGGTTCCAGGACCGCCGCCTTCGTTCGTGCCTCATAGGTTCCCGCCATGGTCGCGGTGTGGAAGATGCCGGCCGTCGTTCCGAACCACGTATCGTCGCCCCCCACCCAGCTCCCATCTGGGGCATAGAGCTCCACCTCGAGGTTACGCTGATTACCGGCCCTCGCTTCCACGATGATCGTGTCACCAGCGCTGGCGTGGAACGAGAAGCGGTCCTGTTCGTAGCTGCTGTCGATGCTGAGGCCGTTGGCGGAATAAGGCAGCGTGACGGTGTAGGTATCATTCGAAGCATGGGCTGGAGAGAATCCAAAGGCGAGAAGAATCACAAGCTGAAGCCCGATAACGAAGCAAACAGCACGCCCCATTGCGCCCATGTAACCGTACCTCCGCTCGCAGCCACGCCCATCTACGTAGAACAGCTTCGCCTTTTGGCACTGTCAAGTCAAGGATACCCAGCGGCCTGCCTTGACTCATGCCCTTGGGTGCGGTACAAAGAATAAGATTTTCTTATTAATAGTACCTTGTTCGATCCCGGCTTACCCCCGGGCAGCGCCGTTAGATGGGGAGCGCATCGCCTGCCCCAAGAAGAGGGTGTGGCGCATATCAACAACAGGATGCTCTTGCACTGCGCATAGTAGGGAGAGGGGGTGGTGCGTGTGTCTGCGTGGGGCCAGGCGGGGGGGGTGCCCTCCCCTGTCTTCTTCGTGTGCCGAGGGCGGGGCGTGAAGTGCTCTCGTCTGTGCTCACGGACCCCTACCCATGGCGGGGCAAGACGGGGGGATGTGAGCTTTCGACTCCCCCTTATATATATACGCGCACCCGAGGTTTTCGTCAGACTCCCGGAATCCCAAGCCCACCATCAGCCGCCGCACACGCCCCGAAGGGCAGCAGACGCACTGAGCGCCCAGCTACAGCCCTCCGGCCTCTCCTGTGGTCGGTTCCTCCTCTGCAGCTTTCGCGGCGCGGAGCAACCTCGCGATCACAACGGACGCCTCAACTCGATCAAGAGTGGCAAGCCGCTCCCATGGGATAGTCGGGTCGAGATGCTGGAGATATCGCAGTTGCTTCGCGGTGGCCGGAAGGTCCACGCCCGAGGGTACGAGGACAGGCGCCGGCGCATTCTCGCCGTTCGTACGTTCCAGCAGCAGGCTGATGATTTCGGATGCCGACTGATAGTTCAAAGACTTGAGCCATGCCTTTGAGATGCTTGGGTCGAGAGCGTGGAGGCGGGCGCGCTGCCTTCGGGTAGCAGAGAGACTCGCCCCCGACGGCGGCGGAACGTACCCGCCGCGATCTCGCTGCTTCGCCTTTGCCCAGTCGAAGTGCCCGCTCATGCGTCCTCGCTTTCGTTGGTCGAGTACTCGATCGTCTCGGCTATCCGTTCCAGGCATGGCGCCAGAGCCCGAGCAACGTCGGGCGGCAGGGCTAAGCCCGAGTGAGACAGGCGCCCACTCTCCGGCACGATCACGGTGCTGCGGCGCACATGTCACCAATTGCCTGCCTGTAGGCGCACTCCACGTCCGGATCAGGAGCCGGGGGTCGTCGCCGGTCTCGACGACCAGCTCAGGCCGTGTTCTGGTGGGCGTCTCTGCGGTGGTGGTCATGCCGTCACCTCCACGGGTTGCCACATGATCTCGACGTTGCAGTCGCAGTAGCCACCGTCGAAGATGGCGCACCAGTCATCGTGCAAGATGGTCAGGTGGGAGACGGCACCCTTCTCGAAGTCCATTCACTTGAGCTGTGCGAAATAGCTGTGTTGGCGAGGATCGAAGTCTTCAGACTGCATCTGTGAAACCTCCATTCCGTGAGGCTGGGACCGTATCCCCCCTAAGGGGGGATCCGGTATCCCAGACAGCCCCGGGATGTGTATCCCGCTGTATCCCGTGGTGTATCCGGGGCTTGTACGGCCGGTTCCCGGTCGTGTATCCCTTGGTGTATCCCGCCGATTTCCGCGCGGGTGTATCCCGAGGTGTATCCGGGGGTGATTTTCACCTTCACGACGCACCTCCGGGACGTTCACGACGCCACCTAAGGGCAGCCCGGATAACCATCTGCCGTCGCCCTTCGCCGGCGGCTTTGAGCACGGCCTGCGCCCCTCGGACTGAAGCATCGAGGGGTAGCTCGAAACGGTCGAGTAGGTTGGCGGTATCGTCGGTGCCTGCGGGCCAGTCGTCGGTGAGGCGCCTGTACTTGAGCGGTTCCTCGGTTAGCCCGAAGGTGACTTTCTCGGGTACCCAATGCATGCGGGACAGCTCACGATGGAGACACACCCCGTTCTCGGTGCGCGCGAGCTTCCATACAAGGTCGACATCGTCGCCTTTACCGGACGCGCCCCGTTGTCCCTTGGTCGGGTCTTTGCCGCCATGGTCGAGTCGCGCCCAGGTTATGCCCCGTCGCTTGAGTTCAATCCCGGTACAGGCGTAGAAGTCGCGGAATGTGTCCGAGCTATTCTCCTCGCCCGATACCGCACGACTGATGGTGTCGATGACGACTACCGTGTGATGGTCAGGCCACTCGTCATGCACCCGGTCTACGATCTCTGTAAGCTCTGTGGCGCCGGCGACAGTGTCAAGTGGGGGGAGAGACGGCAGCAAAGCATACTGTAGGCGCGAGAGGTCGCTGTCGTGGCCGTAGCCCATACTCTCGAGCCGGTCGTAAACATCATCCTGGCCCATCTCATAATCCAAATAGATGACCACGATCGGCGCGTTTCCCGTAGCCATCTTGGCGACGATGTAGAGCATGAACAGGCTCTTGCCTTCCTTGTGGGTGGCGTATAGGGCATGGCCACGGCCACGAGCGAGCACGTCCTCGAACACCCATTCTGCCTGGTCATGATCGCGATCCCAGAAACGCGACCAGTCGATGAACGGGCCACCGACAAACGCCTGGGTCTCACCGGCCGCAGACGTGCCCGGTGCGGTCTGTCCCATCTCCTCGGCCTCCGCTCGGCACGATGAGCCGGTGAGCGCGATCTGCCGAGTGGACAGTGGACGCTCGGGTATGGCCCGTGGGTCCTGCCGTCCGTTGCCCCATCCGCTCGCGAACGTCTTCCGGGCCTCGTCTTCCTCTAGCCCGGCCGCAACCGCTGCATCGACCAGGACGCGCTCTGCATCTGCATGGGAGAGCCCGGCCGCTTCCAGCTGGCCAAGGGAAAACGCGGCCCGATTCAGTGTGTCGTTGCGGGTACCCGCGGGCGCCGCCTGTACCTTCCCGGCCTCGCTTTGAAGCGCAGCCTCGAGGTAGGCATCAGGAGCCGCGTGCCGCATCGTGGGGGCTGTGGCGGGCTTCGTGGGCCTTACAGTAGGACGGAGATCGTCGAGTAGCCACTCGGGAGCCGGTCCCGGCTGACCTTGCGCCTTCCACTCATACCGACGGCCGGTGTAGTGCATGGATGGCGGCGCGACGATGTAGCCACCATCCCCACGTACGTCTACGTCCAGCGCGATCTTCGCCGTACTGTTGCCCACCTTGAAGTCGGGGTACTTGAAGAGGAATTGCCAGCCTTTGCCCGTTCGCTGGCAGAGTGCGTCGAGCGGTATCTTCCGGCCGAAGCTCGTGAGTAGTTCCAGCGCTTCGGCGCTATCCACGTCCAGAACGAAGAATCCGGACTCTGCCCCTGTGCGAATGCCGACGTTGGCGTCCGGCGAGCGTGTCCACCATTCCTTGATCTTCGCTTGGTCCGTGGTCGCGTCGTTCAGACCGTGAGCCGTCCGTGGGTGCTTGCCGACGCTGCTACACTCGACCGCGGCACAGGAGCACCCACCGTCCGGCGTCGGGTTGTGGAGCGGCAAGACAGGCCAACCACGGGCGGCGTAGTCAAGAGCGGCCTGCTTGAGTTCGCCCGTCATCGTTCGCCGTCCAGATCGCTACGCTTGCGGTCCTGAACGATCGTCACCAAAGCGACCACGCGGGGCAGTAGTCCATACGTGATGCGCGGGTCAGCCTGGTGATGGCGCAGCACGTCAAGCAACAGCTGATAGTCGGCCAGCGGCAGGCGCAGCAGATAGCAGGGTTCACGCTCGCGGGTGGTTGGCGTACTCATCGTGCATCGGGCCCGGGGTCAGACGTGGAGCGCCGAACGCGGCTCTCAAGCCATGCGTCAAGATCGGACGGGAGGTAGAGCACAAGTCCCGCCCTCTGGCCCCCGTGCTTTATGAAGGGGCAGCCACCGCCGCGGACCCGGAGAGCTTCCATGGTGCGCGGGCTCAGCCCAACGTACTCAGCGGCCTGCGCCGTCGTGAGAAACCGCCTCGCGCCGCTCATGACTGCACCTCTTCCAGCAGAGCGGCCGGGTCGCCTTCCCACCCGAGAGCCTTTGCCAGCCGGGCCAACTGGACCGGATATGGGATGACACGCCCCGACTCGATCTGCCCCACGCCGGCAGGGTGTAGGTCGGACTCTGCCCCCAGCTTTGCGCGGGTCCAGTTCTTTGATTCGCGTTCCTGCGTAATGCGCTTCACGAGAACCTCCTCGTTCGTTGGTCTTGCGCATGGCCTAGAACGATGCTACGCTCACAATGTCCACGCATCAAAGTGGACATGCGCGGACATATCGGGAGAATGGCGTGGACGGTTCCGATTCGGCAGTAGACAAGCAGGAAAAATGGTGGCGCTTTACCGAGTACGAGCTGCGGGAGGGCCACCAGGGTGATCTCTGTATCTGCCCAGCCGCGGAAGCTGAGCTGCAGACCTTCAGCCCCTGGAGCGACTACAAGGACTCGCTCGGCCAATACCAACGCCGAGGGCCAGGCCAGAAGCGGGCGGAGAAGGAGCCCCCATACCAGTCTCTACTGTCGCTTGTCAGTGAAATCGACGAAATCGACGATTGTCTCGACCAACTACAAGGCCGGATGCACGGAACGGCCAAACAGTCCGGGGCGGCGCGCCGGAAAGAGTCCTTGCTTCTCGCTAGAAGAGAGCGGCTCATCCTTCAGTGGTGCGCTGTTCACGGACTCCTCGGAATCCTGCCTCACCGCCTGCTTACGCTAGCAAATGCGCCCGTGGCGACCATACACGTTGGGAGAGGAGACGCTCGGGTAGCCCTCGACAGTACCGGCTGGGTCCGGAGTCCTGAGGGTTGGCGCGGGGAGATCCCTGGCCATGCCCTCCTTCGCCTTCCTCAAGATGACCCCTGGCTCACCAGCATCGTGCCCGCAATGGCGCCTGGTGTCTGCCAAGCCCCCGTCCCCAATGCAGTGCTCACGGACCTGGCTACACGGATGCCTAACGAGACCGTCCGGCTGGCATCGGTCTTGCCTGCTGCAATGATGAGCGAGTTTCCTTTGCTGCTCGACGTCGCCCCAGAGGAGGCCATCACGGGGGGAGCGTCGGCGATCGAGCGGGTGTTCCTCTCCGACGCGAAGTGGACGGCCTTCTTTCCCGGCAGTTCCGACGCCGAGAACAAGACAACATGCCCGGAGCCGCTCTCTCCGCAGTTCTGGCAGGTATACGGAGAACCCGTCGAGCGGTTTCTCGAGGTGGCCCGGAGCTTCAAGAAGATCGCTGAGCTAGGCCTCCGCGATGACGCAGCGGGCGCGGGCAAGGCGGAAGCCCTCCGAGTGTTGAATACCATGACAGCCGGGGTGCATCCGCTACTCGCCCCAGGAGAGAAGGGCCTGGAACAGACCTGGTCCTTCCCGAGTCAGATCGCCGCGTTCGCCCTGATGATCTCCGAGGATTCGGCCCGCGCGAGGTTCCGCGTTTGCGATTCGTGCCACACACCATTCGCCACCCGCGCCTACCAGGCAAGGTACTGTTCTCAACGGTGCCGTTGGGCTGGACAGAAGCGGGAGCAGCGAAAGAACGTGAGCAAGCGCGGCAAGAGTTAGCTACCGCCTGGTTGCCATTCGACGAGGAGCGCTCCGCAGGCTAACAGGCTAAACAAGCTGATTCCGGGGCTCTCTCTCGTGACGTGCTCCCCAATGGGGGCGCTCTCTTCTCTTCTGGTGAAAGTCAAGCAGCTCCTCGTGGGTAGCCTGGTCCCTACTTCCGCCCCTCCTCGATGTTGACGACTTTGGCCGGCTTGCGCCCCTCCAGCGCCGCTTGGATGTCCGCAGCGGTCCGATCCGAGGCCGCTCGCACCGGGTCTTGCGAGAGATGCGCGTAGCGCTCTGTGGTCGATGCCTGCGCGTGGCCGAGCATGTTCGCCACCAGGTAGAGCGAGACACCACCCGAGGCGGCCCATGATGCGTGGGTGTGCCGCAGGTCATGCAGGTGCACATCCTCGAGACCGGCCGCCTTCCTGATGAGAGACCACGGCTTGCCGGGATTCGCGAGATGCGTGCCTTTGCGCTTCCCGGGAATCACCCAGGGGTTGCCCTCGATGCCCGGCCAGTCAGTGAGCACCTTGCGAGCCACCGTGCTTAGGGCCACCGTACGCGCGCCCGTCTTGGCATCGGGCAGGCGAAGCAGCCCCCGTTCCTTGTCGATATCCTCCCAGCGCATGGCGAGCACTTCCCCTGGGCGCAGGCCAGTGAAGAGCAGAAGCTCCACCAGCAGCCGAGCTGAGCGGCTCCACTTCGCCGGGTCTGCCCTGTCTTGCTTGGCGCGCCGTTGCTCTTCGGCATCCAACACCTTGCCGAGCGCTTTCAGCTCTGCCGCAGTCAGATACCGTACCCGCTTCTCTTCCTTGAAGTGCCGGACGCCACGGCAAGGGTTGCTGCCCACCGGGCGCCAGTCGAGAGACTCGGCGTACGTCAGCACGCCCGAGAGACGACGAAGCGCGGCATTGGCAGCCGGGTGGTGGGTGACGAGCACATCCGCGGGGCCGGTCACTGTCGTGGCGAGCACTTCCTGTAGGCCGGTCACGTGGGCACGAGTGATATCACGGACGGGCGTCGCCTCTCCGAGCCGGGGAAGGATCACCTTGTTCAGTAGACGCCGGTCCTCTCGCAAGGTGGCCGGCTTGTGCCAGCTCTCCGCCTGCTTCAAGTAGCGTTCCACCAACTCGCCAAAGGTAGGCACGACGGCCGGTGGTTCGTCGGGCGGAGCTTGGTCGGCTGGGTCCACGCCATCGACAACGAGACCGCTCGCACGCGTCGCGTCACCACGGTACTGATCGACCGTCTTAGCGCCGTACGGGCCAAGGGTGAGTTTCCGACCCCGCCCCCCGATGCGGTACCAGTAGATGAACGTCTTCCGGCCCCCGGGGTTCACCTTCAAGCCGAAGCCCCGAACCTGGGCATCCCACAAGACGAACTCCTTGGCAGTGGGCTTCGCAGCGTCAATGATCCGCTTGGTGAGGTCCACTCGTTCGGCCATTTCCGCCCCTTTCCCTGCCAGGTTGCGAGACAGGTTGCATCTCCCGGGAGCCATCTACACGGAAGGAGTGGGCTCTACCGGCCCCATACCAGGTTGCGCTTAGGTTGCACCAGGACTCCAAACCAAGCGTAACACGTGGTAGGCGGCATCGCAACGGGAAGAGGAGGCCCCGCTGTTTGCGGGGTATTTTCCGGGTGTTCTTGCGGGAAAGTGTAAGCCGACGAAGAGACTCGAACTCTTGACCTGCTCATTACGAGTGAGCTGCTCTACCAACTGAGCTACGCCGGCGTGCGCTGCGGGAGCCTAGTTTAGTGGCTCCCCCGTTCCTTGGCAAGGCGGCGGCCTCGCCCGCGCCGCCACAAGACGCACGGCGGCCCGCGATCTCATCACACGGCCCTGGCAGGGTCGCAACACCTGCCTGCCCCGCGACCCCGTCTACCAGGCCGCCACCGCGAGGAGCGCCGCCAGCACCAGGAAGAGGTTGAAATACGCCACGGCGACGAACAGACGCATCAGAGGGGGCACAGTGGCCTGCTCGTTCCCGGCGACCACAGGGAACCGCTCGAACACCTCGGTGCCGTGCGGTGCGCCCGCCAGCGACGAGGTCAGATCCTGCCAGCCTTCGTGACGCTTTGCGTGACGCCCCTCGCGCCACAGCCTGCTGCCGGTGACGTCGTAGATCTTCCCGGCGTAGCAGAACGTCACCCGTCCCTCGGCTCGGAACTGTTCCTGGCCGCCCCGGGGCCCCTGGTGGCGGTCGCTCATCCGTCGCAGCCGGGGGCTCATGACCAGGGTGGCAAAGAACGCGATGCCGGCCAAGACCACATAGATGGTGATCTTGGTGAGGAGGATCCGGCCCCATCGTCCGTCGGTGAGCATGCCGAAACCGGTGATGTCGCCCAACGTCAGCAGCAGTCCGGAGATTCCCAGCACGGTGATCGAGGGCCAGGCGAGCTTCAGATAGCCGCGTGGGATGCCCTGGCCGGCCACCTTGGGTGTCTGCACCAAATGGACGAAGATTATGGCACCCAGCCACGCAACCATCGCCACCAGGTGCGCCCACAGCAAAAGAGTGCGCAACCAGGCCGGCAGCACCAGGACAGGCCCGGCGGCGGCTGGGGGTTGCGCGACCACCTGGTCGGTCGTGATAGTCGTCGCGGTGGTCGCGGGACCGGCGGTCGTGACCACGCCCCCGCCGCCGGCCGTCGTCTCGGGGCCGCTCGTCGCAGTCGGAGCCGGCGTCGAGACAGTCGTCGCCGGGAGGACGAACCCGTTGTCCGCGAACGCCTGGCCCTCAGCCGTCAGCGGGCCTCCGGGGGTAACGTGGCAGTAGCTACAGTCCCTTCCGGTCTCCGAGGCGTACTGCGGAGTTGCCGTGGCCGGCGTGACCGCCGCCACCAGGCCGACCGCCGCCACCAGGCCGATAGCCACCAGGGTGACAAGCACCACCGAGAAGAACGACCCGAGGACGCGCACCCTACGCGGGCCGGCCGCCCGAGCTACCGCCCGAGCGGGGTCGCCGGCGGCGCCCGCGACTCCGTCTTCTTCCGCCGGCGGGACGTCCTTCGCCCTCGGCCTGGGGGCCGTCTGTGGGCGGGCCGCCGGTCGAGGGGGCAGATTCCGCGGCCTGTTGCGCCGTGCCCTCGCCCGCAGGCTGAGCGGTCTCCGGACCCGAGGCATCACCCGTCTCCTCGAACACGAGTTCGGGCTCCCGGGGCGGAGGGATCGGCGGACACGTGGCCGCCGTCGACCCGGCCTCAGCTTCAGCATCAGATCCGCCGAACACCGGCATGACTGCGATCTCTCCCGATGCGGTCAACCGGCGGCACGGCGCCCCGCCGCAGCTGCAGCGGTCGATGGGCACGTCTCCGTAGCTGCCGTCCTCGAAGCGCAGCGTGAGGGCATCTTTGGGCACCTGGAAGCCCACCACCACGCCGGTGCCGCCCTCCGTCTGCACTTGAGTGCCGCGGGAAGGCGCCTCTTTGCGGAAACACACGTACTGCTCCTGTTCATACTTGAGGCAGCACATCAGCCGACCGCACAGACCGGAGATCTTCATCGGGTTCAAGGGGAGATGTTGTTCCTTCGCCATGCGGATGGAGACCGGCTCTTGGTCACCCTGCCAGAGCGTGCAGCAGAGATTGCGACCGCACGGGCCCAATCCACCGACCGCACGTGCTTCTTCACGAGCCCCGATCTGGCGCAGTTCGATGCGGACCTTGAGTGCCTTGGCCAGGTCGGCCACCAAGGCGCGGAAGTCGACCCGTTCGTCGGAGTAGAAGGTGTAGTTGATCTTGCCGCCGCCGAAGACGATCTCGGCGTCGACCAACTTCATATCCAACCCATGCTCGTCGATGAGACGCCGGCAGGTCCTCATGGCTTCGCGCCGCAATGCCTCGTTCGACGCCA
>Ga0172370_10005519_pt1 | contig 16295 bp, 11 predicted proteins | sample LakKiv5m_FD_114538 | JGI IMG/M metagenome (GOLD analysis project Ga0172370, IMG submission 114538) | Freshwater microbial communities from Kabuno Bay, South-Kivu, Congo - kab_022012_11.5m | ecosystem: Environmental > Aquatic > Freshwater > Lake | place: Democratic Republic of the Congo...
AGTAACACCTAGCACTTGCGAGACAGACCAATTTGGCCAATTACTGGTAGAATAAGTAAAGTCACAATGATAAATTTGCGAACCAATAATCCCGCCTGTTGCGCTTCCAACGGACTTACATAAAGAATCATTTTGAGTTTTGTTTAAAACTCCTATTTGAATACCAATAATCGGATCACCAAGAGATCCTCTACTTAAAGTATCAGAGGATGTTGGGTCCTTACCCATCATGATTGTATCTGGGCTATTTAGAGTCACGCTAACCTTCACATTTGTCGTGCCGGTTTTTGAGATTCTAAAAAAATTGTCACCTACACCCAAAGTTGCCTTAATAGTGCTTGCTGGTATATCTTTTATTGCATAAACTGTTTTAGGGGGTATTAAAAAAACAATGGCCACAACAGCCAAAATACCAAATAAAACAGATTTATAACTAACTAAGCTGCTACTAATTTTTGTTTTTAGTTTCTTTTGCAAGGTATTAAAAAAGCTTAAAATAATAGCTAATTTACTTCCAAATTACTCTAAAATTATACCATAATTTTTTTAAAAATACAAAATTTTACAATGCTTGATTAATTCGAGCTTTTTTTGGCTTTTCCACAGCTATATTGTCCAAAATTACACTAGCGATAGATTATTCACCTACATTCAATACTTCGGAAGATAATATAAACCGGGCTTTATGAACTAATCACCAACTAACCATAAACCAAACTATTCTACGCGACTCTGTAATTACAGAGTCGCGTAGAATAAATTCACTTCCTATTTTTAAAATAAAGGTTCCCCGCATCAGAGCTGACGATGTTATATTCTCGAGGAACTGTCTGCATTTCGCAACTTAAACTTTCGAAGTATAAAAACCTGTATTAACTCCTCGGCTCGCTTGTCTTGCGAGCAAGACAGACTCGCCTACATCGCTAATTAAATAATCCCTTTTTCTTTAAAATGTTCTTTTAACTTTTTTAAATCCTCTGGATCCAATGATACAACTTCCATAACTGTGACAAACCTCTCTACTTTATAATAGGCCGATGCAAACCCAACTTCCTCCCTGGGATCATACGGATAAACCCAAACTGTTCTCTGCAAAGGATACAAGCCCATTTTTTGAACTTTCTGGCGAAACAAATCGGCATTTGAACGGTATGGGTCAGAAGGAATATCTGCCAATGCCAACCACCAGTGACCGTTCCACTTTCTACTTCTTTTTACCTGCATAAACCGAAACTGCATTTTATCAATTTGTTTTTGACCCTTGCCGGTAATTTTAACAGTAAAATCTTCACCGTTGGGTTCTAAAGTAACAAACCCCTTATTTTTTAGATAGTAAAATGTTTTAGCAATTTTTTTTCGTTGGTCATCTCTTTTTGTATTCCATTTTGAATAGGTTTTTTTCCGCCACGGAACTTTATCTAAAAGTTGAAAAAGATTTGGTGCAATCGTGGCTATGGTGACAGCTCCTGCCATAACAGCAACCGCCAAAATTGCTTGGGCAATATTTTCTAAAAATTTTATTTCTGAATTACTTAATGTGAATTTTTGTTTTGGCGCTCCAGATTTTATTAAACCGGAAATATTTATTTTTTTATATTTTTCCATATTTTATAGATTTATTGATTTTTCTAAATTCTAAAATAATTATATCACATTTTAGTTATTCTACGCGACTCTGTAATTACAGAGTCGCGTAGAATAACAATCAAATAGAAAAATATCATTTAAACGGTATTTTATATATTGAATTCATACCCATTAAAAAACTCCTCGTCGGTTTTCCGTCAGAGGAGTTTTTTAAACTTTTTTGATTTTTAGCTTAATGGCCTCTAGGCTCTATTAGCGAATTTCCACCGCGAATATCCATTTGCAGTTTAGATGAATAAGCTCCGGCAACTTGAGGTCCGGTACCGCTATTGTAAGCTTGGGTGGAATTTACATTCAAATTCATGGAAACAGAAGTTAGTGCCCTGCCGGTTACATCAAACACTGTTAAAATATACCCTCCGCCTTTGGTTGTTAAAATAACTACACTGCCGGAAAGCGGCAATTTATTGGTTACAGTTTGTTTGGTGGTCTGGTCGACTTTGGTCGCGGAAATCCCATCTCCGGCAATAGTCACAAAACTGGCTTTTTCCAGTAGAGCGGTAATTACATCCCAATTTAAATTGTAACCATTTGTATTATCGGGGTTTTTTTCCGCTGTAAACGTAATCCCTTTTGCCAAATTCTCCGATGCGTTGCTATATAACGCTTCCGTACCGGCCCTAACAGCCGCATCAGCAACCCTTTGTTCATTTATTAACATCGCGCCTTTGGCTCCCTGCAGCCCGCCAAAAATAAAGCTGGAACCGATTTGTGAGGCAACATCGCCTATTAAACTCATAAAGGTCGGCAAATTGTTGTCGTTATACTGCTTCATATTTACACCGATTGCCTCAAAAGCCTGATTAATCCCTTTGTCTATTAAACTGGCCGGGGAAACAATAGCCTCACAAATAGTAGTTGCCGGAGTAGATACGCTATCCGGCAATACTGTTAGGGCATTTTTTGCCGCCTCATAATCTATTTGCGCTTTTTGCAAATCACTGTCCGATACTTGCTGTCCCATTTGTTTTGCCTGCGTTAAACTTCTCAATAATGCGGTGCGGTCGTTTAACCTGTCACTGGCCGCCTTATATTGCGCATCTATGGATTTTTGTTGCGCCAATGTGCCTCCGCAATTTACCGGCGTCTTAAGCCCATTGCTGGAAGTAACCTGGGCTTGGGCATACTGCAAAGATTGCGCCCTAGCCTGGTCCACCCCGCCTATATTAGTAGTATGCTGGTAATAAGGATTTGCGATTGTGCTTCCAACATGGGACATTTTTACATAAAAATCCGGGTCGTTTGTGTCTAGCATTTTTGGGTCAAACCCCAAAGCCGCGTCGGCCGCAATAAAGGCATAAGACGGAATTTCATTACGTACCAGCGGATTTTCTAAAATTGCTCTGGCCATAAACTGACCTTGGGCATCGGGGAAATTTTGGCGGATAAATTGGTTGTCATACATTAGAGTGGCAACCGAGTCGGTATATTGCATCACGTTCCTTACCTTGTAGTTGTTTGTCAATTTCTGCACCAAAGAAGTGGCAACCGATTTGCTGGTTTTAATTAAAATATTAAACACCAAGGTTTTCCAAAAACCTTGCTTAGCATTATTAAAACGTGCTTGGGCATTTTCCTGTTTTATTTTATAGGCTTGGATAGCTGCCGTGACTTGGTTAGAAAAAGTCTGTTTTTGCGAGGCTGTAAAAGCGTTAGGCGCCGAAATCGCATCCACGGTCGACAATACCCCATTGGCGCATTTTAAGAATACTTCATACGCGGTTAATTTAGCAGCCAATCTGGTCATTAAAACTGAATCACCGCCAATTGATGACAGTCCTGAAAACCCAAGCTGTGATGCGTTATCCGCGGTCTCCGCTGCGTTGACCGTCCCAAGACATGTAGAGAAAGCCGCTCTGGGCGCGATCATCGCTGAAGTAAAAAACGTGTTTTGAGCTACTGAACCGCCGTCGTTTGTTGGTACGGGGTTTAAAATTCCTATACCTAACTGCGCAAAAGCCAGACTTGGGAAAAAAGCCAGCTGCCCAGCCAGTAAAACTATTGCAATATATTTTTTTACATTTTTATTGGGCATTGTAAATTTCTACGTCGCTTAAATTAAACTTCTCTGCCACTAGAGCATTCTCACTGTCTAAATCCTCCTGGCTTTTTAAAAATTCCTGCAAATATTTTCCCACCAGTTCCGGGTTATTGTCGGCTTGAGTAAAATTTTCCAACACGCCCACTGTGGAGTTGAACTGAACAATTTTTAGTTTATGCAATTTTGCCAAACTCGTTGGCGCTGAAACTTTTTGCAACGCCTCACTAATTGCTGTTAATTTTTGAGCCTGCTGATTTATTAAATTTTGATTATTGGAAGAAAGAGCGGTTTCAAATTCAGCGTTGTTTAAAGATTTATTTTCGATATTGTTTACTTCCAAAAAATAGTTTTTTGCGGCCTCAAAAGAATCGGGTATGGTTTTAATTTTAATATCATCCAAGGACAGTACCACCCCTTCGGTCGCAGCACCCAAAACTTCACCCATATCAACCTGAGACACACTGCCGTCTTCGTTAATTACGCTCGGTCCGTCGTTGGTGCTGGCACCGGCAACCAGTGGTACAGCATCTTCGGCCGGCTGAACGTAGGCATAATATTTTGGCGCATCATTTGTGGCCATGCTAACACTTTTTTTTATGCTAAATAATTGCGGTTGTTTTAGCCAAGTCATCCCTAAAAGCAACAATAATGAAAAAACCACAACTCCAAGATGTCCGAGGTTAACAGATCCGGAAGATGGCTCAAGAGCAGTCGATGTATTTATATTTTCCATTGCTTTTTGTTTTAATGTTAAACGAAATTTATGGCGCGATGCTGGAACCGGTTAAATATAAAATTGGCGGACATATGCCGGCCGGTGCATCGGTTGCCATTCCTAACATACTGTTTCCAATATGTGAAATAGTATAAGGAAAATAATCGTAAATTAATGACGGAATCCAGGTATAAATGCCAAGCATTCCATCTGTTTTTAAAACCGACACCTGCAAACCGCATGCAATAGTCGGAGTAAAAATATCAAACAAACCCGGTAAAAATCTTCCGCCAATTGCCGCGGCGGATGCTGTTTGTGGTACCGAAAAAACACCGGCAAAAAATCCGGTAACCATAACCATCACTATAATTAAACGGCGAATAGAACGCATTTTATTTCGTTTTGATTTTATTTTTGTTTCAAAATCCCTTTATTTTTGAAGTTGTACTTTGTATAAAGATCCCCTCATAGATACAACAAAAAATATCCTTGTTTGGATTGCTTAAATAAAACACCCTCTTATTAAATTGTATTTTTCTTTTGGTTTCTTTCGCTTTTCTTATTTAACTATTATTATTATAGCACATCTGAAGAAATTTTGCAAGAGCTAGTAAAACAATGTATTATGAATTAAGAATTATGAATTACCCGACTAAAAAACTGGTTGTATTGTTTTCCATCGTGCTTTTTTCTGCTGCATGCTCTGGAAACAATCCCTCCCCTACTCAAAATACAAAACCGTTTTATGATTATTCCCATAAACTAAAAATTGGGAAAGAAATTTTATTTGTAGAAACAGTAAGTGATGCAAAAAAAATGGAAATCGGTTTGTCCGGACGGCAAAGTATGAGCGAAAACGAAGGAATGCTTTTTGATTTTAAAACATCTCAAACCAATTTGAATTTTTGGATGAAAGACATGCTATTTAACATTGACATAATTTGGATTGCAGACAAAAAAATAATCGGCATTACGCCGAATGTTCCCCGCCCGCATGAGCCTTCGGCTCAAAGCGATGGCGGGCAAGCTTCCCCGTCTGAAAATTTACCTCTATACTCCCCTCCCTCTGCCGTAGACCAAGTATTGGAAGTAAATGCCGGGTGGAGCGAGAAGAATGGAATAAAAGTTGGTGATGAAGTTGAAACGGTAAATTATTCTAATTCACCAATCTAATTCTATCCGCTGATTTTTTCTACAAGTCTAATCCAATCTTCAATCCGTAATTCCTGCGGTCTGCTGGTTGGTTTTATTTTTAGCTCAGATAAAATTTCAAAAGCATAAGTTTTGTCCAGCCCTAAATTATTTGTTAAGGTATTATGAATTTGTTTTCGCTTGCCGGCAAAACAGGCTTTGAGAATTTTAAAAAATTTTTTTTCGTCTTGCAGTTCGTATTGAAGTTTTTTATCAAGTGTAATTCTTAGCACCGCGCTGTCTACTTTGGGAGCAGGATAAAAACTTTTTGCCGGCACAACCCTCAATAATTCGGGCTGGCCAAAAAGCTGAACGGAAATGGCTAGCACAGACAATCCCCCGGGCAAAGCACAGATATTCTGTGCAACTTCTTTTTGAGTCAGCACAGTTATACTTTCGGGTTTAAATTTTGCTGTCATAAACATTTGCAAAATTTTTCCCGTAATATAATATGGGATGTTGGCAACCACGCTGTAGGATTTAAATCCTTCTTTAGCAAAAAAATCCTGGAAATTAAATTCCAAAGCATCGGCAATTTCAAACCGGAAATTGTCGGGGTGTTCTTTTTTAATTGCCTTTAGTATCGGGAAAAACTTCGGATCCTTTTCTATAGACAAAACAAACCGGGCTTTTTGGCACAGATGTTTTGTTAAATTTCCCACCCCCGGGCCAATTTCCAAAATTATATCTTTGGAAGAAACTTTTGCATCGTCAACAATATCTTGAAGCACTATATCGTCAATTAAAAAATTCTGGCCATAAGTAAAATTCGGCCTTATGCCGTTATTTCTTAATAAACTTTTTAATTGTTCCGCGTTCATAATTTTTAATTTAATAATCCATGGGTTCAATGGTCAATTCCCCGTCTTGTTCCTTAAAATGATCTTTAGCCATGCCTCTGTATTCCACTTTGTCCTTGGGCAGTACTTTTAAAATACGCGAAGGTGAATTTATTTGCAAGTTTCCAAACACCCTGCGGTTATATGTATAAACCAAAAATAAGCGCTTACGGGCACGGGTTAAACCCACATAAGCCAGGCGCACTTCCTCGGACAGCTCGTCGGGATTAATTAAACTCCGCGAATGCGGTAATATCCCCTCTTCCAAACCCACAAAGAAAACATTATCAAACTCCAAACCCTTGGCTGAATGTAAAGTCATTAAGGTAACCACATCTCGCGCGTCATCTTTCTGGTCAATTTCGGCCAGTAGCGCCACTTCCTCCAAAAATTCTTCCAGCGCTTTTCGCCAAGGCAAAGAACGGAATTTGTGAGCGACGTTAATTAATTCCTCTACATTCTCCCAGCGCGACTGCCCTTTTTCACTGCCGTCTTTCACATAATGCTCATAACCGACCTTACGGGTAATTAATTTCATTAGTTCCGGCAAAGTAAATTTATCGTTAAAATCCGACAACTCTTCCAGCACGGCAAAAAATTGCTGTGCAGAAGCATAGGCCTTGGGCTGTAATTTAACTTCCGCGAAAGCCGCGCGAAAATCTTTTAACTCAAATTCTTTGCCGGAAGAATTTATATTTAAAATAAAATCCCGGATGACCGAATAAGATTTATCGCCCAATCCCCTGGGGGGTTCGTTAATAACGCGTTTTAAAGATACCAAATCCCGATAATTTACTATTAAACGCAAGTAGCCAAGCATATCTTTAATTTCCTTGCGCTCGTAAAATTTCAAACCGCCGACAATTTGGTAAGGAATGGAGGCTTCTATCAACGCTTCTTCTATGGCGCGGGACTGGGCGTGAGTGCGGTAAAGGATGCAATATTCGGTTAAAGCGTCATGATGCTTTGGCAACTGCGGCAAAAGACTTCCGCCGCGGCTAAAGTTGGAGGAATACTGGGATTGTATTTTTTTTGCCCGGATAAAGCGGTCTAAAATACTGTAGCCTTTGCTGGGAACATCTTCTTCTGTTTGATAATCCAGCTCATTGTCCATATGGCCGGCCAGTTTAACAATGGTTCTGGCCACAAACTCGGCTTCTCCCCGTTCGTCCTGTTCGCAAGTCAAAATAATTTTTTCGCCTTGCGGATTTTCGGTCCAGAGGGTTTTAGGTTTTTGTTCGGGATTTAGCTCAATAACTTTTTGAGCGGCATCTAAAATATTTTTGGTACTCCGGTAATTTTGTTCCAGTTTTATAACCATAGCTTCCGGATAATCTTTTTCAAAATTCAAAATATTGGTAATATCAGAGCCGCGGAATTTGTAAATACTTTGCGCGTCATCCCCAACTACAAAAATATTACGCGCCACAGCCAACATAGACAATAATAAATACTGGGCTTGGTTGGTGTCCTGATACTCATCCACCAAAATATAAGTAAACTTTTTTTGATACTTGGCTAAAACTTTTGGGAAATTTTCAAAAATCTTTACGGTAAGCATCAATAAATCGTCAAAATCCAACGCGTTCTGTTTAAATAGCGCATCCTGATAGCGAATATAAACTTCCTGTAGGCGCTCCCGCAAAGGAGAATCCAACCCCAAATTTAAGGTGTCAGGTGTTTGGAGCAAATTTTTGGCACGGGAAATCAGCGCGCCGAACATGGAAGCCGGTAATTTTTTGCTGTCTATTCGTAAATCTTCCAAAATTTCTTTTATGGTCTTTTGCTGATCGTCCGTGTCAAAAATTACAAAACCACTACCATAGCCCAAAGCTTGAATTTCATGGCGCAAAATTTTTGCACAAACCGAGTGGAAGGTTCCCATGGTCAGGCTGTCTGAAGCGGTTTTGTTTTTTGAAAGCAACTTCCCCACGCGCTCCCGCATCTGTTTGGAAGCCTTATTAGTAAAAGTCAAAGCCAAAATATGCTCCGGCAAAACCATTTTCCTCTCTATAATATACGCAATCCGACTTGTGAGCGTTTTAGTCTTACCGCTACCGGGTCCGGCAAGCAACAATACCGGCCCCAAAGGGGCGACAACCGCTTCTTTTTGTTTTTCGTTTAAAGATGTTAAATCCATCTATTAATATTATCACAAGAATAACTATTCTCACACCCAAGCCGGATCTTTTGTTTGGCTTGATATTATTCCTTATTTAAGCCGAACCAAGATTAAACTTACCTTAAACAAGACAAGTTTTAGCTTACTGTGGATTAAATTCTTGCCGTGACTAGGTGTTGGTGCTAAAATTGTATTTAGAAATTATAGAAACAATTAAAAAGTATTTACGATAATTTTATTTAGCTATTTGGTTTTTAAGTAAGGCTAAATTATCACTGATTACGGTTGTTACGAATTACGTAAATATTTCTTATCATTTCTGACCAGTTTGCGGTTTGCTGTCATAAATGATAAAGGGGACTATATCAAGGATATAAAATCTTGGCTCTCTCAAACAAAAAGCATTTATTCCAGAGTAGCCTTTTTTATACAGTTCTACATTAAAAAGCTCTTTTTTCAGATTAAAAAAAGAGCTCCTAATCTGAAAAAGCTGCACATAGACAGCTTTCCCGCAATCCACATCAAGCATATGGACTGGATGGATTTTTTATTCAAATTCTCCGGTGAATTGCTTGTTTTAATTTTAGCTATTGTCGTTTCAATAACAAATTGGTATTTCTTCTCCGCCAATAATTATCACGACAACAGTCTGGCGGGAGAATTTTTAAACAACCATTCCCAGCTCAACCGTAAACTGTTCGCCAAAAACAGCAGTATTGTTACCTCGGTATCTAAAAACAGTTTTGTTCCTCAAGCCCAAGCTGAAAATTTTGTCGGCCTAAGTAATCAGGGATTGGAAAGTAGTGACAGTAGCAATGACGACAGTGACTTAATAACTGGTGACGAATCTTCCATTCTGGCTCCTAATCCAGATAGCATACAAAGTTTGATAGCCAAGCAGATAAAAATTTATCAAACTCAAAGCAACGATACTTTAGCATCCATAGCCAAAAATTTTGGCATTAGCCAACAAACAATTATGTGGGTAAATGGGCTAAGTTCCACCACTATCAAACCCGGCTGGTATTTGAAAATTTTGCCGACCGACGGTACACTTGCCATAGCCGATGCCAATACTACTCTGCCGGATTTGGCAGCAAAATTTAACCCGGAAAAATACAATACAAATAAAACCATCCGTGAAGCGGCTGCTGACGAATTACTCAATAAAATTATTTCCTATAATGGCTTGGCCAATGCCGAAGATATAGACGCTGACCAATACATTATTATTCCGGGCGGACAAATAACCGAAGCTCCCAAACCTCCCCAGCCCAAAACTAAAGCGGCTCCCTCACGTGATGATTCCAACGATATCACCAGCTTGGGCTCCGGCTACGACGGTGTGGGTCACATTTTCCCCAAAGGCTATTGTACTTGGTACGTTGCCACGAGGACAAAAATTTCCTTTGGCGGTAATGCCAAAAACTGGCTCTCTAACGCCAAAGCGTCCGGTTATGTAACCGGCCAGGAACCGGCGCCTTATTCTGTGGTGGTTACCACGGATAACCGTCGCTACGGACATGTGGCCTACGTGGAAAAAGTGGAAGACGGCAGAATTTTGGTTTCGGAAATGAATTTTGAAAAATTTAACAGAGTTAATCAGCGTTGGATTTCAATTAAAAGTCCCACTATTCGCGGATATATTTATCCATAATATCTAGCAGTAAGTAGATAGTATAAAACAAAATGCCCCCCGATTTATCGGGGGGCATTTTTTATTTCCTATTTCTGTACAATCCCATTACCGAAACCTTCCCCTTCTACATCGTTAGTGGTAATATCTCCCGTTGATGCGGTTATTTCCTCACCGGTAAATGAATCTTTGGCACTAAAATTTATGCTTTTAACCAAAACCGGAGATTGATTAACCTGCGAAGCGGAAGGACTAAACTTAACCTGAAATTCTAAAATTCTAGCGTTGGTAAACCGACCAGTATTAGCGGGCAAAATACCAACGTCCCAAACCAGCTTGCCGGTAGATGAATCAAAAGCAGCATTTGCAGACTCACTCGGAGTGTAGCTTCCCGCAACAAGGGAATTCGGACCGAGCGGAATAAACAAAGAAACTATTCCGTCCGTATAATCATTGGTGGAATTATTTAAAGATACTTTAATTTTGTAAACACTCTGTCGGCCAACCTGCGGCGGCAATTGACCGGAAACAAAACTCAAAACTGTCTTAACCGATGAAGGGCTGGAAACTTTTAAGGTTAAGGGATTCCCGGCAAAATACGCGCCGTATTCATTGGACTTGATTTTGATATTGGAAATCACCGTTAAATTTTTAGCCGAGTCTTTAACTGCCGGATTGTTTAACTGCAAACTAAAACTTAACTGCCCGGATTCGTTTGGCGCCAAACTTTCCAAATTCGGAATAGTTGAAGCATTCCATAAAATAGTATTGTTGTTAATCTGTCCCCCTTCGGCCCGCAAACTGGATAGATTAATCACGCGGGAGTCCAAAGTTACCACAATATTTATACCGGTGGCTGCGGTACTGGCGTTATTTTGATAGCGAACCCGGTAAACCAAATTATCTCCGGGCTTAACCACGCCGTTTGTAGCGGCCGGCTCCAATTCCTGGGTGACAAGTAACGGAGAAGAATAAATTTGTGTAGTAAAAACGGAAGAATTTTGAATTTGCGCCTGGCCGTTGCCGTCCAGTACCACAAAATCGGCTGTTGCGGTTTTTGATTCACCCACATTTACCGCAGAAAAACTTCCCTGGATTTGGATCTGTCCGGCTCCGCCTTTAGCCAGCGTGCCAATATTCCAAGTATCTGTACCAATGTCCGGGGTAGGCACCGCTGAGGCAAATACAAAACCAGCCGGAAAGGTAAGTTTTATGCGCGCATTTTTTACATCCGAGTCGGAATTATTCTGATACTTGGCGGTATAGGCAATTATTTCGGCGTTATTGGCGGTTCCGGGTCCGGAAAGTTCAACTAAAACGTCGGAAGCAACCAAGCGCACCACGCTTGTCTGCTCTTTAATAAATTCCGAAGTAAAATTGGAATAGCTATAATGCAATTTTATTCCTAACTTTTTTTCGTCATTAACATTCCCGCTGGCTTTAACTTTTACAATAATAGTGGCATTTTGTCCCGATACTAAATCAGGCACTTTAAATTTAGTACCGGAAATGTTTTCCGCGTTAGGAACACTACTTAAATATGAAAAACCTTCCGGATATACCAACTCTAATTCCGCGTTTGTCAATGTTTGATTGTCGTTATTTTTTACAGTAATTTTATATACAGCTTCTCCGCCGCTCGGCGCTGTTTCGGGCACATCTACGTTAATATCCACATTCGCCTCTTTTGGCGCTACAGTGGCCGGACTCCTCATGGCAAGATATGTTAAAACAGAAATAATTGCCAAACCCAAAAATATGGCCCAAAAATAAATTTTATTTGCCTGGTAAAAACCCTTAAACCCGCTATTATGGCCTCCGGTTCCGGATGTGCTTATTTGCCTGCGTAAATCGCTGTCTAAAATTGGAGTTTCCACCACCTTGGTCACAAACTCGGGGCTACTGTTTGCTAATTTTGGATCTGGATTTTTATTTGTATCATCCATAAAAAAATAATTAATTTCTAAATTACTTACTATATGCTATATACTAAATGCTATTAATATTATACCACGCTTTAATTTTCTAAATATTTTTCCGATTTTAACCGTCTTTCCAAATGATATTCAATAAGCTCCGAAAGGAAACGTTGCACTGCTTCGGCATCATCGGGAAAAAATTTAACGGCAGAAATATCTTTTAAACTTATTTCTTTAAGGCGCAAAAATAAATTAAAAACTTGAGCGGAAATTGGTCTATCCGAAGGATCGAGCGAAAATCCCCCACGCCGAGCGGAAAAAAATAATTGTTTTTTCCCTTCCAAATCTTGCGGTAGAGCGGTTGAAAAACCGGAAACATTTAGCACGGCAATTTTTAACTTGGCTAAAGCCAGGTTGGTAATTTCCGGACTAAGCGAGCCATTTATAAATTCCAGGAAAGTTTCCAAAATTTCAAACAGCCGTTCATTTTTTTCCTCGTCGGGGGCAAACTTTAAAACCAATTCGCTGGCCACAAATGCCGTTTTTAAGCTTACTAAATTTTCCCGCAAAGGCGCGTAAACTTTTATTGTTTCAACGCCGATGATTTTAGGCAATCTTCCCCCGGCCGCACGCACCTCAATTAAAAATAAAGCCTGAAGTTTTTGCTGAAATTTTGACTTGGAGGACTTAACCGACTTTGCCAACAAGCGCACTTTCCCCCGCTCCTTTGTATATAAGGTGATAATCTCATCAGTCTCCCCCAACGCCTGTTTTTTGAGAATAATTCCTAAATATTTAATTTCTCTGGACAAAAAAATCCAAATATCAAATATCAAATTCCAAATAAAATCCAAATACTAAATGCCAAATTTTTAAATTAAGACATTGAGCATTTATTTGATATTGGAAATTTTCAATTTGAAATTAATGTTATATTTTAATCATACCCAGCCAAATCGGCTTTTTTCCAAATTCCGCCTGAACTTCAAAATCCGCTTCCACTTCGTAGCTTTTGGAGATTTGGCTTATAAAAGTTTTCTTGCGGTCAAGCAGTTTAAGCAGACAATTTTCCAAATCTTCATCTTGGGTGTTGTAATAGACATCCACCAACTCGCCGACTTTAAGGCCACTTTTTTTACGCAAATCCTGAACCTGTCTTTCCATTTCCCTGGCCAACCCTTCCAGCTTTAATTCCGGCGTTAAATTAATATCCAAATAAAAATTTTCCACGAGTTTAACACCCGGCACAATTACCACGCCGGTAGCCGGCCTGGTGTCTTTGTCGAGTAATCCAAGATCAATTTTTTTGACATTTAATTCTTCTAAAATTAATTGGCAAAATTCTTCCGGCAAAACCAATTCTTTTTGCTTTATGGAAAAAGCAATGGCCCAAAGTGGCTGGCGCACAGGTAAAGCCTTGTCTTTTCTTATGGCCAGACCCAAGGCTGCTATTTCACGGACAATATCCATTTTATCAAACACGTCGGCATCTGTAGCAAACACTGACAAGTTAGACCACGGAGCCAAATGCACAGACTCTTCTCCGGTTACATCTTTGTAAATAAAATCAGCCAAAAATGGCATATAAGGCGCCAGCATTTTAGACAATTCCGCCAGCACAAAACTTAATGTTTCGCCGGCCTCCTGGCTTTCGCTTCCTTCCAGTTTTAAACGGTCACGGCTACGGCGCAGATACCAAGTGGAAAGATCGTTAATAAAATCTACCATTTCCTTGCCGGCCTTAACTGTGTTGTATTCGTCCAAAAATCCGGTTACCTTGCCGTGCAACTGAAACAGTTTGGCTAAAATCCAGCGGTCAAGTACATGTTCGGAAGTGGGGCGCACTTGGGGAGCCGTTCCTTTATAGTACATGCGCAAAAAACTCCAAACATTATAAAGCAACATGTTCACTTTCCGGCTAATTTCCGAAACGCCTTTTTCACTAAAATTAAAATCGTCCCCGTTCATAACCGAAGAGGTAAGCAAATAAAATCTTATTGCGTCAATACCGAATTTTTCTATTAAAATTTTCGGGTCGGGGTAATTATTTTTACTCTTGGACATTTTACTGCCGTCTTCAGACAAAATATTTCCGGTGGTAACCACATTCTTAAAAGGAGCGCGCCCAAAAACCGTAGAAGACACGGCGTGCATAACGTAGAACCAGGCGCGGGTTTGCGCAATATATTCGGCCACAAAATCCGCCGGAAATCTGGCCTTAAACAATTCCTGATTTTCAAACGGATAATGAAGTTCCGCAAACGGCATGGAAGCACTCTCCACCCAGCAATCCACCACTTCCGGCACGCGGCTCATTTGCCCACTGCACTTTTCGCATTTTAATTTTACCGCATCAATATATGGACGGTGCAGGTCTATTTGCTCCAGCTGTTCCCCGCTTAATTCTTGATTCTTAATTCTTGATTCAACGTCCGGATAAATTTCCGCAAAATTTGTGGATTTTTCCGCCAGTTCGGCAATTGACCCTACGCATGACACATGATCGCATTCGGATGACTCGCATCTCCAAAACGGCAACGCCGTAGCCCAATAACGATTGCGGGAAATATTCCAGTCCGGCGCGGTTGCCACACTTTTTCCAAAACGCCCGTGCTTTAAATGGTCCGGGTACCAATTTATTTCTTCGTTATTTTTTACCAAATCCGTCTTTATTGACTGAATATTAATAAACCAGGCCGGCAAAGCATTATAAAACAACGAGGTGCCACAACGGTAGCAATGCGGATAAGAGTGGGTATAACTTTCGGTTTTGTATACTTTATCCGCCTCCATTAGCTCTTTTAAAATAATTTTGTCCGCATCTTTAAAGAACACCCCGCGTAAAGTTTCCGGTGCTATATCCAAAAATTTACCTTTATGGTCCAGCATATCAACGCGTGGCAAATTTTTTGCCTTGGCCAGCTGATAGTCTTCTTCTCCATACATTGCTGCGTTATGAACTATCCCCGTGCCGTCTGTGGTGGTGACAAAATCAGCAATATAAATTTTGTGAGCTTTGTTATTGGGGTCGGTAATTACTCCCGGATACAAGGACTCATAAGATAACCCTTCCAAAGCCCTGGCAGGCAATTCGGCAATAATTTCATACTTCCCATTAATAACAGACAGTCTGTCTTTAGCTAAAATATACCGGTCATTATTTTCTGCTTCTATTAATACATAACGAATCTCTCCACCGATGTTTAAAGAAGTGTTACCGGGCAAAGTCCAAGGCGTAGTAGTCCAAGCGAGGCAGAAAGTTTTGTCGTTGGTTAAATCGTTAATTATTCTTTGGCGCGGCAACATTTTAAATTTGGCGTAAACCGATTCTTCGGTAACGTCTTTATAGCTATTATCCATTGCCACTTCAAAATTGGAAATAGGAGTTTCACAGCGCGAGCAATATAGCAGTACTTTACGGTCTTGATAAATTAAATCCTTGTCCCAAATTTGTTTTAGCGCCCACCATACGCTTTCCATGTAAGTCGTGTCCATAGTCTTGTAGGAATTTTCAAAATCCACCCAACGCCCCATACGGTGCACGGTCTTGCCCCATTCCTCGGCAAATTTAAGTACATTATCCCGGCAGACTTTATTAAATCTTTCCACGCCCAATTCTTCAATTTGTTTTTTGCCGGAAATTTTTAAATTCTGTTCAACAATGTTTTCAATTGGCAAGCCGTGGCAATCCCATCCCCAGCGACGGCGCACAAAATGCCCTTTCATGGTCTGATACCGCGGTATTGCATCTTTTATTGTTGATGCGAGTATATGACCGTAATGCGGCAACCCCGTGGCAAAAGGCGGGCCGTCATAAAAAACGAAAGCCCCATGGCTTTCGTCCTGAGGCGAAGCCAAAAGGTCTAGCATGGCTTTCTGAGTTTGTTCAAGTGATTTCTGATAGATTTTATTTTCATCCCAGAATTTTAAAATATCCAGTTCCAATTTATTAAAATCGGGTTGTCCGCCGGTTGGCGGGGTTTGTGGTTTTTTTTCTTCTGTCATATGCTGATTACTAAATACTTAATACTATATACTAAATACTTACACTTTCTACATTTCCTCCGGCGCTTCAATCCCTAACAGATACAGGCCGTTTCTTAATACCTGCGCTGTGGCGGTTATCAATTGCAACCGGAAAGATTTTAATTGTTCATCCGGCTCCTGAAGCACGGGCACTTCCTG
>Ga0172370_10005522_pt1 | contig 16292 bp, 12 predicted proteins | sample LakKiv5m_FD_114538 | JGI IMG/M metagenome (GOLD analysis project Ga0172370, IMG submission 114538) | Freshwater microbial communities from Kabuno Bay, South-Kivu, Congo - kab_022012_11.5m | ecosystem: Environmental > Aquatic > Freshwater > Lake | place: Democratic Republic of the Congo...
CATCAAGATATTCGCCATAGGCGGAATTACTCTGCACCGGCCTTTCCCCCGCATGAAATACGCGGAGGCCATGGATACCACCGGCTCGGACCGTCCCGACCTGCGCTTCGGCCTGCGCTTCGTCGATGTGACGGACGTGTTTACTCAAACCAACTATTCCATCTTCCGCCAGATACTTCAACGAGGCGGATGCATCAAGGGCATAAACATCAAAGGCCAGTCCGATAAACTCAGTAAAAACGTACTGCAGAATGAATATGCCAAAGAGATAGTGCCCTCATTCGGCGCCAAAGGCATGACCTGGATGCGCGCCGAACAGGGTAAACTCGAATCCAACATCGTCCAGTTTTTCAGCAGTAAGGAACTGGAGGATTTAGGCAAAAGGTTCGACGTCGCCGACGGGGACGTCCTAATCATGATCGCCGATGCCTCTTATGCCGTTGTCACATCGGCGCTGGGACAGCTGCGCCTGCACCTGGCCAACCGCCTGGGACTGATACCCGAGGGCAGCTTTTACCCGGTCTGGATAACCGAGTTCCCGCTGTTTGAGCCTACCGAGGAGGGAGGTGTCACCTCCAGTCACCATCCCTTCACAGCGCCCGACCGCACCGATTTCGATCCCGGGAACATTGAGGAGCTGCTGGCGCTGCGCTCACGCGCTTACGACCTGGTCGTTAACGGTGAGGAGCTGGGAGGGGGCAGCATCCGTATCAGCGACCGCAACGTGCAGCGCAAGATATTTGCTGCGCTGGGGCTGACCGAAGATGAAACGAGAGAAAAGTTCGGCTTTTTCCTGCGCGCATTCGATTTCGGCGCGCCCCCTCACGGCGGCCTGGCGCTGGGCATGGACCGCACAGTGTCGATGATCCTGCAAACACCCTCCATACGCGAGGTGATCGCTTTCCCCAAAAACCGCAGCGCCGCCTGTCCTCTCACCGGCGCGCCGTCCGCGGTGAAGCGTGAACAGCTGGCCGAACTGGGACTGCTGAACCTGGGCGGTCAGGGCATCCTGCCCGGGACGGCTGAAAAGGAAAACAGGCTCGACCACCTGTCCTGGGTCTCGCGCATGGGCATTGCGGCCGAAGAGCGCGCCGTAATGGAGGAAGTACTCAGGCAGGCCGATGATATGGCTTCGCTTGCCCACCAGAAGGCCGGCACAGAGGCGCCGATATATGGAGTTGCGCCCGTCTCCAACCGCACGCGTACCGTGACCGAGGTAAAACGGTCGGATCTGTCACAAACAGGCCGTTTGCTGAAAAGCGCTCCCTCGGTCAAGGGCAATTTCTATAAGGTCTCCAACATACTGGAATAAAGGGACAGATTTTATTTGATGGATAAGGCTTTTATATACCGCAATCCCGGGGCCGACAATGGGGCAGGCCCTTTGAAGGGATTGAAAGTTGCCATCCAGCCCAATATTTCCAAAGAGGGCTGGCCCACGGAGGCCGGCTCTAATGCGCTGGTCAATTTTAAAGCGCTGGAAGATGCTACGATTGTACGGAGATTGCAGGGGGCGGGGGCTTATATCTGCGGCTCGACCCGCATGAGTGAATTCGGTTTCGGCCTGGAGGGCAGCAGCGCGGGCGAGTCGGTGCAGCACAATGATGCCGATGCCGAGCTGGTGCTGGACCTGATGGGCGAATGCCGCCTGGCTGCCGGTCGCGCATCCGCCTGCGGTTTTAAACCCAGCTACGGATTGATCTCCCGTCTGGGGCTGGTCGGTCTGATCCCGTCCATGGAATGCTATGGAATGCTCTCGGGAAACATCAAAAATATCAGGGATATGCTGAAGGCGGTTGCCGGCCCTGACGAGATGGATTTCTCGCTGCCCGACGAAAAAACACCGGATTTTTCTGCGCATAAAATCGATCCTAAAAAAAACACCATCGGCCTTATCACTGAAGCGCAGGCGTCTTTGCCTGCCGGCCGGGAGAAGACGTTCCGGGCAGCGGTGGAAGAGCTGAAAAAGGCAGGCTTCACGGTGCGGGAGATGTCCATGCCCGACTTTCCGCTCTTTTCCCTGGTGCACATGATCGTCGGCTCCGTGGAGGCCTCGTCCTGCGCGGGACGCTATGACTCCGTGCGTTACGGCCGGCGCGCAGCGGGCGCTAAAAATTGGAATGATATGTACCTGCTCTCCCGCGGCGCCGCCTTCGGGTTGCTGCTGAAGAGCTATTTAATACAGGGCGCATTTTTTCAGTTCGATCGCTATGAAGCATTTGAAAATGCCTGCCGCATCCGCGCGCGTCTGATCAAAGAAATACAGCATCTCGCTTCTCAGGCGGAATTCCTGGCCTTCCCGATGGATTCATATGACTCTACCGGGGCGCCGGCGTCACTTGCCGGCACATACGCTCAATTCAGCTCGACAATTATTGCAAATATAACCGGCCAGCCCGCGCTGTATCTTCCACCGGTTTCAGGCACAGCGCAAACGGGATTCCAGCTGGCGGGTCCGAGGCTCAGTGACGGGCGTCTGCTGGCGCTGGGCGAACACATATTGAATGCGCGCCGGGGAGGCAAGTAGCTTGGAATTCGAAGCGGTCATCGGGTTGGAGATCCACGTCGAGCTCAATTGCACAACCAAAATGTTCTGCGATTGTCCCAACCGTCCCGGCGACGAGCCCAACATCAATACCTGCCCGATCTGCCTGTGGTTCCCGGGCGCCATACCCCGCTTCAGCCAGGAGGCATTGGAGAAGGCTTCTTTATTATGCCTGGGACTGGGCGCCGAGCTCCAGCCCAAAAGCGCCTTCGACCAGAAGGTATATTATTATCCCGACCTACCCAAAGGCTTCCAGTTATCCCAGGCCCATCTTCCCCTCTCGCGCGGCGGCGGCATAGAGATAACCGATGAAAGCGGCAAACCTAAGATGCTGCGCATCCATCATATTCACATGGAGGAAGACGTTGCCAAACTGGTGCACGAGATGGAAGGGCGGCTGCCCATCAGCCTGGTGGACTTCAACCGCGCCGGTTCGCCGCTGGTTGAGATCGTTACGCAGCCGGATTTCCGGACGCCATATGAGGCAATGGAGTTTCTCAAGGCGCTGCGCACGCAGGTGCGTTCTGTGGGCTCCTCAGAGTGCAGCATGGACAACGGCACCATGCGTGTCGATGCCAACATTTCAATACGTCCCCGTGGGACCGACCAGATGAACACCAAGGTGGAAGTCAAGAACATGAATTCCGTCCGCCATGTGGGCGATGCCATCGCCTACGAGATCAGCCGCCAGAGCGCGGCCGTGCAGGCGGGCGAGACGGTGATGCTGCATACCCGTCTGTGGGATCCCGAGAAAAAGGTGACGCTACCCATGCGGGCCAAGTTCGAAGGCCCCTGCGTGCCGGACCCGGCGGTCCCGGTTATCGAGCTGTCCCAGGAATGGATCGAGAAAATGCGTACTCGTCTTCCCGAGATGCCGGCCGCAAAGGCGGAGCGCCTTGTGGCACAGCACGGGCTGACGGCTGACGAAGCCCTGTTTTTAAGCTCCGATGCGGAGGTAGCCGGCTACTTCGAGGAGCTGGTCGGACAGGGTATCGCGCCGCGGACGGCCATGCACTGGCTTACCACCCAGTTGCTGCCGGCCGTGAAGGAGCGCAAGCTGGAGCTGGGCGGCTCCCACATAAATCCCGCGCGCTTCGCCGTGCTGCTCAGGATGCTTTCAAACAACGAGATCAACGCCAACGCGGCGCGCGAGGTGCTTGCGCATATGTTCGACAGCGACGAATCGCCGGAGACGATCGTGAGCGCCCGCGGATTCAGGCAGGTCTCCGATACCGTCACACTCGATGCACTGATCGAAAGGGTACTGGCCGAACAACCGGCGGCCGTGGCCGATCTGCGCAGCGGCCAGGGCAAAGCCATGGGCTTTCTGATCGGCCAGGTGATGCAGGCTTCGGGCGGCAAGGCCAATCCCAAGATAATACGTGAATTGCTCAGCAAGAAACTAATATGATATCCGATTCTGGTAGAATATGACGACCGCGTATTATCTCAGGCTGTAGCTCCAGCGTCAGCCCGGTAAAGGAGGATAGTTATACATGTTTATAAAAGGATTTTACTTATTGCTGGTTATTGCATTGTCAGTGATGCTCGCACCGGCATTCGGCTGTGCCGCTCCGTCCGGCGACGCAGCGCCTGCGAAGGCCGCCGTGGAAAAAATCCAGGTAGCCACGCAGGCTGAGCTGGATAAACTGGATGCCGATGTGGCGGATGCCGCTCTAAAGCTTAAGAGCACCGGCTTAAGCGGTGACGGAGCCAGGCAGATACTTAACGGGTTATGCGCCAAATATCCCTATCTGGTTGACTGCAGCACGGTTGATACCACCGGCAAGGTAGTCACGATGGCCCCGGACGCCTACCGCCGCTATGAAGGCTCCAATATTGAAACACAGGACGTTAAGTCGCCTGTTCTCAGCCCGTATTTGATGACAACCGAGGGCATATGGGCCGTTTCGCTGATGAGGCCGGTCCTTGACCAGGAAGGTAAGCAGATCGGCATCATAGACGCCCTGTTTACACCTGAAGCCCTGCTTACCGGCACCGTTGCACCCGTGCTCGAAGGGACCGGCCTTGGGATGAATGTCTTACAGACCGACGGCATTACCATCTATGATTTGCCGAAAAGTGATACCGGGAAAAATCTTCTGACGGACGCTGAATATAAGCCATACACGGACCTGGTAGCTCTTGGCTCCAGGTTCGTAGCGGAGGAATCCGGGAGCGGCACATATACCTTCCCCAGCCACACTACGGCGGAGCCAACAAAAAAACTGGCTGTCTGGGCAAGCGTCAAGCTGCATGGGACAGCCTGGCGGATGATAGCCGTGCAGGAAGCAGTAAAGTAGCTTATCGCCGCAATAAACGTCGTCATTATTCTGGTAGAATATGTGGACTTCGTAGTGTCTACTGGCTGTAGCTCCAGCGTCAGCACGTGGAGGCCTGAATATCATGCGCCTGTAGCTCAGCGGACCAGAGCATCGGTCTTCGGATTTAACGTCGAGCCTATTTAACCGTCATTTTACGTTCGCATTGGTACTTTTGTTCTATTTTAGGAATACTCATGCTGATCGTAAATATTGACCCATGTTTGCTAATATTCACCAATCCATTAGCTTTTTATTAGCTTTTTTTCAGGTGTAAATTAGATATAAGATAAAAGTGGATACGGGGACGAAGGCTCCACCGGTGGCCAGCTGTTTACGAATTACAAGGAAAGTATAGCAGAAGATGATTTACGATAGAAGATCATGATTTTTGATTTATCGGACAATGTCGTTTTACGATCAATTATCTTTATGATGGCGTCCTGTTAATAATGGTTCGTTAGCAAAATGTTAGCAGAAATTGCATAACACATACGATGTATTACGTGTTAAAATAGTTTTATGAATGATAAATTATTTATTCCTGGCGCTTACGTGGGGGATAAGTTATACGGCATTATTCGTGATGCGGAAAACAATACTTACGAAGGGAATTTTAGATTATGCTGTGAAGAACTTTGGATAAAATATCGACCGTTTGCAGATACAGATTTCCGTGATCAACTGAAACAGGATTTTAACGCGCGCGTCTGGGAAATGTACCTCATGTGTGCTCTGCTTGAACAATCACTTCAGGTTAAAATGAAGCGAACTAATAAAGGACCTGACATATTAATTGAACATCAGGGGCACAAAATATGGTTTGAGGCAATTACACCCGGAATGGGAGCCGAAGTTAATCCTGATCGAGTACCTACAACCAAATTAGGAAAAGTATTTACTATACCAGATGAACAAATTACACTGCGATATTGCAGTGCTATATGTGAAAAATGGGATAAATATATTCGATACAGAAAAAACAGCGTTGTGGCAGTTAATGATGCATACATTATCGCTCTGAACAGTTCTAAAATCGATTTGGCCTTTGATCATGATATACCCAGAATTCTAAAAGCCCTATTTCCAATCGGAGATAAATTCTATACTGTCGATAGAAACACAAAAACAATTATTGATACTGGACATAAATTTCGACCTGCTATTCAACGTTCAAGCGGTGCAGGAGTTACCACGCAAATATTTAATGATCCAACATACTCCGGCATTAGTGCGGTTTTATATTCAAGAGCTGGCGTTAGCAAATTGCCATTGAAGACGGGTGAGGATTTCGTATTTGTCCACAATCCTTTAGCAACAAGTAAAGTGGAACATGGATTTATAAAAATCGGAAAAGAATACATTGCGCAGGAAGAGACAAACAAATATAAAATCGTGACCGTAGATTGGAATACTTAGAGGCATGCTACAGGAACTTATCCAACAGATTTATAGCGTCTTCCAAAGATGCTGCTCTTGCGTCAAGTAGTGCTTGCTTTTAAGGTACCCATATTTCCCGAAAAAGTAGTATGATAGGCCGCGGCGATTTCCTTATCGCATGAGAGGGCAGGTAAGAAGAAAACGGAAGAGGTTGAATATGCCAAGATTGACTGAGCAGGAACAACAAGATATTATCCGCTATTTGGAGGCTGATAAGCCGCTGCCCGATAAGTACCGTTTTCTTCTCTTTGCTGATAAACGCGAGGTTGAATTAGTATGGAATGGCAAGAGCAACGAGGTGTGCAATATTGTACTTCCATTCCAGGTCATTGAGCAGGTGGATGAACCTCGCGCCGAAAAAGACACCCGATTACAAGCGAGCATGTTCGACCTGGATAGCCGTGGCCGGCAACTTAAAGGCTGGACCAATAAACTTATTTGGGGGGATAACAAGATTATCCTTTCATCCCTTAAGAACGGGCCGCTACGAGAGGAAATAGAAAAGCAGGGAGGGATTAAGCTAATTTACATTGACCCACCATTCGATGTGGGCGCAGATTTCAGTATGGATATCGAGATCGGAGATGACACCTTTACGAAAAAACCAAACATACTGGAAGAAATCGCCTATCGCGACACCTGGGGAAAGGGCGCGGACTCCTTCATCGCCATGCTCTACGAGCGGCTTATGCTGATGCGCGATTTATTGGCCGAGGATGGAAGCATTTACGTGCATTGCGATTGGCGTGTAACCGGCTTCATCCGCTTAGCTCTGGATGAGATTTTCGGCAAAGACAATATTCGAAATGAATTGATCTGGATATTCACCGGGCCGGGCTCTCCGGGGATGCGGCAGTTCAACCGTAAGCACAACACCATTTATTGGTACACCAAAGCAAAAGACCGATGGATATTTGCCGATAAAGTCATTCGTACTCCGCACGACGAAAAGACATCCGGCAACTTCAAGTCGGGTCTTGAAGGATCAGGCTTTCGTGCCGACACCTACGAGTTGCCAGAAGGCAAAATCCCCGAATCGTGGTGGGAAATGGCGATCGCTCAACGCTTCCCAGTCGATGGAATCAAGCGAGTCGGCTACCCGACTGAAAAACCTTGGGCGCTTGTCAAACGCATCATCGAGGCTAGTAGTGAAGGGAGCGATCTTGTCGCCGATTTCTTTAGTGGCGGCGGTATTGTGCCGGCCGTTGCTGAGTCTCTCGGTCGTAAGTGGATCGCAGCCGACCTGGGCAAGTTCGCCATCCACACTACCCGCAAACGCATGATCAGCGTACAGCGGCAACTTAAAACCCAAAACAAGGATTACCGTGCCTTTGAAATCCTTAACCTTGGGAAATACGAGCGCCAGCACTACATCGGCGTCAATCCCAACCTACGAGAGACGGAACAGCAAAAGCAGTTGGAAGAAAAAGAGGCAGCATTCATTGACCTCATCCTGCGGGCTTACCGTGCCGAGAAGACTGAGGGTTTTAAGACCTTCAATGGAAAGAAAGCGGGAAGGATGGTGACGGTGGGGCCGGTCAACCTTCCCGTCACCCGCCTATTTGTGGAAGAAGTTATTCTGGAATGCCGGCAGAAGCACATCACCAAGGTGGACATTCTGGGCTTCGAGTTCGAGATGGGATTATTTCCTAATGTGCTGGATGAAGCGCGGGCCAAAGGCATAGACATCGCACCCAAGTATATCCCGGCAGATGTGTTCGACAAGCGGGCTGTAGACAAGAACCAGGTGGTATTCCACAATGTTTCCTTTGTTGAGGTCAAGCCTCATGTTAAAGGTAAAAGCGTCGCAGTTGAATTGACTGACTTCTCTGTCTTTTATTCCCAAGATTCCATCGCCGCCGCTGAAGCCAGTCTAAAAGAGAAAGGCAACAAAATCGTGGTAGAACTCGGGCAGATAATCAAAGTCACCAGGGATGCGTCCGGATTTATAACCCGACAGGTGCTTACCCAAAAATGGACTGACTGGATTGACTATTGGGCAGTAGATTTCAATTTCGAGAGCAAGCGAGAAATAGTCCGTGTACAAAATGCAGAGAGTGAGGAATGGGAGGAGGTCTGGACCGGCGACTATGTGTTCGAGAACGAATGGCAATCCTTCCGCACGAAGAAGGACCGCAATATCGAACTAACCAGTGTCTTTCACGAGTGCGAACCGGGGCGTCGTAAGTTGGCCGTAAAAGTTGTGGATATATTCGGCACTGATACCATGACTATAGTTGAACTAAATGTGGGAGGGAAGAAATAATGGCGCTGCATCCCGATTTCCCTGAATCTCCCTATGCCATCATGGATCCCACCATACGCTGGTTCCCGGCAGATGAAACCCTGCGGACTTCAAGCTTTGATAAACTACTACCGCCACTGGTTCCCGAGCTACGCAAGCAGGTGAAAAAATGGAGGGAAAGCGGCTACGCTGGAGCCACGGAAACCAGCCGCAGCCTGCTCAACTGGTGGTTCAGCACGCCACACCTGATGCCGCAGAACGACGGCACGCAGGTAGAGTTTCAATATTACTTTGCCCAGCGTGAAGCACTGGAAACCATCATATACCTGTATGATGTGGTCAGCGTTAAAGACAAGTATGACCTTATGCGCTTTGATAGTTCCGGCAGGGTTTCCGCGAGTTTGTTCGACGAGAGTTGGCGGCGATTTGTTGTGAAGATGGCGACCGGCTCTGGTAAAACCAAAGTGCTAAGCCTGGTGCTGGCATGGTGCTATTATCACAAACTATATGAAGCGGATTCACAGCTTGCGCGTAATTTTCTGGTGATAGCCCCCAATATCATAGTGCTGGACCGGATTTACAAGGATTTCCAGGGCCTGCGTATATTTCTGAAAGACGACCCTACCCTGCCCGACAATGGTGTGGATGGGCACAACTGGCGTGACGATTTCCAATTAACCCTACACGTGCAAGATAATGTACAAATAACCCGCCCCATAGGCAATATCTTCTTAACCAACATCCACCGCGTCTATGCCGGAGATGACATTCCCTCATCCTCCGATGACGAAGACATGCGGGATTATTTTCTTGGCAAGCGACCCAGCGGAGCGACCACCGACTCCAAAATTGACCTGGGGATGATTGTGCGCGATATAGACGAACTAGTAGTACTCAATGACGAAGCACACCACATTCATGATCCACGTATGGCATGGTTTAAATCCATTGAGGAAATACACAACCGCCTTAAACAGAAAGGAGGTGAACTTGCGATACAGGTGGATGTCACAGCTACCCCAAAACACAATAATGGAGCAATATTTGTGCAGACCATTGCGGACTATCCACTTGTGGAGGCTATATCACAAAACGTTGTCAAACATCCGGTATTGCCCGACGCGCCCAGCCGGGCCAAATTAATAGAACGGAAGAGCGCCAAATACACTGAACAATATGCCGATTACATTCACCTGGGCGTTATTGAGTGGCGCAAAGCATATACTGAGCATGAAAAACTCGGTAAAAAGGCCATCCTCTTCGTCATGACCGATGACACGAAGAACTGCGATGACGTAGCGGCTTACTTACAGAGCAATTACCCGGAATTAAAAGACGCGGTGTTAGTAATTCATACAAAGGAAAACGGTGATATTTCCGAATCATCAACGGGACAAAGCAAAAAAGTACTGGATGAGCTGCGTAAGCAAGCAAACCAAATTGATAGTATGGACAGCCGCTACAAGGCCATTATCTCCGTGATGGTACTCAAAGAGGGCTGGGATGTGAAGAACGTTACCACTATTGTGGGCTTACGCCCCTATTCGGCCAAGAGCAATATCCTGCCAGAGCAAACATTAGGCCGTGGCCTGCGCAAAATGTACCCCGGCGGGATGGAAGAGTTTGTAAGCGTGGTTGGAACAGACGCTTTCATGGACTTTGTCGAATCTATCCAGGATGAAGGAGTGGTACTGGAGCGCAAGCCAATGGGTGAAGGCACCCAGCCGAAAACCCCCCTGGTAGTGGAAGTGGATAAGGAAAACGGAAAAAAAGACATCGAGGAATTGGACATTGAAATACAAGTTCTAACGCCCCGGGTCTACCGTGAATATAAGAACCTCGGGGATCTGGATTTGGGAACTTTAGAGCACCAGAGAGTCCTTTATCGACAATTCAGCGAGGAGGAGCAGCGGGAAATTGTCTTTAAGGATATTACAACCGGCGAGATAACGCATACTACCATGTTGGATACAGCCAGCATCGCAGATTACCGGAATGCGCTCGGCTATTTTACACAGACTATTATGAAGGACCTGCGGTTGGTAAGCGGTTACGACGTGCTCTACAGCAAAGTCAAAGACTTCGTACAAGGACAACTATTTGATCGACAAATAGACCTTGAAGACCCTAATACCTTGCGCAATCTCTCAGAGCTGGCTGCAACTAAAACACTAATCGAGACCTTCAAAAAAGCAGTGAATGCATTAACCGTCAAAGACAAAGGCGATGCCAGGATCCAAGATAGCATTAAGCTGAGAGATACGCGTCCATTTGTAGCTAAGGAGCAAGCATATCTGGTACCAAAAAAGAGTGTCTTCAACAGGATAATTGGAGATAATAATCTCGAACTGCAATTTGCCCGGTTTTTGGAAGATTGCGATGATGTGATTTCGTATGCTAAGAATTATATGGCGGTGCACTTCAAACTGGATTATGTGAACGCGGACGGCGATATCACCAATTACTACCCGGACTTTCTTGTGAAACTATCAGATAAAAGGATTTTCATCGCCGAAACCAAAGGACAGGAAGACTTGGATGTACCCCTTAAAATGCAAAGGTTGAGGCAATGGTGCGAGGATATCAACAGTATGCAGGCAGAGCAGAAATATGGTTTCGTTTATGTGGACCAGGAAAGCTTCGAGAAATACAAGCCGGTCACGTTCAAGCAATTGACTGCCGGATTCAAAGAATATCAAGGGAATGAATAGACTCTATCGCGGCCGTCTAAATAACAAACCTGGTAAGCTTTAATATTTAAACACGCTAAGGAGCCGGTTATGTATCTTATGTACGTTGATGAAAGTGGCGACAGCGGATTAGTTAATTCGCCAACCAGGTATTTTGTATTAACCGGACTCATACTGCATGAACTTCGCTGGGAAACTAATCTCAACAATCTAATCGGATTCCGCCGCAATCTGCGACAGCAATTCGGGATGAAATTGCAGGAGGAATTTCATGCCGCCGATCTGCTCACCAAACCAGGCGATCTAGACCGAATAAGCAAACCGGACAGGCTTAAAATGATACGCCTGTTCACTAGCCTGCTTCCAACCATGAATGATGTAAATATAGTCAATATCGTTGTCGATAAGAGCACAAAAACGACAGGATATAACGTTTTTGAAATGGCATGGAGAGCGTTAATTCAACGATTCGATAACACAATCCAAAATCGCAATTTCCCCGGCCCCAGAAACCCGGATGAACGCGGCATGATAATTTCCGATCATACCGATGATAAGAAGCTTATGACGTTGCTACGAAAAATGCGACGCCATAATCCAATACCTAATGTGCCTGAAATAGGGGTGGGATACCGCAACATCCCCATCCAATACCTCATCGAGGACCCTAATTTCCGGGATTCAAGGCACTCGTTCTTCATACAAGCTGTGGATATTGCTGCTTTCCTTCTATATCAGCGTCTACAACCAAGCGCTTTTATGAAAAAGAAAGCGGGGCATAACTATTTCTTAAAGCTTGAGCCAATTCTATGCAAATTCGCATCAAGAAGCGACCCACTGGGTATTGTCTGGCTATAAAAAAAAGAGGGCTTTCGCCCCCGGTTGGATCCTACACCCAGACTAGCCAGGTTCAGATCCACTTACAATATAACACTTTTCACAAATGTCAACAACTATCAACAACCCAGTTACCTTTTTAAATAACGAATGCGTGCATGGAGACCTCAGCACACCCCAGGGCGGGCCGGGATATCTGATCCGCTTACCGCAGATCCGGCACTTTGAGGTTGGAAGTTGTGGTTGTTAATTGTTTTTTTATTTTGAAAAACAAATAGGGTTTTGAAGTGGGAGGGGGAGGAAAACGTGTGGCCGTGGGCGGGGGGGAAAGGACGCACTGGCGGAGGCGGCAGTAATACAGGAGAAGATGGCCGCACGGGTGGCGGCAACAATTATGCGAGATAACCTAGAAGGCGAGGGACCATGAGTAGTGAGGAGGGCAGCTTTCTTATATCTATATTAATGCATCCTGATATTGATATAGGCATAAATATGTTGGATGTAGTTGCTTTTACTTTTGCAATGTCAACTATTGCGGCTGCAATTCTATTATTCAGAGAGCGAGAAGGAACCAGAAAATCATAGATACCTAATAAGTTTGATACCAGCAATAATTCCACCGACAAATAATATGAGCATGAGTGAATACTTTAAAAATATGTAGGTAGGATTGCTCAAAATGGACGGCATATCTTTTTCCATAGATTCAAAAAAGGACAACACTATTACACCAGATATCCATTCTGTTAATATGAACCAAAAGAATGCAACGATTGCACCAATAAGCCACGTCAGCCATCCCATGAAAATATCATATCAGTAGTAAATATGAATATCAATAAAGATATAAGAGAACCGGAGGGCGAACGGGAGGGGGGGGGCGGGTGACCGGGCCGCCCGTTTCCTATCCATCAGATGCGGCGCCAGGGGCCGTAATTAAGATCACGAAGCTTCAGATCCTCCTCCTGCTCTATCCAGTCCGGGTGGCGGTGGCGCTTGGGATTCTCGAGGCACTCGAAGGGCTCGAGCACCAGGATTATACGCTTCTCAACGGCCGGGGTGATGGAAGAGAACACATCCCATACGGTGAACCGGTGGCCGCAGACGGAGCAGGTATGCAGGGGGAAACCTTTACCGGCCTCGAACTGGATATAGTGCAGGCATTTGGGGCAGGTGCAATTGCAGGCTATCGTCATCTGGCCTCCGGCTGCCACTTGCCACATTCCTGACACTTGTAAGCGGCGAAGGGTTTGCCGTTATCCTTGCGGGTACCTGTGACCCATTCGAGGGCATCGCTGCCGCAGTTGACGCAGGTGCCGATCTTAGCGAGCGCTGGAGGCGGTTTGGGCGCAGGGGGAAGCACGACCGCGCCAGTAGCCACGCCGCTGACGGGCCGCGGGGATTTAGACTGCAAAGGGGCAGAGCCGGTGACGTAAGCAATGACCTTTTCAAGGTCGGCGACCAGGGATTGAAGGTCATCGCTGAAGATGTTGAATTTGACCGAGAACTCATCAAGCTGGATGCTGTTAATCTCCGCGTGGAAGCGGTTTGCCATTTCAATACACTCCTTAATGTTTATTGGAGGGCCGCCACGGCGACGGCCCCCCTGGGCAACTTAGAACGGAAGCTCGTCACACTCCTCGTACGGCAAAAGCCGGTCGAATATAAACGAACTAAGCTTCGCGGCTTCCTGCTCATCAAGAATGATGCGGTGGGTGACATCCGTTGAACCGTGGAAAGCGCCGGGATCGCGCCGGCCGGGGATAAGGTACTCCAGAAAGAATGACCCGGGATGCGGAAAATATGAGCAGGACAGAACGCAATTACCTGGAATAGGCGGATCAGATGAAAGAACGACACTTACAATAGGCGATGAATTGACTGCGGATTCCTCATCAACCGCATTGACTTCGAATACTGTTGACATTAGAACAACCTCCCCTGTTTATTGAGCTGCAAGCGCCTCGACCTGAGCGCCTGCAGCAGGGCACGCCTGCGGATCAAGCCCAGGGGGCAACGGCTGGACCGCGCGCACAGATGCCTGCACGGTTTGGACCTGCCGCATATGCCTTTGAGCTTCATCCGAATCACCTCCAAATAACTTTTTATTTTTTACCTTTACTTTTTTCTTAGCGGAGCCGTATCCCCGGCCAGCCGCTGGCACGCGTGCGCAAGGGGTAAAAATAAAAAAAGTCACCGGACGAACGATTAAGGACGAACGGCGACAGGATAAATGAGACTTTTTTTATTTTTAGGCTTCAGCCCCCGCCCCTTGCGCAACGAGGCGGCCGGGATATAATTTCGTACGGAAAAAAGTAAGACTATTGCGATCCCCGTCCCGGCGGTGTTCTTTGGTACTTTCTTTGCCGCCGCATGATCAAAGAAAGTACAGAAACGGGCCGGACGGACGGCGGGATAAGGAAGCGGGACGAACGACGGGGAAGGGAGAGGGCGAGGCGGGGACGGGGCGGGGAAAGAGAGAAAAAAGAGGCGGGGTGGGGGGCGTACCCCGCAGCTTTACCGTCGCCACTGCGCCCGAACATTACCCGCGCAGGGCGCCAGCATACGGGCGGGGGCACGCTAAGGAAACAGGGGATAGCACGCATGAAAAGATGTCCGAGCTATCCGGAGCGAGCCGGAGTTGCAAGGGTATACCGATGGAAGCTTTACCGTAATTTGCAGGTATACCTTTGCAAACGGAGGCAAGCGGAGGAAGCGAGTACAAGCTGGAAACCGCCCCATGAAATGCTCTTTGCCGCCGGCGGAGCTCCTATTGACGCGGCCACGGGCTGCCAGCTACTAATTACCTGCTGGTGCCCTGAAGCCGCGGAAACCCTGGCGGAGCCGCGGCAAAGTGGATTTCAGGTAAGGTGCGTGCTTTCCGCTGTTGATCTATGAAAACCGCCCCATGAAATGCTGTTTGCACCGGCGAGGCTCTCCCTTACGCCCAGGCGCGGACTGCCGGCACCCTCATTACCCGCCGGTGTCCTGACGCCGGGGCGACTCCCCAGCGGAGCCGGCTGCAAAGTGCATTTCAGGCAAGGGCGCGCTGCCCGCCGCGCGAAGCCACCCGTGCACCGGGGGGCGGGGGAGATAAAGAGCGTTCCCCGTTCTCCCCGCGCTCCTGGAACGTGATCAAAACAGGACGGCATAACGAGGCTGCACAGTTGAAAGCCGGAGACCGTTTTTCACCAGGGGAAAAAAGAATATGATAAGCGCGCGACGCCCGTAAGGAATCGGGTATGACGGCACCGGGGGCGCCGCTCCGCGGGGGAATAGCGTAAGCGGCGGGATAAGCGGGGACGGCGGGACAGAGGAAGCAGACCGCTCTCCGCTCAGCTGCGGGCGCGGGATAATGGACGGGTTGCGCGATACGCTCCGCAACGCTCCGGGGTGGGGCGAGGGCACCGGGGACGGAAGCCGGCCGGGCGGCGGGGAAGGCCGGCAAGAGGCCGGGGCGGGGGGATTACGGGCGCTGCGCCGGACACGCGGACGGGCGGGGCGGGGAACAGGGAGGCCACGCGCCCGGGCGGGCCCGCCAGGCTCTGCGGCTCGCCGCCGCGGGGAAATCGCAAAGCTCCGGGGGGACGGCCTTCGCTACGCTCCGGGGCGGGGGAGGGGAGGCCACGGGCGAAGCTCCAGCGGCCGCTGCGGACGGGTATCCGCGAAGCTCCGAGGGGGTTTGCGTCGCACCGCTCCGTGGGCTTCAGTGTACGGAGAGGTCGGGGTGCTGGGAGTGATGTACCGGGGCGCAAAGCTGCGGGCTTCGCTTCGTCGTCTTTCCGGACCGATGGACGGGTGCTGGATTGCATCCGTGTACAATGCTTATCTTGACCCCCCCATGAACCTTTTACACCCCTTTAATATATCTATATTAATATACTTACTAGGGGATGGAACGGCGGCAAAGATGCATTGACATCAATACGGATATGATATACTCTTACCACAGAAATCGAGATCAAATCGCATCAAATAACATCAGATTCGAGGGCGTGCGGAGGTGAAGCATGGCACAGAAAATCAAGGCGGACAAGGATTACACACTTGTCGCGCAGATAACACAGGTTGCGGACATACTGGTTAAGGTACGGGAGCGGGAACTGCTGCCCCAGAAACTATCGGCGACAGCGGCGGACATACTATTCCTGGTGGACGCCATGGGCAAGGATATCACACCCGCTAAAATCGGAAGGATGATGCTACGCGAGGCG
>Ga0172370_10005526_pt1 | contig 16288 bp, 26 predicted proteins | sample LakKiv5m_FD_114538 | JGI IMG/M metagenome (GOLD analysis project Ga0172370, IMG submission 114538) | Freshwater microbial communities from Kabuno Bay, South-Kivu, Congo - kab_022012_11.5m | ecosystem: Environmental > Aquatic > Freshwater > Lake | place: Democratic Republic of the Congo...
TACAAAATTTAATAATAAAAGTCAAGCTATTGTATTATATTTACATATTTGGTAAAATAGCACTTGACTTTTAAAAAGAAATAGAATAAAATAATAAATATAATAAAAATAAAATTAAATTAACTTCTCGTACCTGGTAAATGGTGCGAGAAAAAATAGCAAATGGCAACAGAAAAATTCGAGAGGTCTAAACCTCACGTAAACATTGGTACCATAGGTCACGTAGATCATGGTAAAACCACATTGTCAGCCGCAATTATGAAAGTTTCAAAATTGCGCGGTTTTAAGTCTTCTGACAGAGATGTAGATCAAATTGACTCATCTCCAGAAGAAAAAGCAAGAGGAGTGACGATCTCTATTACTCACTTAGAGTGTGAAACAGCAACAAGACACTATGCATTAATTGATTGTCCAGGACACGCTGATTATATCAAAAACATGATTACAGGAGCTGCTCAAATGGATGGAGGTATTTTACTTGTATCTGCTCCAGATGGACCAATGCCACAAACCAAAGAACATATTCTTTTGGCAAGACAAGTTGGGCTTCCATCATTACTTGTTTTTATGAACAAGTGCGATATGGTAGATGATCCAGAAATTTTGGACTTAGTAGAATCTGAAGTCAGAGAATTGCTTACAAAAAATGGTTATCCAGGAGATACAACTCCTATTATAAGAGGATCTGCTACAGAAGCTTTGAAAGCAACTTCAGCTGATGATCCAAAAGCAAAACCAATTGCTGAATTAATGGATGCAGTAGATGCTTTTGTACCAGAACCAAAAAGAGAATTAGATAAACCATTTGCAATGGCTATAGAAGATGTATTCTCAATTGAAGGAAGAGGAACAGTTGCTACAGGAAGAATTGAAAGAGGTGTTATCAAACAAAATGATGAAGTTGAAATAGTTGGTATTAGGCCAACTCAAAAAACAGTTGTAGTTTCTGTAGAAATGTTCCAAAAATCTCTTGATCAAGGACAAGCAGGTGATAATGTAGGAATTTTGCTTAGAGGTTTAAAGAAAGAAGATATTGAAAGAGGGCAAGTTTTGTGTAAACCAGGATCTATTACTCCTCACACAGAATTTGAAGCTGAAGTATATGTTCTTAGCAAAGATGAAGGCGGAAGACATACTCCATTTTTCTCAGGATACAAACCACAGCTTTACATTAGAACAGCTGATATCACAGGAGATGTAACATTAGCTCCAGGAACTGAAATGGTTATGCCTGGAGATACAGCAAGCTTAACTGTTAAATTAATTGCTCCAGTAGCTTTGGAAGAAAAAGGAAAATTTGCTATTAGAGAAGGTGGTAAAACAGTTGGAGCTGGAGTTGTAACAAAGATTATAAAATAGTTTGTTGAAAGTGTTTTGTCTGCTAAGATTCTATCTTGGCAGACAGTCATTTTTCGCAAGCAAATTGGGAAGTTGCGGAAAATATAAATAATTAAATAATTCTTGTCTGCCCTAGGCAGATTAAAATTTATGATGGCAGAAAAAAAACCAGTAGCAAAAAAGGTAAAAAAAGTAAATAAATCTGTAGAAAAAGCAGATGCAGTTGTAATGCCTAAGTTAAGAATAAAGCTTAAGGCTTATGATCACAAAATTATAGATAGTTCAGCAAAACAAATAATTGATATAGCTAATAGGTTAGGAGTTACTGTGCTTGGGCCTATACCTTTGCCAACAGAAATTTTAAAATATACAGTAAATAGGTCAACATTTATTCACAAAAATGCTAGAGAGCAGTTTGAAATGAGGGTTCACAAAAGAGTAATTGATATATTAAACCCAAATGCAGATATTATAGAAGCACTAAGAGATTCAAATTTACCTTCAGGTGTTGATATAGCAATAAAGATATAATTTTAAATTCGTTAGTAAAGCAGAGAGCAGTAGTAATACTGCTTTTTGTTTGCTTGACACGGGTTTTTGAAAGATTATAATAGAGTTATAAAAAGTAATTTTTCAACTATGCGCATACATAAATGTGATTTTTGCGAAAAAGTTATTAAAGACAAATCTGTTGACGCTGGTTTTGGATATCTTGCTACTGTTGAGTTATGTGAAAAATGCGGAGAACCGATTTTAAAATTTTTAAGGAAACATAAAGTCATTGATAAAAATAATAATCAAATTAAAAAATCATAAAATCATGGCAAAATCAAAATCAAAAATAAAAGATCCAAAAATTACAATCAATGAGCTCGCTGTTATGGTGAATGATGGTTTTAACGGTCAAATGGAATATATGAAAAAAACGTTTGCAACAAAAGAAAGTTCAATGGAAATGTTGAAATTAGGCGCAGAAATATTGCAAGAAATCAAAAGCTTAAAAAGGGAAAAAGATATTGGCGACGCGCAGGATAAAAGAAAAACAAAAGTTTTAGAAATTCATAACAGCGCATTAAAAAGAAATAAAATTTTGTCACCAGAAGAAACTTTGCAGATAGACCAAATGGGCGCATTTTAAAAAATAATAAAGTCATAAAGTCGTAGAAAGCAGTAAAAACTGCTTTTTGTTCTATAAACTATTGACACGGATTTGAAAATTTGATAAGATATTTAATTATACAAAGACAACGTTAACTTCCCGAAGCTTGCTGGGGACTTGCCCTGAGCTTGCCGAAGGGTAACAACATTGCCAATTTCGGGCAATATGCCCGTTTTTTCTTGAATTACTAAATTACAAATAATACTAATATACAAATGAAGTTTATTTTAGGGAAAAAAATTGGAATGAGCCAAATGTTTGATCCAAAAGGAAATTTAACTCCTGTAACTTTGCTTTCTTGTGAACCTTGTGTTGTTTTGCAAAATAAGAGTTTAGATAATGATGGTTATAGTGCTGTGCAAGTTGGTTCTGGTAAAATAGATAAAAAAACCAAAATCAAGAAAACAATGAAAGGTAAAGAATATAAATTTATCAAAGAACAAAGAACAGAAGAGGTATTAAATATTGGTGACAAAATTGATGTTTCTGCTTTTGGAGAAGGAGATTTGGTAAGAATTTCTGGTATATCTAAAGGTAAAGGATTTCAAGGTGGTGTGAAAAGACATGGTTTTCATGGTAGAAACAGAACTCATGGTGTAAAACACGAAGCTAGGACAATAGGATCTACAGGATGTAGATTTCCACAACATGTTATAAAAGGAAGAAAAATGCCTGGTAGAATGGGTTCAGATAGAATAACTGTTAAAAACTTAAAGATAATGAAAATTGATTTAGATAACAATTATTTAGCAGTAAAAGGCGCTGTTCCTGGAAGGAACGGAACATTATTAGAAATAAGAGGATAAAAATATGAAATTTGCAGTTTATAACAACAAAGGAAAAGAAGACGGAACAATTAATTTGCCAAAAGAGATTTTTGATATTCCAATGAATGCTGATTTAGTGCATCAAGTTGCAACAGTTTTGTCTGCAAATAAAAGACAAATTTCAGCACACACTAAAAACAGAGGCGAAGTTTCTGGTTCTGGAATAAAGCCATGGCGCCAAAAAGGTACAGGAAGAGCAAGACATGGTTCCAAAAGATCTCCTATTTGGGTTGGTGGAGGAATTGCACATGGTCCAAGAAAAGATAGAGTTTTAGAAAAAGATATTTCCAAGAAAATGAAAAGGAAGGCTTTACTTATGGTTTTATCTGAAAAAGCAAGAAACAACAATTTAATTGTTATAGATGAATTAATTTCTGATAACGGAAAAACAAAAGATATGGTTAAGTTGTTTAATGTTTTGCCTTGTTATAATAATAGTATGTTTGTTGCAATTCCAAAATATGACGAAAAAACAATATTAGCAATTAGAAATATCAAAAAAACTAAGATCGATGAAGCTAGGAATTTGAATGTATTGGATTTATTAAATAAAAAATATTTGATATTAGCAAAAGATAGTATTAAAACAATAGAAGAGAATTTTGTTGATAATAAAAAATAATAATTTTCTATATGGCATTATTAGACTTTTTAAAAAATAAAAAAGAAGCAGATAAAGCTAAAGAGCTTAAAGCTGAAAAAGTATCTGAAAAGAAATCAGATGATGTTAAAGCTGAAAAAAAATCTGAAAAGAAAGCTGTAAAATCTATTAGAAAATCAGGAAGTTTTTCTTATACTTTAATTAAAGAGCCACATATTTCTGAAAAAGGAACATTATTATCTGAAAACAATAAATATATTTTTAAAGTTCAAGATAATTCCAACAAAAGTGAAATTAAAAAAGCAATTGAAGGAGTTTATGGAGTTAATGTATTATGTGTAAATACAATAAGAATACCACACAAGAAAAGAAGAGTAGGTAGAACACAAGGTTTTAAGAAAGCTTATTCTAAAGCTATAGTTACAATAAAACAAGGACAAAAAATTGAAATCTTATAATTTTTATAAAATATGAAAATATACAAGCCAACAACACCATCAAGAAGAGGAATGACTGGGATTGATTTTTCTCAATTAAGCAAAAAAAGACCTGAGAAAAGATTATTGAAATACATTAAAAGAAATGTAGGTAGGTCTTCAGCTTCTGGAAGAATTACTGTAAGACACAAAGGTGGTGGAGTTAAGAAACTTTATAGAGTTATTGAATTTGCCCAGACAAAGATAAATGAACCAGCTAATGTTATTGCTTTAGAATATGATCCAAATAGAACAGGATTTATAGCTTTAATTGAATATGCAGATAAACAAAGGCAATATATAATTGCTCCACAAGATTTGAAAGTAGGTGATGAAATAATTTTTGCAGAAAAAGCTAGCTTAAAATCTGGAAATAGAATGAAGCTTAAAAATATACCTGTAGGAACTGCTGTATTTAATATTGAATTAAATCCTGGACAAGGTGGAAAAATGGTAAGATCTGCTGGATCTATGGCACAAGTTTTAGCTCAAGAACATGGATATACAAACTTAAAAATGCCATCTACAGAAATAAGAAAAGTATTAGATGAATGTTATGCAACTATTGGTGCTGTATCAAATCCTGAAAATAGATTTTATAGAATAGGAAAGGCAGGTAAATCACGTCACAAAGGTAGAAGACCACATGTAAGAGGAACAGCAATGAATCCTGTAGATCATCCACACGGAGGAGGTGAAGGTAGACAGCCAATTGGATTAAAACATCCAAAAACTCCATGGGGTAAGCCAGCATTGGGAGTAAAAACAAGAAATAAGAGAAAGTGGACTACAAAAATGATTATTCAAAGAAGAAAATCCCGATAATTAAAATTAAGATTTTAATTATCGAGGATCCTCGATAGCAAAGCTATCGGGAAAATAATATTTAAATTATATGTCAAGAAGTTTAAGTAAAGGTCCATACGTGGATCCAAAATTATTACAAAAAGTGCTATCCCTTAAAAAGGGTGAAAAGTCAATTATTAAGACTTGGGCAAGACATAGTACAATTTCTCCCGAAATGGTTGGTTTTACTTTTGGGGTTCATAATGGTAAGGATTTTGTAGCAGTTTATGTTGCAGAAGATATGGTAGGACACAAGCTTGGTGAGTTTTCGCCAACAACTAAGTTTGGAAGGCATGGTGGTAAAATGCAAAGAGAACAAGAAGCTGGAGCTAAAGCAGTAGCGCCAGTTAAAGAAGTAGCTAAAAAATAAATTAATAAACTAAAATGCAAGTTAAAGCAATTTTAAGAAATTTAAGAATATCTCCAAGAAAAACCCGTGAAGTGATTGATTTGATTAGAGGTAAAAATGTAGCACAAGCTAAAGATATTCTTTTGTTTACAACTAGAAAATCTGCACCAATTGTTTTGAAGCTTTTAAATTCTGCAATAGCTAATGCTAAAAATAATTTTAATCTTAATGAAAGCAATTTATATGTATATTCAGTAACTGCTGATGAAGGTACAAAATTAAAAAGATGGCATCCTATGTCCAGAGGCAGAGCTTATTCTATAAAGAAAAGAACTTCACATATTACTATTATATTATCTGATAAAAAAGTTGTTAGCAAAAAAGAAAAAATTAAATTAAACAGAAAGCTTGCTAAGAAAAAATCTAAAATTTAAAATTTAAAAATTAAAATTATAGTATGTCACACAAAGTTCACCCAAAATCATTTAGAATAAAAGGAATTGAAGATTGGAATGTCAAAGGTTTTTATGGTAATAAAATGCCTCAACTTCTTGAAAATGATTTTATGATAAAAGATTATTTATCTAAAAAACTTAAAGAAGCTTCAGTTTCTTCTATACAAATAGAAAGATTTGCTAATAAAATTTTAATAATTATTGAATCTGCAAGACCAGGTTTAATTATAGGAAGAGGTGGAAATGGAGTTGAAGTGCTTAAAGATTCATTACAAAAATATTTGACTAGAAAGAAAAGAAATTCCATAAACTTTGAGGAAAAAATTAAAAAAGAAATAAAAATAGAAATTAGAGAAATTAAAAATCCTTTTACAAAATCTGTTTTGGTAGCACAAATGGCAGCTCAACAAATTGAAAAAAGAATTCCTTTTAGACAAGTTTTAAAGAAATCTATAGAAAGAGTTATGCAAGATAAAGATATAAAAGGAATAAGAATAGAAGTTTCTGGTAGATTAAATGGAATAGAAATTGCAAGAAGAGAATGGTTAAGTAAAGGTCAAATGCCAAGAAATACTTTGAGAGCTGATATTGATTATGGTTTTGCTGAAGCATTTTGTACATATGGAAAAATCGGAATTAAAGTATGGTTATATAAAGGAGAAAAATTTGAATAGATCCGCTCGGCAAAAAATTTTTTCTGCGGGGAGAGCCTCTTTTCAGGGCACTCTCTCCTCGAAAAAATTTACTGCCTCGCTAAAACATTACCATGAGTATTCTCATGCCAAAAAAAGTTAAACACAGAAAATGGTTTAAAGGTAAATCAAAAGGAGTTGAAACAAGAGCAACTGAGGTTAATTTTGGTTCTTTTGGATTAAAAGCAATGGGAACAAAATGGGTTTCTGCAAGACAAATTGAATCTGCAAGACGCCATATAATAAGATATATGAAAAAAGGAGGAAAGATTTGGTTAAGAATTTTTCCAGATAAGCCAGTAACAAGCAAGGGTCCAGAAGTTCCACTTGGAGGAGGAAAAGGAGCTGTAGATCATTATGTATTTGCAGTAAAGCCTGGAAGAATAATATTTGAAATTGATGGATTAAAAGAAGATGTGTCAAGAGAAGCTTTATTGGGAGCTGCAAGAAAATTACCTGTAGCTACAAAATTTGTTAAAAGAGGAGAATAGGTCTTGAAATTTGATTAAAAATATATTATAATTGCAAATTATATTGCTGCTAAATAAATTTATGAAAATCGCAGAATTAAGAAAAAAAGAAAAAAAAGAATTAGAAAAAAATGTTTTAGAAATTAGAAAAAAGATTTCTGATTTAAGATTTAAATTTTCATCAAACAAATTAAAAAACGTAAAAGAAATTGATCTAGCTAAAAAAGAATTAGCTCGAACATTGACTATATTAAGAGAAATTAGAAATTAGAAAAAAGAATATGCCTAAAAAACAATTACAAGGTAAAATAATTTCCGACAAAATGGCCAAAACCGTTGTTGTTGAAGTTGAGACAATAAAAGAACATCCAAAATATAAGCAAAGATTTAAAATACACAAGAAATACAAAGCTCATAATGAAAGTTCAGATTTTAAATTAGGAGATATAGTTATTATTGAAGAATGTAATCCAATTTCTAAAGATAAAACATGGAAAGTAATTAACAAAGTATAATTTTATGATACAGCCAAGAACAATGTTAAAAATTGCTGATAATTCAGGTGCTAAAATAATTCAAGTTTTTAATGTACTTGGAGGCACAAAAAGAAGATATGCTCAATTAGGAGATATAATAGTAGCAACTGTTAAAAAAGCTGAACCAAGAAAGCAAGTTAAAAAGCATGATAAAGTTAAAGCTGTTATTATAAGACAAAGAAAAGAATACAAAAGAGCTGATGGTTCTTATATAAGATTTGATGATAATGCAGCTGTTATTTTGGGAGATAATAAATTACCAAAAGGAACTAGAGTTTTAGGACCTACAGCAAAAGAATTAAAAGAAAAAGGTTTTGATAAAATAGCTATGATGGCCTCAGAATTATTGTAACTACTAAATTTAGTAGAAAAATTTTTAACAAAAAATCATGAAAATAAAGAAAGGTGACAATGTATTAATAATTTCAGGCAAAGACAGTGGTAAAACTGGTAAAGTTTTGAAATCTTTCCCAAAAGATGCCAAAGTTTTAGTGGAAGGTATTAATATTGCAACAAAAGCAGTAAGACCAAAAAGACAAGGAGAGAAAGGTCAGCTTGTTAAAATGCCATTTCCGATGGATATATCTAATGTTAAATTTATATGCCCAAAATGCGGTAAAGCTGTAAGAATAGGATATTCATTAAAAGGAAAAGACAAAACAAGAATTTGTAAGAAATGTGAACAAAGCATTTAATAATTTGAAATTTAATATAAAAAAATGAGTTTGCAAAAAATATATAAAGAACAAGTTGTTTCAGAAATGATGAAAAAATTCGGATATAAAAATCAGATGGCTGTGCCTTGTATTAAAAAAGTTGTAATTTCTTCTTCTTTTGGCAAAGAAGTTGCTACAAAAACTTCAGGTGAAAGAGAGAAAATTCAAAATTTAATTGCTAATGATTTGGGATTAATTTCTGGACAAAAAGTTAAAATTACAAAAGCTAAAAAATCTATTGCAGGGTTTAAATTGAGAGAAGGATTGGAAATTGGAGCTGTAGCTACTTTAAGAAAACAAAGAATGTGGGATTTTTTGGAAAGATTTATATATTTGTCATTACCAAGATCAAGGGATTTTAAAGGATTAGATACAAAATCAATAGATAAAAATGGTAATTTAAATATTGGATTTAAAGAACATATTTCTTTTCCAGAAGTTTTTACAGAAAAGGAAAAAACAATTATAGGTTTGCAAATTACAGTATCAACAAATGCAAAAACAAAAGAACAAGGTTTAGAATTATATAAATTATTAGGATTTCCAATAAAGGAATAGTCTAGTAGTTGGTAGTGAGTAGTTGGTAGAAATTATTTGTCTACTACTCACTACTAACTATAAACTACAAACTAATCAAATGGCAAAAACATCTCAAGAAGCAAAAGTTAAAAAATCTGTAAAATATTCTTCAAGAATAGTAAGGCGTTGTTTTAAATGCGGAAGAAGGCATGGATATATGAGAGATTTTGGCATTTGTAGAATTTGCTTTAGAGAACTTGCTAATAAGGGGGAAATTCCAGGAATTAAAAAAGCAAGCTGGTAAAAAGAAATATAATTATCATTACACTAAATTTATATTAATATGATAGATCCAATTACAGATTTATTAAATCAAATAAGAAACGCACAAGCTGTAGCAAAGCAGGAGTTTTCTATTACAGCTTCAAATATTAAATACGAAATAGCTAAAATATTAGTTGATAATGGATTTATTGAAGATGTCAAAAAAACCAATAAGGGTAAAATGAAAACTTTAAAAATTACTCTTAAATATGAAAACAATATACCTAAAATTGCTGGTTTAAAAAGAGTTTCAAAACAAGGTCAAAGAATATATCAGAACTCTAAAGAAATCAAAAAAATTATGGGAGGTTATGGTATTTCTATTGTATCTACTCCAAAAGGATTAATGATTGGTAAAGATGCAAAAAAGCAAAATTTAGGCGGTGAAGTAATTTGCGAAGTTTGGTAAAATAAATTAATAAAAATTATGTCAAGATTAGGAAAAAAACCAATTTTAATACCAGAAGGTGTAAAAGTCCAAGTTAATGGATCTGAAGTTGTTGTAGTAGGACCAAAAGGAGAATTAAAAACTTCAGTACATGATCAAATAAAAGTTGAAATTAAAGATAATCATATTGAAGTTTCAAAAGTTAAAGAAAATTTACCAAAAAACTTAAGAGGATTGTGGGGATTATATAGTGCATTGTTGTCTAATATGATAGAAGGCGTAAAAAATGGTTATGAGAAAAAATTAGAAATTGAAGGTGTTGGATTTAAAGCAGAAGTTCAAGGTAATGAATTATCATTGAATGTAGGTTATGTTCATCCAGTAAAAATCAAAAAACCAGATGGAATTAATTTTGCAGTTGAAAAAGGTGTTATAACAGTTTCTGGTATAGACAAGCAAAAAGTAGGTCAAGTTTCTGCTGAAATTAGGCAAGTAAAGAAAGCTGAACCATATAAAGGAAAAGGAATTAAATACCAAGGTGAAAAAATTAGAAGAAAAGAAGGTAAGAAAGTTGTAGCTTCTAAGAAATAATTAGTTAATTAATTTAATTGAAATAATATGTCGATAAAAATAGAAAAAAAATTAAGAAGGCATGCTAAAATAAGAAAAAGAATTTCAGGTACTTCTGATGTTCCAAGACTTTTTGTATTTAGATCTATTAATCATATTTATGCTCAATTAATTAATGATCAAATAGGTAAAATTATAGTGTCTGTTTGTGATAAAGATATTAAAGGTAAACATACAAAATTAGAGTTATCTAGTAAAGTTGGGCAAGAAATAGCTAAAAAAGCTATAGAAAATAAGATAGAAAAAGCTGTTTTTGATAGAGGCGGATTAATGTATCATGGTAGAGTAAAAGCAGTAGCACAAGGTGCGCGCGAAGGTGGGTTAAAGTTTTAAATTAGAATTTAGTATCTAGAAGCTAGGAGCTAGAATAGAATAAAGAATTAAGTATTCAGTATTCAAAATTCAATTCAAGCTACAAGATACAAGATTCAAAATTCAAGTAAAATGGCAGAAACAAAAAATAAAGAAGAAGTAAAAATTCAAAGAGCAGATCGTAAGGCAGGAGATGAATTTAAACCAATCAAAGGTGCTGGTTTTAAATATGGTGGAGGAAGAGAATTTAAGAAAGATGAATTTGATTCAAAACTTTTGGATTTAGCTCGTGTTACTAGAGTTACTGGTGGTGGAAAAAGAATGAAATTTAGAGCAGTAGTTGTAGCAGGAAATAAAAAAGGAAAGATTGGAATTGGTATTGATAAAGGTAGCGATGTGTCTCAAGCAGTTGAAAAAGCTACAAGAGCAGCTAAGAATAATTTGTTTTCTGTAGCTATTAAAGATGATACTATTCCTCACCAAGTTCATGCAAAATCAGGATCTGCTATTATAATGCTTAAACCTCAAATGAAGGGTAGGGGATTGGTTGCAGGTGGATCTGTTAGAATTATTTGTGATTTAGCTGGTATTAAAAACGTTTCTTCTAAGATTATGTCTGGATCAAAAAATAAATTGAATAACGCAAGAGCTACAATGGAAGCATTAAAGAAGCTGAAGATTAAAAACTAGCGTCTAGGGTATAGCGTTTAGGGTTTAGTTGATTAACTAAAAGCTAGACGCTAAACGCTAAACCCTAAAATAAATGCAAATACATCAATTAAAACCAAACAATTTAAATAAAGGCAAGAAAAGAGTTGGTAGAGGTGGCAAGAAAGGCACTTATTCTTCACGTGGAATGAAAGGACAAAATTCTAGAGCAGGAAGAAAATTTATGCCAATGATTAGGGAATTAATTAAAAGATACCCAAAACTTAAAGGTTATCGTAGATTTGTAGCAGAAAAAAATATTGTTGTATTAAATATTGGAACTTTGGAAAAAGTATGTAATGATGGTGATATTGTTACGCCAACTTTTCTTCTTGAAAAAGGATTAATTAGTAAATACAAAGGGAAAATGCCAGAAGTAAAAATTCTCGGAACAGGCAAGCTTACTAAAAAAATCAAAATAGAGAATTGCTTAATGTCAAAGCCTGTGAAAGATTTAGTTGCATAATTAATAGTTATTTTTTATTATGTGGATAGATAAAATAAAATTTTTATTCAAAAGTAAAGACTTGAGAAACAAGTTCCTGATTGTAATCGGGCTTTTTATTGTTTTTAGAATTGCGGCCAATATTCCAATTCCTGGAATTGGCACAGAAAATTTAAGAAGATTTTTTGCAGATAATCAGGTTTTTGGACTTTTGAATTTATTCTCAGGAGGAGCTTTAAGTAATTTTTCTATAGTATTGCTTGGCGTAGGACCATATATTACAGCTACAATTATATTACAGCTTCTTACAATGATATTCCCAGCTTTAGAAAAAATGTACAAAGAAGAAGGCGAAGCTGGTAGGCATAAATTTAATCAATATGGAAGATTGCTCACAATACCTTTAGCTGCATTTGAGGGCTATGGAATGATCACTCTTTTCCAAAGACAACAAATTATAAGCGCATTACCTTTGCCAACAATGATTTCTGCTATATTAACTATTACAGCAGGAGCTATGTTCTTAATGTGGCTGGGAGAAATAATTACTGAAAAGGGTTTGGGAAATGGAATTTCACTTTTGATTTTTGCTGGCATTGTAGCAACTTTACCTACAAATATTTTCCAAACATTTGCAACTTGGGATCCAAGCAAAATACCTGCATATATATTATTCTTTGTATTATCTGTAGTAATTATTGCAGGAGTTGTGTTAATTACAGAAGCTCGCAGAAATATCCCAGTATCTTATGCAAAACGCGTAAGAGGTAATAAAATGTATGGAGGTGGTTCAACATATTTACCACTTAATGTAAACCCAGCTGGAGTTATGCCTATTATTTTTGCAATGTCTATATTGCTTTTCCCAGGAATGATTGCAGGATTTTTTGGTGGAGCTCAGGGAATTGTAGGTGATATTGCAAATAATATAAATACATTTTTTAATAATATTTGGGTTCATGGAATACTTTATTTTGCATTAGTTATATTGTTTACATATTTCTATACTGCAGTTACTTTTGATCCAAAAGCAATATCTGATAATTTACAAAAAATGGGAGGATTTATTCCAGGTGTAAGGCCAGGAGCTTCTACAACAATATTTTTAAAACATATTTTAAATAGAGTTTTGTTTACAGGAGCAATATTTTTAGGTCTTATTGCAGTTTTACCATCTATAGTTGCAGGAGTTACTGGAGTTGCTGGATTCACATTTTTGATTGGAGGAACCTCGCTTTTGATCGTAGTATCTGTAGTACTAGACACAATGCGTCAAATCAACTCTCAATTGCAAATGCGCGAATACGACACCTTTTAAAACACAGATTGCCACAGATTTGAAAACAGATTTACACAGATTAAAAAATGGCCTCTAGCCATTTTTTTTGTAAATATTGACAGATTGGTTTAGTTGATATATTATAAATGTGTCTTAGCAAGATGAGTGATTGCTGCCGTCAAAATGCGTAAGCTTTTGTCGGTGGAGGAAAGTCCGAACACACCCCGTCTAAATGCTTTAGCTTTTGTCGGGTAAAACGGTAGCGGGTAATTCCCGTCTGCAGTAATGCATGAGGTGCGAACAGAAACGACCCGGTTAAGTCCGGCTGAAACGTGCTAAATCCTTACCTGTGTGCAAGAACAAACCCTTCGACAGGCTCAGGGTAAAGCCCTGAAAAAATCATTTTATGGTTTTATAACCTGTCAAAGGAGAAAAGTAGTTCGCTTGACCCTGAGAGTAATCGAATGGGCAGACAGATAATCACAGATCCGCCTAACGGCGAGATAAACAGAATTCGGCTTATAGTCTTGCTAAGATATCAAAGATTCCGCATTAAAAGCGGATTTTTTGATTGTAAAAAATTTAGTTATTCACATTTGTAAAAATACAAAAAAAGTATTAAGATAAATCATTATGCAAGAACTAAAAGCAAATCCAAATAAAAATTTAATAATTACAATTGATGGAAAAAAGCTTGCTAGATATCCTGTAAAGACAAAATTAATTACACCAGAAGATAAAGATATTTCAGTTATTGTGCGACAATATACTAAAGATTTTATTCTGCCAGGAGATATTGTTTTTGTGTCTGAAAAAGCTGTAGCAGTTACACAAGGTAGAAGTTATCACTTAGATAGTGTAAAAGTTTCTTGGTTTGCAAATTTTTTAAGTAAATTTGTAACCCGCACACCAGTAGGAATTGGTCTTGGAAGTCCACAAACAATGCAACTTGCTATAGAAGAAGTAGGTATTTTGCGTATTTTATTTTCTGCATTTTTCGGAGCTATTTTTAAACTTGTAGGAATTCGAGGGGTGTTTTATATCTTAGCAGGGGATAAGGCAAGATCAATTGATGGGGCAGTAGATTATGCAATACCTCCATATAATAAATATGTGTCTAAAGGTCCAGTAAACCCAGATAAAGTTGCTAGAGAAATTTCTGCAAAACTCAATGGAGTAAAAGTAGCAATTGTGGATGCCAATGATATCGGGGTAAATATTTTGGGAGCAACGCCTGGCGTAGATAAAAAATTTGTAGCAAGGGCTATTAAAGACAACCCTCTTGGGCAAACAGATGAATGCACGCCCATCGGAATTTTGCGTGAACTGCAAAATTCATAAATTTTCAATTTTTAATTTACAATTTTCAATCAATTTTAAAATGTTTCAATTTTTCAAAAAAGTTGCTGTTCATCAAACAGAGAAAATAACTATAGCTGCTTTTATAATATCAGTAGCTAGTTTTTTTAGTTTTGCCTTGGGTCTTTTGAGAGATCGTTTGCTTACAAGTAGTTTTGGTGCAGGTAATGAGCTTGATGTATATTATACTGCTTTTCGTATTCCAGATTTCGTAGCTCTAGTACTTATGATGGGAGCAATATCTGTAGCAATAATTCCTATTTTTACACAAAATTTATTGCAAGATAAAAAGAAAGCTTTTAATTATCTTGCAAACTTATTAAATTTAGCTTTTATTTTTCTTGTAATAGTTTGTTTTATATTATTTATTTTTACACCACAGCTTATATCTTTAATTGCTCCGGGCTTTGCACAAGATAAAAAAAATATTGCTATAGAATTAACAAGAATAATGTTCTTGAGCCCTATATTAATGGGCATTTCCAATATAATTTCAGCTGTGCTTATGGTGTTTAAAAGATTTTTAATAACTTCTTTAGCTCCTATAGTATATAATTTGGGAAGCATAATGGGCATTTTATTTTTTGTTCCAATTATGGGTATTACAGGTTTAGCTTGGGGTATTGTGCTTGGAGCTGGGTTGCATTTGTTAATACAATTACCATCGTTAATTGCTATTGGATTTGTTCCTCAAAAAATATATAATTTTAAAGACAAAGATATTTTGCAAACAATAAAACTTACAATTCCAAGAGCTATAGGGCTCACAGCAACACAAATTAATTTGATTATAATAACAGCTATTGGTTCTACTTTGTTCGTAGGATCTGTGAGTGTATTTAGTTTAGCATATGATCTTACTTCACCTATATTAGGACTTATTGCTATTCCTTTTGCAACTGCTGTTTTTCCAGCTTTGAGTTTAGCATATTCTAAAAATGATATTAATGATTATTTAGATAAATTTTATTTAGCTTTAAGGCAAATTTTGTTTTTGCTTATTCCTGCTTCAGGATTAGCTTTTATATTAAGAGCACATTTGGTAAGAATAGTTTTTGGTGCAGGACTTTTTGATTGGTCAGCTACCAAACTTACAGCTGCTTGTTTTGGGATTTTTATGTTTGGGCTTTTTGCTCAAGGTTTAATATTTTTATTTTCTCGAGCTTTTTTTGCAATCAAAAATACTATAATTCCTACATTAGCTAGCTTATTTGCTATGATTTTAGTGCCTATAATTGCAAAATTATTTATATATTTACTAGGTTTTGAAAATGGCTTTTCATTGTTTGTAATGCAAACTCTCAAAATAGATGCAATGGCAAATTTACCAGTAATAGGTTTACCTTTGGCTATTTCTATTGGTGCTATAATGCAAGTTATTGTGCTTGCAATATTTTTGAAAATAAAAATAAAACAAGTTAATTTCAAAAAACATTTTTTGTTTTTAGGTCAAGTTATTGTAAGTACAATAATTATGATTTCTTTAGCTTATATTGTGCGTCAGATTTTTGGAGGATTTTTGGGAAGCAAAACATTTATAGTAATGTTTTTACAAACTACTGTTGTGGGATTTTTTGGAATAGCAATTTATACAGCATTAGTATACGCAATGCGTTTACCAGAAACCAAAACAATAAAATATTTTATAAATAAGATAGTGAGCTAGGAATTAGGAAATAGGGAATTGACGAATTTCCTGTTTTTGTGTGTGAAAGACTTGACAAGCTTGCTTAATTATGCTATAATAAATTATAGTATAAGTACCTAAATTTTACACTGAAATGCAACTTTTTGAGTTAATTATTGCTCCACTAAATGTGGGCATTTTTAATGCAACAAATTCAGGCTTAATAATACCA
>Ga0172370_10005529_pt1 | contig 16287 bp, 15 predicted proteins | sample LakKiv5m_FD_114538 | JGI IMG/M metagenome (GOLD analysis project Ga0172370, IMG submission 114538) | Freshwater microbial communities from Kabuno Bay, South-Kivu, Congo - kab_022012_11.5m | ecosystem: Environmental > Aquatic > Freshwater > Lake | place: Democratic Republic of the Congo...
ACGAAAAAATATAATCGGGCGAGAAAGAAGGCGGGCAAAAATTCCCTCCCCTAAAACCCCTTCCTTTTTGCCCGCCCAAATTCGCGGTCGTTAGTCCGCTCGCCGTGGCGAGCGGACACCATAAACCCCCTAATAATTTTTTTCAAAACAGGTTCGTATTTCGTTGTAAAGTGATACCAATAACAAAACACACTTATTATAAGTGTGTTTTGTTTTAAAATATAATTTATACTACTAAGGATTGACACTGTCTGTGCTGGATGCCGCTCCGGGCGCAACGCCGACCAAGCACACAGTCTGCCATGGTTTGTAAATTGAAGTAAAAGTCGTAGTCGCCGTCTTGCCATCGGGATATTTGACGATATAGTCAAATGACGCGCTAATGCCGTTATGGGAGACTTCGGTGCATTTCTTTTCTCCCGGCGCCAAATCAGTCGACTCAACCGTCTTCATGGGCGGAGGCGGTTTCAAGCCCCATGTCTTAGGAATAGTGCGAGCAGCCGACCGGCCGTCTTTCGTGCCCCAGAATTCAAAAAATATCTTGTCGCCGACAATCCGCGACTGGATCAGGATATAATTTCCCGTATCATTCTTAAATCGCAAATCCGGCTTGGGATCATAAATCGTGGCATCGACTCCCGGCTTGCCGTTCTCCAGATAATAAGTGACGCTGTAGGAATGATTCTGCCTTTCCAATATCGGCAATCCGGAAGCCAGAGCCGCGCGGAAAACAGTCGTGCCGATCTGGCACAATCCTCCGCCATATTCGGCAGTCGTCTTATTGCCCTTAATTACTAATTCTTGAAAATAACCGGTTGAAGCATCAACTGGAAGCAAGGTTTTAATCAAAGAAAATTCATCGCCCGGCTTGATTAAAAGCCCTTGCAGCTTGCTGGCGCCGTTTTTAATGTTTTTTCGGCGATTTGTCGGACTGCCGGCAAAATTTGATTCGCCTACTCCCAGAATTTCCTTTATTCCCAAATCATTGACATTTTCCGTCACCACATCCGGCACGGTAGTCTTAACCGCTATTTCAAATCTCAAATCATTGAAATCCTGATTGATGACTTTCGCCGCCAGATCATAATAAGCTTTTTCCATATCCGCCGCCGAGCCGTTCTTATGGGACGACAGATTCGTCACCTTGCCGTCAATGACCAAGATCGAGGCATTTTGCGCCGGCACATCAATATCCTTGCTTATATTATCCTTGAACCAGACGGCGAATAATTCCTTATTTATAGTCAAATAAATCTTTCCATTTCCCTTCTCAAATTTGATTATCTTAGCCAGCTCCGTCTTGCTTATCCGCCATTCATCTTCCTTATAATAAAATTCGGGGGTTGATGAATTAGAAATAAATTCGCTGACTTTATTGATCAATATATCCGCCTCGGATTTCTTTATCTTCGGCTTTACCGTCACTTGATTCAAGGCGATCGGATTCATAACGAATAATTCCAAGCCAGCCTCCCAATCATTCAAAGCCCGGTCGTAATCAAACGACTTGCCGTCAGCTTCCGGAAGAATTTCCGCTTGGCAATTGCCATTATCGCAAGTGATTTTGGCCGCGGCATCGCTTTCCTTGATCTCCAAGTCGGCCAGCTGGCCGGATATTATCTGTTTGATATATTCCTTATCCAAATTCAATTTGCCGGTCCGCTTCAGATACCCCTGCGCCAATAGCCATTGATTCAGCAGCCTATTAAACCAACCTCCGGTCCGACCGATATTATAACTGTCATATATGGTCTGATAAACATCATAACTAAGGTAATCCTTGGCGGAATCGGAATTTAATATTTGATCAAGAACAATAATCTCATCCTGGCCGTTATAAGAATATTTTACCTGGATCGGCTGCTCGGATATCCTGCCGGCCAATTCGTCTATCTTCTTGAATGCCTGATCGCGCGTCAAGCCCGATAAATCAACTTCGCCGATACGGCTTCCCGGATAAAATTTTTCCAGATATGTCATCTCAAAAATCACCAAGGCATTACCAAAGACTAAAAGCAATAATATAAAAATAACGGCTATAACCGTCGGTAATAGCCATTTCCCGCCTCTTTCGCCGCTCGGCGCCTGCCCCAATTTTTCTCTTATCTCATTTATATTAAGCATTGGGTTGGAAAATTTTTCTTAGAATATTCTTGGCGCTGTCATATTCTACCTCAATAAAAGAGGCTTCTTCCTTATTGAGGCTGATGTTAACCTTATCGCCGCCGGCATAATCGAAGCTGATATTGTTTTTAGGCCAATATAATTCCTGGTCGCCGGCAATCATTATGACAGCAAACTCACCCTCCGTCCGATCTATTATACCTCTAATCACATTCGCCATATTTATTCATTAATATGCCTGACTTTGATCGCGGAAGTCTTGTATTTTTTGGCCAATTTAATCGTTAAGACGCCGTTTTTCAAAGAGGCGTCGATTTTCTTCTGATCAACTTCCCGAGGCAGGACTATTGATCTGGAAAACGCTCCCCAATAGCATTCGCGGCAATAATAATTCTCTTCATTCGTCTCATCCTCATCCTCGCGGAAACCGCGGATCGTCAGCAAATCGTTAGAAATGGAAATTTCGATGTTTTCCGGCTTGACTCCGGCTAGTGTTGATTTGACTATGATATATCCATCATCCTCAAATACATCGCAGGATAATTGGGCCTCGCCGGAAAACCAGCTTTGCGGATTATAATCAGAACCGAAAAAATCCTTATCACCTGCCGTTTGAGCTGATTTTATGGAATAGTGGTTGATTTTCTTGCCGGCTGAAATATTCATATATGTAAGAATTATAACATAATTTGAAAAAAGTCCAAAACAATCATTATTTTGACTGAATCAGTGTTTCTGTATTACAATATAAATAAGCAATTAAACTACAATTATGTTCAAAGAAACAACAGGATCAACCCATGAAACCGATACTATCATCGGACCATCGGTAAAAGTCGAAGGAGATTTCGTCACTGAAGGCAATGTCATAGTTGAGGGAACCATATGCGGCACAATTAAAACCGTAAAAAACCTCAAAGTCGGGCCGACTAGCAAGATATTTGCCAATATTTGGGCTGATAACGCCCTGATTGCCGGTGAGATTCAAGGCAATATAACAATCGCCAATAAACTGGAACTGACCCCGACAGCCAAGATATTCGGCGATATCAAGACTTCTAATATTTCCATCGCCAGCGGAGCCAGCCTGAATGGCAAATGCCAAATGGCTGAATCCAAAAACAAAGCCGTCCGCCCGGAATTCTCCAAACAGAAAAAAATAGAATTAAAGTCCCAGACAACTGAACGGGAATAATAATACTATGTATTATTATATTTATGATAATTATTTGGTGGAAAAGAAGTATCAGCCAGTCATATCCAAAATTGAATCCCGGCTGACTGATTTAGGAATAAACGGCAAGATAATCAGGATGTCAGTTTTTAAGAACCTTAGCAAGAGCTTGAATGAGGATATAGCCAAAGGAATTAAGACGATAGTCGTTGTCGGCAATGACCAGACGCTTAATCAATCCATCAATCTGATAGATAATCTGAATCTGCCGATCGGCTTGATCCCGATCGGACCCAATAATAATATCGCCTCAATCATGGGAATTCCCGAAGGCGAGGCGGCTTGCAATATCTTATCATCCAGAAATATCCTGCCGATCAAATTGGGAATAATCAACAAAAAATACTTATTTATCAGTTATTTGGAAATGATGAGTGATGGAGTCTATATAAATTGCGATGATAATTATTATATAAACATTGAGAACCGCAAAGACATAATTACCATCAGTAATATCTATTATGGGGAGTATGAGGATAAACTGCCGATAAAAAACAATACTAATTACCTTAATTTAATCATTAAGAATCAAATCAAGGGATTATTCAAGGCCAAAAAAGAGAGTTTCAGCCACTTTAAGGCCAAAAAAATCCATATTAACGGAGATAAATCGATTCCAATATTGATAATGGATGAAAAAAGAATAATTAAGACGCCGATAAAAATAGAGATAGCCAAGCAGACGATTAATTTGATTGTAGGAAAAAATAGGAAAATATAAAAAATCCCCACACTACTTGCGGGGATTTTTTATTATTGCCTGATCGGCATAATTAAATACAGGTAATTATCCCTATTCTCGGGTTTTATCACGCAAGGATTATTGGAATCATTAATCTCGAATATGACTGATTCTGAACCGATATTCTGCAATCCGTCAAGCAGATATTTGTAATTCAAAGTCACCTCTTCGCCGGCGGCTGATTTATCCATTTCCAGACTGGAGATATTTTCACCAGTCTGAGTGGATGAAGAAATCACTAATAATTCATTGGGATTAGTCTTAAAATCCAGCTTAATATCAAATACCCCGGTTTTAGCAAAAAGCGATGAAGTCTTAACCGCCTTAATCAATTCTGAAGCGGAAACTTTAACTCGGCATTCGAATTTTTCCGGAATAATCTGGCCATATTCCGGATATTGGCCGTCAATCAAACGAGAAACCAATTCTATACCGTTATAAACGAACATTATCTGTGATTCCTCTAAATATATCTCCACATTCTCAGAATTATCAACTGCAACATCATCCCTCATTGAGCTTAAAATCCTGGAAACCTCCAATACAGTCTTAACCGGGATAATAATCTTATTTTCCTGATATTCCTCATTATTCTTAATTCGGCTGTTTTCAATATATGGGATCTTGATTTCCGCCAAGCGATAACTGTCAGTCGCCGTCAAAATAACCTGATCTTTCATAAAATTCACGAATACCCCTGAAATTTCCGGCCTTATTTCCGAATTGGCGACGGCGAAAGATACACTATAGATCGCTTCCTTGAACTTATCGGCGGAAATAATATAAGGATTTTCCTTATTGATTTGCGGAATCAGGGGAAAATCAGCGCTGCCTTGGCCTTTGATTTTTGTCTTTTGTTTTTGGCACTGTATCTTCAATTCATCTTGCGACAATTCAACATCTACCCGATCTTTGGGAAGTAGTGAGATATATGAAGCGAATAAGCGGGCATCCACGCTGAAATCGCCATCGCTTTCAATCTTGCTCCTAATACCGGCGCTGATTCCGATTTCCAGATTAGTTGCGCATAAGCTAAGGTTATTGTTTTCCGCCTTGATCAGTATATTCGACAGTATCGGCAGATTGGAATTCTTAGCGGCTATATGGCTCACAATATTTAAGACTTGATTAAGATTTTCCTGAGTGCAAGAGAATTTCATATATTTCAATTTATTTTTTCCTTATTGTATTAAATAATAAATATATAAACATATAATAATAGTAATAATAAGGAGTGTGGGAAAGTGGATAAGTTGATTTTTGCAATACGGAGCGTATTGATATGATTTCAGGTTAAATGATATATGTATTAATAAGTATCTGTATTGTGTTATTAATATTTATAAACCATTTTTATTTTATTTATTTAACCGACTTCTCCACATAATAATATCCTTATCCCCTTATTATCTGATAATTTATAAACAAGTTATTAGATATGCAGTTTTTGGCGCAAAGTGTTTATATCCTGCCTTAATTTGTCATCAGTCTTCAAGTTTTTGATTATTTTATCGCAGGCATGTATGACTGTGGTATGATCGCGGCCGCCCAAAGCCTGGCCGATTACCGGATAAGATAATTTCAGTTCTTCGCGCATAATGAACATGATCATCTGGCGCGGTTCGGTTAAGTTCTTCTTTCGGCAGGGGCCGACGATATCCTCAATCGCAATATCGAAATAATCAGCTACGATCTTAATGACGTTTTTCGGCGTCAAGGAGCTGTTTTGCGTATTAATTATTATTGAAGAAGTGATCTGTTTGATTTCTTCTAGTGATAATTCGCGATTTTGAAGCTGGCTGAATGCCACAATGCGGTTTAAGACCCCTTCAAGCTCCCGGATGTTGTTTTGGATCGCTCGAGCTAAGTAATTCACAGTCTCTGAATTCAATGAAAATGATTTTTCTTTGAGTTTTTCATCAATAATCGCCAATTTTGTCTCGAAATCGGGAGCGGAAATATCAGCGATCATTCCCCACTCGAATCTAGAGATAGTCCGTTGTTCTATTCCGGGAATCGCCTTTGGCGGCCGATCGGAAGAAATTATGAGTTGCTTGCCATTTTGTTGGAGTTCATTGAAAATATTAAAGAAAGCTTCCTCCGTCCGTTCCTTGCCGGATAAGAATTGGATATCATCAATCAAGAATACATCTAATGAGCGGTATTTTTCATTGAATTCCTGAAGGGATTTGGGATTTTCCGAGGCTGATTTGACAGCATTCATGAAATCATTGGTAAAATTCTCGCAAGAAATATAGAGGATTTTGGCTTCAGGGTTGTTTTCCATGATTTTATTGCCAATCGCCTGCATTAAATGGGTTTTGCCCAATCCTACCCCGCCGTAAATAAATAGCGGATTATAGGCATTGCCGGGATTCTTGACTACGGCCAGAGCGGCGGCATGAGCCAATTCGCTGTTTTTTCCTACAATAAAGGTACTGAAAGTGTATTTTGAATTCAATTTATTCGGACCTTTAACTAGGCCGTTTCCGGCTAGTTTGTGGCTGTCTTGATGTTTTACCCCGGGAATCGAGGTGTTTTTGATAATGGAAGAAACGGCAGACGCCGGATAATCAGCGACAAACTCAATATCTCTGGATTTAATATTAGGAATCTGAGCCTTAATGGGAGCCGGCGCAGGAGCAGGAATATGTTTGTTGGAGAAAAAAGCATTCTTATTCTGCGAACTGGAGTCTATTTTATACTCAATATCCTTAAGGTTATTGTTTTGAGTGATATTTCTTAGCGCCTTAAGGATCGGCTGGTGATATTTTTTGGCTAAATACTCCTTGGTAAAAATATTCGGCACGTTAATAACTACCTTTTCATCGGTATAATTAGCGATTGAGGTATTTCTAAACCATGTGGTGAAGTTAGCTTTGGATAATAAGATTTCCAATTCACCAAGGGTGGCTTGCCACAACTCTTGTGGAGTCATAGTTATATATAGTTAAGCAGTATACTAAAAAAGAGTAATTACTCTTTGACTAATGGGTATTTTAGCACAATATCTGATAAAGTAAAATTATCCACAATTAACCTATTTATCAACAGATTAGGAACAAGTTGTGGAGAACTGCATATTTTTGACTATTTTAATTTAATATGTTATATTAAGAATACTTTAAATTAATATTTGTTATGCCAAAAAGAACTTATCAGCCAAAAAAGAAGAGAAAAGCGAGAGTACATGGCTTCTTAAAGAGAATGTTGTCGCCCGGAGGCAAGAAAGTCTTGGCGCGAAGACGGGCCAAGGGTAGGAAGAAAATCGCTATCACTGTTCGTAAAACAACCAAATAACCTATGATCGCTCAAAAAAATCGCTTAAAAAAAGCCGATTTTGAGCAGATTTTTCAAAACGGCAATAAATCATATAACCAGTACTGCAATATCAGGTATTTAAGCAATGGGTTGGATTATTGCCGTTTTGCCGTTATTGTAAGCAATAAAATAAGCAAGAAAGCCACAGAACGCAATAAGGTAAGGCGGCGCGTAAAAGCCGTATTACAAAATAATTTATCTAATTTTAGCAATAATTATGATATAATTATTACAATCCTATCACCACTAGCCAAACTTGATTATAATAAACTTCAAGAAAATTTGCTAAATTTACTGAAAAATAACAGATTATTATGAATTTTCAGTATTATCCCAGATATTTTGTATTAAAACTAATTAAAATCTATCAAAATACCTTATCTTTTGACCATGGATTAATGCGATATTTATATCCGCACGGTTATTGCCGGTTTAAGCCGACTTGCTCGGAATATGCTTATGCTGCAGTTGAAAAATACGGGATTATTAAAGGCGGCCTTATGGCTGTCTGGCGAGTCCTGCGCTGCACGCCTTTCAGTAAGGGTGGTTGGGATCCGGTAAAATAACTAAGTCCGCCGCGGCGGATTGATTAATAATTATTATTCCTAATATTATGTTCGCGACAATATCATCTATTTTCACTTTAGTCTGTTATCAGCCGCTGCTTAACTTATTAGTCTTCACTTATAATGTCGTGCCGGGACATGATATAGGGCTAGTCATCATTATAATCACTTTGATTATCAAGTTGATCTTATATCCGTTTTCCAAAAAAACCATTGAGGCGCAGAAGGCGATGAATATCCTGCAGCCGAAAGTTGATGCCTTGAAATTGAAATACAAGGATGATAAGGAAGCTCAAGCCAAGGCGATGATGGAACTTTACAAGGAGCACAAGATAAATCCCTTATCTTCCTGTCTGCCGCTTCTGATCCAATTGCCCTTTCTGATCGCCATATATTCCGTATTCTCCACCGGATTGCAAAATGGCAGCTTGGATCTCTTGTACCCGTTTATTTATAATCCCGGCCAGCTTAATCCGATCGCCTTCGGCTTCATTGATATGGCCAAACCCCAAGTCATTCTGGCATTTCTGGCCGGCGGCGCGCAATATTGGCAGACTAAGATGATGATGTCCAAGCGGCCGGAAGTCAAGGGAGATGCCAGCAAGGATGAGGATATGGCTGCGATAATGAGCAAGCAGATGCTTTACATGATGCCGATCATGACTGTCGTAATCGGCTGGAATCTGCCCAGCGGCCTGGTATTTTATTGGCTCTTGCTGACTGTCTTTACCGCCTTGCAACAACTTATCACTTTAAAGAAAACCAAGGAATTGCCGGTAGAAGTGATCGGATAATATAACTGATTAAAAAAACTCTCTTAATTGATTTAAGAGAGTTTTTTGTTCGGATGATTATTTGACTACCATTATGTTCAGATCAATCGATTCGCTGGCGGTATTTTGCAAATCATCTTTTATTTTGACAGTCAGCGTATGCCAGCCGCTGGTTAAATTATTAAGCTTTATTTCTTTATTTTCGCATAATCCGGCGCAGGCATCTATCGGAGAGTCATTGATATAATATTCAGTATTGGCGATAGTTCTTTTGGCGGCGGCGGAAATAGCAATATTCAATTTATTATCCTTGATCGTCGCTTTATTAATCGGTGAAATTATATTCAGTTGCGGCTGATCGCTCGGCAGATGGACATCATCATATTCAGTGGGAATAGCTCCGAAACCTTCAGGGCTGAGTCCCTGCTTGATCGCCCAGGCTTTGACCCCGGTTTCCCATGGCACATATTGCGGGTCGTCAGCTGGATTAGTCGGCGCCGGTCCGCGCGGATCATCCTTGTTTATATAAAACAAGATATCATGTATTTCGCCGGAGGTGATAGTCTTGCGGGTTGATGACGGCGTATATTGCGTGGCAAGCTTGCCGGATATAGTATCGATTGTCACTTCCCTGCCAGAGGCCACCAGGCCGTCTAAGACGGCTTTGCCTGTGACTATCGGCTGAGGCTTAACGAATGATTCAATGGGGGTTCCTTTGAGTGATTCTGCCATGAAGTAATTCCAGATTGGCGCGGCAATAATCGAGCCGTCGGCGCCGGGCTTCATGGCTTTATTATCGGAATTTCCGACCCAGACGCCGCAAGCGAGGGATGGCGTATAGCCCATGGTCCAAGCGTCATGATAATCGTTGGTCGTACCGGTTTTGACCGCCACGGCTCGCCCCGGCAAGGTAAGTTTTCCGCCGGCGCCGAAAACATAAGACCTGGCATTGTAATCAGACAAGATATCCGTGGTCAGGCGCGCAATTTCCGCTTCTAAGACTGATTGCGTCCTGTCCCTGTATTCCTCAATCACCTTGCCGTTCTTGTCTTCAATCTTCAGGATCGGGCTGATGTCATGCCTGGTTCCCTCTTGGGACAGTGCCGCATAGGCATTGGTGTGTTCCAATAATTTCACTTCCGCGCCGCCCAGAACGATGGACAGGCCGAACCTGCTGCGATCGGCAAATGTCGTATAGCCGAGCTTTTTCGCCAAATCGATAATATTGTCCATGCCAGTCAAATATGTCAGTTTTACAGCCGGGATATTGAGCGAGCCGGCCAGGGCCTTTCTTAAGGTGACCGGACCATTCTCGTTATTATGATAATTCTGCGGCTCGTATTTCTTTGTTCCGGTCGTATCGAAATTAGTGATGGTATCGTAAAGGATCGTATCGGGCGTATAGCCTTTGATGAATGATGCCGTATAGACGATCGGCTTGAATGATGAGCCGGGTTGGCGCGGGCTGATCGCCACATTGACTTGGCCGTCGATGTCTTCATTGAAATAATCGGCGCTGCCGACCATGGCTAAGATCTGTCCGGTTTTCGGATCCAGCGCCACAAGGGAGGCGTTGCCGAAATCATATTTCTTGCCATTGGCTTCCACGCCTTGTTTGACCGCTTCCTCAGCGATCAATTGCTTGTCCAAATCAAGAGTCGTATAGACTTTCAAGCCTTCCTGATTAATAAAGGTGTCGCCGTATTTTTCAGATAGCAGTTCTTTGATATACATGACGAAGTGCGGAGCAGTTATCGCTTCCCGCATCGGAATAAAGGCGATCTTTTCCTCTTTGGCCGATTCGGCCTGGTCTTGGGAAATGTAGCCGAGTTCGGCCATGGAATCCAGCACCCATCTTTGGCGGGCCAGAAGCTCGACTTTATGGTTGCCATAAGGAGAATAATAGGTCGGCAGCTGGGGAATGGCGGCTAAGATAGCGCTTTCGGCCAGCGTCAGATCCTTGGCCGGCTTGCCGAAGAATGATTGCGAAGCCGCTTCTATGCCGTAAATGACAGAGCCGTAAGGGATCTCGTTCAGATACATGTTGAAGATCTGGTCTTTGGTGAATTTATTCTCTATCTGATAGGAAATAATCAATTCCTTGATCTTTCTGGTATAAGTCTTTTCATTGGTCAAGATGGCATTTTTGACGAATTGCTGAGTCAGGGTTGATCCGCCGACCTTCTTGCCCGTCATGACGTCGATGATTATTGAACGGATGATGCCTGTCACGCTGAAGCCCGAGTGTTGGTAAAAACTGCGGTCTTCCGCAGTCAATACCGCTTGCTTGGTCAGTTCCGGCACTTGGTCAAGGGTGATCAGCGTTCTTTTGATATTGCCATGTATGTCATAAAGCACGGTTTTTCCGGTTCGGTCGTAAATCTTGGTGGAAACTGTCACGCTACGCTTAAGCACGCCGTCAGCCGATGGCAGATCGCGGGAAATCCAAGTTACGGCTCCGATGCCGATGATGCCGAAAGCCAGACCGGCGATGACGCCGATGAGCAAGACAGCCTTGAAAAACTTGCGATGGATCCTTCTTCTTTTTTTCGGTTGGCGTTGAGGCAAGTCATAGGTGATCTTGCCTCCGCCTTTCTCCGGCTGGTGGTTGATTTTTATGTTTTCCGGGTCGCGCCAATTAGTTTGAGGCATATGACAAATAGTTTACTGATAATTATTAATGCTTGATCCGCAAATCGCCATAGCCAGAGCGTCGGCGGCGTCATCGGGCTTGGGCGCTGTTTTTAAATTCAAGATGATCCGCACCATTTCCTGCATCTGCTTCTTATCGGCTGAGCCGTAGCCGGTCAGGCCTTGTTTGACTTGAAGTGGAGTCAGTTCAAATATTTTTAATTTAGCCTTGTGGCAAGTGAGAAGCGCCACTCCCCTGGCTTGGCCGACGATTAGCGCCGTTTTGGCATTATTGCAGAAGAATAATTGCTCTATGACTGCCATGTTCGGGGAATATTCGGCGATTATTTCCGATAGTTGCCGTTCCAATTGCGACAATCTCTCCGGCAGAGCCAGTGATTTGTGGGTCTTGATGCTGCCGCAAGCGATCATTTCAAGCTTGCTACCGCAAGAGCGAATGACGCCATAGCCGGTATCGGCGATGCCGGGATCAATGCCCAAGATGATTTTTTCCGCCTGGCTGTTATTATTGATCATAATATTACCAATCGGCATTGGTATAAATATTAGCGATGTCGTCCAAGTCATCGATCAGATTATAGAATTTTTCAATCTTCTCCTGATTATCGCGGCCTTCAATCGCCGTTTCTTCATTGGGGATATAAGCGAGAGAAGCCTCGGAAATATTCAAGCCGAGGTCCTTGATTTTTTCCGCTATTTTCATCAAGTCGCCCGGAGCAGTGATGATTTGCCAGCCGTCAGCTGATTTCTCGATGTCTTCGGCGCCCAGATCGATCAGCTGCAATTCCGTTTCGTCGCTGAGATTGCCGGTGATATAGATAAGTCCGCAGCGACGGAAATTCCAGGCAACGGAATTGGGACTGCCTAGCTGTCCGCCGTTCTTGTTTATAATCGCCTTAAGTTCCCCGACAGTGCGATTCTTGTTATCGGTGACGGCTTCGACAATGAAGCCGATGCCCAAGGGACCGACAATCTCATATGTCACTTCCTCGAAATTATTACCCTCTTTTCCTGTTCCCGCGCCTTTTTTTATCGCCCGTTCAATATTGTCTTTCGGCATATTGGCGGCTCGCGCTTTATCGACCGCCAAGCGCAGCTTGAAGTTGGCATTGATGTCTTCTCCGCCCTCGCGCGCGGCGACGGAAATCAGATTGGCTATCTTGGTGAAGGCCGCGCCTCTTTTGGAATCGGCGATTTCTTTCTTGCGGTGGCTGGTCGCCCATTTGCTGTGTCCTGACATAGCTGAAATAAATTAAGTCCGCCGCGGCGGATGAGAATATTCCCGACAAACATTAAAATTATCATACAATAAACCGGCCATTTTATCAATCCTGCGAAGAGATTGACAATTCGGGAAATTCTGGTATGTTTAACTCAAGTTTTTACATCGGACATTAACAAAAGCAATAATCAATGGCAATTAAATTAAGGAGGAATTATGGACACGGAAGCGATATTGCGGCATGAGAATCGGATTTTCGAATTGACTGATTCTGATCGCATCAGGATCAGGGAAAGGATTGAAAAGATCAAGGAATTGGTCAGGTGGAAGCAATATTCTTCGGAAAGGTTGTGGCGTGAATTATTGTCCAGGACTATGGCCGAATCAGCTTCACCCGCAGAAGCGATCAATAAATTGGAAATTTTCGGCTTGCCGGATGAAGAGATCTTAGGCCTTCTGGCTATCAGCGAATATTCCGCATCACGGATATTTTCCTTACTGGGCGATGCCGGCTGGAGCGATACCCGGATAGCGCAATCATTCATACAGTTAAATATTTCGGAATATGAATGCTATCGCGATTCCTTGTTTTCTACTCTGGGCTTGGTTGATTTCATGCAGACCGGCGGATTGTGCAAAGCGAGAATAATAGCGGCACTGTATGATACTGGATCATTGAAGCAATCAATGCTGCTGTGCCTGATCAAGATCGGTTGGAGGCCGATCGATGTGCTTGAAGCGGTTATCGAATCCGGATGCTTCAATAAGGAAAATTACGATCTGCTGGCGAGCTTCGAAGACGGCGAGAAATATTATTGGGATGATATGGAATTCATCACACTGATGAGCCAGCTAAAGATCGCTGACAGGTATATTGTCCGGTTATTTATCAATGCCGCCATGGCGCTGAGCGTTATTTACGGCTTATGCGAGAAATATGGCTGGTCGAATGACAGGATAATCCATGCCTTTGCCGAAGCGGGAGTGTCTGCCGGGCTTATAGCCCAAGCATTCAACAGATGCGCCCAGGAGAGGATACGGGCGAGTAAAATTAGCTTGAAAGAATTTGCATCGTACAGGCAGACAGCCGAATATCGGGCTGAGATGGACTTAATCAAGGAATCCACGATCAATATTCTAACCGGTTTCGGTTTTTCCGATGAGCAGGTATTTGGGGAGTTGTCTTATCTGGAGTGGTTCAATCATGATATCGTCGATTATTTGCTCACAGCCAAGTGGACGCCGATACGGATCGTCAAAGCGATGAAAGCCAATGGTTGGACGGAGTACCATCTGACAGGACTGATCAATCATCTGGCCGAAGGGTTTGAGTTCAAGCAGAATTATTATATGAGCCCGACTAAGGCGGCGCTATGGAAGAAATTGCTTGACCACTTCTATCCGCCGAGCGAAATGGCGGGATTGCTCTGATCGGACATTAAAAAACATCCGCCGCCGCGGATGTTTTTCCATTTACCTTAAATCAAAGTGATATTGGCCACGGTATCGTTTTCTTCTTTGAAGCGCATTATTCTGACACCTTGAGTGTCACGTCCTAAGACACTCACTTGGTTAAGCGGCAATCTTATTACTTGTCCGGAAGTTGAGATGACAATCATTTCCTTATCGTCCGGATAAACCAGCTTGCCGGAGATTATCTTGCCGGTTTTGGGCGTGATTTTTGCGGTTTTTATGCCGCTCCCTCCGCGATGCTGGATCTTGTAGGCTTTTAATTCTGTCTGCTTGCCGAAACCATGTTCCATAATGATCAAAACGTTGTCCAGCTTGTCGTCTTTAGGGTCAAAAATGCCCATGCCGACCACTTCATCCTTGCTTTTGAGCTTGAATCCCCTGACGCCAGCTGAGGCGCGCCCCATGGCGCGAACATCGATTTCCTTGAAGCGGATGGCTTGGCCTTCGTGGCTGACTAAAATGATATTTTCATTGCCTTTGGAGGCTTGGACCCAATTGAGGTCGTCATTATCATGCAGTTTGATGGCGATCAGCCCGCTCCGGCGGACATTTTTGAAGTCTTCAAGGGGAGTTTTCTTGATCGTGCCTTTGTTCGTCACCATGACCAGGAATTTGCCTTCTTTCATGTCGGTCGATGGCAGGATAGATGAGACTTTTTCGTTTTGCGCCAATTGCAGGAAGTTGACCAGCGCCTGTCCTTTGGCGGTGCGGCTGGCTTGAGGCAAATCATAGGCTTTGAGTTGGAAGACTCGGCCGCGATTAGTGAAGAACATGATGTCGGCGTGAGTGGAGGTCAGAAAGCAATGCTCCACGACATCCTCTTCCTTGGTGGTCAGGCCGATGACGCCCTTGCCTCCCCTGCCTTGGACCTTAAAGGTGTCCGGCGGCAATCGCTTGATGTAGCCGTCATTGGTCGCCATAACCATGGTTTCCTCATCGGGAATAAGATCCTCGGCCTTGAAGTTGTCGACGCCATGGGCGACGATCTGAGTACGGCGAGGCGAGGCGTATTTTTCCTTGATGTCCAAAATCTCTTCCTTGACAATGGCCAAGATCTTGGCCGGAGACTTCAATATAGCTTCCAGTTCCTTGATCAGCTTAAGCTTATCCTTGAGTTCGGTTTCAATCCGTAATTTTTCCAAGTTAGCCAGCTGTTGCAGCTTCATTTCCAAGATCGCCACTGATTGCCGGTCGCTCAGCTTGAATTTCTTGATCAAATTGAGCTTGGCCTCTTCCTTGTCTTTGGATTTTTTGATGGTAGCGATTATCTCATCGATATGAGCCAAAGCCATGACTAAGCCTTCCAAGATGTGAGCTCTGTCTCTGGCCTTATCCAATTCGAACTGCGTCCGGCGAGTGATGACTTCCTGCCGATGCTTTAAGAATTCTTCCAAGACCGTTTTGAGATTCAAGACTGTCGGCTGAATGCCGTCAACGAGCGCCAAGACATTGAAATGGAAGGTATCCTGAAGCGCTGTCTGTTTGTATAATTGATTGAGTATTTTTTGGGGATAGGCGTCTTTCTTAATTTCTATCACGATCCGGACGCCGTATTTATTGGATTCATCGCGCAGATCCTTGATGCCTTCTATTTTCTTTTCCTTGACCAGATCGGCGATCTTTTCCAGCAGGGTTGATTTGTTGGTCTGATAATTGACTTCGGACACGATAATCCGGTACAGTCCGGATTTTGTTTCCTCTATATTACATTTGGCCCGGCAGACTATGCCGCCGCGGCCGGTCAGGTAGGCCTGTTTGATGTCTTCATTGCTGTAGATTATGCCGCCGGTCGGAAAATCCGGCCCTTTGATGAATTTTACCAGGTCGGATATTTCGCAATCAGGGTTTTCTATCAAATGGATGATGCCGTCAATGACTTCGCCGAGATTGTGCGGCGGGATGTTGGTTGCCATGCCGACTGCGATGCCTTGCGTGCCGTTGATCAGCAGGTTGGGCAGTTTGGCCGGCAGGATGCGCGGTTCCTTGTGGGCGCCGTCATAGTTGGGAATGAAATCAACCGTGTTCTTGTCTATGTCATTTAGCATTTCTTCGGCGATCGGCGCCAGCTTGGCTTCGGTATACCTCATGGCCGCCGCGCTGTCTCCGTCCATCGAACCGAAATTTCCTTGGCCTTTGACGAGCGGATAACGCAAAGAAAAATCCTGCGCCATGCGGACCAT
>Ga0172370_10005535_pt1 | contig 16273 bp, 14 predicted proteins | sample LakKiv5m_FD_114538 | JGI IMG/M metagenome (GOLD analysis project Ga0172370, IMG submission 114538) | Freshwater microbial communities from Kabuno Bay, South-Kivu, Congo - kab_022012_11.5m | ecosystem: Environmental > Aquatic > Freshwater > Lake | place: Democratic Republic of the Congo...
ACCGGAGCCGCCACCTTGATTCCCAAAATCGGCATTCCCATCGCCTTGTTTTTGGGCACCGACGCCAGCATTGACTTCGGCAAAGAATTGGCCGGCAGCGGCAAATCCGGTTTAAAATTTGAAACCAGGGGTCAACCCCTGTCTCCCGCCAATCCGGACGATCAACAAAAAAATACGGCTGAAGTTTACCAGGGTCGCTGTTGGGACATTCCGCAAGTCAAAAAATTCTGCATGGGCAGCGATTGTCAGGATTTTTGCAAAATCAAGGGCGATTATCACGCCTGCCTGACTTCCACCGACGATTGGGGCTATTGCCTGAATAACACCTGTCAACAATGCAAAAAGCACTGCGAGGCCTGCGCTGACGATCGCCAGTGCCCCAACCAAACTAAAAATCCCGATTTTGACGGCTTGTCGGCTGTAGTCTGCGGCGAAGAAATTTACAGCTTCTGGGGCACGAACTCCAATGACTGTTCCGACGGCAAATGCGACCGCGAATACAAAGTTGACAGCAATAATAACGGCCGCCTGGATAACAACGATAACCAGACAACCCCCTGCCCTTAAAGACTCTTCGCCAAAGGAACAAGCCCGTAAATTATGAATGATTTCAAAACCCTGCTTTATCAAACTATCAAACCGGTGGTCAGCTATGGCACGCTGGCCACTTGTTTGCTGCTTAGCGCCGCTCTCGGTTATATCGCTCTGACTTCCAATTTATTATTTTTCTCACCAAAATTAAAAATCTTAAACGACGGACCTTATCCTTTGAGTCCGGCCGAATATCAAGCTCAATTATTATCACAGGCGCCGCAACTTTTAGACCCCTTTATTTTGGGCGAAGTCACCGGCCAGCCCAACTTCAATAAAAATATTGACGACTACGATGAAATTCTGCAAGACGCAGCTAAAAAATACGCCGTTAACTGCACTTTGATTAAAGCCACCATGTTGGCGGAGTCGCGCGGCAAAACCGCAGTCAGAAGCGCGGTAGGCGCCGTCGGTCTGATGCAGTTGATGCCGCTCACGGCCAGGGCCATGGGTTACGCCGCCAATCTCCAAGACCCGCGCGTCAATATTATGGCCGGCGCCAAATATATGGCGCACTTAAAAAGCCGGGCCTGTCATGAAAAACCGCAAAACGAAGTTTGCGATGTTGCCGCCGACATTAAATTCCGCCTGGCCGCCTACAACGGCGGCCCCAAATGCAACAAACCGGGCTGGGGTGATTGTTCCGATCAAACCGTCTGGGAATGTCTTTACTATGACGCTTACGCCCAAACCCGCAGTTATGTTGATAGGGTCAAAGCTGATTATAAACTATTAAAAGACAAGGGGTGGGGTTGCTGATATGAAACGTTTCGTCCTGATCGGCGTCTTGATCGCCGTTATTCTCTTATCGCCCATCTTTTTGCTTTCGCGCGGCCAGGCCAACAAAATAAAACTGTTCTGTCATTTATTGTTTCACTCCCTGGAAGAAGTGCGTCGGGATTACGCCGCTCGCGACTGCTCCGGTTTTAGCGCGACCGAAATTCGGCGCGGCAGTTTTGACGCCTTGGTCACCGGCTATTGCAAACCGCGCGCCGAAAACTTTGCCAATCGACAGGATTTTTTATGCGCTGTCGGTTTGAATTGTTCTTGTCCGAACGGCCGCGACGAAGCCGCCGGGTGCGCCATGGGCGGATCGCTGGTTTGGTCGCCCTGCCATGATTTTGACGACCAGAACACCGACTACTGTCACCAAACCGCCAGCCAAAGCAAACCGCAAGCCGGCACCGTGGCCGCCGATTGGCATTGTTTTCCTCAAAATTCCACAGTCACCATCAACGGTCAAGATTATCAAGTCACTGATAGAGGCGCGGCTATCACCGGACGACGTTTTGACATCTGGTTTGACAATTGCCAAGACGCCTTTAAAGTTTTGGGAATATACCAGATTAATTTTTAATTTTGAATTTTTAATTTTTAAACAATTGTTAATGAATAAATTTTTAATTAAAACGAAACTTGTCTTAATAATCATAATTTTTGTCATACTGCCGACAGCGGTTTCGGCCAATTCTTCTTTGCCGGAGATTAAGAATCCTTTTGACAACCTGCAAGTGTCGATTCCGGGCCTGCCAAGATTTTCCGACGCGCAAATCATTAAAGAGGGCGGCAATCAGACTTTGCAAGTCAACTGGATTGGCGAATACATTATCGGAATTTATAATTATGTCATGGCCATTATCGGCATTTTCGCCGTCTTGGGCATCGCCATCGGCGGCATTATATGGTTAATGTCTATAGGCAACCCCAGCCGCGTGGCCCTGGGCAAAGATTGGGTGGTGAGCAGCGTTTTTGGTCTGGCTATTGCTCTGAGTTCTTATTTGATTTTAAATACTATCAATTCGGATTTGGTGACTTTGACTAAACAACAATTATTGATTATCAAGGATATTGATTTAAACGCCGCCACCATCACCTCTGCCGGCGGCGTTTTGACCAAACCCTACGACGGCCGGCCGACTTTTTCGCAAAATATCTCTGATTTTGACGGCCTGTTAAAACAAACGACCGACACTTACGGCGTGGATTGCACTTTGGCCAAAGCCACGATGCTGGCCGAGTCGAGCGGCAATCCTCAAGCTGTCAGCCCCTATCCGGCTAACGCCAATGGTTTAATGCAATTGATACCGGCGACTTTCCAAGCCATGAATATCGGCGCCGATCCCTTTGATCCGGCCGTCAACATCGCCGCCGGCGTCAAATATATGTCCATTTTAAAAACCGCCGCCTGCGACGGCCGCGCCAGTAATAAAGTTTGTTCGGTAACCAAGATTATCTATCGTATCGCCGCTTACAACGGCGGGCCGGGCGCCAACAAAGAATCAGTCACCTGCCCGGGTTTGACCGCTTGGCAATGCGCCAACAATATCGGTTACGGCCAAACCCGCGATTATGTTAAAAAAGTCCAAGCCAACTATGATTATTTATTGCAAAAAGGCTGGGGCTGTTAATTAATTATCAATTAAAAATTATGAATTATGAATGAAGATAAAAATCTTTTATCCAACGATCACTCGGCCTGCGTGGGTTGCGGGCAAATTATCGCCGCCCGCGCCGTGATCAACGCGCTTGGCCCCAAAACCATTATCGTTAACGCCACCGGCTGTCTGGAAGTGACCACCACTCAATATCCTAACTCGGCCTGGCGCGTGCCGTGGTTGCATTCTTTGTTCGCCAACGCGCCGGCTGTGGCTTCCGGCGTGCGCGCCGCTCACAATTATCGCCGTCAGAAACCGCAAATTTTGGCACAAGCCGGCGACGGCGCCACTTTTGACATCGGCTTCGGCGCTTTGTCCGGTTTGTGGACGCGCGGGGATGATATTGTTTATGTTTGTTATGACAATGAAATGTATGCCAATACCGGCATGCAGGCCTCAGGCGCCACACCGCTCGGTAGCCGCACTTCCACCACGCCAGACGGCCAGCAAACCGGTCATAAAAAAGATATGTTGGCCATCGCCCTGGCGCATAGTTTGCCCTATGTGGCGCAAACCACTTCCGGTTTTCCCGAAGACATTGCCGCCAAAATAAAAAAAGCCGCGGCCACGCGCGGTCCGAGTTACGTGCAGATTTTATCATCCTGTATTCCGGGTTGGGGCATCAGCGTCAAAGATTCGCTCCAAGCGGCCCGGTTGGCCGCCCTGACCGGACTTTATCCGTCGCTGGAATTTACCGAGGGACTCTTGACCGCCGCCCTGCCGGTAACTAAACCGCGCCTCGCGGTTACCAAATATTTGCGCTATCAAAGCCGCTTTCGCGAACTGATCAACTCGCCTGAAAAAAAACAACTGATTGACTCCTTGCAACAACTGGCTGATGACAATATTAAGAAATATGGATTGAACAAGTGACGCGATACAAAACAATTTTCAATTACATATCAATTTTCAATGATGAAATTTTCCAACACCGCTCTTTTGGCTATTTGTTGCTTGACTTTGATTTGGAAATTTATTGCGCGTTGTTTATTGTTTATAACTTAATACACTTATTATTAACGCAATCCAAATCGCCGCTACACTCGCCGCACAGCAAAGTGCCGCCGCAATTATCGGAAGCGCGGCCGCACTCGGCGCCCCGCGACTGGCAGGTGGCCGGATTGCAAATACGAATGTCGCCCGTGGTTGAGCCGATATTGCCGTAAATGTCGTTAATGGAAATGGTTAAGCTGAACAAGTCGTAATCCCCGCCCGCGGTTAAATTGACCCGATTGGCGCTAATTGAACGAATGTCCTGATCGCTTGAAGGCACTTTTTCAACCTTCAAACCGATGACGCCCGACGACCATTGCCAACCCCGCGCCGCCCAATCAGACCAATTGGGATACGGCTTTAAAGTCAAACTGCTCCAATCAAGCGGATACTGGCTGTTGACTAAAAAATAATCCTTAAAAGCCGTGCCCGACTTGCTCCGCCAACCGCCCAAAACAATTTCCGGACTGGTGGAATTGCCACTGCCGATATAATCGTCGCAACGATGTTCGGCCGGCAAGCCCTCGTAAGACGTTTCAAAATTGGCGCACAATTTATATTGATCCAATTTGTTTGCCGCCTCGTAAAAAAAGATTAAACTGCCCTCCGGTAAAAGCGGCTTGCCGCTCAAAGCGGTGGCGAATTTTTTTTGATTTTCATCCCAGCCGGTTACGGTATCAAAATTGGCCGGCACCGCGCCCAAACGATTAACCGGATCAAGAGGCAAACGATAGCCAAGTTGAGAACCGAGAGTTTCATTCCAGCTCGGCCAAACCGACAAGGTTTTATTGGGCAGATAAGAGCCGGATGGCAGGTCCGGATATTTTTTATTCAGCAAATGATAATTGGCAAAAGCCGTGTCCATTTCTCGTAAATCAGACATTCTTTTGACATCGCGCGCCAGTTTGGCTTTGGCGCTATCGCAATATTGATTGGTTGGGCAGTCCGAGGACAATAAACATTTTTTAACGCAACGGTTCTGCTCGCAGGAGTAATCGGCCCATTCGCCGCCGCAGCCCTTGGCCGCGTCGCAGGCCACGGCGCCGAGCGGCAGACAATTGCCGGCGCCGGTTTGCTCCACCAGTTCGGTGTTGAATTTCCAATACTTTAAAATCTGGCCGAAAATATCCTGAGTGGGCTGTTCGGCTTCCTGATTATAGGAAATGATGTAAATATTGGTATATAAATGGTTGCCCATAGGCGCGTTCACTAGGTTGGCGGCGTTGATGTAAACGCTGCGGCCGTCGCGCACGGCCTCATAACCGTCCACGGTCAAGGACTGCGGCGCCCCCTTAACCGTGACGTTATGAGCATACCAAGACAAAGGCGAAAAATTATCCAAATTAGGCATGACCCGAATGGCAATGGCGTCAGGCGAGGCATCGTCGGCGATTGCCAAACCGGCGACTAAACAGCCGATAACGACTAAAAAACAGATGGTCAGACGTTTAAAAAACATAAATTATTTTTGACAACGCTCGCACCAGTGCGTGCCCCGGCCGTTTAATTTGGTTTTATTCAAGGGCCGGCCGCAATGTCGACAATTTTGGCCCGAACGTCCGTAAACTTGCAAATATTTTAAAAAATTTCCTTTTTCGCCCTGAGCATCGCGATAATCGCTAAACGAAGTGCCGCGATGTTTGATAGCCAGACGCAAAACCCGTTTGATAGCCGCGGCCAAAGCCAACCATTCAGTCGGTTTAACGCTGGCAACCGGCCGATCGGGCCGCAAATGACTGGCAAACAAGACCTCATCCACATAAATATTGCCCAACCCCGCCATCTTGCTTTGGTCCAATAAGGCGGTTTTCAGACGACTCCTGGCTTTTCCGGCCAAAAGCTCGTGTAAACGCGCGGCGGTCAAACCTCCGGCCAACGGTTCCGGACCCAATTTAGCCAACAAGGTCTGCAAATCGTCTGTCGATAAAATTTTCAACCAACCGAATTTTCTGACATCATTGAAAAACAACCGGCTGCCATCACTGAAAGCGAAAACGACCCGACTGAAACGATTAGGCAATTTTTGGCCAACACCGACAATCGGATGACCGCCAACCACCAGAGCGCGCCGACCGCGCCAAATCAACTGGCCGGTCATTTTTAAATGAATGACTAGGTGCTCGCCGTCCGACAAATCAAAAATAATGTGCTTGCCGCGTCGCCAAACTTTTTTAATTTTTTTGCCGATCAAGCGCTTCTCCCATTGCCTGACCGGCAAATTAACAAGCCGACCAACCAAAACCCGAACTTGACTGATTTTTAAATTAACCAATCGCGGCGACAAATCCCTCGCAATCGTCTCCACTTCCGGTAATTCTGGCATAAATTGATGAGATGATTATAAAAAGGTTTTGCAACCATCTCAATTTCTTTGTTTCTGATAAAGTTTTTTCAAACGCGGCAAATCATGTTTGGACAAAAGGCCGTTTTGCGCCCCCTGTTGACCCAAACAAGCCGCGGCGTTATGCGCCGCCAAGAACAGAGCTTGCTTTAAATCTTGATATAAAATCAAACCGGTTACCAAACCGGAACCGAAAGCGTCGCCCAAACCGGTTGTGTCCTCTTTCTTTTTGGCCGCTATCACTTTTTGAAAATACACCTCTTTGCCGTCATAAGCATGAGCGCCGTGCTCGCCGTTGGTGATAACCACGATACCAGGACCCCACTCGTGAAGCACTTTCAATAAATTGGTCGTGTTGGCAAAAAAATCATAAGGTTTGTTGGTGTGTCGGCTGTGACTAACAATCAGCTGAATGGCCTCGTCTTTATTCATGCTTAAAATTTCCGTCTTTTTAAAAAAGGGCGCTAACGCGCGGTGTCCGGCCCTGATTTGCAACTCGCCGGGATTCCAGGCGATTTTGGTGCCATCGGCCACCTCGAAAATTTTTTGTAAATCTTTCTGCCAGTCCCCGGAAAAACTGGTGACAAACAACCAGTTAGATTTTTTCAAAATCTTTTGGTCCTTGGCCGTGATCTGCAATAAAGAATTGGCGGCCCGATGAGAAAAAGCCACATGATCGCGATTGGCGCCGATAACAATAAAAGAAAAACCGGAAATATCATTCAGCCGCTTGGTCAAACGAATATCCACACCGTGTTTTTTCAAATTGGCCACAATTTTGCGACCACGCTCGTCATGGCCGTAGCTGATCAGGCCGGCCGTCTTCAAGCCAAGACGGGCAAAGGAAACAGCGGTGTTGGCAGCGCCGCCGCCAAAAGTGATGGCCGCTTTTTTGATGTCCACCTTGGAGCCGTAATCAAAAGCCAGCAGCTGATTGCCGGCCGGATTTTGTTTGTTATCCAGCAGCTGATAGTCATCAACATAAAAATTGATGTCTTCGGTGGAACCACCGATGGTGATAACTTCGTATTTCATAACCAAAGAGCGGGATCAATCAATCCCCGCTTGCTTTAAGTATAACACAAACGGCAGATAACGCACAACACGGAACAAATGTTAAATTTCCAATTTCAAATTTAAAAATTATCTATTTTCTCCGGTCGTTGACGTGGCTTTTTCCTGCCAATCGGCATAATCAAACACCGAATGCAAATCACCGGCCGCTTCATAGGTTTTGTCGTCGCCAACGCGACTGATGTAAGTAACGCCGGAGCGGCTCAAACCGATATTCCAAGCACCCAAATCAGCGGAGCCGGACTTTAAATTAACCGATAACCGGCCGTCGGCTTGCAGGGCTTTTTGCCCGTCGGCATCCAAACTGGCTATGTTAAGCGGTTGGTTGGCGGCTTGCTGCCAGGCCGTTTTAACAGCTTCCACAAGCATCTCTTTGGCCGGAACGTTGTTTTGACTGGCCACCAGCCATTTACCCTGGTCGCGTCCGAGCTCGATGGTCTGACCGTCGCGCTTAATGGTTAAGCGGTCAATTTGCGACCAATCAACGGCCGCCAAAAAATTGACCGGCTGTTTTTGCTCAATCTGCCGCGGCGCCCACCACCATTGATAAACGCCAACGCCAGCCAACAGTAACGCCAAAATCAATAACAGCCAAATATTTTTCTTGGACATAATTAAATTTCAATTTTCTTGGTGCGGCGTCGTAAAAAATAACGCCACAAACCGCCGGCCAAAACAATGGCCGTGATGCCAAAGATGTTAAGATAACGCGCCAATTCTTTGGTGGCGTCGTTAAGCGACAATAAACTGCGGTTCTCAATCTTTTTGACTCTGATGCCGGCCAAATCAACCGACAAACTGGCGCCATCCAGCAAATTCTGCGCCAAAACCAAATTGGCCTGATTACCCTGCCAAAAATTATCCTGAAAAAAATCACCATCACCCGCCACCCACAAACGTCCTTCACCGGTACTTTGGTCGCCATAGACGCTTTTGATTTTACCGGACAAACCCACAACCAAGTTATACTGACTGGTGGTGTCGGCGCGCGGCCAACCCTGACTGGGATTAAGCTGCCAGTCGTCTTTGGCGAGCCAGGCCTTGGGACTGGATTTAGCCAAATAAGCCACTTTGGTTTCATCGGTCATTTTTGACTGGTCGACGCTAATGGAACTGGCCCAAGGCAAAACCACGCCGTCCAAACCGGCCACCAAAGGATTATTCTGATCAAAATCGGCCGCGACAATTTTCGGCCAATACGGATAAGCCAAACTGAAAGTCACCAAACCCTGATTAAAGGAGGCCGCGCCGGCCGAAGCATCCATAATCAAATCATGGTTGACGGTCAAACCGTATTTAGCCAGCCAGTCAAAAATATTGCTGCGATTGGCCGAAGCCACCAAGTTGGCGCCAACAGAGACACCGTCCACGGCCACGATGATGGAATGACCTCGCATTAAAAAAGCATCCAGATTTTTTAATTCATCATCGCTGAAATTACCGGTCGGCGCCACAATCAACAAGCTGTTCAGGTGATCAGGCAAACGCAGAGCCGACACCGTTTCCAGTTCGTAAAGTTTGGACATTTCCCGACGGGCCAAAGGCCAATCACTGACGCTGTCAGCCGTGCCGTGGCCGCCCAAAATGCCGATGGTCGGCGATTGACCGGTCAATTTTTTCAAACGAGACGTTAATTCATATTCAAAATTAGCCACGTTTTGCACAGCCGGCACCACTTCATTTTTGTCGCGATAGCTCAAAGTCAAACCCATGTAGCCATTGACCACTTCCAATTTATCCTGACGCCAATCATTAAATTGCAGTTTGGGAATGCCAGCGGCAAGAGCGGCCTGACCATCGCCCGGGTCGATGAATTTAACTTGAAATTTATGATTATAGCCGGCGTATTCATTCAAAACATCGGTTAGAGTCTGACGTGTCGGCAAAAACTGACTGGGCAAATCACGGGAAAAATAAACTCTGACATTGACCACATCGGGTAAATTTTTCAGAGTGCTGATCGTGGCCGGCGACAAAGAATACCAACCGCCGGCCGTTAGATCATGACGCCAATAAAATAAACCGGCGAAAAAATTAATGGCCGCCAGAATACCCAAAGCCAAGGCCACGGTTAATAATAAATCGCTGTTATTTTTAAAACGCCGGCTTAAATTCAATTTCATACTACTGCCATTTGCGTCCGGTTAAAACTTTGACATTTAACCATAAAGCAAACCAGATTAAACTAAGATAATAAATGACATCCCGGCTGTCCACCACGCCGCGAGCAATGTTAGAAAAACGACGTCCCAAACCGATAAATTGCGCCAGGGCGGCCGGACCGGGCGGCAAGCCGGCGATGACAAAGTCTTCACCGACAATAAACAATAGAAAACCAATGGCCAAAGACATGATAAAGGCGATAATCTGATTTTTGGTTAAACTGGAAACAAACAAACCGATGGCCAAATAAGCGCCGCCCAAAAAACAGGCGCCCAGATAAGAACCGATAATCGGCCCCCAATCCGGCGGCCCCAGCCACCAAAGAGTTAAGGGCAGAGTTATGGTCAGCAGCAAGGCGATCATTAAAAAAATCAAAGCGCCGATAAATTTGGCCAACACCGCCTGCCAATTGGTCAGCGGCAAAGTCAGCAAAAATTCAATGGTGCCGATTTGTTTTTCTTCGGCCCAAAGACGCATGGTCAAAGCCGGCGCCAAAAAAAGCAACAGCCAGGGCAGCAAGGTGAAATAACCACGCAAACTCGCCTGATTTAAAATCCAAAAGTTTTTAAAAAACAGCCAGTTGCCGACAATCAAAAAAGCGCCGATAAAAATATAAGCGATCGGCGAATTAAAATAAGATGCCAGTTCTTTCTTGAACAGGATAAAAATAGCGCGCAGGTAATGAGATTCCCTGGTAATCATATTAAGTGGTCAGTTCGCGAAAAACTGTTTCCAAGCTGACTGTTTTTTTAGTAAATTCCAAGACCGGGCAGGCCGCCCGAACCAAGGTCTCGGCGATTGACTGCCGCGCCGTTTCGTCGGCAGCCACAATTTCATAACTGACGACCCCGGACTCTTCATCGGCCACGCGGCGCATCTCTTTGACCGTGGACAAACCCGTTAAAAGTTGCTCCGTCGCCACCGCGACCGCGATCGGTGTTTTCAAATAAAACACCGTGGCCGCGGCCAGGCGACTCGTTAACTCTTCTGGCCGGCCCTCGCGGACAATGCGACCATGATTGATGATTACCACCCGATCGCAGGTGTTTTGCACCTCGGTTAAAATATGCGTGGATAACAACACGGTTTTCTCCCGTCCGATTTGCTTGATCAAATCTCTGATATCGCCGATTTGATTGGGATCAAGGCCGGTGGTCGGTTCGTCCAAAATCAAAATATCCGGATCGTGAATAATGGCTTGAGCCAAACCGACACGTTGGCGAAAACCCTTGGACAGCTCATCAATATTTTTTCCGACCACTTTCTGCAAACCGCACTTTTCCACCACTTCTCTGAGGCGACTGACAAATTTATCCGGCTCCACGTCCCTGATTTCAGCCACGAATTTCAAATATTCATAAACTTTCATGTCTTGATACAGAGGCACGGTTTCCGGCAGATAGCCGATCAAACGGCGCACGGCCAACGATTGACTCACCGTATCCAAACCGTTGATTGTGATTTTTCCGGCCGCGGGTTCGTAAAACCCGCAAATTAACTTCATGGTAGTGGTCTTGCCGGCGCCATTCGGACCCAAAAAACCAAGCACCTCGCCGCGTCGCACGCTAAAACTGACGCCGTCAAGCGCCTTAACCGGACCAAAGGTTTTTATAACCTGATTGATTTCTATCATAACCCCCCCCTACTCTGTTTTAAATTCATCTAAAACCGCGGTTTCAATAAACATGCGCGGACCGCGCTGCACTTTTAAACCAATGCGATCGCCCGGCCGATAATGTTGAATCACCGACAATAAAGTATTGGCTCCATCCAGCTTGATGGCGTTAATTTCAAAAATAATATCTCCTTCCCGCAAACCGATTTTGGCCGCCGGCGAATCCGGCACCACGGCCGGACCGATTTTATCGGCGGTAATCAAGGCGCCGGAATCTCGGGGTAAATCGTCCACGGCCACCAAGGAAGCGTCAATCATCTGATAACGCACCCCCAAACGCACCCTGATGATGCGACCGGTGCGTCTGACGCTGTCAACGAGCGATCGGGCGTCGTCTGAAGGGATGGCGAAACCCAAACCGGCGCCGCCACGATCCACGGCCACGTTGATGCCAACCACTTTACCCTGCAAATTGATTAACGGCCCGCCGGAATTGCCCTCATTGATTTCAGCATCGGTCTGCACCACATTATCCAAACTGACCAAACCGCCGCTGGTGGGATCAGACGCCGTCACGGTTCGACCCAAGCCACTGATAATACCCTTGGTCACCGAGTTATTGTAACGACCCAAAGAATTGCCAATCGCCATAACCGATAAACCGACCGGCGCCTCGGCCGAACCTGCCAGTTCCAAATAAGGCAAATTAACGGCGTCTATTTTCAAAACAGCCAAATCGTTAAGCGGGTCCTTGCCGATCAATTTGGCGATATATTCTTTTTTATTATTCAAAATAATTTTATACTCGGCGCTGCCATCGGGCGCGGCGCTAACCACATGTTTATTGGTCAAAATCAGGCCGTCCGCCGAAATCAAAAAACCCGTACCCTGACCTTTGTTGATTTCTTTTTGCACTTTTTGGGTGCTGGAAGCGTTGACCTCCAAAACCGTTTCATTGTTAAAAACAGCGATGCTGACCACTGCCGGCACAGTTTTTTTAATGGCCTCTATGGTGGCATCCTGCTCATCCAAACTTAATTTGTCGGCTGTCGCCGCTTGCGGCCATAAATAATGTCCGGCGGCCGCCGCTCCTCCCAAAACCGCGATCGCAGTTATGATCAGAGCGATTATTTTAATTTTTTTCATAATTATCATTATATCGTGTTAAGTTTCTTATTTTATTGAAAAGTCATGAACAAAAAAACGCCCATCATTAAAATGATTGCGTTTTTATTTTACCACAAAAACAGAGAAAAACCAAGCTCGGATTTTTACCATATTTTAAGCCAAAACGCGCCAGCCGCCTCCAAAAACGGCTGGCGCGTTCCCTTCCTGACTAACCGGCCATCCAAGAACTCAGTCTGGCAAAAGCCAGGAATAGCCAACCGAAAAACAAAATCATCATCACCGGCATCAGTTTAGCCAAGTAATTGACACGACCCGGCTTAAAGTAACGCAGGGTCAGGGAGTTGGTCACCACCGACACCGAACTTAAAGCCATGGCCAGTCCGGCCAATTCCGGACGCAACAATAAACCCAGACCGACAAAAATTCTGGCCGCGATGGGGATGCCGATGGCGTTATAGAATAGGGCGAAAAACATATTCTGCTTAATTTTCCCCATGGTTTGTCGGGATAACTCCAGGGCGCCAATCGCGTCACGCAGATCACTTTTAATAAGCACCACGCCGCCGCTTTCCATGGCCACATCGGTGCCCGAACCCATGGCAATGCCCAGATCGGCTTGCGCCAGGGCCGGCGCGTCATTGATGCCGTCTCCGATCATGGCAACTTTCTTGCCGGTGTTTTGCAAATTTTTAATTTCTTTGGCCTTGTCTTCAGGCAAAACTTCGGCTAAAACCTGATCAATGCCGACTTGTTGGGCAATGGCTCGCGCCGTTCGCTCGTTGTCTCCGGTGATCATATATACCGCCAACCCCATTTTTTTGAATTGGGTTATGGCGGCGGCTGAAGTTTCTTTAACGGTATCGGCTACGGCAATAATCCCGATAATGGCATTTTTGTCGGCTAAGAGCATAGCTGTCTTGCCCCGCTCTTCCAGTTTGTTCAGCTTGCGATTGATTTTATTCAAGTTGTGTCCCAAAGATTCGCTCATCAAACGGCGATTGCCAAAGTAATATTCCGTTTCTTCGATTATGCCTTTGATGCCATGGCCGGGAATGGCGGTGAAGTTTTGCGCCGTTTTCAGTTCCAGATTTTCCTCTTGAGCGTAATCATAGATGGCTTCGGCCAAAGCATGCTCGGACATTTTTTCCAGACTGGCGGCTATGATTAAAACGTCATCTTCTTCTTGGTCCGCGGTAGCGATAATGTCAGTCACTTCTGGCCGACCCTTGGTAATGGTGCCGGTTTTATCCAAGACAACGGCTTGAATTTGGCAGGCCGCCTCCAGCGGTTCTCCACCCTTGATCAGAATGCCGTATTCCGCCCCCTTGCCCGTTCCCGTCATCAGAGCGGTGGGGGTGGCCAGACCCAAAGCGCAGGGACAAGCAATAACTATAACCGCGGTAAAAGCCATCAAAGCGAAACTCAAACCGGAACCAAGCAGAAAATACCAAACCAAAAAAGTGGCAACGGCTGAACCGAGCACCGCCGGCACAAACCACGCAGAAATGCGATCGGCTAAATTTTGAATCGGCGCTTTGGATCCCTGCGCCTCTTCAATCAATCGAATGATCTGCGCCAAAGCGGTTTCGCTGCCCACCTTTTCCGCGACAAACTGGAAACTGCCGGTTTTGTTAACCGTGCCGCCGATGACCTGGTCCCCGATTTTTTTCTCCACCGGCAAACTCTCTCCGGTAATCATGGATTCGTCCACCGAGGAAGCGCCCTCCGTAATTTTGCCGTCAACCGGAACCTTTTCTCCGGGTCTGACTAAAACCACATCGCCGACAACCACTTGCTCGATCGGCACATCCACGGTTTGTCCCTGTCTGATCAGGCGGGCAGTCTTAGCCCCGAAATTCATCAACTTTTTAATAGCTTCGCTGGTGCGTACTTTGGTTCGCGTTTCCAGCCATTTACCCAAAATAACAAAGGTGATCAACAAAGCGGCCGTTTCAAAATATAAATCCGGTATTTTTCCGGACAAACCGATGAGACTGCGATGAGGAATGGCATAGACGAGAAAATTGATTAAGCTATAAAAGTAAGCGGTTGAAGTGCCTATGGCGATCAAACTGTCCATATTGAAAGTTCTCATGCGTAAAGCCGCCCACATACCTTTATAGAAATCGGCTCCGATAATAAATTGCACCGGAGTTGCCAAGAGTAATGAAATAATGCCGATATACGGCAAGACGGTCTCTTGGCCTGGTAAAGCCAAAAAATCCAAAAGCATGAAATAAAGAAAGGACACACTTAAACCAAAGGCCCACCAAAATTTACGAGCGTAAGATTTGATAGCCGCGACTTGCTTGCGTCTTTCGTAATCGGGATCCGCCGGATTCGGTTCCGCCGCCTGATAGCCGGCTCGTTGGACGGCGGCGATAATACTGGGGATATCCGTTTGTCCGGCATTAAACTGCACCGTGGCTTTTTCCGCGGCAAAATTAACATTGGCCCGCTCTACGCCGTTAACCTTTTTTAATGAACGTTCAATGATGTTGGCGCAGGAGGCGCAATGCATACCGGATAAAACCAGATTGACTCTTTGCGCGCCGGATGCCGGCGCGGCCTCGTTATTGATACGGTGATCAGACGACTGCGGCGCTGCGGCCGCGGGCTTGGTCGCCGAATTGTTGGATAGAGAGGTAAGGTCAAAAAGCTTTTCCAGATAGCGTTCCTGCTCTAGTTGTTTGGCAAATTGTTGTAATTGCACTTGGTGTTCCGGAATGGTGAACTCCGCCGTCTTGTGATGTTTAATCTTGCCCTGAAAGTAGGCCTGGCCGCCGGTATTTTGCGCCACTCTTCCCTCGGCTTCGGCGGTTTGAGACAATTTGACATGCAAAGGTTGGTCGGCCGGTCCGATGACTTGTTGCACTTCAATATTTTCTTTGCCGTTTTCCGTTAACGGTCTGTCGTCAACCACCACAGCTTCATAGCCGGCTCGTTGCACGGCTTGCAAAATCGCCTCCTTGGTAATTTTCTGTTCATCAAAGGTCGCCTGACCATGGCCGCCCTGATAATCAACCGTGATATCGCTTGCCCCCAAATCCCGTAATTCTTCCGTAATCAATTTGGCGCAAGACTCGCAATGCATGCCCGTAATTTGTAAGTGAATTATCCTTGTCATATGATTACTGGCTGACGGCCCGATAATCGGTACCGTTTAAGACCTGATTTATTTCCGCCAAAGTTATCGGCCGACTTGCTATCAGGCGGGCCGCGCCCGTAGCCAAATCAATGTCCACCGCTTGCACGCCGGGCAATTTGGCTATTTTTTTAGAAGATAGCTTAACACAAGCGGCGCAAGTCAAACCCCGCAATGTAAAGTCAATATTTGAAGAGTTCATATAATTTTTATTACTGAACGATAATTTGTCCGCGCGGCACGCCCATGCTGCAAGTAATCAAATACTTACCCGGTTTAGTCGGCGTAAAATCCATGGCAATCTGTTGATTGGCCCGAATCGGAATCGATTGGTCATACAGACCGGGAATGGTGATGGCGGCCATGCAGCCGGAACCGTTTTCCGTCGGATTGACAATGTAACGGACCGGCTGTCCGGCTTTAACCGTGAAATTGTTGGGTTGAATATCATCCTTAAAAGTAAAGCCGCTTTCGATCATCTGAACCTTGGTTGAGTTCTTGATTGTCGGCGCGCCCGGAGTGACGCTTGGAGTGTCGGGCGCGAATGATTTGCCGCCACCGCCGCAACCGCAACCGCCGCCACTGCCACCGCAACCGCCGCCGCCCACGCCGCAGGCGCTGTTGCCGGACGCCGCCGCGGTAACGGCAACGGTATTGTTTTCGGTTGACGCCGCGGCTTTGGAGGTTGTCTTGTCGTCTACCACATTAAAGACGCCCGTATACATACCCATAGAGCAGGAAAAACTGATCTGACCAATATCATTCGGCGTAAATTCAATGACATTCTC
>Ga0172370_10005536_pt1 | contig 16270 bp, 22 predicted proteins | sample LakKiv5m_FD_114538 | JGI IMG/M metagenome (GOLD analysis project Ga0172370, IMG submission 114538) | Freshwater microbial communities from Kabuno Bay, South-Kivu, Congo - kab_022012_11.5m | ecosystem: Environmental > Aquatic > Freshwater > Lake | place: Democratic Republic of the Congo...
TGGTGACCCTACGGGGATTCGAACCCCGATTAACGACCTGAGAAGCCGTCGTCCTAACCATTAGACGATAGGGCCGACAATAAAACTCTAATTTCTAATTTCTAATTTCTAATTTCTAAATTCTAAACAATTGGGAAACTAAACTTCCAAATTGGAAATTGGCTACTGCCTAGCCCGCATTTTACACCACTTCCGCCCGCTTGACGAGAATTTCTAGGTATGTTAAATTGCTAGGGCTTATTAATTTTTAGTAGTTTCCTCCGGATTTATTTAATACCAGATTTGTTGTTATCTTATTAATTATTAACCAACAAGACAGGTTTGGTGTTTTTTAAGTCTCACAAATGGATAAAGTTATACTGACCAAAGAAGGTCTAGAAAAATTAAAAACCGAATACGAAGAGCTTGTAAATACTAAGCGAAAGGACATTGTGGATAGAATTGCCAAAGCCCGAGAACAAGGCGATCTTTCAGAAAATGGTGCTTATCATGCAGCTAAAGAAGAACAAGCTTTTATAGAAGGAAGAATAGAAGAACTAGAAGTTATTTTAAAAAATGCCTTGGTAGAGGTTTCTACCACAACCGATGGAACCGTAAAAGTAGGTTCTTTAGTAAAAGTAAAAATAGAAGGTGGCGAAGAAGAATTTAGCATAGTTGGCGCACCAGAAGCCAATCCAACCGAAAGAAAAATATCCCACGAATCTCCTTTGGGATCTGCACTTGTTGGTAAAAAAGTTGGCGATGTTGTACAGGTAGAAGCACCTGTTGGAAAAATTGCTTACGAGATTCTAGCAGTAAGATAAATGTGATAATATCCATAGCATGGACGAATCGCTAGAAAACGTAAAAGCAGCAAGAATAAAAAAGCTAAACCAACTGTTATCTAAGGGGGTTAACCCCTACCCTTCCGCTTTAGAATTTCCAAGAACAATATCCAGCAAAGCCCTTGAATTTCCTTTAGGAACCCAAGTTTCTGTTGCCGGAAGAATAACATCACAAAGAAAATTTGGGGCAATAAGCTTTTTTAATTTAGAAGACTTTTCTGGAAAAATTCAAATACTCTTTAAAAAAGACTCCCTAATAAAAGAAAAACTAGAGCTTTTGGAACTTTTGGATATTGGAGATTTTATAGAGGTAAAAGGGGTTCTTTTTGAAACAACCTCTAAGGAAAAAACAATAGAAGCAACAGATATTAACATTTTATCTAAAGCGCTTCGTAGCCTTCCTTCCAAACACTTTGGAATAAAAGATGAAGAAGAAAGGTACCGCCAAAGATACGCGGATCTTGCAATAAACCCAGATTTACGAGAGCTATTTATTAAAAAGGCAAAATTTTGGAACACTATTAGAAGTTTCCTTTTAAACAAGGGGTTTTTAGAAGTAGAAACACCCGCCTTAGAAAATACTGCAGGAGGTGCCGATGCCGAACCTTTTGTTACCCACCACAACGCTCTTGATACCGATTTATATTTAAGAATTTCTATGGGAGAGCTGTGGCAAAAAAGGCTAATGGTAGGGGGGTTTGAAAAAACCTTCGAAATAGGAAGACAATTTAGAAACGAGGGTATCTCCAAAGAGCATCTTCAAGATTACACCCAAATGGAATTTTATTGGGGTTATGCCAATTACAAAGACGGAATGGCTTTAGTAGAAGAACTGTACAAAGAAATAGCCAAAAACACCTTTAACACGCTTAAATTTACTATAAACCAAATGGAGGTAGATCTTGGCACCAAATGGGGCGTTATAGATTACACCAAGGCTATTAAAGAAAAATTCGGGGTGAGTCTAGCAGTAGCCACCAAGCAAGAAATTATAGATAAACTAATATCTCTAAAAACTCCTAATCTTCCCAACATCACCAACACCCCTAAATCCCGATTTATAGACCTTCTTTGGAAGCAAGTTAGAAAAGATATTGTGGGGCCCGTTTTTTTAACTGGACAACCAGTGGAAGTATCGCCTCTTGCCAAAAGAGACTCCAAAAACCCCGCAGTTGTGGAACGATACCAAATAATTATTGCCGGAAGCGAACTTGGAAACGGATACAGCGAGCTTAATGATCCGCAAGATCAAGAAAAGCGATTTAAAGAACAACAAGAAGCCCGAGATGCAGGAGATGCCGAAGCCCAAATGTACGACCACGATTTTGTTAGAGCATTAGAGTATGGGATGCCTCCAGTTACAGGATTTGGTTTAAGCGAAAGACTTTTTGCCTTTTTGGCTGGAAAAAGCGTGCGCGAATGCGTTCTATTTCCCTTGCAAAAGCAAGAAATAATATAACTATGTTAGATATTAAATTCGTTAGGGAAAATATAGATCTTATTAAGGACACATTAGCAAAAAGACAAAAGGATCCATTACGGGTTGATAAATTACTTCTTCTGGACAACGAAAGAAGATCCTTAATTGGTGCCCTAGAAAGTATTCGTAAGGAAAAAAATGTGCTTTCCAAAAACCTCCCTTCTAGGGAAGAGAAAGAAAAAGCTATACAATTAAAAAAAACGGAACAAAATCTTGAAGAGGAGTTAAAACAAAAAGAAGAAAGCTATAAAAATATCCTTTATAAAATCCCAAATCTAGTTCACCCCAATACCCCAATTGGAAAAAACGAAGCAGATAATAAGGTTTTGCGATCATGGGGAAAACCAAAGGAATTTGATTTTCCAGTAAAAAACCACCTAGAAATTGGGGTTGACCTTGGAATAATAGATATGGAAACTGCAGGAAAAATTACCGGAGCAAAGTTTGGGTATCTAAAAAACGAAGGCGCTCTTTTAGAATTTGCTCTAATAAACCTTGTTATGATAACCATTACAGACGAAAAACAACTAAAAAACAGACCGTTTATACCTGTTATTCCACCCATAATGATTAAGCCAGAAGTATTTACAAGAATGGGTCGTCTTGACCCAGGTCAAGAAGAAGAAAGATATTTTTTGCCAAAAGACAATCTATATTTAATTGGAAGTGCAGAACATACTTTAGGTCCAATGCATATGGATACAGTGTTAGATGAAGAAGATCTCCCCCTAAGATACGTTGGGTTTTCAACAAGCTTAAGAAGAGAAGCGGGTAGCTATGGAAAATATTCCCAAGGAATTTTTAGAGTACATCAATTTGATAAATTAGAAATGGAGTCATTTACGCTTCCAGAAGAATCGGAAAAGGAACAAGATCTTATTGTTTCTTTACAGGAAAAACTAATGCAGTCCTTAGAAATACCCTACCAAGTAATGGCCGTTTGTACAGGAGATATGGGAGATCCCGATTTTAGACAAATAGACATCAACGCATGGCTTCCAAGCACCAAAGAGTATAAAGAAACACACACCTCCGATCTTATGACCGACTATCAATCCAGACGCCTTTCTACTAGAGTAAAAAGAAAAAATGGGCAGATAGAGTTTGTACATATGAATGACGCCACAGCATTCGCCATAGGCAGAACAATTATTGCAATTTTGGAAAATTATCAGCAAGAAGATGGCTCTGTTATTATCCCAAAGGTATTAGTCCCCTACATGATGGGAAAAGAAGTTATTTCTAAAAAGTGATTTCTCCCTTTTACCACTGGAAAAAAATATTTGCTGGCTCTTCTTCTATTTCTGGCGATTTTAGAATAGAAGCATCAAAAGAAGTGTTAAGGCTAGTTGTTGGCGGATATATTCAATCTGTTTCTGTAAATTACAAAAACATAAAAAATACTGTCTGGGGAAACTTAGCAGATACTTGCCTTTCTCTTTGCAAAAACCCCAAAAAAATATTAATACTAGGAACCGCCGGCCAAACCGTACCCTTACTAATTCTTGCAAAAATCCCAGATGTAGAAATTACCCAAGTAGATTACGATCCAAAAGTTGTTAATTCTTTTGCCAAAGTTTTAGAAGATAAATTACCAAATCTTAAACCAAATTTGGCGCGTCCCAAAACTATATTTGAAGATGCTTTTGATTTTGTTAAAAATTCAAAAGAAAAATACAATATTGTAATTGTAGATCTTTACACGGGCGGTTCGTTTGATAAAAGATTTGAATCGGAGGAGTTTCTAAAAAACCTTTCCTTAAGAATTAGTAGCCAAGGTTGGGTTATAATTAATAGGATATTTATTAACAACACAATACTCGGAATTGAAGAGTTTTCAAAAAAACTAAGGGGAGCATTTTCCCAAGTTACAAGTAAAAGAGTAAAAACTAAATTTTGGGAAACAAGTTATAATATTCTTTTTGTATGTCGTATATAGAAGCAATTATTCTTGGAATTATTCAAGGGGCCACAGAATTTTTACCCGTTTCTTCATCGGGTCATTTAATAGTTATTCCCAAATTATTAAATTTTGAATCTGGCGGACAATCGTTTGATGCAATTATTCATCTTGCCACAGGATTTTCCTTACTTGCATTTTTTGGAAGCACTTGGAAAAACCTTATATTAAAGGCTCAAAACCACAAAGAAGAAAGACAGGAACTTGTAAAAATTGTTGTGGCTACAATACCTGCGGGACTTATTGGTTTTTTGTTTGGCAATATAATAGAAAATTATTTTAGAAGTGAATTTCTAGTTGCTGGTGCTTTAATTCTGGTATCCCTTCTTATGCTAATTACAGAAAAAATCTATATAAAACAGAAAAAAGAAGAAACCAATATTTTGCCAATTACCGCATTAATAATTGGTGTTTCTCAAATTATTGCCTTTATTCCCGGAGTTTCTAGATCTGGAATAACTATACTTACTGGAATGTTGCTTGGAATAAGAAGAGATATTTCTGCCAAATTTTCTTTTATACTTGCAACTCCAATAGTTTTTGTTGCCGGCATTTACTCTTTTGTTAAAACTATCCCTAACCTAGATTTTGCGCTTACTGTCCAGCTAGTTCTTGGATTTATTTCCGCTTTTTTTATGGGACTTTTTTGTATTGAATTTCTTTTAAATTACTTAAAGAAAAGCTCTTTGGTTCCCTTTGCCGTGTACAGAGTAATCCTTGGAATTCTAGTTATTATTACCTTTTTGTATTTTTAGTATGCTAAGTATTTTTGATCTAAATAAAAGAAAAATTAACAAACTTAAACCTGTTGTTTTGGAAATTAATAAAAAATGGCAGGAAGTTAGAAAATGGAACGAGCACCAGTTTAAAGAAGAAACAGAAAAATTCAAGAAAAACCTACGGGATATTGTGGAATTTGAAAAAAAAGAAGAATACCTTTCTAAAATACTTCCTTTAGCTTTTGCTATGGTAAAAGAAGCAACCTTTAGAACTCAAGCAATTACTTTGCATGACGAGCAATTGCTTGCAGGAATAGTATTAAACAGTAACGCCATAGCCGAACAAAAAACCGGCGAAGGAAAAACAAACACGGCCGTTCTCCCCCTTTATCTAAATTCACTTTCGGGTCTTGGGTGCCACCTGGTTACACCAAATGATTATCTTTCTAGACACGGCGCAGGATGGATGGGGCCTGTTTACAATTTCCTTGGTGTTTCGGTTTCGGTAATAATCCACGAGACATCTTTTATTTACGATCCCAGTTTTGTAAATGAAAAATTTGAAGATCCTTACTCTAAAAATTTAAAACCAGTATCCCGAAAAGAAGCTTACGCATGCGATATAACTTATGGAACAAACAACGAATTTGGTTTTGATTTTTTGCGAGATAACATGGCTAATTCTCTTTTTGAAATTGTACAAACCAATCCAATGGGAAATGAGGGGTTTCATAATTTTGCTGTTGTAGATGAGGTAGATTCTCTTTTAATTGACGAAGCAAGAACCCCGTTAATAATTTCGGCTCCAGCCGAAGATCTGGCCGAAAGATACAAACGCTTTTCTGTTATTTCTGGAAATTTAGTTAAAGGGACCGACTACGATGTAGATGAAAAATTTAAAACTGCAACTCTTACCGAAATGGGAATTAGAAAAGTAGAACGCTATCTTGGCGTGGAAAATCTTTATGAAAAAGACTTTGAAAGTATTCATCTTATAGAAAACGCCATTAGAGCAAAAACCCTTTACATAAAAGATAAAGATTATGTTGTAAAAGAGGGGGAAATAATAATTGTAGATGAATTTACCGGAAGATTAATGCCAGGAAGAAGATGGAGCGAGGGGCTTCACCAAGCAATAGAGGCAAAAGAAGGAGTTGCTATTCAAAAAGAATCAAGAACACTTGCTACAATTTCTTTCCAAAACTACTTTAGAATGTACCGGAAACTTGCTGGAATGACAGGAACTGCTCAAACCGAGGCAGAGGAATTTTATAAAATATATAAACTAGATGTTTTTATTATTCCAACCCATATTCCCGTTACAAGAATAGACTTTCCCGACCTTGTTTTTAGAACAAGAACTGCTAAGTATCAGGCGATAGTTAGCGAAATAGAAGCCCAAAACAAAACCGGAAGACCTGTTTTAATTGGCACAACCTCCATAGAAAATAACGAACTTATTTCAAAACTTCTTGCTCGAAAAAACATTAAACACCAAGTTCTTAATGCCAAACAACACGACAGGGAAGCTTTAATTATTGCCCAAGCTGGAAAAAGAGGTGCTGTTACTTTGGCAACCAATATGGCAGGAAGAGGTGTGGACATAAAACTAGGGGGCGACCCGGCAGAAGGTGGGGAAAAAGAAGAGGTAATTAAACTTGGCGGTCTTTGTGTTATAGGAACCGAAAGACACGAAGCAAGAAGAATAGATAATCAGCTTAGAGGAAGAAGCGGAAGGCAAGGAGAAGCGGGACAATCCAGATTTTTTGTTTCACTGCAAGATGATTTAATGAGAATTTTTGGCGGGGCTCAAATTGAAAGCCTAATGAATAGATTTGGAATGGATGAAAATGTTCCCCTTGAATCGGGATTAGTTTCCAAAGCAATAGAAAATGCTCAGAAAAAGGTAGAAGGATTTAACTTTGATTCCAGAAAAAGAGTTGTGGAATATGACGATGTAATGAATGTTCAAAGAAACGGAATCTATAAAATAAGAAGAAGAATTCTAGACCAAGAAGAAGGATCTAACCAAGATTTTAAAAATTGGTATATAGAAAAAATAACGCCCTATTTCCCAGATTTTGATAAAGTTTCAAACGATTATTTTAAGAAATTAGGGGAAGTTTGGCTTGCTATTGTAAAGCAAGAAAGCTTAAGGGTAATAGATTATCTTTGGATGGAACACTTGGATAATTTGGACGATTTAAGAGAAGGAATAGGTCTTAGAGGCTATGCACAAATTGATCCAATAATAGAATATAAAAGAGAAGGAAAGGCATTGTTTGAAAAACTTCTTGTTAATATATGGGGAACTTTAGGAGATAGGTTTTCTAAAATAAATATAGAAAAAGAGCCTCGCCTTAACACAGAAGAAAAACTACAAGAAAAAAGGGCGGTTATTGACAGTAAGGTCGGCAGAAACGATCCTTGCCCTTGTGGAGCCAAAAAACCAGATGGTCAGCCTGTTAAATTTAAAAACTGCCACGGTAAAAGTGGAAACTAAATATTGAAATTAATAATTTTTGTGAAACAATAGAGATATGAAAAAAATAATCCTACCCTTATTTTTATTAACCTTTTTTGTATTTGCTCTCCCCTCTTTTGCTCAAAATACGGAAAAAGAAAATCCCGTTAAAGCGCAAAAGCAGAATCTAAAAACTCAACTAGAAGAAATAAAAACCCAAGCTTGTAAGAACCTTGGCGATAAAATAGATAAAAAAATATCTTCTTTAGAAGAAAACAAATCCGCAAAAGAAACCGTTTATAAAAACTTGGTTTCTAGAATTAATGAAATAATTTCTAAGCTAAAGCTAAAAAATGTAGATACCGCAACTTTAGAAAAAGATTTAGCTACACTAGAATCTTTAATTTCGACATATTGGACAAGCCGAGATGCAGTAATTACAAAGCTTAATGAAAGCAAAAATTTTGTTTGCGGATCTTCGCAAGGAGAATACAGAGCAAGAATTCAAGAAGCAAGAACACTTCAAAAAACAGTTTTAGATAACGCCAAAGCTATCCGCGACTTTGTTTCCGGTACACTAAGACAAAATATTAAAAATTCAAAACCGGCAAGGGACACAAGCAATGATTAAGAAACTTATACTTCCAGTAGGACTTGTTCTTGTTTTGATTCTTATTGTTTCGGTCTTATTCTCAATAAGAAACAACTTAACAAGTGTCCCTACTTCCCCCAATGATTTAAATAGCGTAGTAGACGGTATGGTAGAAGGTTTGGATAATTTACCAAGCGACGATCTTGATCTTTCGGAACTAGAAAGTACAAATGAAGTGTTAACAGAGGCCAACACTTATTTAAATGATATTGATAAGGATCTTTCTAATATAGATAAGGAAATAGATATTTCGGATCTTTAGTTTTTTTTCTTTTTACCTCTTAGAATATTGTGGGGCTTTTCTGGCCTTTTTTAGGTAAACTTTTTTGCTTTCTACCTCTCTGCTATCTCTTGTAAGTAAACCTTCTGCTCTTAGTTTTGGTCTAAACGAGCTATCAAACGAAAGGAGTGCTCTTGATAATCCAAGCGATATAGCCTCTAGTTGCCCTGTTTTACCACCGCCTGCAACCTTAATTGTTCCAGAAAATCGTGACAAGGGATGGGAAACACCCACAACATGAAAAGGCTTTTGCCACAGGCTTTTATCTTTTTCGTCTTTATAAAAATCACCAACCGAAATCCCATTTATTGTAAGATCTCCCTTTTCTTCTTTTATCCAAACTCTTGCAACAGCTCTTTTTCTTCTTCCTAGACCATAAAAATCTTTTAAAGCTGGCGCCTGTTTTTTAGGAGCTTTTTCTTTGGATTTTTCTTTGTTTTCTTCTTCTTTTTTAATTTCGGTATCTACTTTTTTTACTCTTGGCATATTTTTTAATTCTTAACTTGACCTCCATGAGGATGGCTTTCGTCTGGGTAAATATATAAGTTAGCAATCATGGTTTTTCTTAAAGTATTTTTTGGCAACATTCCAATAATAGCCTTTCGCAAAACCTCACCGGGCAACCTTTTTTGAAGATTGTGATAAGACTCTTCTTTTAAACCCCCAATGTATCCTGAATGTCTAATATAGATTTTGTCTTTTTCCTTATTTCCAGAGACAACAATTTGTTTGGCATTTATAACAACAACCTTATCTCCAGAAACCATATTTTTCGTATAGTATGGCTTGTCTTTTCCACATAAAATGCCAACGATGTCGGTAGCAAGTCTGCCCAACACCATACCCTTGGCGTCTATTACTCTCCAGCCGGTTTTAATATCTACTTTTCTTGTGCTTGAAGTTTTTTGTACCATATTATTTCTTTTCTACTTTAACTTTTTTTGGTGCCTTTTTAATTTTTTTGCCAGCAACTTCTACTTTCTTGGCAACTTTTTTGGTCTTTACCTCTTTTTTTATAACCTTTTCTTTTAAAACTTTTTTGCTAGAACTTTCCAAGTCTTTTTTGGCTTCGGTAGGCTCTGCTGTTGTTGTTTTTTTATCCTTTTCTAAATTTATAGACCAAGATAGTTTTGCTAAATGTGCTCCATCTCCTACCCTAATTCCAGTTTTTTTTATAGTTACATAGCCTCCATTTATTCCCTTAAAAACTGGGGCTACTTCTTTATATAGCTTTTTGGCAACTTGCTTGGATCCAATCTTTCCAATTAAATATCTAAAAGAAGCCAAATTTTCCTTTTTGGCAATAGAAACCAAATGCTCTATTTGTGGCCTTAAGGACTTTGCTTTAGCAACGGTTGTCTGTATAGAGCCTTTTTCTATAAAACTTCTAATTAAACCCTTATACAAGGCAACTCTTGCTCCTTTTGGTCTTCCAAGTGTTTTAACTTTATTTACAAGATGACGCATTTTAGTTATCTTTTAAACCTTCCTTTTTTAAGAGTTTGGCAATTTCTTTGATAGATTTTTCACCCAAATTCCTTACCTTTAGTAGGTCTTCATCGGTAAGTTTGGCAAGATCATCTAGCGTTTTAACCTTTGCTTTCTTTAGTGCATTAATTGTTCTTGTTGGCAATCTTAGTTCATCTACAAACACTTCTACAGGATTGTAGGAAGAAGAAGCTCCTTTAGATTCAAGTACTACCTCTTCTTCTTTTAAAGATTGTTCTCCGGTTTTTATTCTTTGAAAAAAGCCTCTTAATAGATCGGAAGCGTCGCAAAGTGCCTTTTTGGGAGAGATTGTTTTATCGGTTTTTATTTCAATAACAAGCCTATCTAATCCAATTTTTTGTCCAAATCTTGTTGGTACAACTTCAAAAGCAACATTTATTACTGGAGAGAAAATGCTATCTAAAACAACAACTCCAACTTTGGAAGGTTTTCGCTCTTCGGAAGGAACATACCCGTAACCCATTTCTACCAAAATAGAAGCTTCCAATTTAGAACTTTTATCGGAAAGTGTGGCAATAACTTGTTCTGGATTGGCCAAACTTACACCGGATGGAAGAACTAAATCTTTACCAAGAACTACCTTTGCTCCACTTTCGGAAATAGAAACAACAACTGGATCTTTTCCGACAACTTTGAATCTAAGCTTTTTTACATTTAAACCAATTTGGATAATATCTTCTTTTACGCCTTTTACATAGCTAAATTGGTGGCTTACACCTTGTATTTCCATTTGAGTTGGTGCCCATCCAGAAAGGGAAGAAAGTAAAACTCTTCTAAGGGAATTTCCAAGTGTATGACCATAACCCGAAGGAAGCGGTTCAATAATATACTTTCCATAAGAAACATCTTCTTTCTCGGTTAGTATTTTTACATCTTCTGGTTCTAGTCTCATTTTTATTTTTATGAGGTTAGTAAGGAAACAATATTCCTTCTTTACCTACTATAAAACTCAACAATTAATTTCTCGTTTATATTTTCTTTTATATCTTCCCTTGAAGGCATATCTAATACTTTAATTCCACCTTTTTCTACCAAAATCCAAGCTGGTATATCTTTTTCCGAAACAGCTCCTAAAGAGGTTGTAATTACATCGTCTTTACCAAGAAGTATAGAGGGGGTTTTAGAGTTTTTTCCATTAACATTAAATTTTCCAGCCCCTACCAATTTTCTTGCTTGTGCTCTTGAACTGGCAAAGTTAGCCCTATAAACTACATTGTCTAACCTTCTTTCTAAAAGCCCTAGCAAATACTCGCCAGTAACACCTGCTTTTTTAGAAGCTACTTCAAAATAATTTCTAAATTGCTTTTCTAGCACACCGTAAATTCTTTTTACTTTTTGCTTTTCTCTTAGTTGTATTCCAAAATCTCCAGTTTTTCTTTTAAAGGCGCTTCCATGAACCCCAGGAGCAGATTGCCTTCTGGAAAAAGCACATTTATCGGATTCACAACGAGCACCTTTAAGAAAAAGCTTGGCACCCTCTCTTCTACATAATTTGCATTTTGGACCTGTATATCTTGCCATAAATTGTTAAACTCTTCTTCTTTTCCTAGGACGACACCCATTATGAGGAATTGGGGTCATATCGGAAATAGAATTAATTACAATACCGCCTGTTCTTAATGATTTTATAGCTGTAATTCTTCCAACCCCCGGTCCTTTAACAACAACGGAGGCGTTTCTTACACCAAGTTCGTAAGCTTTTTTGGCAACATCTAAACCTACAACACCGGCTGCATAAGGAGTAGACCTTCTGGCTCCTTTAAACTTGGAAGATCCGCCAGAACCCCAACATATAACATTTCCCTCTAAATCGGAAACGGTGATAATGATATTGTTAAAACCTGCTAAAACGGTTATTTTTGCTATTTCAGATACTTTTTTCTTTTCTGCCATATTTTTTTAAGTTTTAGTTAAAACCTTTTTCATTCCACCAATTGTTTGTCTTTTACCTCGCTTAGTTCTGGCGTTTGTTTTGGTTCTTTGTCCTCTTACCGGAAGCTTTCTTAAATGCCTAATTCCTTTGTAACACTTTATATCCATTAACCTTTTAATATTTTGAGAAACTACTCTTCTTAAATCCCCTTCCACCGCAATTTTAAGCTTATCTATGGCACCTCTAATTCTTGCTACTTCGTCTTCTGTTAAATCTTTAACCCTAGTATCGGGGTTAATTCTTGCAACTTCCAAAACCCTTTTGGCGTTAGAAGGACCTACACCATAAATATAGGGGAGCCCTGCTTCTATTCTTTTTTTTGCTGGTATTTCAACACCTGCTATTCTTGCCATAAAAAATACTAACCCTGTCGTTGTTTATGCTTGGGGTTAGCTTTGCAAATATTCCTTAATACACCGGATCTTTTAATAATTTTGCACTTTTGACAAATTTTTCTAATAGATGATCTTACTTTCATTTTATTTAGATCTAAAAACTATTCTTCCCCTATCCTTATCGTATTTAGTAAATTCCATTTTTACTTTATCGCCGGGAAGTATTTTTATATGATGCAATCGCATTTTCCCAGACACTAAGCCCAAAACCGTATCTTCCGAATTATCTAATTTAACCCTATACATTGCATTGGGAAGAGACTCTATAACAACCCCTTCCTTTATTTCTACTTCCTTATTGTCCACCTTTTATTTATTTTCAAAAAAAACTAACACCCTAAAATGGGCTTTTGTTATTAAACCAAAAAAACGCTATCTAGTCAATACTTCGGGATTTCCGTCTTTTACAAGGACCATATCTTCAAACATTGCCGAAAGCTTTTTGTCTTTGGTAGAAATTGTCCATTTATCGCTTCCAAGCTTTAGTAGAGGCGATCCCTCCATATACATTACTTCAACACACAACACCATACCCGAAAGAAGCATTTCCCCACTTCCCTTTTTTCCAAAACAGGCAATTGCTGGATCTTCGTGAAGTTTTTTGCCAATTCCATGACCAGCAAGTTCTCTTATTACGGAAAATCCAGCTTTTTCAATATTTTCTTGGATAGTGCTTGATATATCCCCTACAAAATTTCCATGCCTACATTTATTAATTGCTAAATCTAAAGTTTTAAAACCAATTTCTAAAAAGTTTTTCTCTTTTGCAAAAGAGCCCTTTTTTTCTTCTTTTCCGGCAATTACTGTTCTGCAAAAATCAGAATTCCAGCCTTTAAATTTAACCCCCAGATCAACTGAAACTACATCTCCGTTTTTTATTTTCCGATTCCTCGGAACCCCATGAACAATTTCTTCATTAATAGAGATACAACTTGAATATTTGTATCCATAAACTCCAAAAAAAGAAGATGTCGCCTTGTTTGCTTTAATTTGGCTATAAATAAAGTTGTCTAGCTCTAAAGTGGTAATTCCGGGCTTTACAAAATTTAAGGCGGTATTCATTACCTTTTTTGCAATACCTGTGCACTCTTTTATTTCTAAAATATCTTTTTCTGTTTTAAGGGAAATCATTTGCTAAATTCTAGAAAGGAGTTGTAGATTTCCAAAAATATTTCCTCTTCTTTCTTTTCTCCGTCTACTTCTATTAATTTATTTTTGGTGCGAAAAAAATCTAAAACTGGTTCGGTAAGGGTGTGGTAATTAAAAAGGCGAGTTTTTATAACTTCGTCTGTATCGTCTCCTCTTGCTCTAAGTAGTAATCTTTTTACACAGGTTTCATCGGAAACTTTTAAATAATAAACTAAATCTATTTTTGCTTTGGTGTTTTGCGCTTGATATAGGTTTCTTGGAGCTCCGTCTAAAACAAACCCTTTTATACAGTCTTCTTTTGCCAATCTTTCTTCCACAAGTGCCAAAGCGTCAGTATCATCTACTAATTCTCCTTTTTGTAATTTTTCTTTTATGCGAACAGCAAGGGAAGATTGTTGGTTTTCTAAACTTCTAAAAATGTCACCGCTGGAAATATGAGGAACTCCCAGTTTATCCGCTAGCATTTTAGCTTGTGTACTTTTTCCCGAGCCATTCGGCCCCATAACAACTATGTTCATGTGGGTATTTTACCTTAATAAATCAAGATTTGATATATCTTTTAAAACGGATCTGGGAAAATAGGACGCAAAATAGAAAAAAGAAAGAAGAAAGCCAAAAAAGTAAGTGGGCGGAAGAAAATTTTGGTCTTTCTAAAAGATACATAGTAAGAAGAAAAAAAGTAGCAATAAATGTTTCCAAATTCATTATTCTTACAAAATGCTTTTTTTCTTTTACCCTATACAGCATCATTCCAATTTGATTTGCTATAGAAAATATTAGGCCAACCAAAATTGCAAAATACAAAGGTGCCTTGCCCCCACCAACGCTAAGTGGAAAAAATATTCCAAGAATGCCAATAAGAAAAATAAAAATTTTGGATCCACTATAAACAACCAAATGAGAAATAAAAAAGTGAAAATATTCCGAAATTGTAAAAATATCAAAAAGAGGATCTTTTTCCATTTTTAGCTGAAAGGTTTTTGTAAGAGAATGAATAACTATAAAAGCGAAAATGTACAGGGATATTACAGTAAATACTAAATCAAAAAATAAACCTATCCTCACTACTTAAAGAAATACCAATTTCCGATTTTAAATTTACAAAAAGAAAAGTTTTTACCCAAATTATTATGGTTGGAGTAATTACAAATGCATAGATAAACTGCACTAAATCCATGCGTAAAATTTCCTTTCGACCATTAAAACGATGGATATATAAAGAGGTAAAAAGTACAACAATGGGAATAATCCCAGAAAAAGGACTCATGTACTAAAAATTAAAATCTACAACCCAAAATCCCCTAACTGACCCTGCATTTTCTGCGCTACTTTTTTTTGAGTTTCTTTTATAGCTTTATTAAAAGTTTCCTTTAACCTAACATCCAGTTCCCCATCTACCCAAACCTCTTGAATATGATTATCTCCCTGCATAACAATTTTAATTCCCTTGTCTTCTGTGGTAACTATAATCTGCTCCATTTGCTTTTTCATTTCATCCGCTTTCTTTTTAAGTTCGTAAAGTTTTTTTACATTTCCAAAAGGAAGTTCCATATATGCAAATTAAAAACGAAAACTAATAAAAATTATATTATGCTTGCTTCGTAATCTCGCATTATTAGTTGAGATTGTAAAGATTTAACAGTTTCCAAAACAACAGAAACAACAATAAGAATCCCAGCGCCACCAATTGTTAAAGTTGTAATACCCGTTAAACTTTGAGCCACATTAGGTAACACTGCAACAACACCCAAAAACAAGGCTCCAATTGCTGTAATTCGCCCCACTATCCCCGATATGTAATCGGCAGTTTGTTTTCCGGGGCGAATTCCCGGAATAAAACCACCCTGCTTTTTTAAATTATCGGAAACATCATCCGGATTAAAAGCAACCGCTGTATAAAAATAGGTAAAGGAAAAAACCAATATAAAGTAAAAGAAATTATAATAAAAACCACCAACAGCAAAGCCTTGGCCAAAACTTCTTGCAAGATCTGCAATTTGTGCATTTGCCGAGTTTTGCAAAACCTGAGCCAAAAGAGAAGGAATTAAAACTAAAGATACTGCAAAAATTATGGGTATCATACCAGCCATATTAACTTTAAGGGGTAAAAAATTACCACCACCACCATAAACCCTACCCCCTCGCAGTCTTTTGGCGTACATTATGTTTAGATTTCTTGTTGCCTCGTTAATAAAAACCACGCAGTATATTACCCCCACACTTAATAAGGCCACAAAAACAGTATTAAAAAAACCCGACGATGTAATTGTGGCTAGAGTTTGACCAATAGAAAGCGGAAGCCCCGAAACAATTCCAGCAAATATAATTACAGAAGTACCATTGCCAATACCGTATTCGGAAATAAGTTCCCCAAGCCACAAAAGGGCAATGGTTCCAGCAGTCATTGTAATAACTAAAAATAAAATCTCCAAAGGATTTAATATAGCAAGTACTCCTTGTTTAGAAAGCAAAGTGTACATCCCGTACGATTGTAAAATACTTAGAGGAACAGCTAAAAACCTAGTGTATTGGTTTATCCTAATTCTTCCAAATTCTCCTTCTTTAGAAAGCTCTTCTAGCTTTGGCGAAACTTTTGTAAATATTTGCATAATAATGGAAGCATTAATGTAAGGCCCCAACCCCAAGCTAATTAAAGAAAAGTTTTGCATCCCACCACCTGTAAATAAATTTAAAAAACCAAGAACTTGGCTTCTGGAAAACAATTCTTTTAAAGCCACAATATTGGCACCAGGTATTGGGGTATGAGCTAGGATTCTAAAAACAAAAAGAATTAAAAAGGTGAATATTATTTTTCTTCGGATATCTTTCTCTAAAAAAAGCTTTCCTATGGCAGAGTTTTCAAATTTCATTTAACAAAACTTCCTGCAGTTTTAATTTTCTCTAA
>Ga0172370_10005545_pt1 | contig 16258 bp, 11 predicted proteins | sample LakKiv5m_FD_114538 | JGI IMG/M metagenome (GOLD analysis project Ga0172370, IMG submission 114538) | Freshwater microbial communities from Kabuno Bay, South-Kivu, Congo - kab_022012_11.5m | ecosystem: Environmental > Aquatic > Freshwater > Lake | place: Democratic Republic of the Congo...
ATTATTTGTTCGGCGTTGGCATTATACAGCTTGGCAATCTTGGCAATATTGTCTCCTTTTTTAACTTTATGGATTAAGCCCGAGGTTGGTAAAATTTTTAATTGGTCGCCCGGTCTAATGTATGATCTAATTGTTAAATTATTGGCCCACAAAATAGTGGTAATGGAAACGCCAAATCTGTCAGCAATAGTGCCAATGGATTCTCCGGGCTGTACAGTATAAATAGCAACAGCGTCTCTGCTGTTATCAGGCTCTGTTGTTAGAGAGCCACCACTAATAATGTTTGGTTTAATCAAGGCTGATCCACCGGCGCCAGTACTAGCAATGTTTTGATTGACAATTGTGCAGTTGTTGTTAAGTGTGATTGATTGGGCAGAAATAGAGCCATTGCGCCAAGAGTCAGTGGCTTTGGTTTTAAGAGCCGTATAATCCATGTTCACTTCTTCCAAAGGAAAGTCTTGTTCGCCCGGGCCAATAATTTTGTAGAGCAAAGTTTCTCGACCAGGAATTTGGGTAGTGTTGCGGGCGTAAAGCTTGGTGTGCGGCACCAGGATAATAAAAATAATAATAAAGATTAATATTTGCAAAAAACCGCGCTTGCCCAGCAATGCCCATAAGTGATTTTTAAAGGAAAAACTTAGATTGCCGCTTGATTTTTGCCATTTAAATTTTAATTTGAAAAGCCGGAAGCCGATAGTTTGGCGGAAAATTTTGCTTAAATAAGCTAAAAATGACCACAAATAACGCCCTGCCCAAAAGGCAACGCGTTTTAAATAAACCAGGGAGCGCAATATATAGAGGAATGGCTTATTAAATTTGTCAGGCATACAGTGAGTAATATTATCTCTGATTTTGAGCTCGGTGTCAATCAAGGGTTGACTGTTGGTTAAAATTTGGTTATAATTTTAGCACCTAATTCTTAAGGTATTTATCTATGGTTACAGTACTATTAGTACTTTTACCAGCCATAGCCGCCATTGTTTATGGAGCTATTTTAATTGGCTGGATCAACAAGCAACCGGCTGGTTCAGACCGGATGCAGGCAATTGCCAAAGCAGTGCAAGAGGGCGCTAAGGCTTATTTAAATCGCCAATACCGCACTATTGCCATGGTGGCAGTAGTAGTGTTTATTTTGCTCTGGATTTTCTTAGGCTTTAAAACCGGTTTAGGTTTTATTGTGGGCGCGGTTTTTTCCGGCATTGCCGGGTATTTGGGCATGAGCATTTCTGTAAAAGCTAATGTGCGCACTACCGAAGCAGCTAAAAAAGGTTTTGCACAAGCGCTGAATGTGGCAGTTAAAGGTGGTTCAATTACTGGTTTACTTGTCGTGGGTTTAGGACTCTTAGGTGTGGCCGGCTTTTATTTAATTTTTAAAGATATTGACGCGTTAATTGGTTTAGCTTTTGGTGGAAGTTTAATTTCAATTTTTGCTCGTATTGGTGGTGGTATTTTTACCAAAGCAGCGGACGTAGGTGCAGACTTGGTGGGTAAAGTGGAAAAGGGTATTCCTGAAGATGATCCACGCAACCCAGCAGTAATTGCTGATAATGTGGGTGACAATGTTGGCGACTGTGCTGGCATGGCCGCAGACTTGTTTGAAACTTATGCAGTCACTGCCGTGGCCGCCATGGTGCTGGGTTCTTTAACTTTTGTAAATCAAAGCAGTGCGGTTTTATTTCCTTTAATTTTGGGTGGTGTTTCGATATTGGCTTCAATTATTGGCACCTTCTTTATTAAATTGGGCAAGAGTCAAAATGTGATGAACGCGCTATACAAAGGTTTGGCCATGGCAGGTGTATTATCAATGATTGGTTTTTACTTTGTTAGTCGCGCTTATAGTGAAGATTTGGGTTTGCCAGTCTCGAGTTTGTTTTTTAGTGGTTTGATTGGCTTGGTTTTGACTGGTTTGATGGTTTGGATTACTGAATATTATACTGCTACTAAATATAAACCAGTAAAAGATATTGCCAAAGCTTCAGAAACCGGCCATGGTACCAATGTAATTACCGGGCTCGCAGTTTCTATGAAAGCCACAGCTTGGCCAGTTTTGTTTATTGCCGCTGCTATGTTGGGTGCGTATTCATTGGCCGGTTTGTATGGTGTAGCTATTGCGGCCATGGCTATGTTGTCTTTAACTGGCATTGTGGTGACCATTGATGCTTATGGTCCAATTACTGATAATGCCGGCGGTATTGCTGAAATGGCAGAATTGGGTGAAGAAGTGCGCAATGTTACTGATCCACTAGACGCAGTAGGAAACACTACCAAAGCGGTTACTAAGGGGTATGCTATTGCTTCCGCTGGTTTAGCTGCCCTGGTGTTGTTTGCTGATTATACTCACAAATTGGCCGCCAATAACATTGATACAGTTTTTAAAATTGATAACCCTAAAGTTTTGGTTGGTTTATTTGTGGGTGGTTTATTGCCATATTTGTTTGGTTCATATTTAATGCAATCTGTGGGTAAGGTGGCGGGCAAAGTAGTAGAAGAAGTGCGTCGCCAGTTTAAAGAAATAGCTGGCATTATGGAAGGTAATGCCAAGCCCGATTATGCTAAATGTGTAGACATTGTTACTCGCGGTGCTATTGGTCAAATGGTTTTACCAGCTTTAATTCCAATTGTGGCGCCAATTTTAATTGGCCTACTACTTGGTCCGGCCGCTTTGGGTGGATTACTGGTTGGTACAATTATTACTGGTTTGTTTGTGGCAATTTCCATGACTGCCGGTGGCGGTGCTTGGGATAATGCCAAAAAATATATTGAAAATGGTAATTACGGTGGCAAAGGTTCTTTTGCTCATCAGGCTGCAGTTACTGGTGATACGGTTGGCGATCCGTATAAAGATACTGCTGGCCCGGCTATTAATCCCATGATTAAAGTGGCGAATATTGTTGCTTTGCTGATTATTGGGTTGCTTAAATAGTTCAGAGTTCTTGGTTCATAGATAATTTAAAACACTCTTCTGAATAAGGAGAGTGTTTTTTTATATCTATAATTTGCATTTAACTTTTTTCAGTCGCCCCTACGGGGCTGTCAGATTTTAGGAATCATTTACCAGGCAGTAAACTACCTGGCTAATAATCATGATGTCCCTCTGGGACATTCATTGTGTAAAAACTTTGTATAATTATCCCGTTAGGGATAAATGATGGGTAGGCAGGCAGTTTACTGCCTGTATAAATAGCATTATATATTATTAGTTCCGTAGGGACGACTGAGTATTGTGTTAGACTATTGAATCAAATTTATTTAATGTTTATAGGTTTAGAGATTTCCCAGACTGCATCAAATAATGTTAGGAAAACACTGTGGATCTCTGGTGAATCAATAATAATTACACCAGGATCGGTAACCGGGGTGACCAAAGCAACTTTTTTATCAAATAATATAATTTTTGACTTGAAACGTCCACGCATATCTTTTGGCATTAGCCGTAATTGACGTTTTAATTTTAAGGCTACTGGCAAGCGCGCATATTTTTTTACTGTATCCCATAAAGTGCGTGTAGAAATTCCGCGTTCATGCCTTTTTTCCAAAACATAGTGGTGAAATTCAGTGCTGTATTGTTCTGCAAATGCTGCTGTGGGTGAAATTTGATCCCAGTGGCGTGATTTACAATAAAGCATTTCTTCATAAGCAGCCTTAACTCCTGCCACACCTTGGTAATGGTGGATATTGGTGGTAAAGAGTGGCCCCTTTTGTATTAATTTTAATTCCGGCAGTAGTTCTTCTAATTGTTTTTGTTGATTTTGGATTTCAATTTTTTTGGTTAAAAGAGCTCGCTGAAGATGTTGTGGGGAAATGGTGGAAAAAACTGTTTTACCACTGATTTTCTTTTTAGCCATAAAACCTTGGAAAACTAAAGAATCAGTAGCATGGTAAACTGTGGTCCTCTTAATGCCAGTGAGGTTGGCGATTTCGTTGGCGCCAATATGTTCATATGGTAAGACAGCCAGATAGATGGATGTTTCAGTATCATTTAAGTTGAGAATTGATTGTAATTTTTTATCTATACTGATCATATAAAGTGAGTATAGTTTTTTTGTCAATTTTTGTCAACTAATATTAGACAGTTGTCAATAACTGTGTATAGACACTACTTAGCAAAATAATTGCCTGTGGTTTAATAGGGTAAACCTTTAAGGGGAAAACCATGAGAATCGCTTTTGACCTGGGCGGAGTGATTGGACCGAGATACACGGAGAGGCAACTTCCGGACGGTACCTTTGGGATGTTGCCCGGACCGAACGTTGGTTCCATCGAGGTTTTGCGATGGTGCGCCCAGAGGTTTAGCCCAAGCAATCTGTTCATTATTTCTCGTGTCTCAAGAGATAATGGACAGACCAAGATTGATGGAAATTGGGCATGGCTTCGGCATTGGGGTATCACTGACATTATTCCCGAGCCCAACATCGTGGTTTTCGCCGGTGAGAAGGAGGATAAAAAAGGTTATGCGGAGAAATTAGCTATTGATGTGATGGTTGACGACTCTTATGAATGTTTGGCGAGTATGCCGAACAATGTCTACCTCGTGGCCTTCTTACCACAAACAAAGATACCCGAGGTTTGGGCTCTGCTAAAGAGTCGTAAAGGTATCATAGCGTTGGATTGGGGGGCAATCAGAGAAATATTCCGGCATTCTTATATAGAGGGATGAGACTTAATTGATTGGTTAGTCTATTGGCGCAGTCCAGCACTATTTAGCTCTTTCTAGTGCGCCCGACACATTCACCCTAAACCACTCGCTGCGCTCGGGTTCAGGGTAAAAAACTAGTACAAAGAGGAGTAAAAGACTTAATCAGGATTAGTCATCCTGCGTAGGCCGGCGCGTGAGCCCGGCATCTCGACTTGTGCACAAACGAGACAAAAAATCACGCCTGACGGCGGATTTTTTGTTTGTATATTATTTTATCGGCGCGTCGCACTTGGTTTTACCAGTGTTAACAATCAAGATTTTTTTGTTTTTATCTAATTTATTTTTCATTTGTAGCATAAGAGCCAATCCGGCAATACCTGATGGTTCGCAATTTACTTTATTTTCTTTGGCGATTTTTATAGCCTCAGCAAAATACTTTTCCTGCACAGTGTGAACGCTGGAATTTTCGCCGATATAACCCTTTTGAATGGCCAATTTAATCCAGTGAGTGTCAAAATGGACAAAGGGTAGATGTGGAGAGTAGAGCTTATCTGCTTGGGTGTTGGGGTTGTTGGTTGTGGCTCCTAAAAAGTTAATTTTTTTAATTTCAGCAGAGTTTATTTTTAAGCGCTTGTCATGCATAAAAAAACTTTTGGTTTCTCTGACCGCTACATTAATGATATTTTCATATAGGTTACCAGTGCCATAAGGTACCAACACATATTCAGGTTTTTCATTCAAAATTTCGTAACTTAACCAATCATAAAATATGCTGTGAGGACCAAGTGATTCGTCTGAGGTAATGTCAATGCCATTTTCATTATCAGTAAGTTTCAAAATGTCGTCGGTATAAAGTATTCTGCGTGAAAGATCTGTTTCATAAAGTTCACAACCCAGATTTTCGAGCGAGGTTTTTATCTTTTTATCAGTATGATAATCCATCAACACCTTTAGATTGGGCAGATTATATTTTTTTAACATGTGCTGGATGGCATTGGCTGCCGACCCCGAACTGATAATGGACATTTGGGGAAGCTTATTTATTCTGCCATCCCTTTTTGCAACTAATAATTGTTTGTAACTGACGATCATTTCCCAGGCCATACGGTCTTTGTGTGTGCCAGTAGGGTTAATACTCTCATCTTTTAACCAAACATCATTGAAACCTAAAATTTTAATTTTAAAAGTCGGTGTGGCTGGGAATTTGGGGTTATTGGGTGGAAATTCTGGTTTATTCGGGTCATTTTCTGATGGGATTACTATTTCTTCCAAAATATTTTCTTCAATTTTAGTTAAGTTCATAATTGAAATTTTATTAGAGATACGTTATCTATAGTATCATACTTTTGTGTTTTTTATCAACTGTTTTCAAAAGCGTGAGAGTGTGTTAAAATGATATTAGTATCTTTTATTTTATGGCTCGACAAAAATCTCAACCCGCTTACGACCCAAATTTATCCAAAGGCATTATTGCCATTGTTTTGGTAATTGCCGCCATTATTTTTGCTTTAAGTTTTTTTGGCAAAGCCGGCACGGCCGGCATTATGCTTAATGATTATGTCTTAAGTTTTTTGTTTGGTACCATGCGCTTTGCCACGCCCTTGGTGTTGTTAATTTTGGCCTGGTATTTAATTCGCGACACAGATTATGATTATCGGCACACGCACGGCATTGGCGCTTTTTTATTTTTTGTCAGCTTATCCAGTATGTTTCATTTGGGATATGATCCGGCAGAGATGTGGAACAAAGCTTTGTCAGGCCAGGGCGGCGGCGTGTTTGGCATGTTTGCCTGGGTTTTAAAAACCTATATGGGTGGAATTGCCGGGGCGGTAATTTTGGCAGGCATAGTGGCAGTGTCAATTTTTTTAATTTTTAATACTTCGCTTACCAAGTTTGTGGTGTTGAATAAAAAGTTAATTGTTGGTTTTGGCTGGGCAGGCAGAGCCATTATAAATTTATTTAAAATATTTTTGAAAAAAGGCACTCAAGGCCAGCTTAATATTGATGGTGATTATGAAGAAGCTGAAACTCAGGCCGATGCTTTGGAAGATGAAGAACCAAGTGAAGAAAAAACCCATGTGTTTGCCAGAAAAGCAGTAGGCGAAAATACTGAAAGAGATGAGGAAGAAGACAAAAAGAAGCGTCTGCTTGACGAGGAAGATGATGACCCTTCGGCAAGCTCAGGGCAAGCCTATGAAAATGAAAGTCAAGGTGAACATCCATCGGTTTGGGATAAAAAAATAATTGTGAAAAATTTGCCGCCCTTAACCTTGCTTACTTCGCAAAAAAGCAAACCCACCAGCGGCGATATAGAATCTAACGCCAAAACCATTCATGATACTTTGCATGAATTTAATATTGGCGTAGAAATGGGCGAGGTGCGCGTGGGCCCGACAGTGACGCAGTACTCGTTCAAACCGGACAAAGGCATGAAACTTTCGCGCATAACTGCTTTGTCCAATGATTTGTCTTTGGCTTTGGCCGCGCACCCTATTCGTATAGAAGCGCCAATCCCCGGCAAATCTTTGGTGGGCATTGAAGTGCCAAATTTTAAAGTGGCCATGGTTACTTTAAAAGAATTGTTGGAAAGCAGTGAATTTAAAAATCGCCAGCATAATATGATGATTGCTTTGGGCAAAGATGTGGCTGGCAAAGTTTGGTTTGGCGACTTGCCCAAGATGCCACACTTGCTCGTGGCCGGCGCGACTAACTCTGGTAAAACAGTTTGTGTAAATGCAATTATTATGAGTTTGCTTTATCAGAATACTGCAGAAACCCTGCGTTTAATTATGGTAGATCCCAAGCGCGTGGAATTTACTTTGTATAATGGCATTCCGCATTTGTTAACGCCAGTAATTACCAACGTGCAAAAAACTGTGAACGCCCTAAAATGGACCATTGGCGAAATGGACAGGCGTTTTGAAGTATTTTCTCAATCTCACAGTCGTGACATTGATTCTTATAATATAAAACATCCTAATGAACGAATGCCGCGAATAGTTTTTGTGATTGATGAGTTGGCCGATTTGATGATGGCCGCGGCTTCGGAAGTGGAAGCCGGTATTATCCGCATAGCGCAAATGGCACGCGCCGTAGGTATTCATTTGGTGGTAGCTACTCAGCGTCCCAGCGTAGATATTATTACCGGTTTAATGAAAGCCAATATTCCAGCGCGCATTGCTTTTTCTGTGGCTTCGGTTATTGATTCACGCACTATTTTGGATTGCCCAGGCGCGGATAAGTTGTTAGGCCGCGGTGATATGTTGTTTTTAACTGCTGAACTCTCCAAACCCAAACGTATCCAGGGTGCTTTTGTTTCTGAAGAAGAAGTAAAAAATGTTTCTGAATATTTAAAAGAAGATGGCGAGGCTGAATATGATGAGGCAATTGTGGGTAAACAGGGTGCAGCCGCGGGTGGCACGGTAAATATGTTTGGTGGTAGCAGTGATGATCAAGATCCTTTATTTGAAGATGCCAAAGCTGTGATTTTGGAATCTGGAAAAGCCAGTGCCTCGCTGTTGCAAAGAAGAATGAAACTGGGCTATGCGCGCGCCGCCAGAATTTTGGATCAATTGGAAGCTGCCGGCATTATTGGCCCGGCCGATGGCGCCAAGCCGCGCGAGATTTTGTCTACAGAAACTATTATTGAAGACAGCTCAGACAATAGCGGGCAAGAGTTGAATGTGTTTGATTCGTCTATTAATGAAGAGAATGTTGAGTCAAGTACAGATGAAGTGGTAGAGGAAAGTATGGGTGATGAAGAAAAATATTAGAAATAAAGAAATTGGGAAACTGAGAAATTATGCTACACACCTAAGAATCTTGGTAATGATAATTTCTTAATTTCCCGATTTCTTAGTTTCTTTTTTATAATATTAATTTGGAATTTTCATGTCAGCTTTGTTTAAAAGAAAAATATTGATAGCGCCCAAGCGGGTTTGTTTTTGTCTAAAAGAAGCTCGGCAAAAAGCGGGCGTAAGTTTGGAGCAGTTGAGCGAGAAAACCAAAATCAGCAAAAAACATTTGCAAGCTTTGGAAGAATGCCAATTCAACAAATTGCCCAGCGCCGCAGTCTATCAAAAAAATTTCGTCAAAAAATATGTTGAGGCTTTGAGTTTGGATTCAGCACCCTTTTTAGAACAATATTATGTGGAAGAGGCAGTGGTGAAAAAAATAAAACATCCTTTCTGTGGCATTAGAAATCATCCTTTGTCCCATTTGCCGTCAATTATTCGTTATGGGCTCTTGGCTTTGGTGGTAATTTTGCTTATCAGTTATTTAATCGCTCAGGTAAAAAATATTTTGGAACCGTCAAATTTAACAATCAATTCGCCAATTGAGGGTTTGGTGACAACAGAAAATTCGGTGCTGGTGGAAGGTAAAACTCAGGCCGAAGCCCAGGTAACCATTAATGGCGGCGAGGTGATGAATAATGATGCGGGAAATTTTCAGGCAGAAGTGAATCTTAATCCGGGAGTAAATACTATTACGGTTATGGTAAAAAAGAAGCATGGGAAGACAACGACGGAGACAAGGCATGTAGTGTTGAGAGAAGTAAAAAATTGAAGGTTTTAAACATTTAAATTTCTTAATCGTGTAGCATAATTTCTTAGTTTCTTGTTTGTTTAAGAAATTAGGAAATTTGGAAATTAAGAAATTGTGTTACATATCCAAATTAATTTTCAATATTAGTTTCTTAATTTCAAAATTAGTTATTGACATTGTTTTTGATTCATATTATCCTATTACTATCTGTTATTTAAACACTAATAAATAATATTAATTTTATGGTTAAAAGAAGTGAGGAATTAGAGGGTAAAATGGGGGCGGCCCAGAGTGCAATTGATCAAATTAAAGAACGATTTGGCGATGGAGCCATTATGAAATTTGGTGAATCTCATGCCATGGATGTTGATGCCGTTTCTACTGGCTCAATTTCTTTAGACATCGCTTTGGGTGTAAAAGGGGTACCGCGCGGCAGAATTATTGAAGTTTTTGGCCCAGAAGCTAGTGGCAAGACTACTCTATCACAGCATATTGTGGCTGAAGTGCAGAAGTTAGGTGGAATTGCCGCTTTTGTAGATGCTGAACATGCTTTAGATCCAGACTATGCCCGCAAAATTGGCGTGGATGTGGATAATTTGTTAATTTCTCAGCCAGATACTGGCGAACAAGCTTTAGAAATTGTGGAAACCCTAGTTCGTTCCAATGCTGTGGATATTGTGGTGATTGATTCAGTGGCTGCACTTGTTCCTAAGGCAGAAATTGAAGGTGATATGGGAGATTCACACATGGGTTTGCAAGCACGTTTAATGAGTCAGGCACTCCGCAAACTAACTGGCATTGTTAGTAAAACAAAAACCGTAGTAATTTTTATTAATCAAATTAGACATAAAATTGGAGTATTTTTTGGTAATCCTGAAACTACCACTGGTGGTAATGCTCTAAAATTTTATTGCTCGGTACGTATTGAAGTACGTCGTGCTGCACAAATAAAACAAGGTGATAAAATTATTGGCAATCGCGTAAAAGTAAAAGTAGTAAAAAACAAAGTGGCTGCGCCCTTTCGTACCTGTGAGTTTGATATTATGTATAATGAAGGTATTTCACTTTCTGGAGATTTGCTTGACACCGGTGTTTTGCATCGTGTGATTAACAAAAGTGGCAATAGTTATGCCTTTGGTGAAGAAAAATTGGGCGTGGGTCGAGAAAAAGCCAAACAGTATTTGCGCGAAAATCCCAAATTAATGAAAGCCATCCGTGAAAAAGTTTGGGAAGCAGTAGAGCGTGGTGAAATGCCGGAGGAAGACAAAGCCGTTCCGGGCGAATCCGAGAGTTTGGATGAGTAAAAAATATTAACAAAATATTATTTGTAGGGACAGGTTCATACCTGTCCTTTTAAATCAAGTGGACAATTTTATCTTTGAGTGTTATGATATAGAAAGTTAATAATAATTTTTTACTATGGGTTCTAAATATTATTTAAAAGAAAATATTATTAAGAATGTTTTAATAATTTTGTCAGCATTTTTGTTGTTCCCTCTTATTTCTGAAAAACTGGGGGGGGGTTGAGCCAGGTAGAATGAATGAACTACTCCTCGTCCTTTCTATGCTTTTGGTTACAGCCAGTTTTGCCAATTTTGCTTTCACTTTTGAAAAAAGCAAAATGTTAGAAAGAAGCAATCGGTGGTTATCATACGCTGCAACTTTTATTTACATGCTGTTGTTTGCTTTGATTTTGGAAGCATTGGTGGTAGTAATAGAAATAGTTTATCCATCTTTGGGTAGTATAAATATGTTATTTGCAGTTTTACTTTACACAGGCTTAGTTCTTTATGATTTCTGGGATTTAGGGAGGGCAAATTAGTTAGTTGCAAAATAAAATCCTCGGCTAGTCTCCGAGGATTTTTTATTTGTCATTCCTGCCTGTCTGCCGATAGGCAGACGAAAGAAGGAATCTTGAAATGTTTAAAAAGATCCCCGCTTTCGCGGGGATGACGTTAGGTGGCTACATGGAAGTAAATTACATCCCCATCATTCACCACATAATCTTTTCCTTCTAATCTTAACTTCCCTGAAGTTTTTATGCCACTCCAGCCATTGAAAGCGACAAAATCCTGCCAATCACACACATCGGCCTTAACAAAACCTTTAATAAAGTCTGTGTGAATTACTCCAGCGGCTTCGGGCGCTTTACTACCAGCCTTAACTGTCCAAGCGCGGGTTTCCGGTTCGCCGCTGGTTAAAAATGTTACCAAGTTTAATAATTTATAACCCGCCACAATCAATTTATCCAACCCACTTTGCTCTATGCCCAGTTCCTTTAAATATTCACTGGCTTCTTCCGGACTCAAATCCGCCAATTCCGCTTCCAACTTCGCACTTATATCAATTTGCGGAATTCCGTTATCGCTTATTCCTTTTTCCTTACTCCTTATTCCTTCGTCAATATTCACCACATACATCATCGGTTTCATCGTAAGAAGATGTAAGTCCTTAACAATTAATAATTCATCTTCAGTAAATTCCAGTGTATTAGCAAATTTTTCTGATTCCAATTGTGTTTTAATTTTTTCCAGCAAATCAATTTGTGTTTGCATACCTTTGGCCGCTGCGCCCTTGGCATCTTTTTTTAAATTGCCCAAACGTTTTTTTACAGTTTCTAAGTCAGCCAAAATCAATTCCAAATTTATTACTTCTGAATCGCCTTTGGGATCAATTTTATTATTTACATGAATAATATTATTGTCAGAAAATTCGCGCACTACTTGTACAATGGCATCTACTTCACGAATATGCGATAAAAATTTATTGCCTAAGCCCTGTCCTTCGCTTGCGCCTTTCACCAAACCGGCAATATCAACAAACTCAATGGCTGTGGGAATAATTTTTTTGGAATTAGAAACTTGCGCCAGTTTTTGCAAGCGAACATCCGGCACTTCCACCACGCCCACATTGGGGTCAATGGTGCAAAATGGATAATTTTGCGCGTCCGCTTGTTTGCTACGCGTTAGTGCGTTAAATAAAGTTGATTTGCCGACATTGGGAAGACCAACAATTCCTATTGAGAGCATATATTATTATTTGTTTATCAAATTGTTTAAAATAAATTAGAAATTAAGAAACTAAGAAATTGGGAAATTATGATACACAATTAAGAGTCTTGGTTGTGTAGCATAATTTCCGAGTTTCCCCCTGTAGGGGTTAGTTTCTCAATTTCTTAGTTTTAAAAATATATTGCAACGGTGCCAGTATGGCGTTGTTTACAGTCATGTAAGCCACCACACCTAAGACTGCCGCTGGACTGAAACTGCTAAGAGCAATTACTGCCGCCAGTCCGGTATTTTTGTAAAAGTTGGTAATTGACCAGGTAATTTTTTCTTCACGGCTTCTGCCAAATAACCAGCCTAAAAATATTTGTAAGACTATTATTAACAAAGAAGCCAGTAATGCTACCAAGAGAGTTTTGTTTTGCCAAGAAATTAAATAGGCTACTGGCGCCATAGTTCCCCAGTTTAGCATAGCCACAAAAATAGTATTGGAAGCGGTAATGTATTTTTCCAAAAATTTATCCCAATGAAAATATTTAATTAGTTCAGCTAAAATTATGGGGATAATTACCAGTTTAAATACCAAATAAAATAATGAAACAATATCAACTTTAATTACCTGGTGAGCAAACAGCCAAACAATGGTTGGCACCAAGAGTGGTGCCAGTAAATGTGCCAATGCGGTGGCAATTAAGGCTTTGGCTGGCTGGCCTTTAAAAAGTATAGAAAAAGCTACTACCGAAATTCCACAGGGCATGGCCGTAACCAAAATTAAGCCTAAGTACATTTCTGGAGTAAAAAAATTACTACTCAAAAAAATTAAGAATACAGACAATAAATAAATGGCGACTAAAATAAAAATGTAGCGCCACCATTCTTGTTTGAAATTTTTTAGTTCGCGCAAATTAATTTTTAAAGAACTCATGGTCATCATGGCCATTAAAATTGGCGTTAGCCAGCTTTTTAACAATAAGCCCGGCCAAACCCAAATATAACCCAAGACCAGTGAGATTAAAATTATTAGCCAGAAATATTTTTGCAAGTATCCCATAATTATTTAGTAATAACATCACCAATAACAGTAAGCTCGTGAAAAATTTCGGCAGAAAAGTAATCTATTCTACAAACGCCCTTGTATTCTGACTTAATAGTTTTTTTACCCAAACTTCTTTTATCAATTTGTGCATGATAAAATTTGTTTAAAGGAATGTTAGTAATAATTGACCAGTATTTTTCTAATTTTTTGACATTTTGATCAGCGCGGCATTGAAGGGTACAACGAAATTTATCTTCATCTACATCGTAAGCTTTCCTTAATAAACTGAGAAAAAATTTAATTATCTTGGGATCAGAATTGCCAAACATCATAGAACCTTTCTTGGTCTTGGCACCCTCTGCTAAATATAAACAGGACAGCAGTAATTTTGCCACCCCCTCACTATTGATAATATTTTTTAAATTACTATTTTTTAAATATAATTTTGCAAAGTATTTTTTTCTTTCCTCTGCTCTTGACTGTAGAAGTTCTGTACGAGCTTTGGCCAGATTAGTTGCAGAAATAACGTTTATTCTTTCCTGCTGTTTTGTCGTAAGTTTAATATTTTTGCACAAACATGACAATGTACTTTTGGGGATATTCAAATGCAAAATGGAATTTATTTCGGAATAAGTTTTTCCGGATGAACGTAATTTTAAAATTTTATTTTTTATAACGCTTTGCATATGGTAATATTGTACCATAGAACTTGTGCATGTGCAATATAAAAGGATTCCATGCGGAATCCTCGGTGGACTGTACTGGAGTTGAACCAGCGACCTCCTCGATGCCATCGAGGCGCTCTAGCCAGCTGAGCTAACAGCCCATAAAATTTTAGGTGATAAAATTATATCAAAAATGTTTATAGTTGTCAATCACCCTGTGAAATCCGTCTCTGTCTGCTTTTCTCTAAGTAGTTACCCCTTTGCTTTTGGGGGTTTACCCTGATAAATAGCCGTATGTTGGACTTCGTTCAAAATCGGCTCCTGCTTACAACAGGGATTAATAGGGTAAACAAAAACCACCCCGCCTCCCTCATTGAAGTTGATAATTATCAGCGTCAATGATGGATGGGGTGGAAGATGTAATCTTTTCTCCGCTTTTTGCCTCAACTACAATTTAGTTGAGGCGAGGACATGGGGTGACGCTAGGGCGTCGACGGGCCACGGGCAGCGTGTGGCTTTCGTCTATGACCACTAGGTCACCCCACGCCTCATGGAGACGTCCGGTTTTGCCACGGTGAGGTGGCCGTGGTTCCCGGACTTGGGACTTTTAGGGAAGCGGGTCTGGAAGATTGCATCTACACTACTCTATTTTTAGTGGTTTGTCAATAGCTAAGGGGTTAATAGATGTGTATAAGTGTTAATGGTTAGGTTTTGATTAAAATTATTAATATTATTGTACGACGTCGATTTATGTTTTATTTTAGTTAAATATTAAATACTTTATAGTTTGTGCTATTTATTACACACACTGTAGGTTATTATTCACAAGTTTTGTATATAAAATTGACTCAGGCTACTCTTTGCCCTCTATCACACAACTGGTGGTTCATAACTTATAACTTATAGCTTGTAACTTATAACTTTCGACTTTTTGGAGTCAATGAAATCACCTTTTTTGTTCCACAGGGAACTTCAGCGAGTTTTAATCCGTATCGGTCAAATTAGTTAGAATCAATACTCATTTGTTCTCCGTGGAACAAAAAACACCATAAAATGGTGTTAATTTTGAGATTTGTGTAGATTAGTGTATACAAACGCCATGATGCATGATACAGATAGCAGATAACATGTATATTTGCATCATGCTATCCGCACCATGTATTATGAAAATGTTGTGGACCTAGGCAGAATCTCCGCCTCATCGGCGGATGGGCCGAAGAGGCCCAGAACTGCAAACATATTTGTGGACCTACCGAGAATCGGACTCGGGCTTCGGCAATGCGCCCCAGCACCAGAGCCTACGGCTCGGTGCGGGGTAAAAATGCTATAACTTGTGGACCTAGGCAGAATCGAACTGCCGTCTCAGCAATGCGAATGCTATGTATTACCACTATACTATAGGCCCATTTGTAGTTAAAAGTTTATAAGGTTTTTAAAGTTTATAAAGTAGCCAATGTAGTAAATAATAATGTAATAACATAGAACTTTATGAACTTTACAAACATTTAACTTTACAAACTACTATCTGTACCCCCAGCATGCCCTAAACCATAAGGGTTCAGGGTAAAAATTGAACACACTGTGGTCCCGAGAGGAATTGAACCTCTATCTAGACGTTAGGAGTGTCTTGTTCTATCCGTTGAACTACAGGACCTGTTCTACTTGCCCCGGACCGAACGACACTGAGCGAATCGAAGCGGAGTTCTGGTGCTGGGGTCCGTTGAACTACGAGAGCTCTTTTGTGAAAGTGATTTTATCACTTCTTTTTTCTTTTGGCAAGAGGTTTTTTAACAACTGGCACGGCCGATAACCAAGCCAATTCAAAAATTGCTTTTAAAATATTAGACAGTGCAGTGCTTTCTATCATTAGACCAAAAGGAATAGGTTTTTTAAACAGCGCCATCATTACTTTATTATCATAAATATTTATTTCGCCACCCAAATCTTTAATGGTTGGTACTTGTTCGGGCTTAATCCAGCGGTAGTTAGTGTATTTGTAAGATCCTAGATAATTTTTCATCCAATCTCTGCCTTCCGGGGTATCTAAAACCAACACTCTTTCGCAAATTTTCTTTTTACTGCGTTCGCGGGTGTATTCTTTACCCCATTTATACAGATTGAATTCCGGCGTGTACCAGGCCTGCAAATCTAAAACCGACAAAATTTCTGACTTGGCTTCCAAAGTTTCCCAATAAATACTCTTGGCGCCCTCTACGCCTTCTTGAAAACGCACGCTGGGTTTTTCGGCTGTGGAATATAAAGAATAAAAATCTGGTAATTGGCTTTCTAGTTCTTTTTCTTTTCTTTCCCAAGAATTAATTTTGGATTTTACAAAATGTTTTAAATGCTTGGGGTCTTTGGCCACAAACTG
>Ga0172370_10005546_pt1 | contig 16257 bp, 6 predicted proteins | sample LakKiv5m_FD_114538 | JGI IMG/M metagenome (GOLD analysis project Ga0172370, IMG submission 114538) | Freshwater microbial communities from Kabuno Bay, South-Kivu, Congo - kab_022012_11.5m | ecosystem: Environmental > Aquatic > Freshwater > Lake | place: Democratic Republic of the Congo...
GCTGGAGCTGCTGCTGCTTGGACTGCTGCTGCTTTCGCGCGGCCTCTTGCTGCCTGGCCTGTTGCTGCTGCTGCTGTTGAAGCTGGAGCTGCTGCTGTTTGGACTGCTGCTGCTTTCGCGCGGCCTCCTGCTGCTTGGCCTGTTGCTGCTGCTGCTGTTGAAGCTGGAGCTGCTGCTGCTTGGACTGCTGCTGCTTTCGCGCGGCCTCCTGCTGCCTGGCCTGTTGCTGCTGCTGCTGTTGAAGCTGGAGCTGCTGCTGCTTGGACTGCTGCTGCTTTCGCGCGGCCTCTTGTTGCTTCAACGCCGCAGCCTCGGCCTGCGTTCGCTTGCTCTCCTCGAGCGCTGCCCGCTTTGCCGCGACTTTCGCTTCCTGCTCGTGGAGCCTGCGCTCGGCTTCAACGCGCTTCGCCTCCTTCCGCAAGGCCTCCGCTTCCTGCTTGGCCCGAAGCTGTTTCTCGCGAGCCTCCTCCTTGCTCCGCTTCGCTTCCTCCACCTTCGCCCGCTGCGCCGCGGCCTTCGCGTCCCTCTCCTTCCGTATTCGCTCGGATTCTAGGCGGCGCTCCTCAGCTCGCCTCGCCTCGGCCTCGACCTTCGCCTTCTGCGACGCCGCACGCGCGGCTTCTTGCGCGGCCTTCGCCTTCGCCTCGGCCTCCCGCTTCTCGGTAGCCGCGCGGTCTTGTTCGACGAACTTCTGCTCCCCTTCGTGCGCGTCGCGCAACCCCTTGCGGTGCTTCTCCAGCGCCTCGGGGTGGAGCCGCAAGCTGTGGTCAACCTTTGGCGCTTGCCTGACCTTGATGGGGGGCGGTAGACCTCGACCGCTGTGCAACGCTGGCGGCAGTTCGGGAGGCGGCGGCGGGTGCTTCCGGGCGAGCGCGACGCCAGGCAGAAGCACCAACAACACAAATGGTAGGGAGACCCTCATGCGCCCGCCCTCCCCGCGGCGTCGCGGCGGAGGTTCACCACGTCAAGTCGATGCGACATCGCTCGGCCTCCCTTTTCCGCGCGTCGTGGCGCTCTCGGGCAGCCACTTCGAGTTCGTCCGCCTCTCGCTCCAACCGGAGGATCTCCGCTCGCTTCTTCTGATAGGCGCGTACCCGCTCCGCTTTCGCGCGATCGAGTTCTTCGCGCAGTCGCCGATCCTCGACTTCGTAGCGCGCCGAGATGCGCTGCCACTCCAAAATGAGCTGTGCGATCCTGTGGTTGTACTCGTCAGCCTTCGCGTCGATCATCTCCTTGGTGGCCGGCAGGTTGGTGCCCTTGACGTTTTGGAGGTGCTGTTCGAAGGACACGCGCTCCTGCCGCTCTATCTCGGACTTCGGCCGCTTGCACTTGCTGCAGTACATGCCATGTCGCAGCTCATCGAGCGCCCGGTCGCGCTCCGCGATCAATTCTTGGATCTTCTGTGCCAACGGGTCGAGCTCCGCGTGCGCCTTGTCCGGTAGATCCCATAGGCGCTGCTCGAGCTTCGCGATCCGCTCGTCGTGGGGCCTCAGGATCTCGGGCATCTGGTTGCGCAGCTGCTGCGCGTGCGCATCGAGCGCGTCAGCTCGCCTCTGCGCCTCCTGCTCCTCTTCCACCGCCTTGCGCAGGATGATCTGGCACGACCTTGGGTCGCACTCTTCGGTGAGCCGCCGTTTGACCGTCTCGTAGACGACCTCGACGGTCTTCGTGACGCGGATCTCGCGCTGCACGGAGGATTGGTAGTACCAGATGAGGCCACCGAGGCGGTCGATCTGTGCGACGGCCTGCTGCCCAGCGATCCTGGCCTGCGGCGCCGGGACGGACATGACCGAGTCGAGCATATCTGCCGCGCGCCACATGATACCCATGGCTTGCGCAATGGCGCCGATGTGCAAGTGTCCACGACCGAGCGCCGCGGCCTCCACGATTGCGCCGAAGAGCCCTGGGTTCACGTGGATCGGCCCATTTCCGCGGTGTTTCAGAGCGTCCGCGATCGCGTTCGAGAGCTCCCGCGCCCGCTGGTTCGCGCTCGCCGACTGGTCGACCACGGCCCCCTGCGGAGTGACGGTGCCGAGCGCACGGGCAAGCTCCACGTTGAGGTCTCGGATGCGCTGGGCGGCGTGGCGCAACGACTGTGGCGTGTGGGCTGCGAGATCTCCCAGGACAGCGGCCCTCGTATTCGCGAGGAGCGGCTTGATCGGCGTATGGACATCCCAACGAGTCACGGCCTGATAATAGGTCTCGCGAACCTCTGTGCGCTGCTGTTTCAGGACCTTACAGCTCGGGGCGTCCCAATGCCAAAGCTCCGGCATGGGGAGCTTCTCGCCCCACGCAGCCGAAGGCGCGAGCCACGACCAGAGTAAGATCGTCGCGCCCAGGGCGACACCGACCCCGCATTCATCGGGCCGCCAGCGCCCCAACCGGGACCTCTCCTGGACGTGCGACATGCCAATCACCTCGCGACCGCCACCTCGCCGCCGCCCGGGGGAACGCGCCGCGCAGCAAGGAGCGGTGAGGACTACCGCTAAGCGCGGCCTGAAGTCAACGGGCCTCCTCTCTCGTGTAGCGTTGATCGGCACCACCCCCACCCTATCGGTCGCGCCCGAGCGAGGCGGCTGATTTCCTCGCCGGGCGGCCTGGCCCCGGCGTTCCGGACAAGCGTCGCCACGGCCGGCCGTCGCCGAGGGGGCGTTGCGCTTGGAGCGAGACCTAAGCCACCCCCCGCCGCCGCGACACCCACCACGCCACGCCGCCCGCCGCCATGATGCCCGCGTTCGGGCTTGCGCCAAAGGAGCCGGAGAGCGTCTGCCCAAGAAGGACTTTCACCTCTCAAGTTGTGTGCCATCGAGGGCGCACCGGTGAGGCGCACAGCGCCGAAGTCGCGAAGCGACCGAGCAGCGCCCGACAGGGGCGCGAGCCCGGATGAGGACCGACCCCGAGCGCGCAGCGCGAAGGGGGACGCCCAGTTCCCGACCACGCGTCGCCTTCGCGGTCGTCTTGGCGGTCGTCGCGACTTCCCCGCCCCGGATCGCGATCCTCACGCAGGTCAAGACGCGCGTTGACACGCGTGACCGGGCGGACGATGATACTTGCCGCCTGAGCGCTCTGCGCGCCCTGGCACCACGCGCGACTAGCTCAGCTGGATAGAGCGTCGGCCTCCGGAGCCGAAGGTCGTGGGTTCGAATCCCGCGTTGCGCACCAATAAAAACAGTCACTTCGCGGTTGCGGCGGCAGGGCACGCGCGCTGGGTGACAACATCGGTGACAACAAGTCCGAAAAGCGACTCGATTCCACGTCGTTCGAACGTGCCCGACGGCCATGGCCGGGGAACCTGGTCGAGGCGATGGCGCTCAAGGCGCGCCGCTGTCGTTCTTCGTGTTGTCACCCGATCTGCGTCGAATCGGCAGGATCGCGACGGCTGCGCGCTTGTCCTCGGGCCTCGCGCCGAAGTAGCGGGCGGTCATCTCTTCGGTCGTGTGCCCGACGATGCTGCGGATGACGAGACGATCCACCTGCGCCTGCACGAGGTTGCTGTTCAAGCTGCGGCGCAGAACCTGGCTGCCGAGGTTGATGTCGAGGTTGAGCACGTCGCACAGCTTCAGGAAGGCCTTGTCGAGGGAGTTGGGCGTCCGAGGCGTGCCGACCGACGAGGGGAAGACCAGGCCCGAGGCGAGCATGCGGCTGTCCTGCTCCTCGAGCTGTCGCCCACGATGTGCCTGCAACTCCTCCACGAGGTGCGGGTGCAGGGGAACCACGCGGCGCGCCTTGGTTTTCGTCGTCTCGGTGAGAACGCCCTTCGACACGCTCCGTCGCACCATCACCTCGCCCTTCGCGAGGTCCACGCACTCCCATTTCAACGCGTAGAGCTCGCCCGGGCGCATGCCAGTGAGCACCAGCATCGCGATCTCCGCGTAGCGGTCCGCGGTGTGCTTGCGCGCGGCTTCCAGCAGCCTGCCCGTCGTGTCGAGATCCAGCGTGCGCTGCTCTCGCTTGGGCTCCAGCTCGGGCCGCTGGGGCGGCTCGACGCGGACGGTGGGATCGGGAAGGCTATGGTCCGCGGCCATGTCGCGAAAGAGCATCTTGGCGACGCGCCACCACTGCCGCATCGAGTCCTGCGAGTACGGCTCACTGATCGTGATCACCTTCTCTTCGCCGTCGACGACGATTTTCTTCTCGCGAACCATTTCGCGGCTTTGCGCCCACTTGACCCACGCCTGCACGGCCTGTCGGTTGACCTGATCGCAGGTGAGGTGGCCGACGCGCGGGAGGATGTGCTTGGACAGGCACGCCTCGTACGTGATGGCAGTGCTAGGTTTTTGGCCGTCCGTTCTGACTGCGAGCCACGATTTCGAGTAGGCCTCGACGGTCTGGCTCGTAGCCGGCGGGAGGGGCGTAGGGATCTCGCCCGACTTCGGCGACCTGATCGCTTCCTTGAGTTGCAGGACGGCCTGCACGGCGTCCGCCTCGGTCGCGTCCGACGGCAGAAGTCGACGCTGCGTCACGATCTTCCCGTTTGGCATCCGCACGGCGGCGCGCGCCAGGAGCCGCCCGTTCGGCAGTCGGCTCACTCCCGGGTGCCGCGTGGCCTTCGCCTTCTTGAACTCGATCGCCATTGAGACCTCCCGTGTGCGCGTTGCGGGTCGCATACGCGTCAAGCGTCGCTGCGCGGAACACGTAGCTCCGGCCGGCCTTGCCGTCCGGCTCCAGCCGCCCGCGCGCGACGAGGCTCCGCACGGTGCTCGCGTTGCCAAGCCGCAGATAGGCTGCCGCCTCGGCCGTCGTCAGCCAGGCATCGTGGCCCGCGGGAACGGTCAGCGGCGACGTCGCCGGTGGGGCCGAGGGCCCATGCCGAGCTCGAGCCTTCCAGGCTAGCGAGCGGCGACGAATCTCTTCGGGAGACTCCAAGTCCCCGATGTCGGTCCAATCGATATCATCTTTCATTTTAGGACCTTGTCCACCGAAGCCAGGAGCCGAGCTTGAACCGCCTGCTCGGCCACGACCCACATGCGGCCCACCTTCGTGGACCTCAGCTTGCCCTCCAGCACGAGCATCCAGACGCGTTGGCGAGAAATGCCAAGTATCTTGGCTGCTTCAGGCAACGTGTACCAGCGACGCATGTTCGTCTCGGCGCCCGTGCGGCGACGCGATGGATGATGCGATGGGGGTCTACGGGCGTCAAGGGTGATGAGCCGGATTCGGGGCCATTTGAGCGGCCGACGCAAGGCAGGACATCGCTCCGGGGGACGACGAGCCGCCGTCTCGCCCCCACACGCCATGGCGCGGCCAGCGGGTTGGGGCATGGGCCACGTGCCCGGTGCCGACCCGCCGCCGATCGTTGTGTCAACCGCCGCAGTCGGAACCGCCGTCCGTGTCGAGCGCGTTGGCGATGCGCTTCATCTGCTCCCACTCGGCCCGCGTGAAGCTGTCGCTCTGCACGACCACCGGGAAGCGGTCGTCGCTCTCGATCAGCCCCCAGCGCGCGCGGTCCCGGTCGAGCTGCGTGCCGCGGAGGAGCATGAGCGGGAAGGCTTTCACGATCTCGACGCCGCGCTCCCTGCACCACGCGACCGAGGCCCGGAAGCTCTCGAGCGTCTGCGTCGGCAGGCCGTAGATGAGCGAGATCATGAAGCGAATCCCGCGTCGACGGAGCTCGACGATCCAGCGGTCGGCCTTCTCGAGATCGTTGGGGCGGTTGATGACGCGCCCCACTTGCTGGTCGGTCGTCTGGAGGCCGAATTCGAAAACAACATCGAGCCCTTCGCATGCGTCGAGGATCGCTTCCGTGACGAAGGCGAAGTGGCCCTGGACGCTCAGGCGGCCGCGGAAGCCCTGGTCCCGGAACCGGCGCAGGAGGGTCGCGGCGTGTGGCGAGGCCAGGAAGATCGGGTCGAGGACGGCGATGCTCGCAACACCGCTGGCGACGAAGAGGTCCACCTCCGCCAGCAGTCGGTCGAGCGGATAGGACTGGACGCACGCGATGCGCGCGGCGTCACGGTGCTGGCAGAAGAAGCAGCGGAAGGGGCACCCGCGTTGTGTCTCCCAGCGCTGGAACGAGGGGTTGTCGAGCGGATCGATGACACCCTCGAGGAACGGCGACGGCAGCGCCGCGAGGTGGCAGACGGCCAGCTCCTCGCGGTCCGGCGTGCCCGCGACATGGACGCCGCGGACGGGCACGGACGGGTCTTTGCACCAGGACACGAGGGCCTGCTCGGCGTAGCCGCGGATGAAGACGTCGACGTCGGGGTAGCGCGCCTCGAGGCCGGGGCCCGAGAAAGTGACCTGCGGGCCGCCGAGGACGATCGCCTCCCCGAAGCCGCGGCGGCGGAGCTCGGCGAGCAGCGGGTTGATGAGCGGCTCGTTCCAGATGTAGGCGCCGATGGCGAGGGCGGTTTCTTTGAGCGAGAATCCGCCCACACGGTCGAGAATCGTCTCGGCTGCCGAACGTACGTCCAGGTTGGGCTCGTTGACAGGAAGGCTCTGGGCGTGGACGTCGACACCATCGGCGTGCCGCAGCGCAGCGACGAGCGAAGCGTGACCAAGCGGTGTTCGGGGGTCCTTGCCCCGGAGCCAGTAGAGATCGATGACGATCATGCGACGCATGCAGGCACCTCCGTCGATGGCGTTCGATCCTGCCGACGGCGACGTGCGTCTGATGCGGACATCGGATCGCTACGTCGATCTCGTTGTCCGCATGGAGCCGGTGCCGCCGTCTCTAAGCCCGGTGGACTGCCACACGGAGGTCGCATGGACTCACAAGAACACCTGAGGCGCCGCATCGAGGCCGCCCGAGTCACCGTCGGGGAGCGCGCCAACGACCCGCTCGTTCAGCAGCTCATGGACAAGTTGATGGACCCAGACGCGGACCTGCCCGCGGTGGAGGAGTTGCCTCCGTGGTTCGAAGACTGGGCCCGAGCGCTGCTTTTTGCGGGACAGCTTCACCTTGCCCGCTTGGCGGGACTGCTCATGCTCCGTTCCGTGGGCACCGACGTGAAGCTTGCGTTGGTCCTCGTCGCTCCGACCGCCCGCGCTTCCGACTTGCCCTTCCTCAGAGACTTGTCGGAGCAGCCCCAGTGGCACCAGATGGTGGACGAACTGATGGAGGCTGCCCAAGGCCTCGAGCGTCGCGTCGCCGATGCCCTGGTGGCCGCAGCTCTTCCGCGCCATGTCGACGCGGGAAGCGGGATTGCCATCCTGTCGCGCAACCTCGGGCTGCTGGAGACCCTTCGCCCCTGCGCAGGCGGCCTGTTGGAGGCGGTCATCCAGATGGTCCGCGGGATCACCGAGGACCGCGCCCGAGACCATCTCCAGGCTGAGCCGAGCCACCGGGCGTTCCGGGTTGGGGTACGGCGCGGCGCCGAGAGGCTCGGCGACGCGGGGAACCTCGCACCGACCACAGTGGAGCGAGCAGCGAGTGCACTGGACGTTCCGGCCCTCTCCGCGGGGTTCGTCGAGCTTTCGTACGAGGACCTGCCCCCGGCTCCGCTCGAGCGACTGCTGCTGGCCGTGGCGTTGGGGCGCGCACTCGCTGGAAGCGAGCTCGCGGCAATCTGGAGCGGTGCGTTCGCGAAGTTGGCATCCGACGCCATCTGGAGCCTGCGTTCCGTCTCCTTGTTTTCAATACGCCTGAAGCTGCTCGACGAGCTCCTCGGGACGCCAGGTCGAGTCGACAGCCGCGCTGAGCTGCATTTTCAGCGCGCGAACACGCGTCGAGCCCTATCGCCGAACCACCCGGCAGAGACGGCTCTCGTGCTGGCCGATCTCGAGGCAGCGATGGAGCTCTCTCGTATGGAGTGCGATGCGGTGACGCACGCGAATTCGGCTGCGGCGTGGGCCAAGACCTTGGCCGCGGCGCAGTCCTCCGCAGTGGCGACGGAGCAGGCGCGCCTTGCCCAAGCTGAGGTGGTAATCCAGCGGGCCCTTCGGCTCCCAGTCCCGGACTTCGAGCGAGCGATCCTGCACCAGGCTCACGCCCACGTCCTCCGTCTCGTGCGTCGAGATGAGGCGGTCGCGGCATTCGATCGGGCACTCGACCTGCTCTCGCCCTCGGAGGACTTCTGGACGGAGGTCGCGGCCGAAGTCGTGACGACGTTGGTGCGGACGGGGCGGCCCGTCGAGGCCTCCAGTCGGGGTCGGGAGTTCCTCGAGCAAGCACGCTCGGACGGACGACGGACCGAACTCGGGATGCTGCACCTGGCGTACGGTGAAGCACTGATGCACAGCGGGCATCCCGCGGAATCCAGAGGCCAACTCGAGGCTGGCCTGGCCTTGGTGCGGGGTGCGGACCTCCATAACGAGGTGCTGGCCCGATTCCATCTCGCCCGGTTGGGGCTGGCATTGGACGACACGGATCTCGTAGACGAGCATCTGCGGCAGCTTCGGCCCCTCCGAGGTCGCCTGGACTCGGTTGCCCATCACGACCTTGTGGCGCTCGAGGCTACTCGTGCCAGACACGCAGGGGATTTCGAGACGGCCCGGACAGCGTTCCTCGCCGCGGTGGAGACGGCGGCGACCGTGGAACAGTGGGCCATCGCTCGCCTCCGCTTGGCGGAGTTCGAACTGGAGAACGGACGTCTCCCAGAGGAGCTGGAGCGTACCGTTGCGGCCGCCACGTCGTATGGCGACAACCCCGAGATCCAGAGCCTGCTGTTCGAGGTCGTATGCAATCGAAGGGCGCCCCTAGCAGGTGAGGCGCGTCGCCTACTCGTCGAGTGGATGCTCGCGAACGGGCATCCCGCGGCTGCGGCGCGCACGCTCCACCTCGGAGGGGATCAGGGCGAAGCGCGCCGCGTGCTTCGCGGGGCATTGGAGGGCGTGCTTTCCGACCACGAGCGCCGTGCCTGCCTGCATGGCCTGATGACCATCCTGGAACCGGAGGCCCGTGGCGAGAGGCAGCGTCTATGCGCGGAGATCGAGCGTCGGCTGGAGGGCGATGCCGGAGAGGCCTACGTGCTCGTCGACCTGGCCGAGGCCCTCAGGATGGACGCCGCGGGCGACGAGAGCGTGCTCTTGCGCGCCCGGCGATACGGAGTGCGCGCGCTCGAAGGGGTCCGGGGCCGGGAAGCCACCGCCATCGCATGCAGGACCGTGGCACTCATCGCGCTCGAACTCGTCAAGGCCCGCATCCCCCTCTCGTCTTCAGCCGTCGCCGAGAACGCCTCGTGGGTCCTGGGCGACTGGCCCCTGCCGGAAGCGGAGCTTGCCGATCTGCGCCTTGCGACTGCCGAGGCTTTGCTCCTCGTCGGTCCCTGCGTTCATCCCGACGCGCTCGACGTCGCGGCGCGCTTGGTCGATGCCGGTCTGCCCCACACCCTGCAGGTCCAGGTCAGCCGTTCCCTGGCTGATCGACTCGAGTGGATCCGACATCGACGATTCGGCGAGGGCCCAGACCGTCCGCCAAGCCAGAGCGCAGGCCCGTTGGACATCGTCCCCGCTTGGCTGCTGGCCATCCTGGCGGGAAGGAAGGTCAAGATCCCCTCCGGCCAGGTCTCGCAAGGCCTCCGAATGTTGCCCGAGATCCTGCGGGCGCGCCCCGACCTCTGTGACGCCACGCTTGCTGCGATGCTCGGGCAGCTGTCGGCGTTCGGCCGGGATGCCCGCGTCGACTTGCTGGACACCACGTACGGTGTCGTCCAGTCCACCCCGGACCTTCGTGCGGAGCCCTGGCCAAGGCTCCGTCGCGCCCTCGGCCAACTCCCTCGCAGAGGCGAAGAGGGGGCGATCGTTGCGCGCATTGAGTCCGCCACGCATCGCGGCGAGACGACCACGGACCAGCCGGAGGGAAGCCGCGAGCCCATCGAACCAGCGGTGCCCCTGCCCCCCGAACAACGCCTGATGCAGTGGTTTGAGCGAGGCGTCGCCTTGATGAACCGTGTGCGCCTGGATCCGCATGCCTTGGACGCAGCCACCGCGATCTCGGAGTCCAGGCAGCTGCTTCGCGCCGCAGTCGACCTCGCGAAGAAGAAGCATCTTCCCCATCTGTTCGACACGCTGGTCTCGCTCGGCAACGCCTGGAAGACGCCACCGAACGAAGACGTCGAGGGTGCACTGCGACGGTACGACGAGGCGAGCACGCTCGACCCCGTGCCGGGGCAGCAGGCCAAGCTCTGGAAAGTGCAAGCGGACGCACTGCTGTTGCGCGGCCGCCCGGAGGACGTCAGGAGGGCGGAGAGGTTGCTGCGGCGTTCGCTGGAGTTGCGGACGGGGCACCTGCGTGCGGAGACGCTGCTCTCGGCGGCCGCGGTTGCCCGCGCTCATCCCGACCTCAATGAGGCCACGCGAGTTCGGCTGGCGGCCGAGCACCTGATGGACGCTGTGCGCACCCATCGGGCGCATGCCGAGCAGGTTCTGCCGCTCCTACTCGAGCATCTCGCGGCTTGGCGCCGACTGCTGCCGAGCGACGACGAGCCCCTTCGACTCAGGGGCGAGTTGAAGGCCGCCTACCCGCATCGTACCCGGGGCATCGACTCGCCGACGCCCGCGGTCCCTGGTCGCGAGATAGAGACGCTCTTGGACATCTATGGGCACCCTGCAGGCGAAGCGTTCATGTCCATTCGCACTCGCCTCATGTCGCCCACCGAGCGCGCAACGGTTCCGTACGGCCTGCTCGATGGATTCGGGCCAAACGCCGGGGCCCGAATCGAGGCAGAGGCCGACGAGGCCGGCCTCTGGGGCAAGGACGCCGAGGTCGAGGCGCTTGCGGCGGCGCTGCTGAGCGCCCCGCGCGACGCCACATGGCCCGGGCGCGCAGCGGCGCGCGTCTGTCTGCTGGCCCACTTGGCCCGCCTTCGAGGAGGGACGGACGAGCGAGCGAAGGCGGCAACTTCGGTGGCCATCGAGTCTGCGTCCGGCGTGGCCGAGCCACGAGTCCGCTCGCTCCTCCTGCGCGAGATCGCCGCCACCTGGTCTCCAACGGATCACGCGAGCGATCCCGTGCGTGACTTCGACCTTGCGGTCGAGTTGCTTCGCCAGTGTGTCGACCTCGAGGGAGGCGAAGACCGGGCCCTCGACGACACGTTGGGCTACCTCGCACGGGCGCACAGGTACTCCCAACGTGGAGATCTCTCCGAGAACCTGCGCGAGGCCAAGCGACTCTACTCGCTGCTGCTCGTTCGCATGGAGGTGAGCGGAGATCCCGCCTTCCGCGCCCAGATCCAGCACAACCTTGCTGAACTGGAAAGCCATTTCGCCGGCGGCACCCGGCTCGAGCGCCTTCGGAGGAGCATTGCCCAACTCGTTGGCGCAGTCGAGCAGGCGCCGTCTCCTGCACGGGCGGCCCAGTACCTTGCCACGCTCGCGTGGACGCGCGTCCAGGCCGCACATGAACTGGACGACGAAGAGCGCTGCGCCGCGTTGGATCAGGCGCTCCGAACCTTCGCGCGGGTGGATCCAGACCAGCTGGAGGAGAGCTCCCGGCGCAGCTTCGAGGCCAACCGAAGCGTCTGCCAGGCCGTGCTCGCACGTTACCGCGAGGGATCGGATGCCGAGATCGCGCTCTTGCGACAGCATCTCGCCTCCGCCTTCGCGAGTCAGAATGCATACGGCATTGCCACCGCCAAGCACAACCTTGCGAATGCGCTGCTGTTTCAGGAGACCGTGAATCTGCGGAGCCTTGAAGAGGGGCTCACCCTTCTGCGTGACGCCGCGCTCTGCCGGACGCTCGAGGCCGACGCCCGCCACTGCTGGGAAACCGCCCTGGCAGCATCTCGGGGCCTCCGGCGGGCCCTGGCGTCCGGCGCGGCGCCCGGTCTCGCCGTCACGCCAGCTTCCCTGTGGCGGGAGGCAATTGACCAGGTTCGAACGGCAATTGGCGCTGCCCGCGTCCTGGGGCAAGGTGAGGAACTGGCCACGACCGCCTTCGAACTCTGCGCCCTGGCGCTTGGGGCCGAAGCGACGTCGGAGGTCGTGGCGCTGCTCGAAGAAGCGTGGAGCGAGATGCGAGCGGCCTCGGTCTGGCTGATCCTCGACACCGAGAGCCGGGAGCGTGAGGCCTGGACCGCCCGGCGGATTGCTGTCGCGCTTGCGGACCGGCTGTCTCCGGAGGCCTTGCCGGTCGCGTGCAGCGGCATCTCGTTCGTGCTGCAAGGCGAGCGGGCGGAGCACGTCCGGCGATGGCTGGCGCGCTCGGACCGTGCGACACAGCGGGTCCTGCATGCCCGCCTAGCCAAGCCGGAAGCAGCGGGCGCTGCCTCCTGGCAGGCGTGGCAGCAGGCCCTCGCGAGCGGAAACGAACGGGAGGTCGCGAGCGCTCTCAACGATATCAGGCGCAGTGCCCCTGGCTTCCTGACCGATGAAACCGACTGCGAATCCACCTGGCGATGGTTGGAGGCACGGCCCGCGAGCATCGCCGTGCAGCTTGTACTCGGCGTGCCCACGTCGATGGCGCTGCTGATGCAGGTCGGCCCGGATGGCGCTCAACGAAGCTGGGTGCTGGGAATCGACCTCCCGCCGCCTCCCGTCCGGCTCGAGGATTTGCCCGCGATCATGCGCGGTGAAGCTGCGGTGCCGGCCGCTCGGGAGACCCAAACGGCAGCGGCGTCCTGGCTGCGAGAAAACGCCATCGAGCCTGTGTTGCGCTTCCTCGGTGAGCGGCCGTCGGTCGCTCTGTGGTGTCCAGGTCCGGGGCTCCGCTGCATCTCCCCGGGTGCGATCTGGTCCGACGTACCGGTGGCGACCGCCGTCACGTTGGCCATGACCGATCGCGGGTTGACGCCGGGACGACCGCGCTCGACGCTCGTCGCACTGGCCGATCCGGGCCCTGGCTCCGCTGGCGGACGCGACCTGTTGGGACATGGCCTGCCGTCTCTCCGCCGGCTGGAGAAGGTGGCCAAGGGAAGAGGTCCGGTTCGAACCGTGGGCAGCGTAGGCAAGCTGCATGGACGAGCGCTTCTCGGTGGAGAGGAAACTGCTCGCGACACACCGGCCAGCGCGGGCGATCTCGTTGCGGAGGCGGCCGAGCACGACCTCGTGGTCGTGATCGCACACGGCGAGGCGGACACCCCCGAAACCGCGTCGCTGCTATGCGTGGACGCGCTCGGCCGAGTAGACCGGCTCGACATCGATCGCCTGTCCCGGGCACCGACCGCGTTTGCTGGCTCGACCATCGTCCTGCTCTCGTGTGAGTCTGGGCGCATTGGTGAACGGCTGGTCGAGCCAGGCGGCATTGCCGGCACCCTGCTCTCGGCCGGAGCCCGGCGCGTGGTTGCACCGCTGTGGCCGGTCAAGCTCGACACCGCCACCGACGTCGCCGAGGGCGTGTTGCGAGGCCTCGCAGACGGTCAGGAACCATGGGAGGTGCTTGCCACCCTACAGCCTACCGAGAGCATCTCCGGTCCCAGGCTCGGGCGCCCCGGCTTGTCACCTTCGGAGGGAAGAGCCGAGTCGGGACTGCAGCGACTCGCATTCATCACGTGGGTGGGCTGACCTCCTTGGTGGTCACGATGATGTCGCGCCGTCGTTCGGCCTCAGACAGGACCTCGTCCAGCGTCGTGCCTTCGATCCGTGAATCGCTCGCCACGACGACGATCAGCGCTCTGTCTTCGCGACCTTCGAGCCTCCACAGCGGCTCATCCTTCCGCTCGGAGAACTCCGTGTCCTCGTGTCCCTCCGGGTGGGCCGCGTCGACCACGAATACACGCACGAACTCGCGGTCGCTGTCTTGAACGGTCAGCCGGACGTCCCACAGGTCCTGCTCATCCCCGGAGGCCCCCATTTTGGGGGCAGTGAGAGCGACGGCCGCCCTGGTGGATGCCCATCGCTCCCTACATGCGCGGCGTTCGGCGGCCATGCCGGCGCCGATCAGCGCAATCCTGAGGAGGATCGAGTCCCATGGGAGCACCGCCGGCACGAGGGCATCGACAAGTCGCGCCGCCGGTCGAACCGATGCGGGTCCGTCACGCAAGGCGGCCCCGAGCGCTGCTTCTTCGGCGTGAATCCAGAGCCTGCCAGCCACGTGATCCGCTCCGCCCACGGCCGCCGCGCGTCGTGCGGCGACATCGCCCAGCTCGACCCACTCGGCCGGAATCCAGCCAAGCAGGGTCTCGGCCTGCTCCAGAAACGCCTCGGCTTCTGCGACCGCTCCCATGACCGAAGCAACCACGAGGAGATCCTCCGCATCGTGCAAGGCAGTTTCCAGGTCGAACGGATTCACATCCTTCACGCCCGATCGGATCCCTTGGAGGACGGCCGACCAGTCGAGCGAACGTCGAAGTGCGTCAGCGAGGCGTCGCTCCACTTCCGCAAGCCGCCGCTCTGCGGCAGAGAGCGACCGAACGACAGCCGGATCCTCCGCGTGGAAGCGACCGTGACCAACGGCAGCGGCCAGCCACCAAAGGTCCTCGAGGTTGGCGGGCGCCGTGCGCGACGCCTCTTCAAGGCGCGCCACCACATCCCCAGCCGCATCGCGCGAATCCATCCCAGTCTCCTTGGCGAACTTCGCCTCGGCCGCCCGGAGGTAGCCTGCCTCACTCGAATCGACGCCTATGATTGGCGGATGCGGACGATACGCCGTCATGACCCAACTCGCTGGTCGGTCGAGTTGGACGACAAAGTACACGCCTCGTGGCGAGTAGCCCACATGACGCTGCCCCCTCCCCATGCGCAGCGACCAGCACGACTCGGGGTCGCGGACGGCGTCGAAGTAGGCTGGCCCATAGGCCGCCTCGTGATGGTCCGCCAGCACGGCGCGCACACGGCCCCAGGCGTCCGGCGAGACTCGCGGCAACTCCGAGGCCTCCTCGCGCGTCCGACCAACGATGTCCTCCGCCGCTCGCCGAAGGGGCACTGGGTCGGCGGACGCGATCCGCTCCCAGTGCTCATCGGGGGCGTAGAAATGCTTCCAGACCTTCTTAGGCTGGAGACTTGGGCACATGCCGACGATCGGTCCGAGTTGAGCGTGCCTCCATGGGGTCATCACGTCACCTCCGTGAGGAGCGATCGGAGCTTCTCCCGAGCCCTGTCACGCCGACGCCTGAAGCGTTCCATCCGGTGCCGGCGAGCATCGAGGTCGTCCGGCGCGTCGTCACCGGGGTCGAAGATCTTCGAGACCGCATACATGTCGGGAGCGTCGGACAGCGCGCCTCGGACGGCTTCCTCGGGTCGCCCCGTGCGCTCTGCCAGCCACGCCATCTCGGCCTCCGTCAGCCACTGCGGGGCAAGCTCGAGCTTGAGGGCAACGCGGTCCGACAGAGACAGTCCGTCCAACGCCTCCCTCACGTGCCGGGCCCGCTCCTGGCTCTGGAGCGCCTGGTCGGCGCCCTCTCGGGTGTCGGGCAACGACTCGTCGAGTTCCATGATGTCGACGCTCTTGGCATCCGGCTGCCGGGACCGCTGTTCATGAAGGTCGATGCAATGGTTTCGGAAGGCTCGCGCGAAGAAGGCCTTGGGGCTCGCCAACTCCGTCGTGAGCGGCTTCTCGATCAGCTTCCCGAGGAAGCCCTGAAGCGCGTCCTCGATCAGGTCCTCCGGCCAGCGTCGCCGCACGATGGGAGGCACCATCAGGCGCAGCTCGCGCTCGAGGAACTCGACGCCCAGGCGCAGCGAGTTCCGGTCGCGCGCTTCGTGCCAGCGGCCAAGCAGAACCGCGATCGTTTCCCAACTCATGGAGCAGGACTCCGGCCTCGGGTTTCCCATTCAGATCAGGTGCTTCGCCCAGTACCGACCGAGATCGCAACGCGAGACTCCATGGCGGTACACGGCACGCTGCCGGCTACGCTAGGTCTTGAACGAGCGAGCGTCAACATCGCGGCGAGGTGGCCTGCTGCCCATTCCGACCTCGGCGCGCAGTCGACACATCGCGTGCCCCATCGCCATGGTTGACGGTCAGCAGGTCGACTTCCCAGCCTTCGAGTCCAGCACGGCGAGCGGCGAACACGAAGAACGACTCCCCGGCTTTGTACGTCTCGAACCTCAGGCCAAACGCGTCGTAGTGCTCCTGACGCGGCCATCGAGGGTGATGAGTGCGCCAGTGTGCGGGTCGTGGGGGTCCACGATCCTGTCGCGCGCGTCGAGGGCTCGCCGGAGCAGGGCTTGCAGCGTCACCAGGCAGCCCGCTGGGTACGAGGAATACGATGCGCTCAATGGCAACGAGGGCGATCGGACGCCGCCGCCAGTCCGAGCCCATCAGCTCAGGAGCCAACGCTCCACAAGCTCCTCGTTGCTGATCGCCGAGAACTCCTCTAGCCCCGATTGCCCGAAGAATGGTCCCACGTTTCGCTGAGCCGCCTGCTGTGGGCTCAAGCGCTGGGTCGGCTTCGGTGAATTGAGCCCCGCACAAGTTCGCAGGTGCGTCCGAAAAAAGAC
>Ga0172370_10005548_pt1 | contig 16254 bp, 18 predicted proteins | sample LakKiv5m_FD_114538 | JGI IMG/M metagenome (GOLD analysis project Ga0172370, IMG submission 114538) | Freshwater microbial communities from Kabuno Bay, South-Kivu, Congo - kab_022012_11.5m | ecosystem: Environmental > Aquatic > Freshwater > Lake | place: Democratic Republic of the Congo...
CGAGGTCAACATGTTTGAGAAAATCCCGCTGGATCAACTGGTTGCCGATACGATACTGAATTTTGACGACTACCCCATCGATAACCAAATGAATTTGTTCTGAAATCTACCGGACAGATGTGGCCGGCTATATGGTCGACGACACGCTCATGACCAGCTTCTTCGTTGCCGAGAGCTACGCCGACAGAATGGCGGCGGCGCTCGCCATTCCCGCGAAACAGGAGCCCGGCAAACTATGGGTGTACCAGACCGCGGCCGACTTCATTCTCGCCCGCGCCATGAACAATTATCTGGTGCAACAACAAGGCAGCGGCGCGGATATTTTCAACATGGTGCGCGACGAAGTGTACCAGCCGATCCATCTGAGCGCGGGCGCCTTGACGACGTTGCGCACCGACAACAGTCCGACCGGGACGCCGCTGGGCGGCTATGGCTTGTTCTGGACGCTGGACGATACCGCCAAGATTGCCATGCTGCTGAATAACCAGCACGGGGCCATCGGCGGCAACCAGATCCTGAATGCTGACATGCTGGCCGATGCGCTGCAGCAAAACCCGCTCGATCGCGGCGTACTGACGACGGGCTATCCGACCTTCAACTACAACAACGGCTTCTGGGCCAAGCAGATGACTCCGGCGGAATTTCCGCAGTTTTCCTGCGCGTTCTGGGTACCCTTCATGTCGGGCCGCGGCGGCGTGACGATCGCGATGATGCCCAACGGTTCAACCTACTACTCCTACAGCGACAACGAAGACTACATCTGGTACAGCGCCGCTTACGAATCGAACAAGCTCAAGCGAATGTGCTAGGATTTCGGCCTTCCGAAGTAACGGGCTGCCAGCCTGACAGCTTGGGGCCGAGGCCCAGAAAACGCCTCGCCCATGAAATCTTGGGACGGATTGCTGTCGCGATACGTCCGCTTGAGCATGGAGCGAACATGGCGGAGTACCAAGGGAATTTGTATATTTTCGTCGACGCACGCGACGAGCGGATGAGCGCTCGTCCCGAAGCCGAGCCGGATGACGTCTTTGCGCTGAGGACTCCGGGCGAAACATTGTGGTATCGCTATGGTTGGGCGATTAGCAAGAACACCCAAAGCCGATACTGTGCCCGGACTTCCCTATCCAAGCTGCGCAGCTTTGAAACCTTTTCCGAGGCCATGGATTTTCTACGCAGGAAACGCAAGGCACGTCCCCTGGAAGATTTCTACCTGGTTTATGAACTCGACGGAAGCATGTCCATCGTCACCAGTCTGGAACAGATCCGGCAACGAGACAAACGCCGCTTGGACATGGATGACCAAGACTTGTCCGGGTTGCTGGATCAGGAGAAGCTCGAAACACTGACGGACAAGGTCGGGAAGATTGTCGCAACCAATGCGCTGGTTTTGTTCAAGACACTGGTCCAAGAAGGTGAGGTTGCCGCAAGGGAGCGATTTTCAGCGGCAACCTATGCTCGATTGCACCAAGCCCTGCAGGAAGCGGCACTGGTCGAGAAAGGCGCATAGCTCGGCGCACCTGCGCTAAGTTCGCCGCGCTTTCGCCCCTGCGGTGGCGTTTCTTGTACCCTACTGATTGACCACGACCGTCTGCAGCTCGAATCTCTCCCGCAGCCGCTCGGCCATCATCTGCGCTTCCTGGTGATCGCGCCAGGGGCCGAATTGCACGCGATAGACACCGCCCCGCGCTTGCACCTGAAGTTTCTCACCCACTTCACCGGCCTGCGCCAAACCCGCCAATTCACGCGCCAGGCGTGACTTCAAATTCTCGGCATTGTCGGGATTGCTGAAGGCGCCAAGCTGCAGGAACACGCCGCGCATATCCTTCATTTCACTCAAACGCGTTTCGGCTTGTGTTGACTGCTGCTGCGCCTGCAGGATCAGGCGCCCGAGCGGGTCTTCGGTCTCCACCGGCGGCGGACGCCTGGCGGCAAGCTGGCTGTCGCCGGGCAGGACGCTCTCGACGTCGACGATGGCGCTGCCACTGCCGACATAACCCAGCTTCCATGCCGCGGCGTAAGACAGGTCGATCAGCCGGCCGGCGTGGAACGGTCCGCGATCGTTGATGCGCACGATCACGCTGTTGCCGTTGGCCGGATTGCTAACCCGGACGTAACTGGGAATCGGCAGTGTCGCATGGGCCGCGCTCATGCCATACATATCGTAGATTTCGCCGGATGAAGTTTTCTGGCCGTGGAACTTCCGTCCATACCAGCTACCGATGCCACGCGCCTTGTAGGGCGTCAGCGCGGTCAGTGGAATGTAATCCCTGCCCAGTACCGAATAGGGCTTGTTGGCAAAGCGATGCAGCGGCTCGAAACGCGGCACGGCATCCGCGATGGCGGCAAGAAACTCGGCGGAAGGCGGCGCGTCGCCGGGACCATCGTCCTGATAGTACCCACCGCCCTGCTTAAGCGCAGGCCTGGCGCTTGTCACAGCAGGCCTGGAAATGGACGGCACAGCACGTTCCGGCGCCGGCCTTGACGGCTGACTGCCGCACGCTGCCAAAATTAACGCCGCGAAGGACATGCAAACAAGACCGTTGCACTCTGAACGCCGATTCAGAGCGAGGATTGGGGAGCAGTCCGGGCGCTGGGCCGCCCCGAGCCCGGACGGCACGTGCCGGAGGCACAACCCGCGCGACAGCCTATGCGAAGCGCCCCGTAATAGCCGAGCGCAGCGAGCTTGCAGGCTCCCCCGCCCCGGGGCGGGGGTTGGGGAGTGGGGGGCGTTCACTTCTGCACCAGCATCCGGTGCTTGTGGATGCTCATCAGAATGCCGATGCCAAGAAACAGCGTGGTCAGCGACGTACCGCCATAACTGACAAAAGGCAGGGGAATGCCAACCACCGGCAGTATGCCGCTGACCATGCCCATATTGACGAAGGCGTAGGTGAAAAAGATCAACGTGATGCTGCCCGCTAGCAGGCGGGTAAACAGCGTCGGCGCATTGGCGGCGATCATCATGCCGCGCCCGATCAGCAAGGCGTACAAGACCAGGAGCAGCGTCGAACCAATCAGGCCGAATTCCTCGGAGAGCACTGCGAAAATGAAATCGGTATGACGCTCCGGAATGAATTCGAGCTGGGCTTGCGTACCCTGTCCCCAGCCTTTGCCGAGGATGCCGCCGGAGCCGATGGCGATGGTCGATTGGATGATGTGAAACCCCTTGCCGAGCGGATCGGCCTCGGGATCGAGCAGAGTCAGGATGCGGCCTTTCTGATAATCGCGCATCATGGTCCACGCCAGCGGCGCCATGGCCACCGCAGACACCACCAGTCCGGCCAGCACCTTCCACGATAGACCCGCCAGGAAAATCACATAGAAACCGGCAGCCAGCACCAGGATCGCGGTACCGAGATCGGGCTGCTTGGCAATAAGGGCTACCGGCAGCAACAGGATCAACGCCGCGACCACGTACTCGCGCAAACGCAGATAGGTTTCGTGGCGCTGAAAATACCAGGCCAGCATCAGCGGCATGGCGATTTTCATGATTTCCGAAGGCTGGATGCGCATGAAGCCCAGATTCAGCCAGCGCCGCGCCCCTTTCGAGACATCGCCGAACAGCGCCACCGCAACCAGCAGCAGCAGACCGCCGACAAACAGCGGCAAGGCGAAATACATCAGCTTCTGCGGCGATATCTGCGCCGTCACGCGCATCACCAGCAAGGCCACGAGCATGTTGAAGAGTTGCGCGCCCAGCCGCTCCGAGGCAGCGCTGCTCAAGACCAGCAGCGCGAAGCCGAGCAGGATCAGGGACATCGTCATCAGCGGTGGATCGATCGGCGCGGCGAATTTCTGCCACAAGGCCCGCAACTGCATCTCAGTCTCCCTCCGGCTCGGCGCTGTCGGCCGGCGCCGCCGTTTTGGGCTGCTTGCCGAGCAGATAGTAATCGAGCACCTGGCGCGCGATCGGTGCCGCGGCCTGGGCGCCGAAGCCGCCGTTTTCGACGAGGACCGCCAGGGCGATCTTTGGCTGGTCCGCCGGCGCAAAGGCAATGAACAAGGCATGATCGCGCAGGTGTTCGACGACATGCCCTTCGCTGTATTTCTCGCCCTTCAGGCTATACACCTGGGCCGTACCGGTCTTGCCCCCCGAAACGTATTCGGCGCCGGCAAAGGCGCGCGCACCGGTGCCTTCCTTGTTCACCCCGACCAGCGCCTGCTTGATGGTTTCCAGATGCTGGGGCTTGAGCGGAATGGTGCGTAGCGGCTGGGTTTCGATCGGTGTCGCCTTGCCGGTACGGGTGTCGGTGATGTACTTGACGATGTGCGGCCGGAACATCACGCCGTCATTGGCGAGCGTCGCAATCGCCTGTGCCAGCTGGATCGGCGTATACGCGTTGTAGCCCTGGCCGATGCCGATGCTGATGGTCTCGCCGGCGTACCAGCGTTGCTGCTCCGGCTTTTTGAAGCGTTTCTTTTTCCATTCCTGCGAAGGCAGCACACCTTCCGATTCCCCTTCAATATCCACTCCGGTTTTCTGCCCGAAACCGAACTTGCTCATGAAATTGGCAATATTGTCGATGCCCAGGTCGTTGGAAAGCATGTAGTAGTAGGTGTCGCACGATTGAACGATCGATTTGTACATGTCCACCGTGCCATGCCCGCCTTTCTTGTCGTCGTGGAAGACATGGCCGCCGAAACTGTATGAGCCCGGATCGAAAATGGTCTGCTGTGCCGTGCGTTTGCCGATTTCGAGCGCGGCCAGCGCCATGTAGGGCTTGAAAGTGGACCCGGGCGGATAAGCGCCGTTCAGGGCGCGATTCACCATCGGCTTGTCGGGCGAATTGTTGAGGCTGTCCCAGTTCTGCGAATCGATGCCATCGACAAACAGGTTGGGATCAAAGCCGGGCATCGACACCAGGGCGAGTATTCCGCCGGTAGACGGCTCGATTGCGACCAGCGCTCCCCGCCGGTTACCGAAGGCCTGCTCGGCAATCTGCTGCAGCTTGGCATCGACCGTCAGCGTGAGGTTGTTGCCCGTCACCGGCGGAATGCGCGACAACACCCGCACGGCACGCCCGCCGGCATCGATTTCGACTTTCTCGAACCCGGTCTGGCCATGCAGATCGAATTCGTACTTGAGTTCCAGACCGGTCTTGCCGAAATGTTCGGTGCCGCGGTAATTCGGCTCGGCGTCCTTCTCCTCGATCCGGTCGAGATCATTGTCGTTGATGCGGCCGATATAGCCGAGCAGGTGCGAAGCCGATTCGTTGTAGGGGTACTGGCGGAACAGCCGCGCCTTGATATCGACACCGGGAAAGCGATAGCGATGGGCAATGAATTTCGCCACTTCCTCATCGGATAGCCGGGTGCGGATTGGCAGCGACTCGAAGTTCTTGCTCTCTTCCAGCAGTTTCTTGAAACGCTTGCGATCCTTCGGCTGGATCTCGATCACCTGCGCCAGCCCGTCGATCGCCGCTTCCACATTGCCGGCGCGCGATGGCGTGATCTCCAGGGTATATGCCGAATAGTTGCGCGCCATGACGACGCCGTTGCGATCCAGGATCAGGCCGCGGTTCGGCAGGATCGGCACGAGTGAAATGCGGTTTTCTTCGGCACGCGTCCGGTAATACTCGTGCTGGAAGATCTGCAGCCAGAAGAGCCGCGCAAACAGCAGGAAGAACGCCAGCAGTACAAAGGCCCCGGCAAATGCCAGGCGATGCTGGAAGCCTTCGATTTCCTGCTCGGGGTTCTTGAATTCCATAGCGGCTCAACAAGCAGCTTTGCCGCCTGGCCGCCCACAGGCAAAGCGGCACGCGCCGGAGGCGCAAGCCCCGAGGTCCTTGGACCGGAGTTCCCCGTAACAGTCGAGCACAGCGAACTTGCGGGCTCCCCCCGGAGGGGGGTGGGGGGGGCGAGCGTTCATATTGGCCTGTTCTCGTCCTTTTCCATCGGCTGATATTGCGGCAACAGCAGCAGATAGGTCAGGGGATACCACAGCAGCGTGGCCGTGATGCTGTCGAGGAAATACAGCAGGCCGGGGAATTCCGAGCCGACGCTCATGCGCGCTGCCAGCATCACGACCTGCATGCCGAGCAGCAAAGGCAGGATTTGCAGAGCCTGCTGCAGCAGCGAGAACTGCAGAATGCGCCGGGCCAGCCCGCTCGCGGTAAATGCCAGCAGGACATAGGCGAGCGAATGCTGGCCCATGACGCTGGCGAAACTGACATCCATCACCACGCCCAGCAGGAATGCCGCACTCATGCCGACCTTGAGCGGTTCGCGGATACACCAGAATGTCAGCGTCAGCGCCACCCAATCGGGAACACCGTACAAGCGGCCGAACGGAATCAGGTTGAGAAATACCGCCAGCAGCAGCGTCGCCCAGATAAACCAGTCGCGCACTGGACGCAAGATGCGCTTCGATCCATGCATCGGCTGCATCATTTGGCGGCCTTCCTGCCCTTGCCGGACTTTTCCTTGACTTCCGGCTCCGGCGGCGCCGGCGGCAGCGCTTCGCGCCGCCCCAGCACCAGTACCTGGCCATGGCGCTCGACACCGGGAATCGGCTCGCAGAGGATGCGCGCAAAAGCATAGGTGGTGTCGCGATCCACGCGCACCACCTTGGCCACGGGCAAGCCGGGCAGGTAGACATCGTCGAGCCCCGAGGTCACCAGCACGTCACCGACCTGAACATCGGCATTCGCCGCCAGAAAGCGCAGCTCGAGGTTGCCCGCGCCGGCACCGAACAACACCGAGCGCAGACCGTTGCGCACGATCTGCACCGGGATCGCCTGATCCTTGTCGGTGATCAGCGTCACTTCGGCGAGCAGGGGGAAAACACGGGTCACCTGTCCGATCACGCCTTTTTCGTCGATCACCACCTGGCCGGGATTGATGTGCTGCTGCGCGCCCTTGTCGAGGATCACGCGCCGCGCAAAGGGATCGCGTGCCGAGTAGAGAATTTCCGCCACCTGGCTGCTGACGGGCTGGCGCGACTTCATGTCAAGCAACGCACGCAGACGCTGATTTTCCAGTTCCAGATGTTCCTGGCGCAGCAGCAGGTTGGCCGTGGCCAGTTGCTGATGGCGCAACGCCTGGTTTTCCTGCTCCAGCGCAGCGAAACTGGACAGGTAGTTGTTCCAGCGTTCGTGGCCTTCAAGCGGTGCGGAGGCCAGCCGCTGCAGCGGGTAAGTCACTATGGCCACGACCTGACGCGCCAGTTCGAGCGTGTGGAAGCGCAGGTCGAGCACCAGCAAGAGCAGAGACAAGGCGACGAAGAACAGCAGCCGGGCAAATGGTGCCGGGCCGCGGTGAAAAAACGGGGGCGGCTGGTGGCCGACAACTGACATCAAGGTTGGACCGCCTGCTCCAATGAATTTAGGGGGTTCGAGCGCTGCGCAACAAGCGCGACGCTAAGTGCTACCACGCGCTACCCTAAATGGAGACAGACTTATTCGTTCGCGAAAATACTGCCCAATTTGTCCATCTTCTCAAGGGCTAGGCCGGAACCACGGACCACGCAGGTGAGCGGGTCCTCGGCGACGATCACCGGCAGCCCGGTTTCTTCCATGAGCAGGCGATCGATGTCGCGTAGCAGGGCGCCGCCACCAGTCAAAACCATACCCTTTTCGGCAATGTCGGCGCAGAGTTCCGGGGGAGTCTGCTCCAGCGCCGATTTGACCGACGAGACGATGGCATTGAGCGGATCGGTCAACGCTTCCAGAATCTCGTTGGAGGAAATGGTGAAGCTGCGCGGGATGCCTTCGGCAAGGTTGCGCCCCTTGACCTCGATTTCCTTGACCTCGGAGCCGGGGAAGGCGGAACCGATTTCCTTCTTGATGTTCTCGGCGGTGGTTTCACCAATCAGCATGCCGTAGTTGCGGCGGATGTAATTGATGATGGCGTCATCGAAGCGGTCGCCACCGACGCGCACCGAACCGGCATACACCATGCCGCCCAGCGAGATCACCCCGACTTCGGTGGTGCCGCCACCGATATCCACCACCATCGAGCCGGTGGCATCCGACACCGGCAGACCGGCGCCGATTGCCGCCGCCATCGGTTCCTCGATCAGATACACATGGCTGGCCCCGGCGCCCAGGGCCGATTCGCGGATGGCACGGCGCTCCACCTGGGTCGAGCCGCTCGGTACGCAGATGATGATACGCGGGCTGGGAGAAAACAGCCGCGAGTCATGCACTTTCTTGATGAACTGCTTGAGCATCTGTTCGGTCACGGTGAAGTCGGCGATCACACCGTCCTTCATGGGGCGGATGGCCGTGATGTTGCCCGGCGTCCGGCCCAGCATGTCCTTGGCCGCCATGCCGACGGCCTGAATGGTTTTCTTGGCATTGGGACCGCCTTCGGTGCGGATCGCCACCACCGACGGCTCGTTCAGGACGATACCCTTGCCGCGCAGGTAAATCAGCGTATTGGCGGTGCCCAGGTCGATCGCCAAGTCATTGGAGAAATAAGAACGCAAAACACTGAACATCGAAAATCCCAATCAGAAATGAGGCCGCATTAGCCCCGATGCTCAACAAAAGAGTACGCTGAAAAAAACGACGTATGATACTCTATCACGCTTCGCAACACAGCCTTCCGAGTAGCGGCATGTCCATAAATCTTGAACAGGTCGGGCGCATCGCGCGCCTAGCCAGCATGGAAATTTCTCCCGCCGAAGCGGCCCAGACCAGCGAAGTCCTCAACGGCATCCTGGGACTCATCGAGCAGTTGCAATCCGTCGATACCACGGGCATCGTGCCCATGGCGCATGCCCAGGAGGTTGTCCAGCGCCTGCGCGAAGATTGCATCACGGAACCGGACCGGCGTACGGCTTTCCAGGCGGTTGCCCCGGAAACCGAAGCTGGCCTGTACTTAGTCCCACGGGTTATTGAATGAATCTGACGATTCATTCGCTTCCTTGCGTGGCCCCCCACCCCCCATCCCCCGCCCCCGAGGCGGGGGCTACTGATCTGCGCCTCCATAGAGCGGAGGCGAATTGACATGATCAACGCTTCCCTCAGGGAATTATCCGTCGCCCTCGCTGCCAAAACCATCTCCAGCGTCGAGCTGACTACCCTCTTCCTCGACCGTTGCGAGAAACTCAACCCGCAGCTCAATGCCTTCATTACCCTTGATCGGGCAGCGACGCTAGCCGAAGCGCGTGGCGCGGATGCACGTCTGGCTTCCGGCGAAACCGGCCCTTTGCTGGGCATCCCGCTGGCCTACAAGGACATCTTCTGCATGCAGGGCTGGCTCACCACCTGCGGCTCGAAAATGCTGTCGAATTTCGTCAGTCCCTACGACGCCCACGTTGTCGAGCAGTTCAAGAAGGCCGGCATGGTCACGCTGGGCAGATGCAACATGGACGAGTTTGCGATGGGTTCTTCCACCGAAAACTCCTTCTACGGCCCTGCCAGGAATCCGTGGGATACCCGGCGTGTGCCGGGTGGCTCGTCGGGCGGCTCGGCAGTAGCCATCGCTGCCCGCCTGGCACCCGCAGCGGTCGGCACCGACACCGGCGGCTCGATCCGCCAGCCGGCGGCACTCTGCGGCCTGACCGGGATCAAGCCGACCTATGGCGTGGTCTCGCGCTACGGCATGATCGCCTATGCATCTTCTCTCGACCAGGGCGGGCCGCTGGCCAAGTCGGCACAGGATTGCGCGCTGCTGCTCAACGCCATGGCGGGGTTTGACGGCCGCGATTCGACCTCGCTGCAACGGCCGGCCGAGGATTACAGCCGCAATCTGGAACAGCCGCTCAGCGGAGTCCGCATCGGTCTGCCCAAGGAATTTTTTGCCGCAGGCATGTCCGAAGACGTACGTACCGCCGTCGCTGCGGCGCTGGCCGAATACCGCAGGCTCGGCGCGCAAACCGTCGAGGTCAGCCTGCCCAACTCGGGACTTTCAGTGCCCGCCTACTATGTCATCGCCCCGGCTGAAGCCAGTTCCAACCTGTCGCGTTTCGACGGTGTGCGCTACGGCTATCGCGCCCCGGACTACAGCGATCTCTCCGACATGTACTGCAAAACACGCGCCCAGGGCTTCGGTGCCGAGGTCAAACGGCGCATTCTGATCGGCACCTATGTGCTCTCGCACGGCTACTACGATGCCTACTATTTGCAGGCGCAAAAAATCCGCCGCCTGATCGCCGAGGATTTCCAGGCGGCTTTCCAGCACTGTGACGTCATCGCCAGCCCGACCACACCCAGTGTCGCCTTCGAGATCGGCGCCAAGAGCAACGATCCGGTGCAGATGTATTTGTCCGACATTTACACCACCTCGGCCAACCTCGCCGGCCTGCCGGGACTCTCCCTGCCCTGCGGCTTCGGCGCCGGCAATATGCCGGTGGGATTGCAACTGCTCGGCAACTATTTCGACGAAGCGCGCATGCTCAACCTCGCCCATCAATTCCAGCAAGCCACCGACTGGCATTTGCGCATGCCGGAGAGACTGTGAATCATGTCACTCAGCGACAGCTATGCCCTATATTTAGCGACTGACGAAGAGATTATGGAGGTTAGAAACCTTCATTGGAGACTATCTATCATGATACGACGCTGTAAGATGGCCATTCTAGATATCATTCCCACTATTTCCGAAAACCAAGATTGACGCCTCTCTTAAACACATAAGCGATGACTTTGCAGGCTATGTCCAAATTTGCAGTTGCTTCTCGCTTTTCGCTGCAGGAGCAGGCTGTGCTATTTAGAGGCGATTGTCTAAAATTTCTGTCTGACATTCCCGACAATAGTATCCAATTGGTGGTGACTTCTCCGCCATACAATTTAGGGAAATCCTATGAACGCAAGGGAGGGCTCGATAAATATCTCGCGTGGCAGGACGAAGTAATTGCAGAATGCATTCGCGTATTGCGCCCCGAAGGCAGTATCTGTTGGCAAGTAGGAAATTTCGTTCATTCCGGCGCAATTGTGCCCCTCGACATAGCCTTGTATCACTCTTTCGCTCGCCATGGTTTAAAGCTTCGTAATCGCATCATCTGGCATTTTGAACACGGCTTGCACTGCTCCCGCAGGCTGTCTGGGCGCTATGAAACGATTCTGTGGTTCACAAAATCAGATCAATATTTATTTAACCTAGATCCAATCCGCGTACCGCAGAAGTACCCTGGAAAAAAATACTTCAAGGGCCCTAAAGCCGGTCAGTATTCCTGTAATCCGCTCGGCAAGAATCCCGGTGACGTTTGGGTGATCCCAAATGTCAAAAATAATCATGTGGAGAAAACCACTCATCCTTGCCAATTCCCTGTCGAACTCATAGAACGTTTAGTACTTTCTATGACCAGTGAAAAAGATTGGCTACTGGATCCTTTTGCCGGCGTTGGCACATCCTTAGCTGCCGCGTTAAAGCATGGAAGGCGTGTGGCCGGATCAGAGACTCATTCCGAATATTGCCAAATTGCCGAAGAAAGAATACGGCAAGCTGCGACAGGTTTCCTTAAATCCAGACCAATGAATCAACCAGTTTATGACCCAGCAAAAGCGGGGCGATCATTAACAACACCCCCTGCAAAGCCTCTGACGGGAGAACAACTAAGGCTTCTAGATAGCGGTGTCGTGCGATACGAGGTCAGCAATGAAGATCGTTGAAACATATTCTCATTTGAATGGATTGGAGTACCTGATCGTTCATCGAAAGGACCTATGGCGTGAAGTTCAGAAGGTAGTAGCTTCTGTCGATGCCCACGCATGCCGGACGAAGATTAGCAAGGAAGAGCGCATGCGCGGCGAACTGAAATACAGTCCGATCCAGATGAACAAGTGTTTTTCCGAACTTTTGCGCGGAAAGAATTGGAAAGAAAGCAGAGTTTCTTATTGGGTCACTCGAAACGAAAAGCTGATTCGCAGCACAATGTCGCTTTCTCAAGACGAACAAAAGAAGCAAATCGAAGCTGCTGGCGAACAACCAATATTTAGCTACAACCAAACCGATTTCGTTAAGGATCGTGTCGCCATCGAAGTGCAATTCGGGAAATACGCCTTTGTTGCTTACGATCTGTTTGTCAAACATCTGGCTTTTTACGTCCGAGACGAAATCGATGTGGGCATCGAAATTCTGCCGATGAAGTCCTTGCAAGCCGAAATGTCGTCTGGGCCAGGCTATTTCGAGGGCGAACTGTACAACGTGATCCGCAACGGACGCGGTGTGCCCTCCGTACCTCTGGTCATGATCGGCATTGCGCCTTGAATCGGAGTAATTCCATGACCTGGGAAGTCGTCATCGGCCTGGAAACCCATGCCCAGCTTCGCACCAACTCGAAAATTTTTTCCGGTGCAGCCACCGCCTTTGGCGCCGAACCCAACATCCAGGCTTGTGCCGTCGATCTGGCATTGCCCGGTGTGCTGCCGGTGCTCAACAAGGCCGCGGTCGAATGCGCGATTAGATTCGGATTGGCGATCGGCGCCGAGATTGCGCCGCGCTCGGTGTTCGCTCGCAAGAATTATTTTTACCCCGATCTCCCCAAGGGCTACCAGATCAGCCAGTTCGAACTGCCGGTGGTCAAGGGCGGTGAACTCACCATCCTGGTCGCGACTGGCAAACCCGGCGCCCAGGCCTACGAGAAGACCGTGCATCTGACGCGCGCCCATCTCGAAGAAGATGCCGGCAAGTCCTTGCATGAGGATTTTCACGGCAAGACCGGCATCGACCTAAACCGCGCCGGCACACCTTTGCTGGAGATCGTCACCGAACCCGACATGAGCTCGGCCGCCGAGGCGGTCGCCTATGCCAGGGCGCTGCATGCGCTGGTGCGCTGGGTCGGCATCTGCGACGGCAACATGCAGGAGGGATCCTTCCGCTGCGACGCCAATGTGTCGGTGCGCCGCCCCGGAGAACCGCTTGGCACACGGCGCGAAATCAAGAACCTCAACTCCTTCCGCTTCCTGCAGCAGGCGATCGAGTACGAAGTCAAATGGCAAATCGAGACGATCGAGGACGGCGGTAAGATTCAGCAGGCCACCGTGCTGTTCGATCCGGCCACCGGACAAACGCGGACATGCGCAGCAAGGAAGACGCCCAGGACTATCGCTACTTCCCCGACCCCGACCTGCTGCCCTTGGAAATCGCGCCGAACTGGATCACGTCCGTGAAGGCCGCCATGCCGGAACTGCCGGCCGAGATGAGGGCCCGCTTCGAGCGCGAGTACGGCCTCTCCGCCTACGATGCCGTGGCGCTTACCGCCAGCCGCGAAATCGCTCAGTACTATGAGGACTGTCTTGCAGTTGCTGGTAAGACAAATTTCAAAACTTGCGCCAACTGGATGATCGGCGATCTCGCTGCGCGCCTCAACAAGGAAAACCTGGAAATCGGCGAATCGCCGGTTTCACCGAAGCAACTCGCCGGGCTGATCCGGCGCATCGCCGACAACACCATCTCCAACAAGCTCGGCAAGGATGTCTTCGATGCGCTCTGGAACGGCGAAGGCAGCGACGCTGACACCGTCATCGAGACCAAGGGGCTCAAGCAGATCACCGACAGCGGCGCAATCGAGAAACTCATCGACGAAGTGCTCGCCGCCAATCGGAAATCGGTCGAGGAATTCCGTGCCGGCAAGGAAAAAGCCTTCAATGCTTTGGTCGGTCAGGCGATGAAGGCGACCAAGGGCAAGGCCAACCCGCAGCAGGTGAATGAACTGCTGCGCAAGAAACTGACCGGGTAGGAAGCCCAGCTTCGTTTCTTGTGGTTCCCAATACGTCCGGGGCGGCGGCCTCGAGGCGCAGTCTGTTAACGCGGTTATTTGGCTTTCACCGCGAGGACCGGACAAGAGATATTCAGCAGCAGATCCTGGGCAACGCTGCCGAGAATCAACTTGCCGACTGGACTGCGTTTGCGCAGTCCGATGACTAACATCGACACCGCCGTGGACTCGACCATTTCTTCAATTTCCTCCACAACAGTCTTGCCGCGAACATACTGTTTGAAAGTGGTATTCAACCCCGATTCTGCGAGTATCTTCTCCACACGCTGGAAATCCAGCGTGTCGGCAAACGCCGGATCGTCGGCGCCGCTGCCTTGGCTGGCGTTGACCACAATCAGGCGCTCATTGTTCTGCCTGGCAAGTTCAATGCCCTTTTCAAGCGCCACTTGGCCTTCCTGGCGCGGTACATAAGCAACAAGAATTGTCATACTGAACTCCCCAGTCCGTTCCGGATCGCCGGGACGAGTCCCGGCAACAACCTATTTGCCTGAAGCCCCTCCAACCTTGCTCCCGCGCATCAATTCGAGATACCGCTTCTTCTCTTCCTCGAACTTGACGCGCACCTGATCCATTTCCTGCTTCTTGGCATCGATCGCGGCCTGTTGTGCCTTGATCTCGGTTTCGCTGCCCTTGATCTGATCCTTCAACTCCGTTGGCATGGGCTTCTTCTTGTAGAACTCCATTTCGGCTTCGAGCTTTTGCTTGCGCTTGTTGGCGTCGGCCAACTTGGCTTGGGCTTCCTTGGCGCGCGCTTCGAGATCGGCCAGGGCACGGTCCCGGGCAACGTCGACATCCTTCTCGCTGGTATAGGTATTGAGCAGGGCCTGGTTCTTGCGCTTCTCTTCCATGGCGGCCCGTTCTTCCTTCTTCTTTTGGGCCTCTGCGGCATCGCGCTGGGCCTGCTGCTCGGCAGTCAAAGGCGCATCGACCTGGCGCAGCAGCGTGCCGCGCTCGCTCAGTTCACGGTAGGCGCGACCAAAACACTCGCGCGGCAACGAGTCGCCACAGGCCTGGCGGCCATTGGCATCGGCACAGCAATACGTCTTGCCCGCGTACGCGGGCGAGATTTGCAGGGCAAGCAACAGCAGGCCGATGACGGCAAAAGGTAGTCTCATGTCAATTTTCCTTGGCACCGTACTGCACACGATATTGAGTCACAGCCGGAAGATATTTCTGCAATTCCGGACTGCCCTGCAAGAAACCGATCAGGTCGTCAAGATTGGCGACGCTGATCACCGGCATGCCGAAATTTTGCTGCACTTCCTGCACCGCCGAACGCTTTTCCGCGCCGCTGCCCCGCTCCATGCGATCGAGCGCAATCACCACGCCGGCGGGGACTGCGCCGGCAGCACGGATGATGTCGACGGACTCGCGTACCGAAGTTCCGGCCGAGATGACGTCGTCAATGATCAGCACCCGCCCGGCCAGGTCTGCGCCGATGGTCATGCCACCCTCGCCGTGATCCTTGGCCTCCTTGCGGTTGTAGCAATAGGGCAGGTTTTGCCCCTGTCCGGCCAGTGCCATCGCGGTGCCGGCGGCCAACGGGATACCCTTGTAGGCCGGCCCGAAAAGCATGTCGCAGGAAACTGCGGCCGCCAGGATGGCACGTGCATAAAACCCGCACAGCCGCGCCAGCGACGCGCCGTCGTTGAACAGTCCGGCATTGAAAAAATAGGGCGAGAGGCGCCCGGCTTTGGTCTTGAATTCGCCAAAACGCAGGACGCTGCGCTGACACGCAAACTCGATGAATTCCCGGCTAAAATCCACGGCATTCCTTGAAGCTGGCGAAGGCTGCATTCTACATGCTGCGCATCATTTCAATAAATCTCAACGGTATTCGCTCGGCTGTCAGCAAAGGGTTTCTCGACTGGCTGCAAGCCCAGCAAGCCGACTTCGTCTGCCTGCAGGAACTCAAGGCGCAGGAAGCCGACCTCAGTGATGCCATGCGCATGGCGGCCGGCCTGCAGGGCTGGTTTCATTGCGCCGAAAAACGCGGCTACAGCGGCGTTGGAATTTATTCGCGGCACACGCCGGAACGTGTCTCGGCAGGCATCGGCAACGCCGAGTTCGATGCCGAAGGCCGCTACCTGCGGGTCGATATCGGCAAGCTCAGCGTGATCTCGGTCTATCTGCCTTCCGGCTCGAGTTCGCCGGCGCGGCAGGAAGCCAAATTCCGTTTCATGGAACTCTTCTATCCGAAACTGGCTGCGTTGCGCGGCGAAGGACGCGAGATCGTCATCTGCGGCGACTGGAATATTGCCCACCAGCCCATTGATCTGAAAAACTGGCGCTCCAACCAGAAGAATTCCGGTTTCCTGCCTGAAGAAAGGCAATGGCTCACCCGCGTCTTCGACGAGCTCGGCTGGGTCGATACGTTCCGCCGTCTCTGCCCGTCCATGCCGGATCAATACACCTGGTGGTCGAATCGCGGCCAAGCCTGGGCCAAGAATGTCGGATGGCGCATCGACTACCAGATCGCCACGCCGGCTGTGGCGCAAAGTGCAAAGCATACCGAAATCTACAAGACGCAGCGCTTTTCCGATCATGCCCCGCTGAGCATCGACTATGAATGGGATTTGTGACCCAAG
>Ga0172370_10005549_pt1 | contig 16251 bp, 20 predicted proteins | sample LakKiv5m_FD_114538 | JGI IMG/M metagenome (GOLD analysis project Ga0172370, IMG submission 114538) | Freshwater microbial communities from Kabuno Bay, South-Kivu, Congo - kab_022012_11.5m | ecosystem: Environmental > Aquatic > Freshwater > Lake | place: Democratic Republic of the Congo...
ATTGACTCGATATTTGAGTTATTATCCGAAGTTCCCAAATTCCACTGGTAAACAATTCCTGTATTGTCACCAAAATAGAGAACGTTGTTGTAATGTGCCATCACGGTAATATCGACAGGCAAGGTATGAATAGTCCATAAGTCATCAAGAATCGAATAGTCAAGTAAAACATTGCTCATTGATTCAAGACCAAAGTATTCTGCTACATCACTATTTAGCGTGACATCTCCGATATACATATAAATATGATCATTGTTGATTCCACCGATTACACCAGAGCCAGAACAGCCATCAATGATTGGATCAATCGCCCGTGATTTCTTTTTTGCCCCTGTCCCGTCCCAGCAATAAACGCCCTTTTTCTTGTTCGAGTAGTGGAAAAAGTAAACATTTTTGTCGTCATCAGACACTATCGAGCGAGGCGAAGTGCAACCAGTGCCATCAACCTGAATAACATTTTGATTTAGATCGATTGAGTGGATTGAGTAATTTTTGAAAGCCAGAAATTGACCATAACTTTTTTGGACACCAGTTAGATAATCGCCATCATCGGTATCAATTTGTAAGTAATCCGTTGACGGAGTAAAGCTGAAACTCCAACCGCTTGAGTAAGTTGGAATCGATCCATAATAAATTCGATTGGCATATCTCACCCCATCAACTTCACAATCAGCTAAATAGAGTTGGTCAAAAAATACCCCGCCATAAGCCGCTTTAGGGAATGACGACTCTTGCGAGTAGGTCGTGCCCGAAAGAGAAGCGGTCGTCATAAAAGTATTAGAATCGTTTTTTCCAAAAATATAGGTTTGATCAAGAAATGAGGCAAAATTGACATTACAATCAGCCGGAAGCGAGGTGGCACCAGAAACTGCAGTCCAAGTTCCAGAGTTATTCCACTTTAGAATTGAGTTTGTGTCTCCGGAATTATTAACAACTGCTAGATGTTTGCCTCCGGTTGTTCGGTCGCCAAAAAGACCGGTAATGTCTTTACCACTTTGAAGCGTCCCTCCGGCTTTAGTTGACCCTAGGCGGGTTTTCCACGAACCTAAAATATCATTATAGACATTTTTAGCTAAGATAAGTTCATCTGGGCGAACGATAAATTTATTCGTTTTGAGCTGGACTCCCGAAGTGTAAGACGGTTGGACATATCTAGCCATTTTATTCCTTTGAGGTTAGGTATTTTTGATCGCCGATTCGTTCGTTTCTAATCACTTGGATAATTCCAGCGGTAGATTTTTTCTCAAACCTGTCAACTGCTTGCCAATCTTCTTTTTTTTCAGCCACCCTCATTGAACAATAGTCTTTGCAAGCCTCAACGAATTTCACTGGTAAAGTGTCATTTTCTGAGTCTGGTCTGGTGGTTTCTTTGTAATAATCAATTACGAGAGGAATGCCGTCATAGTCGTCATCTGGAGCGGCAAAAAGTCGCCCGGTTTCATTTTGGATCGTATAGTATTCCGGTAGTCCGCAAGCATCAGATTGATAGACGACTGAACCGTCATCGTGAGCTAAAATTCCCGAGACCCCTGTTAGTTGATTATCGGTCTTGCCAGTCCAAGTGAAAGTGTCTCCCGAAATGTAACCAGTCCCAGCCTCGGCAAAATTAGAAGCGTCCATCAGATCAACTTCAGTCGCCCCAAGCAAAACAGCTCCATCTAGGGTTGAACGAGCTAATCCTGCGATCTTTTTGCGCCAGTCCGTGATCGAGATGTATTTTAGAGGCTCATAGCCCTCAATCGAGAGGCATTGAATAGATTTTTGGTCAGATGTTTTAATATCGCTCGGTAGAGAAAAAGTCTCACCTCCAAGCGAAGTTGTGTTTGAGTTATCCTGATCTGATTCCTCGTGTTTCCATTTAGTCCGAAGTTCAGAAACTTTATTGATAAAGCCCCAGATATAATCAGTTAAGACCTCTTTGCGAGTGATTTTTGCTTCCGTTTCCTCATTGGCTCGATTAAAAACTGCGTCAATAATCACCCCGATAGAATTGAAAGTTAATGATGAATAAACCTGTTCATCAGAATAATCCGAATAAGTTGTTGTTGTTGAGTTTTTTGCCCGAGCGTAAGCATAGCCGGTAGTATTAGTATCGGCGTACCCTGTAAACTCCTGATCTGGGGTAACAGCAACCGTCGCTAAAACCGCCTTTACTCCGCCAGACGATGTTGCTCTGGAGAATTCAATTTGATTGTAAGAGACAAAATAAACTGGACTATCTGAGGGATGAGCAAAAACGGTATTAGCCGCTAGGGTTATTGTAGTACCAGCTGGGGCAGTTGCAGCGTGAACTTGAACAATCTCGGTCTTTTCTGATCCGATTTCACCAAGAATGATGTAACCAGAAACAGCACCACCAGAGATGTTCTCTACAGTCAAAGTTCCTGAAGCCGCCGAAGCTGGCTCTGTTAAATAAGTTAAATTATTTGTGTCTAAAAGCTCTCGATTGCGAACTCGTAGACGAGAATTTTCCAGAATTAAATTTAATTTAATAGACATAATCTCCTTTTGAGTCCCAAGTTTTAGTAAATGAATCCATTCCGTCAGCAAATTTAATTATGGGATTTCCCGAAGACGTATATGTTAGCTTGGCTATGCGCCAAACAGCTGATCCAGTGTTGTTTTGGTTTTCCGGTAGTGCCCAGCCGACATATTCGATATTTCCGTCAGCGTCGTCTGTTGTTATAGTGGAATAATTACTCGAATTAAAGCTGTCAATTAAATTTCCATCTGAGTCAACAATCTCAACGGCTAAGACATTCGATGAGCCTTTAGTCTCAATGGTCACAACCTTATTCCCGGTTGTATCAACAATCTTTACCTTCTCGGCTGTAGCCATTTAGTCCTCTCTGGCGTTCAAAGTCAGCTCTTTTACCTTTAGTTTCTTGGTTTTGTCAAGCAGTTCCGCTTCACGGACATCCAAATCAAGTTCTCGCTCATTCAAGGTTTTTCTAAATGTTTCAAGCTCATTTTCCTTGTCAGAATTGACTAGCGACTGCTTGGTCAGCTTTTCTTCTCGGTTTTTTTGTTCATCTAACTCAAGAGCATATTCCGTCCGTTTCTTTACAAGTTCGACTGATTTTTTTTCGAGATCATCCTTGTCTTTTCGCAATTTGTCCTCTGCTTCAATTAGAGCTGAACGGCGGTTGTCTTCGAGCTTAACTTGATCGTTAAATTTTATCTTCTCTGATTCAAGTTTATAGATTTCCAATTCGTGCGAAGAGGTTTTGTCCTTTAGTGTTTTCTCAGCCTGATCGAGTGTGCCAGCGCGGTCATCAAGAGATTGCTCTTTAGAATTAAGACTTTTTTCCCGCTCGGTTAGGGCGTTATCACGCTTATTTGCCTCCAGAATCGATTTTGCGACACTTTCTTGCTCTCGCTGTAGTTTTAGGAGTTCTTCATTTAAATCAGCACTACTTCGATCAAGTTCTTTGGAACGAAGATCCAGCTTCGAGTTTTCGTCGCCTAAATTCTTTTTCGTATCAGCTAGTCTATTTTCTGCCCTCACATATTTCTCGGTCGCGATTTCAAGCGCTTTTCGTTCGGCAATCAGTCGGTCTTTGTCATCTGAAAGTTGCTTTTCTTTTTGAGCAATTTTAAGGTCGAACTCTAAAAGTTTCTCAATCTGTTTTGTTGCTTGAGTTGTCCGATAGTTAAACTCGGTAATAAGTTGATCAACCTTGCCCTGAAGTTCAAGTTTCTTGGATTCTAAATTTTTAATTTCATCATTTGACATAAATTCTCACTGTTGAATTTGCTCCTGAAGAGTTTGATAAATAGATATTCTTAAAAATCTGTCGGTCAAAGTCAGTTGTTGTGCCTGAATTAAGAGAAATTGTGTGATTGGTTGTAGCATCGAACTTAATTGAAATGTTTTGTGAAGTGTAAATCCGGCAATACATCGGCTCGGCAATGACAGATTTGAAAGTCGCCTGTTGCGAATCAAGATCATAATCAGTTATGCCTGTGTTAAGAGTAAACTCGATACTCTCATACCTATTTTTAACCTGTGATTGACCATTTGGGTCATTAGTAATTGTGCTTGACATTTTACTCCTTATGTTTTCTCATATGACTGGTTAGACCAAAGGAACTTTTAGCTACAAACGCACATTCAGTGCATTTTAGCGAGGTGGATTCAACTACGGGAACTTCTACCTCTTTTTCGCCTTTTTCTCTGGCTTCTTTAGCCAGTCTTTCATAGACCTGAGGCGACAGGATGCGCATTTCGCCCATAATTTTCCTTTCTTAAATAATTTTTCTGCCCGCCCCGGCCAACAGCGATGACCGGGGTTTGACAGTCTACTATTTCTTCTTTTTGACTTCCTGTTTGGCAGGTTCAAATGTCAATCCGCCAAGAGGTTCCGCTAACTTTTCCATCAATTCATTGATGGCTTTGCGAGCCTGATAGCTGGAAGACTGAACTCTGTCTAACACTTGAATGAGCGTGTTCGCCTCATTCTCGGTCAGAGAGTATTGATTCTCCTTTTCCATCTGGATCTCCTTATTTAATTATTAAGCTATTGCAGTTGTGCCACCTGTTCCTATCACCGCCCATTTTGTACCCGCGAAAATAAGCGTTGCGCTATCTCCGACAGCATTTAGGGTAATTGTCGTACCGTTATGGAAGTTGGCCGGGGAAATGACAGCGTCACCGGTGTAAGTGATACAAGTAATAATCTTAATTTGCCCAGCAACACCATCAGCCAGTGCATGAGTGGAAGCGGCGTTGTTGGCAATCGTTGTTAGGGTGTGGGTCACGTCAATGGCAGTATTAGCGTTTGAAATAGCCTGTGCGCCAGCCTTGATATAACCGTTGGTCAGATTGACATTGCCTGAAGTCAAAGTCGCATCACCAGCAGTAAGGGTAAGGGCGGCTGTTCCAGAAGCGTTACCAGCAATGACCGTTGCACCGTATTTCTCCACCGAGAAGTCAGAAGCGGCACCATCGTAACAGTCAAGATATTTACCAGTGGTCAAAGTAGCTTCAACGGCGTTGATCTTTAGACCAGTACCTTCAGTCAGACCGGCTGCGCCAATATCAACGATCGTGCCAGTAGTCGCCGAAGCGGCGTTAATATCGACAACCCCAACTGTGCCAGCGTAAACACCAGAAGTTGTTATTTTTAGCGCTGAACCGTCAGTCGCCGCACCAGCGGCTAAGTTAAGAACACCACCAGAAGCAGTCGCATTTGCACCGCCACCAGTCAGTTCCATTGCAAAACCGTCAGTTAGCGCCGTACCAGATACTCTCACCAAACCGGTTGAAGTTGTGGCTGAGTTAGCAACAACTGAAATCATCTCGCCGGTTGTAACGACAGTGCCTGAAGAGGTAACGAGCAAACCAGTACCGGTCGTTAAAGCATTGTTGGTAATCGTCACCGCACCAGTGTTGGTAGCAGCGGTCGAGACAACACTCAATGCTTCAGCAGTTGAGCCGCCGTTGTTGACGTAAACTCCAATCGGGTTATTCGTCATCGTGGCGCCAGAATAATCGAAATCAACCAAGTAAGAAGTTGCCGCTGCGGGTGTTCCCGTGCCAGTAACTCGGAGAACCGAACCACCGGCCGCCGTTGCACCCGAAGTCGTGATTGAGAGAACCCCTTTATTATCAGCGCCAGCACCAGTTGAAGTAACCTCAAGTGCTTGAGCCGTGCCTTTGGAAGCAATCTTTACCGCTACTGGATTGTTGGTAGATGTCATTGCGGTATAGTCAAACAAAGCAAGGTATGAATCAGCCGCTGCAGGCGTGCCGTCAGCTGTTAAAGCAAAAGCAGCTTTTCCAGTTGCAATTGCGCCACCGCAGTTAATAGCGACAGCCGAAAGAGTTGCTGAGTCAGAATCAATATACAGACCGCCAGCATCCTTACCGTTAGCCAAAACTCTCACCGCGTAAGGATTATTGGTTGCCGTAATCCCGGTCACATCAACTCTTACAGCAGAAGCTGTGTTAGCCGCCGGTGTTCCGTCAGCCAGAACCTCAAGAACCGCCTTGTTCGCGGCTAAAGCACCACCACCGTTAATCTTGGCAACTGAGTTATCAACCGAGTCACCGTCAAGGTTAAGAGCTTGCATTACTTTTGAAGCACCAACAAATTTAATACCAGCCGAACCTTCTACAGGCGAACCAGAGGGGGCGATTCTGATTTGAGCCGATCCGTCAGCCGAAGCGCCAGAAGAATTGATCAAAAGAACACCCTGTCCAGTTGCCGTAACGCCAGATGAAGTAAGCTCAACCAAATCTTCAGCAGTCTGAATACCAGTAACTTTGAGACCGACAGTTGAGTTAGCCGTGGTAGCGATTGTGGTTGCACCATCGAGACCGACACTCATTACAGTTGCCGCACCGTTGTAACAATCAACGAACTTACCAGTAAAACCAGCCGCAGTCGTATCAAGATGAAGAATCGAGCCGGTTGTTAGACCGTCAGCGTTAATGTCGACAACGTTAGTCGCAACTTGCGAATCAGCAACGATTGTCAAAGCTGAAGCGTCACCGGACTGCGTAATCGAAGCTACACCATCAGACAAAACTAAATCACCGGCGGTTAAGGTAACAACAGCTGTACCAGTAGCTACCCCAGCCAAAACGGCTGTGACAGTAGATTCACCGGTTATCGCACCATCGAAGTTGACCGCACCGTGAAAATCAGTAAATGATGAAGCGTTTACCCATTGGATCGTAGCATCAGAAGTAGCACCAAGGGTAATTGGTTTGTCATCACCCATTGTGAGACCAGTAGCACTAACCACACCGGCTTTGGTAATGTCCCAACCTGCCGTGCCTTGGATATCTTTACCTGTCCCAGAGTTGGTAATTTGCAAACAATCACCTGTACCAGTGGCATTGGTGATGGTAATAACATCATTGGTTGCGTGCGTCCCTGCAAAAGTCAACGAAGCGTCATCAAGCGTTAAGGCTTTATCAAGGTCGTAGAGTGAATCGAGTGAGGCAACTCCGCCACCAGACGATCCTACGGTTGTTTCGGAACCAGCATTATAAAAGACTAGCGAACCGTTCTTGACATAAAGTCCATATTCTGTTGCGGTTGAGATAGGCGCGTCAGTCAGGTTCGGCAGTCTTATCGCACCGCTTCCTTCTCCTGTATTACCAGTGCCTTTTACATATACGCCTTTGAGGGCAGTATACTTTTTATTATCCAGATTCATTTTTTCCTTCTGGCCTGTTCTCTATACCTATATTGACTCGGAAAAGTCTCAAGTAAGAGGGGGCGTTTGTTAAGGCACGCCCCAAGCCTTTAATTATTAAGAACTGTAAACTTGACCATCGCCCTTTGAACCCCACACACCGCGGAAGTTTTGCATACCGTAGCTCCAACGAGCAAAACAGTCATAAACATAGCGGTAAGGGTTTCTCTTAAACTCGACGTCAAAGACATTGGGCTGTTCTCTCCACTGAAAGATCAGTTTGGCTTTTTCCGGATCGATCAAGAACCAAGCTGTGTCTGAACCACCAGCGGCGGCACCAAGCTCTGGCCACTCGATAACAGTCAACGAACCACCTTTGTAGATGTTAATATCGTTGTCAGCCGTATCTGGTCGTTTATCAGATTCAGTAATGATCGTTGCCGGTTTGCGAAGCTTTGGTGGAACCACTAGAATTTTGGCTTCACAGTTAGCAATCTGTCCCTGTTCGTTTAATTGCTCACGAACTGCAACAAGAGCAGTTTCAAGGTTGTCCTCTGTCAGTGTTAAACCAGTCGCCGAAGCATTGGATTTGACAGTTGAGTCAACCGTTGATTTTAGATGCTGAGTCGAGAAGAATCGAACTCCATCAGCCGCAAGTTGTGAGTTGCCAAAACGATCAGTTGTCAAGAAACCACGCTTGAGAGCGTCAGCGGCATAGACATCAGGTGTCTTTTTAGCTGATTCACCCAAGATTGAGGCTTCTTTTCTAATTTCACCAAATCTGTCGTCCTTAAATCTCTCGTAAGAAATTTGAGCTGAGAGAGAGTAAGACTGGTTGACCAAGGTGATGTCAAATTCGGGAATGCGTGAATCAACATCGGCTGTGCCGTTCTCCTCGATTGGTTGCATTAACCCGTGACCAGCCACACCAGAGTATTTTTCTTCATTACGGTCGGAGTCTTTCAACTGAAAGACTTTCTCGTAATATGTTTTGTATTTACCATATTCATCGGAGTAGATTTTTCGGAAATTCGAATCGTCTAAATCGGTGAACTGGGCTCGTGTCATTATTCCTGAAGGCATTTTGTTCACTTTCTACAGTTTAATACTGTGAGTTGGCCTTATTAACTTTGAAAACACCGCGAGAAGTATCTGAGGTGTCTGGTGCTTCATTAACGCAGACCAGATTCAAAGCGGCAGTCGTTGCGGAGGCGGAACTTGTATCGACCAATACAGCGCCAGTCGTGCCTGTAATGTTGTATGCTTTGCCTGCGCCATAACCTGCGCCAGCAAATGTGTTGGTATCGTTGTCATTATCAACGATATACTCAATATCAGAACCGCAAAGGATTGAAATTTTCTCTGCCCCGTCACCAACAACAGTGTCAACGCCTTGGTATGTTCCAAGAATTGGCAAAGCAGCCGTGGTGACAATAGCAGTGTCATCCTCAAGGGAAATTGGATCGCCCTTGGTGATGGTTGAGCCGCTTTTGACGACTTTTTCGATGCTTTCGGTAAATCCATTGAGCTTGTGAACTTTAAATCCATATACGCTCATAGTAGTCACTTTCTATTAAATTTGTTTACTTTTGTGAAATTCGATAAACCTTTTCTTCTCTTCGGGAGTACCAGGCATATTTTTAATATATTCCTGTTCTTCTTTGGAGAGATTAAAGGATTGCGTTCCATTTTGGGCACTGTTTGAAGTAGTGTAGGTAGCTTCAGAGTTGACTTTGGATTGAGCAAATGCTTGTTTTTTACCAGATTCAGTCGCTTGTTTGACTATTCCGGTTTTGTTTAGACGGATATAGGCAATTTCAAGGGCTTCCTCGTATGGGACATCTACGCTTTCCAAGTTTTTTGCGATCTCACCAATTTGCCTTCTAACATCATGATTAAAGACGAAACCAAGAGCTTTTTTGTCAGATTCAAATGATTTGATCGTCAATTCTCGTTCTTTTTTTTCGATGTTAGCCAGCCGTGTTTCAAGCTGGGTCAACTTCTCTACTTCCTTACCAAACGGTTTGCCGGTTTTATTTTTGACGGCTTCTGCAAGCTCTGGGTCAGACTCGACAAACTGAACCCAATCGTCAATTTCTTTCTGTTTTGCCTCGACTTCTTTTGCAAGGCGTTGGGCTTCTCTCGAAGAATCAGCGTAGCGCTTTTTGAAGCTACCGTCTTCCTCTATTTTAGATGTGTTATCGTCCTCTGAGCCTAAGTAGTCCGAGACATCCGTTTGATCGTCATCGCCTTCGTTTTGACCTTGAGTATCGTTCTCAAGTTCACCGTTGTCGCCGGTTGCGCTCGATTCTCCTGTGCCTGAGACGGGAGAAGTTGGAGTGGTTTTGTCCATTTGAATCCTTTACTGCCAGTCCTTGTGGAGTTAGGCATAAATACTAAATTTTGCGGTCAAAGATTGTTTTTTAACTTTATTTAATTGTCAAGGAGCCTTTTAAGATGTTCAGTGCTTCGGTTGAAAACAGGCCCGAAATCAACCGAAACTCCAAACATCCTATTGTTTTAATCTTTTTTCTCTGGCTGTCTCGACCAACTTAATCATCGAGTCTATTCCAGCCAAAAAACCGTTGTTCTCTCTTATTTGTTCGATTGCAGATTCGTGAATGATTGTCTCCTTAGAGACAAGGTCACGATTTTTAGCCTGCGAATTCTTGACTAATGTCTGCTTCGCTACTCTCTCCCGCTCTAGTAATAAAACGGCATAACCCCTGTGACTTTGGAGCGATTCCAAATCCTCAAGTTGTCTTTTTGAGTAGCTCATATTAGTTACACGCTTTTAGTATGATCCCGAAGATTTTATCTTCTTCGATCTTGTAATAAACTTTCCCCTCAAAAGTAAGTTCTGATGATTTATATGTGTCAAAAAGCACGGTGTCACCAACTTTTGCTTCCATATTTACAATTTGATTTCCTAGAACCTTCTTGCCGCCGGTCGCAATTACCTCGCCTCGGATCGAACGAGAGATTTCGGCTGAATCACTAGCGATGAACAGCCCTGATTCGGTCTTAATTTCTTTTTCGGTTGGTTTTAGGATCAAATTGCCTGTTGTGGCCTGAAACATTAAACTCCTTTACCAATATTTACAGGCACACCGGCCGAGGCAGTCTGTGCTACTGACGGGGTTGCCTGTGGCGCACCTTTAAGCGCCATCTGCTGATTAAATTTTTCGTTGTCCATATTTTTCTGCATATTCATACCCTGTGCGGCTTGAAGTGTCTGCTGACCCTCATTCATTCGCTGTTCAGCCACTTCTCCTTGAGCGTGTTTGACTATGACTTGCTGTATTTCTGGGGAGAGTTGGTCAAAGTCAGTTGAGTCAGCCAAAGCTATATGGATAGCGGTGTGCTGTTCATTGGATCCCTGAGTTGCTGGGATATTCTCGCCATTCATCATTCTTGAGTTTTCTTCTTCTGCCAGTTTTGTTAAGTTGTCCTCAATAGGTTCGGCGCTAAACTCTTCAGCATCAAACTCGTTTATTTCTCCCGTCTTTTGCCACAGTTTTTTCCAGTCGGCTAATTGGACAAACTCTGGTATCGAGTTAATCGTTTTCAAAAATTCATTCCATTTTTGCTGTCGGAGTTCCTTAGAGATTGGCAGTGTTGAGCGTGAAGCCACTCGGACAGTGAATTGAGCAAATTTATCATCTTTCACGCCAAGAGCTTCGGGCGAGAGGGTAAAGTAAGCGCCCATTTTCTCGCTAAATTCTGTCTCGCCAAACTCATTCTCACCTTGCTTGAGTCCAATCGGCAGAGAACGGTATTGCGGCTCCATCATCGGCTGATTGTTCTCATCCATCATCTGTTTACCATCCTCACCTAAAATCGGATTCATTTTTTCTGGTTGTGAGTAGAACTGCTGGATGATATTTAACTTCAACCACTCATCACGAACATCAACATCCTCTTCGAGGAGCTTGAAAAAGAGATCAATTTTTTGCTTAGTTGCTTGAGCGGCGATAGCGTTTTCAGTTGCTGTGCCGCCAGTCTTGACTCCGAACATCGGATCATCAACACCGACTTTCTTTTTGGCGTTCTGTTCGACTTTGTCGATTCCTTCAAAGATCGACTGATCAATATTAGGGATATCGAAGAACTTAAAATTATTGACATCGGAGACGGTGATTCTCTTACCAGCTTCTAATTCGATCACATCGCCCTCGCCCTCCATTTCGTCACCGGATGACTCTAAAATCGGTTTATTGAGCATTAACTTCATCCAGTCCACGGTGAGGTTAAGGAGTGTATCCAAGAGCGCTTGATCGTGTTCAACTAATTCAGGAATACCAATACCATCAAGACGCTTAGCATCCCTCGTCTGGAAGACCGAGATTGTGTAGGGCAATTGCTTATGGCGATAGGGGATTGGAATATTTTGAAGTAAAACTCCATTGGCGATCAGAACTCTCATATCCTTGACCTTATGCCAAAATTCCCAAACCTCGACATCATTCTGACCAATATTGGTAAAGATCGGCTCTTGGCGCTTCTCATCTTGTGTTCCCCAAATCCAACTTCCCGCCTGGACGTATTTAGAATTAGGATATTTTTCAATTGGATATTCAGCTAAAAACGAGGAATAAGGGACAATCTTGCGCTCGGCACAGTAGCGCATATCATCGTGTGAAGTTGCTCTCTCGTCCCAGTAGAACATTCGGGGATCAACATCAATTAAATCAGCGTCATCATAGTCCTTGACTGTGGTTTCCTTGTATTCAATATTCTCTGTTTCGGGATCATAACTGATGATCTCTTTAATCTTTCTGGTGTCGCAGCGATATATTCTCTTTCTGACACCAGTGCCCAACATAATAGTTGTAAGATAGTTTTTAAGTTTGATTACAGTTTCTTTCGAAACATAAGAGAGATGGTCAGATAGTTTCTGAAATACTGGAGCCAACTTATTGTCGTTCTCAGACTGCATAATGAGCTGAACTTCGTTGTTCCTAGACACCGTCATCGCCAAAATGCCAAAAACAGCCTCACGAGTGAGAGACTTCTTTATTTTTGACGGGTTCTTGATGTGTAGGTCAGTCCCTCTCTCCGCTTCGCTTGGTTCGCACTGTTTAGTCCATTTGTCCCAATCGGTTTCGAGATTATGATTTTGTCGAGTCAAATTCATATCATAAATTCGGTCTCGAACATAATCAAGGACTTTTTTGTCTGCTTTTGAAGGATTGTAGGTTAGTTCTGGTTCTTTGATCTCAAGATCATTCTTCACTTAATTCCCAACTGGCCTGTTGGTTAATGCTGTTATCTAGTTACACGCTTTTAATATCCGGTGAGACTACTGACTTTATATATATTAGCCTTTCTCGTCTCTCGGCGTTCTCGACGCTCTTTAATCTCTGAATCTGTCGGGGTTTTAGTGTAGTAGTAAGTCATTGCCCAGTTTTTTAATGCGTCCAAACAATGATTAGCATAGTCGAGTGGTTTTTCACCAGAATTTAACTCTCTGTTTTGTCGCTTCAAATCCCACTGGTAGTTCTCAAATTCAAATATTGTGTTGAGGCAATTTTCAAAAACAAACAGTTGCGGCTTACCAGCAGAATTTAATCTTAATAGTTCCTGTATTCTCGTAATTCCAGAGATAATGCGATGTTCTTTGTGTTCAGTTCCTTTAAGTCCCAGACGGTTATAATCGATGATCAACTGCTTTCCTAGGCCGTGATGGTCAAAAATCGTCCCGCGATAAATTTCTTTTGAACTCATAAAACATATATCCTCAGCGTGATCTTCGGTTGCTCGGTTGCTCTCGTAATATTCTCGGTAGATATAGACATTCTTATCAGCGTCTTGAGCGATCCAAAGACAAGCGGTTGGATCATTCACTCCCAGATCGATTGTGCGGTATCTGTTCCAGTTCGCCGGTATTTCGAAGGATTTAACTACATTTCTCTCTCTGCGGAAGTCCTTGTAGATTTGCCCTTCAAACTGAGCGAAGTCGGCCATAATTTCTTGCGCAAATCTCTCTTCGCTCATCGAGGCTTTAGCCTCGTCAATTTCTTCTTTGGTGATGTGAGGATTATCGTAAGTTGTGGCGTAGAATCTCTCCCAATCAGCCTTACCGGACGTGCTCTCCCATAATCTGTAGAAATGGTTATACCCTTGCGGAGTAGAGATAAACATCGCCCAGCCTTGAGTGTCAAAAAGCATCGGCCTGATCACTTCTTCCCAGACGAACGGTTTGATAAACGCATACTCGTCAAGGATACAGCCATTTAGCCCAACACCCTTTAATCGGTCGGGGTTGTCAGCCCCCTTCAAAACTATTGACGATCCATTGCGAAGTTCGACCGAAAGCTCCGTTTCGTTTTTTGAAGCGATTACTCCCTCCGGTATGAACTTACTCAACATCTGCCAAGCAATGTCTTTAGCCTGACCATAGTACGGAGCGATAAACCAATACTTTCCCGGTGTTTCCATTGCATTTGCAATCAGCATTGTGACAGCTAAATAAGTTTTTCCGAATCTGCGTCCGCAACGAACAACTTTGAATCTCGCTTTGGATTGAGCAATTTCACTTTGTTTCGGATGTAGAATTATTCTCATTGGTATATACAACCTCAAACTTCAAATCCTTGCCGTCTTTGCCGGTAAGCTCAAGATTGTTGTTGATTTTCTTTTTAACCTTGTAGCCGAGCTCAAGATACCTCTCGCGTATCGCATAGTCGGGATCTTCTACGGTCTCCTTGCCGTTATACTGTTTTTTGGTCGCTCTCAGTCCTTCAGTGTGAACTCTGATGAGTTCCTCGTCTGGCAAGAACTTGTCCATCAATTCAGCCCAGCCAGCGGAGTTAGTAAGATCACTCGGAACTTTCGCCGTTTCCGAAGAATAACCAGCCTCCCTCATCGCGCTTGAGACTGATTTTCTGGGGTTTTCTAGGAGTATTGCTACCGTTCTTTTTTGTTTGATTGTTGCCATATTCTAGTTACACGCCCTTTCATCCTCATATTTACAAATTGACTCTAGAACGTCCAAATCAAATCTGCACTCTCCTGGCTCTGTGAGCAAACATTCGATTGAATCCATTTTTGGTTTTGATCTGCGCCAAAGTGAGATCTCCTTGTTGCGAAACAACTTAAAAGTAAATGTGGTGGGCTTTGATTTACCGTTGATTATTTTGTCGTATTTTTTCCAGACCTCAATCCGAAGCTCCTGGGCAATGTCTTCCCAGTCCATACCAGCAATACTGGACTTTTGGGCTCGAACTACAATGTAGGGTTCGAGTTGTTGTAGCAATTCATTTAAGTCTGGCATAGAAGAAGGCCTATTTTTGTTTTTTATTCATTGTTCGATGTTATACATTGCTTTACTTACTAGAGGGAAGAGGTGGCAAAGCCTTTCACTTTGCACGAGATGGGAGTCGAACCCACACAGGGGATAATCCCCTTAACCGTATTGATGATGGAATTGGCAATATCCATCTTCTCTCTTTGACCTTTGCCATAGGCCGTGCGTCTATCTTCCGCCACACCTCATCTCTCTAGTATGCTTTAGTTACTTAAAATACTCATCAAGTGAGTGAACATAACCGTTAAGATGGCTTAGCCATCCGTGAGTTTCAACGCATTTGTCGTCGAGCTCTATCTGCTCGTTGAGTTTATCTAGTATTACGACCAGCTTGTCATACCACTCTTTATTGATTGTTATTTCTTTCATTTTATTCTCTCTAGTAAAGTTATTTAGATTGGTTTTCTCTAGTATGCTTTAGTTACCCTACTTATCTAGGGAGTTAGACTTTGGTTATTTATTATCTGTCATTGTAAATAATTTTTATACGCCTGTTTCGCATATTTTAACTTACCTCGCAAAAAACCATCAAAAATGTTTTCTAATTTAGATGTTGCCCGCTCATCTTCAAATTTAATTTGGTCTTCAGTAACTACTTTGCCATCACGTAAATCTAACGACAATTTTTTTAATTGATACGTAATACAGTGGCATAATTCGTGTAATAAATATTTTCTTTGTTCTATCGGATCTTTAGTAAAAAATAATGGATACAGGTCGACAAATATTCTTTGATATTTTTCATCATATTCAACAGTAGCAACAATATTGTCTCGATCAATTTCCTTTTCAATGATTGTCCTTTCAAAATGACCAAGTCCAAACAACCACTCAATTTCTTCATAAAATTTTACAACCCTGCTGATTTGTTTTGTTTTAGATATGCTCATAAAAGATTTTTAAGATATGTTAAGATCATTTCGTCATCTTTCTTTTGCGGGGTGTTTGCTCTAACCAATAAAGCGTCAAATTTTTTGCGTCCTAGTTTTTTTATCTTCCAGAGCGAATATTCCTCTTTGTGTTCCTCGAAATATAAATGGCAACGGCGGCAGAGCGTATCACAATTTTCCTCATCGAAGCGCACGCTCTCTTTTCTTCGTCCGTGGTAATGAGAAACTGTCAGATACTGGTGGTTGCTTGAACAATCTATGCCGCATTTCTCGCATTTCCAGCCTCTAAGTTCTCTTAAATACTTTGAAAACTTTGTGTCTGCTGGACGTAATTTGGTTTTTGCTTGCCAAAATGACATAAGGGAAACAAATTATTTATTCTTTGGTGTTTCTGTTTTGGCTTCTTCGATCGGTTTTAACTGTTGAAGAGTGTGAAATAAATTATCGACCTCTTGGATTGGTCTGGTGGCGAGATACTTTAATGTGCTTTCTAGTTGCTCTTGAGTGATTGTGAAGTTCATTTCTGACCTCAAATATAAATAATAAAATACCTATTAAACTAGCTCCGATGACAATGTAATACATCACCACCATCTTTGCTCCTGCCATATTTCCCACGCTTTTTTGGCTGATCCGTAACGGTTAATGGCGTAGTTCATTGACCATTTAAGTTCTCCGTCTAGCGATCCGTATGCGTCTCCGAGTTTACTTGCCGGACACGCTTGAGCTAACCCTGCACAGCCTTCATTGTTCCACCGACCAACTACCCAGCCACTCTCTCTCTGAATTATTTGGTCGATGGCTTGGCAGTTTTCTTCGCTCCAGCTTTCTCGGCAGAGACGGTTTCCTTCATCTCTGATGGCATCTCTAGAGTATCGAACACTGGTATCACTCCTTCTTTGA
>Ga0172370_10005550_pt1 | contig 16249 bp, 15 predicted proteins | sample LakKiv5m_FD_114538 | JGI IMG/M metagenome (GOLD analysis project Ga0172370, IMG submission 114538) | Freshwater microbial communities from Kabuno Bay, South-Kivu, Congo - kab_022012_11.5m | ecosystem: Environmental > Aquatic > Freshwater > Lake | place: Democratic Republic of the Congo...
ATTTAATTCATTATTTTCAGAGAGTAATTCGGTAATTATCTTCTGGTACGGCATCCATGCGATGGCGCAGTTAGTTTTAGAAAATTCATCGGTCTGATGTGTGCAATGAAAACTTTCGTTTGGAATCAGTGCTTTACATACATCGGGACGTTTGTCATAGCTTAATGAACACCCATTTTCGGTAAGTAAAATGCAGGGAGAATCTTTTGAATTATCAAGTAAGTTTAGATTACCTTTATGCTTGTATCTTAAGTAGTAAAGTCTGGTAGCTTCTTTCCTGTTATCAAAGGGTGTATCTCCCCACCAGTCGAAAGAATAAATATCTGAGCCGATTAGTTTGGTCAAAGATGATTTCGATACAGCTTCTTCAAGCTCGTTTGGGAATATATGACCTGCCGATGCTTTACAGCAGGCACCTTTGCAAACACTGCAGATAACCGGATTTTCCAAAATCAGTGCCTGATAGTATAACTTTTAGTAAACATCATTAATACATATGACATTTTTCGAGGTTCATTTCGCATTTTGAGAAGAAAACCGGAATCTGCAAGCTTCTTGCTGCAACCTCCACAACAAAAGCTTTCAATTCATGGTTGTCCTGTTCAAATAGAATAGGAATAGCCTTTTGTCCACAAGAAAAATTATTAAAATATGTTTTTGCAGGCACCTGCATATAAACGCTCATCCTGCTGAATCCGAAATCGAGACCTTCGAGCATCCAGTAGGCGATCCAGCCGTTTACAAGAGGATAAGGGTCGTCTTTAAGCATATGGAACTTTTCGAAACGAGTCTGGAAGGCGCTAACAAGACCTTCAATTCTTATTTTGGGTCTGTTTTCAAGCCTTTCCCTGAGCCGTTTGATTAAATACTCAGGATTGGAATTGAGAACATCTTTTATCCTGATATCATAGTGGTCTCTTAAGAATAGATTGAGAGTTTGGTCTCTCAGACCTTCATAAGACTTAATCGAATCGTTAATGAGTTTATGATTTATCGGGAATCTGTCGAGGCAGCAATTAATTTCTTTGTCTCTGAAAGCTCTGTGGTAGTATATTCTTATCGAAGAATCGGAATAATTTTCTGTTATTGCATCATCAATATGTTTTGAACCATTAGTCATAAAAGTCTGGCTGCGAACATTCCTGGATTTCATACGCTTCAGCAGAACATCCCAAACTTCTTTTGAGTCCTTCACGGCAAGTTCAAATCCCAAAACAACAGTAGAAAAGGCGTCAATAGCCATAGCCAGAAACATGGTATTTGAATTGGACCCTTTGCTTGAGCAGGAAAAAGTTCTTCCAACGCAATAAACGAGCTTGGGTTCATGCTTTTGAATATTGATATCAAGATAATCTTCCCAATTGGGACAGCCATCGAGAAATTCACGAATTTTCTGGTTAATTCTTAGGGGAGAGCTGTGGTAAAAATTGACAAGGTCGCGGCAGGTTTTGCCTTTTAAATACTCCTCAACAATTATTCCGAGGTCAGGTTTTGAAGATTCCATTTTTTCATGCACCCAAGTCTTGCCGCAAGTTCTGCAACGATATCTCTTATTGCCGGTTGTCGTATGTCCATGCCTGATTACTTTTGTGCTGTTGCAAAAAATACAAGCCTGACGTAAATCATCATTCATTAGATAATCCTAATAAATAAAATAGAATAAACGAAAAACACAAATTATACAAAATTAATATATTAAAAAATATTTAAAAAAAAACATATTTTTTTTTTAACTAAAATATTTTTTCATTTAATCTAAATTAAATATCAAGATTAATTTAATGTAATTCAATTACTTAATGAGAAATCTCTTGATAAATGGCGGCAAATTCTTTAAATTGCATGTAGGCTTAGGTTTGCTTTCGGTAAGTTTTTGTGACCCCAATGGGATTCGAACCCGTACTGCCACCGTGAAAGGGTGGTGACCTATCCGTTAGTCGATGGGGCCTTCGCTTTAAAAAGGACTACAAAATTATTAAATTTTTTTCAATTATACAAATATTTTTTGCATGAAACAGCAAAGCAATACTATTGTTGTTGGTATAACCGGTGGTATAGGTTCGGGCAAAACCACAGTTGCCCGCTATTTTGAAACCCTCGGTCATAAAGTAATTTATCTGGATGATATCGCCAAAAAGATTATGCTCGAAAATTCCCAAGTTAGAAATGAACTGACTGCCCAATTCGGCAGTGATGTCTTTTCTCAATCCGGAGAACTCAATTCCGAACTTATTTCAAAAATTGTTTTTAATCCTGAGGATAAGGATGGACATGCTCTTATGCGTCTGAACAAAATAGTTCACCCTAAGACGATAGATGCCATGATATCCCTGGTTGAAGATTACGAAAAGAATAATGAAAAAATTGTTTTTATTGAAAGTGCTATTCTTTTTGAAACTGAACTCGATGAAGGTTTCGATTATATTATAACGGTTTTTGCGACTCAGGAGATTGCCATAGAAAGAACTCTGAACAGAACTGCTTTAACAAAATCAGAAATTGAGCTAAGGATGAAATTTCAAATGAAGAATGAAGAAAAAGCAGGTCTTTCGGATTTTATCATTGATAATAATTCAGATTTGCAAAAGCTCTATGAAGCTGCTGATTTTGTCTTGACTGTGCTGAAGCTATCGGCTGCCTGAATTTAAGATAAAAAATTTGTTCCCGTGAGAAAAACACGGGAACGTTAGATTTGGACTATTTAGCATGGGTTCATCAAATAGCTGCTTTGATTTTTTGTGCTGTTTCCGTAGAGAAATACGCACACCCACCTTTTTTCATATCAGGCTGAATTTGTAGTGTTTCGATTGCTTTTTTAATTTTTGCTGGTGGTACACCGAATTGCTCAGCCAATTTTCCTGCGGTAAACATTTCTTCTTTTGCCATTTTTTTTCCTTTTAAAATGTGACGAAAATACAAAAAACTAAATTAAGTAACTGAAAAATAAAAAACAAGAATAAATGTTTTCCACAAATAATTTGGTTAAGAATTATTTTAATGTTATTTTTGTAGTCCGATTTTTTTTAAACCGATGGGATGTAGCCAAGTGGTAAGGCATCGGCCTTTGGAGCCGACACTCGCAGGTTCGAATCCTGCCATCCCAGCAACTATTGTTAACTTCAGCACTTAATAAAGCAATGAGTGAATTCAAAATAGCAGCAGGTCGCTCGAGTATCCCCTTAGCGGAAAAAGTTACCGCTTCTTTGGGTATTGATTTGTCTCCTGTTGAGGCAAGAAATTTCAGCGATGGTGAAATTTGGGTCAAATTTACCGAAAATGTCCGTGGTGTTGATTTGTTTTTGGTTCAATCTACCGTGGCACCTTCGGATAACCTCTTTGAACTTCTGATTTTGATAGATGCTGCAAAACGCGCTTCTGCCAATAGAGTCACAGCCGTTATTCCATATTTCGGTTATGCCAGACAAGACAGAAAAGACCAGCCGAGAGTTTCTGTTACTGCCAAACTTATTGCAAATTTACTTACAAGAGCAGGTGCTGACAGAATAATTACTCTTGATATGCACTCTTCGCAGATTCAGGGATTCTTCGACATACCGCTCGACCATCTTTATGCTTCAACTGTTTTATTGAAGGCTTTGGCAAAAATGGGCATATCCGATTTGGTTGTAGCTGCTCCCGATGTTGGCGGAGTAAAAACAGCAAGAGCTTATGCCAAGCGAATGGGTGGTGAACTTGTACTGGTTGATAAAAGAAGACCGGCTCATAATCAGGCTGAGATAGTACACGTTATCGGTAATCCCAAAGATAAGAATGTGATCATAGTTGACGATATGATTGACACTGCAAATACTTTTCTACAATGTGCCGAATCTTTGAAAAACGCTGGAGCTAAAGATATTATAGGTGTTTGCGTTCATCCTGTTTTTTCAGGAAATGCCCTTGAAAGAATAGAAAAATCCGATGCTGTAAAAAAAATGCTCGTGACAGATACAATTGAGATAAAAAATCTTTCTGAAAAAATAGAAGTTGTCAGCGTTGCCGAGCTACTTGGCGAAGCGATTGTCCGTACTCACGACAACCGCTCGATTAGTTCGCTTTTTGATATTGAAAGATAATTAAACTTTGAAAATAAATTTTATTATATAGGAATAAAAATGGAAACCGTAGAATTAACAGTTCAAAAAAGGGATACAGGCAAGCAAGTTTCGAAAAGATTCAGAAGAGAGGGCTTGGTTCCCGGAGTATATTACGTTAAGGGCGAAACTGGAATGCCCGTTGTGGCTAAGCCGATTTCTCTCAGAGATATCGTTTACACTTCAGATACCAAAATGATAAATATGCAGGTGGAAGGCGATTCTTCCATTTACCCCTGCGTTTTGAAAGAAGTAAAATTTGACCCGCTCACAGACCAAATGATTCATTTCGATTTGATTGGTGTAACCACAGATAAAAAAATGCACTTCGAGATTCCTATTATTTTTACCGGTCAGGCTATCGGAACAAAAGACGGTGGAGTGATTCAGCATACTCTTCATAAAGTCAACATTGAGTGTCTTCCTGCGGACATGCCTAATCATTTTGAAATTAACATTACCGATTTGAAACTTGGAAAATCAATCCATCTTTCGGAAATTCAGGAAAAAAATCCAAATATTCATTTTCTTATTGCTACCGACAGCGTAATCGTTACTTGCGTTCCGCCAAGAGTTACCGGTGAAAGCAAAGTTGAAGCGACTGATGTTGAGGGCGATGATAAAGTTTAGAATTTTATCTTCTTTTTCAAAAAATTGAAATTTACAAAATCTGGCAAAAGGGTAAATAAATAGAAGCTCACCCTATGCCTCAATTAAATAACCATTTGGAGTAATTATGCCAAGGTCTCAAAACAAAGTAGCTTCGCATCGCAGACGTAAGAATTTTCTTAAGCTTGCCAAAGGCTTTTGGGGTGAAAGAAAAAATGTCTGGTCCATTGCGAAGCATCACATCGAAAAAGGTTTGCAATATGCTTACCGCGACAGACGAAATAAAAAACGTACTTTCCGTGCATTATGGATTGTTCGTATTAATGCAGCAGCACGTTTGAACGGAACCACATATTCAAGGCTCATTCATGCCCTGAAAATGAAAAATATTCAAATTAACCGTAAAGTGCTTGCAGATTTCGCAATGAACAAACCCGAAATTTTTGCTGCTATTGTTCAACAGGCAACACAATAAAATTTACTTGTGTTTTCCTAATCGAATAAAAGCAATTTTAGATTTCATTCAGATGTCCAACTCATAAAAGAAGTTGGACATTTTTTTTCCCTTCACAAAAGTCATATTTTCAATATTTATGCCCCTATTAAGCAGTATTGAAAGATTACCAGATACTTCATTCGGTATAATATTATTTTTCAGGTTGTTTTTGAATTTCCTCTTAATTTTTTTCCGTTTTTGCCGATAAACCAAATGAATGTATAACAGGAGAAAGATTGATGGAAGTCAGAGTTCCATTTATTTTGATTGAAGATAATAATATAACAATGGACAGCTTGAAAAAGGTGGTGGAAAGAGCTGTCCCAAGTTCACCTGTATATGTTTTTACGGACGGGCTTGACGGTTGGGAATATATTAAAAAAAGCTCCGCCACTAATATTATCATCTGCAATTTTTATCTGCCCACACTCAGCGGTTTGAAAATACTTAAAAACATCAGGTCTAGCGATACCCTCAGGAAAAATTATATTATTATGATTACTTCCGATACCGAGAAAGAAATTAACATTAATGCTATGCATCAGGGTGCCGACGACTTTCTGAGTGTTAATTTTTCTGTTGATGAGCTTATTGGTAAGCTGAGGTCTGCCACACGCATAGTCTCTTTGCAGATTGATGTGGACGAAATACAAGCACAGAATGAAGTCCTTCAGAATGACCTGAAAAACAAAACCGATGAATTGATGGGAATTTTGTACAATATTCAGGAAGAAAGAGTCGCAAATTTCAGTGAATCCTCGGTACGGATTAAGGAAATGACTATCTGGATAGCCGAAGAATACGGAATCAAAGATTATTCAGTTCTTTCTCCTCTGAATGATGCCTGCAATCTTTGCTTTACAGGAAAACTGTTTCTGCCGGATACGGCGATTAACTCATCTGTAACTTCCAGCGGTCTGCCCAAAAACGAAAAAATGGAAAAAATTCCACAGTTTCTCAAATCATTAATTGGTGACATTAAAGGTTTTGAATACATTTTCAATATTTTGTACCATATCTATGAAAACTACGACGGTAGCGGAATACCGGAGAAAAGACAATCCAGACAAATACCTCTTGGATCGAGAATTTTGAGAGCAGTTCTGGACTTCGAAGAATTATACGCTCAAAATAAATATGAGAAAAATAAAATTGTTGAACTTATGAGCATTGAATCGAAAAGGATTTACGACCCCAAAATAATTACTTTGCTCGACCAGTATTGGGCTTATAAGGCATATAGCGGTAAAATTGTTCTCGAACGCCCCGTTCATAGAAGAGACCTTAGAGAGGGGATGGTGCTTTCAAGGCAGATTGTTACAGAATCATATATGAAATTGATGAGTCCAGGCACTTATCTGACTATTGAATTTATTGAAAAAATACAGTCAATTACCAAAAACGACCCGATTATCGGTAAAATTTATATCAGAAATTGATTATTTAATATTATATTTATCTTTTTGAAATGGTTACTTTAACAAAAATAGACGGCAGTTCAATCGTCATCAATGCTGATGAAATTGAAACTGTCGAATCTAATTACAATTCAACGCTCACTCTTCGTAGTGGAAAAAAAATTGTTGTAACAGAATCGCCGGATGAAATAATTGCTCAAGTTATTAGCTACAGAAAAAAATGTTTTAGCAGCCTGCCTCTCACCGAAACTGAGAAATAGAAATCTATTCCTTATTATTTTTTCTGCTATGTTATTTTGTTTACCGTTAAATGCTCCCGCACAGATTTTACAATTACAATCCAGACCCGACAGCCTGCATGAAACCAACGAATTAACTTTCGGTGCTGAAAAGCTTGTTACAACATATTTGTTCACGGGTATTGCATCTGTTGAGCAAGAAGTTTTAGGTGGTAAATTTAAACTTTTTGACAGCTACAGCGGAACATCAATAAAAACTATTAAGAGTAATTTCAGAGATGATGAATTGTTTCAATTCCTGTATGAATATCCAGTATCAAAAAATTTGTTTTTCACTGCACGTCAAAACTGGTTATATTGGAATACAAAGAACATTATCCTGAACAAATACGAAAGAATAAACGGCTTGGCAGGTCTTAAGTTCCGTTATTATAAAAATTCGTCTGCCGAGATATCTGCCGGTATTGAAAACATTCAGCAAGTAGGAATAAAATCTTTCGGTTCGATAATTTCAGGAAAAGCGAATCTTTCGGATTACAATTTCAATGAATTTATTGTCAACTATGATTTAAATGGTGAATATGCCAACTTGGAATTAAACCGTGTAAACGCAAATTTAGACGGCAGAGTTTCCATTATCCGTTTTTATGATTCGAGCAATTCACTTGGTTATAACCTTAAATATAAAATTTTGAACGGTGATTACTACAATCCTCCGTCCGGAAATATAGCTCCGGAACTTGCCTTCGAAAATCGTTTAGAAAAAAGATTCGGAAATGATTTTAATATGAATTTTTCATTTACAAAATATCTGATAACTTTTTTTAATGCATCGTACAATAGCGGCAGTGTCACAAGGGAATACAAAAATATAATTTCCGATGCTGCAATAACAAAAGTCAGAAAATTGGTAAATGACAATCAATTTTTTCTTCGTGGCGACCTAAGATTTACTCTGGAAACATTTTCTCAAAGTCTTGGTATGAGCTGGGAAACAGGCACAGAGAAAAACTCTTTCGAGAAAAAAACCGATTTAAGCTCAACAGAAGAACAATATCTGAAGTCTACCGAATTCTATCCGGATTATGAATTCGGCAGAACAAGGCTTTTTGCGAAAACAAGATGGAATATATCGAGCAACGAAATCATACTGTTTGATTATTCAGTTTCGCTCTATCAGTACGATACTCCAAGCAATCTTAATAATGACGATAAAGACGAGTTTTCAAACCTGGCAAGTTTCGTATATTCTAAAAAGTTTTCTGATATACTTAAAGCTTCGCTGAAAGGTGAAATTCTGATGAATCACCTTGTGTATCTCAAATCGGCAAGCAGTTCGCAAAATGCGTGGAATAGGATTATCCGTCTAAGTCCTCAAATAAATCTCGAAACGACGGGATTCTCTATGCAGCCGCAGTTTGAGGTCCTTGCGAATTACACAGATTACGATTTTGTTGCTCCTAACCAAAGTCCAAGCAATTTTACAAGTCTTAGGCAAGTCAGTTATAAAGATTCAATATTCCTTAATCTTGGCTCCCAAATGAGTGTGCAAAGCAGACTAATATTTAGGTATTCCGAGAAAGGAATATTATTTTGGAAAGAATTTGCAGAGTCACCGCAAAATAGTAATTTTGAACAATTCGCAAAATTGCTTTTATTTGTAAATATAAATAGTAGTATTTTGTTAGGAGTTGGCGGGCGTTACTATATAATTGCACAAAACAAACTGAACAGGAAAACAGGTTCAAGCGGTTTGCAGGACTACAATCTCCGTTCTTACGGGCCGGAGACGTATTTGAGGGCTCAATTCCCTTCAGGTTCGGAAATAAATTTTCAGGGCTGGTACGATTTTCAATTAATTAATAATAAAGAAAAACTTTATGTTCCTAATTTCCTTTTGCAAACGTCTATAAAACTGTAAAAAAGATGAAAAAATACCCGGTAAATATCGAAAAAAAGTTTGCCAGCTCTATTAACTCAATAAAGCTGATTGAGCCTATTATTTATCAGGTTAAAAAGACAGTCACTATCCCCGACAGCATTATCTACAATATTCTGATAGCCGTTACCGAAGCTGTTAATAACGCTATTATCCATGGCAATAAACAAAATATCACGAAACAGGTTTTGATTAAATTACTTGCTAATATACACGAGCTGGTAATTGAAGTTACCGACGAAGGGTCCGGATTTGAAATTGATTCGCTTGCAGACCCGCGAATTCCGGAAAATCTTCTTAAAGCCAACGGAAGAGGTGTTTTTATAATCAAGGAACTGTCAAACGAAAGTAAATTTGATATATCAGAAAAAGGTACTACTGTTACAATGAAATTTATACTGAACTAATTATTCCCGGAAAATTAATGACCGAAAGCCGAAACAAAGCAATTGAAAGTATTATTGATGGTATTAACAAGCATTACACCGATATTGGGTGTAAGAAGATTTTTTTTGTAACAGGTGATTTTGGAATTGGCAAATCTTGGGTAACTGCGAAGGCTGAAGAAGAATTAATCTCATCAGACTCGGCAGATGCCGTTTTTCGGTTCGAACAAGTACGGGAAATGGGCTATCTCCCTGAATTTCTTAATAATGCTATCCTTTCATTCAGGGCTTCACTTTCAGAAAACGATGTTTTCTCTGGTAACGAAACTTCGTACAACATGACACGCTATTTGGAGCTTCTGAATTTACTTAAAACAAAAAGTCCGGAACTTTTCGAAGATGTACTGACTTCTTTTGTCCTAAAATCGGATGCTGATATATTTATTTCCGAAAAATTCTCTCAAAATGAACTCATTAAAGACAAAATTGCTTCCGAAATCATTGAGTTAATCGAACAAAAAGGAGACCAGAGGCTTTTGTTAGAGACTCCGAAAGTTGTTGCCGAATCTTTCATCGTGGATTTTATGACCTACTTTTTCAGTTCCGAAGATGACACAACTGCTTTTAAGCATGCTTTATCGGGTACTAAAAGAAAAAAAATCGTCTTTATTATTGATAATTATGAACATATTTCCGGCTCAATTAATGACTGGCTTGTGAATGAATTTTTTCATTATTGCTTCAACAAAACATTCTCCGAATTTCTTGCTTATAACATCACGCATATTCCGTCCCATCTAAAGATTTCGGATTTCTTTGATTTCAGATTTATTATTACCGGACGGAAAGAGCATCCCATTCCGAATGAACTTCATCAGTTCAACAGTTTCAGACATCTTGCCGAGTATGTTTCGCTGAAAGCCCTCGAAATAAGCGAGCTGTCTGAATTTGTCAGCTCTTCCGGTTACAATTATGAAAACATTGAGAACCTGCATACCATATCTTACGGAATACCCTATATTATTCTATTATGGCTTGAGTATTTCTCGCGTGGAGGCATCGAAGCAGACAAGTCACTCGTTTATTTGAAAGTTTCGGAATCATTGCTAAGATACAGTTCGGAAGAGCATAAGGAATGGATTTTATGCGCCGCATTTCTTAATGATTTTGACCAGAACGGGCTCCGTTGTTTCCCGATAATCGGTGATTCGTATCAAAAAGCATTCTCGTTTTTCGAGAATGCTACGGACTTTGTTAATCAGGCAAAAAATAATCTGAAAATGTTAGAGATTAAGCCATTTATTAAAGAGTTTATCAAAGAAACCGTTAGCCTCGAGACATTCGATACTGCAAAGGAATACCTTACAGTTTCAAGGAATTATAATGATATAAAGGATATATTCGCTGGACTTACCGTCGAAGATGTCAACGTTGTTAGAAATCTTGCATATTTTACTAATATTGATGAAACCTACGGTTTAGAGCAGGCATTTCAAACTGACACCGAGCGGGCAAAAGGATTTATCAGAAAATTTCCGGGCTGGTTCGATAAAAAGACACGCTGCATTCAAATCAAACCGGATATAGCCGACAAACTAAAAAAATTCAATAAAATGGTTGATATGGGAAAATTGCAGGATAAAATTATCCTCATTGGAGGTATCTGGGAAAGGCAGCAAAAAAGACTCCAAACGGAAATTCTTGACTGTCAGGCTTCTCTGCCCGAACTTAACCAGGAAATTATTATTCTCGAAAAGGAAAACAACAGCCACAAATCCGTTTACGAAGGTTATCAGAAAGAATTTATCGAAAAGGAAAATTACCTAATTGAAATCAGGAAACAGCTTTCGGCATTTTCTTCGAGACACACCTTCATATCATCCGGAATGAACTTCGGGGCTGCCATGCTGGTTTTTATTATTTCAGTCATATTTCCTGACTTTTTCGGCAAGCCGGACAATCAGGATTCTGTAGAAATTGTTCAGTACATCATGCGGTTTCTTGCTATAGTTTTCGGAATAATAGGTTGTATTTATTCAATCAAAGCAGGTATGATTTTTTCCAAAAAGAAAGAATTGAATGAATTGAAAAAACTCATTAGGGACAATGAAAACGAACGACAGGAAATTCAGGACAAGATGAAAGAAATTCGCGACAAAAAAGACCTTGCTCAGAAAAGGGTTATTGAAATTTATGAAAAACTTAAAGATATAAACAATAAAATCAAAGATAATCAGGAAAAACTTCTTGAGCCATATATATAAATAACTCTTTGAATAATATGAAAACTATCAAAAACATCAGGGAAAAGGAACTTCAGGATGCAGTTCATTTTCTGCTTTCCGACCCATCTGCGGTTCGTAGAACTAAATCGGGAAAACGTTTGCAAATGCTCTCTCCCGGCAGGCTAAACGTACTCGAAGGACCGGATTTTATCGAGATTGCCATATTGCTTGACGGTATGGTCTTAATCGGAGATGCGGAATTTCATAAAAAATCTTCCGATTGGATTACTCATTCACATGATTCCGACAGAAGATACGATTCGGTAATTCTGCATATAGTAATCGAAGATAATGCTGAAATTATTCGTACAGGTTTCGATGTCCTTCTGCTGGACGAAGAAGAAGTTCTTAATGCAATTGAGGATTTACAAAAGGAAGAAACAAACAAACCGGATATTTTTACTTTGGAGGAACTTCAGCACTATGCACTCCTACGTCTTCTGCGGAAGACTTCATTAGCACAGAAACTATTAAATTCGGAAGGTTTGGACAAAACCGTGAAAACTCTTGTCCGAGATTATATTGATAAATACCGGAGTCGCAGAAAACGTCCCGTTTACTCAGGTGACAGCCTTTCGCTTATAGCTGAAGGAATAAAAAATTCCCACGTTTATGAATTCCTTCTTTCGTTAACCGCCGGGGAATATTTACACATCCCCGATATAATGCAGATGCTCGTAAAAACAAAAATGTTTGAGGAAGGTTCGCATTTCCGCAGAGAACTTTTACTGAACTGCATATTGCCTGTTGCACTCTGTCTTGCAAACGAGGAAGCAAGGATTAATCTGTTTCTCTGGTTCTGGTCAACACCGGCACTTCATCAATATGGCATTCTTAAAAGACGGTTCAAAGAGTTTCCCCAGAATTTTCTATGGCAGCAGCAGGGAATGCTCGAATACATCAAAGAGCACGGCAAAAGGGTAAACGTAGTTTCCGAAGCATTAAAAGACTATGGTTTTGCAGAAGTCCTCAGCTTTTACCGCTTAGGCAGGGCACCATTCAGGGAAATGACCGAAGAGGGATAAGTTGTCAAATAATTTTGGATTTTTTTGTCTTATATTTTTTTGGAAAGATATCATGAAAAACGAAAATCCCTACAGAGAAGCGATGTGTTGCGTCGAAAATGCAAGAGAACAGTTAAAGTTTGCCGGTATTGAAGACAAGTATTATATAGATGAGAAATATGTAAAATCGGCTTGTGGAATAGCATATTCAGGTACACTCAAAGCTCTTGATATACTTTTTGACTATAAAAATGTAAAAAAGCAAAAAGGCAGGAAATCAATTGAATACTACCGTTCTGTTCTTAGCTCATTGGACAAAAAGTTATTAAAAGTTCTAAACAGTGCCTACCATGTATTACACCTTGAAGGTTATTACGAAGGTGAATCAAGAATAGACATAATAAAAGGTGGTTTTGACAGTGCTGTTTCAATCATTGAAACTCTAAAACCGTATTCAAAAAACGGAGTAAATTAAAGATATAACAAAGAGCAAATACGTCTCTTTTCTTCTTCCCTAACGGCTGTGAACTTGTAATGTGTGCAATCAGCAAGTTGTCGAGACCCGTTGCTCGAGATGTATCAACAGCACAGCCCCTACCACTACGGCTTTCAATTCTCCGCTGATTTGGAAAAATCCCAGCGGACTGAAAGGGGAGAAAGAGGGGAAATTCAAGCATTTGGATTAATTCATTAGTATCACTTGAGAATTTCAGCTTACCATTTTTTGCCATTTCGATTGCATCCAAATGATGTTTAAAGGCTTCTTATTCATTAAACCCGCCAGTCGTTCCGTTCAAGGTACTTCGTATCTATGTTTCCCGAAATGAAATCGGTATTTTCCATCATCTTCTGATGAAAAGGAATTGTGGTATGAACTCCTTCGATAATAAACTCTTCTAAAGCTCTTTTCATCTTGGCAATAGCAATCTCTCTTGTTGGACCGTAAGCTATGAGCTTCGCAAGCATCGAATCGTAAAAAGGAGGAATTTCGTAGCCTTGGTAAATGTGAGTGTCAACCCTTATTCCATTTCCACCGGGGAAATTCAAACTTGTGATTCTTCCGGGGGATGGTCTGAAATCATTGTAGGGGTCTTCTGCATTAATGCGGCATTCAATAGCATGGTATTGACTTTTGCCTGGTTTGAGAGATAATTTCTCTCCCGATGCAATCAATATCTGCTCCTTAATCAAATCAATACACAAAGATTCTTCGGTGACAGTATGCTCCACCTGAATTCTCGTGTTCATCTCCATAAAATAAAAATTCAATTCGTCATCAACGAGAAACTCAATTGTTCCGGGACCATAATAACCGACAGCTCGGGCACCGGCAACGGCAGCCTCACCCATTCTCATTCTCAAATCATCGGTAACAATCGGAGACGGAGATTCTTCAATCAGTTTCTGGTGACGACGCTGAAGAGAACATTCTCTCTCGTTGAGATGAATAATATTGCCGTATTTATCACCCATAAGCTGAATTTCAATATGCCGTGAGCCTTTTACAAGTTTTTCAATGTAAATATCAGGATTGCCGAAAAAAGATTCTGCTTCGTTTCTTGTCAGATTAAATGCTTTCTGTAGTTCCTCCGAGGAATTTACTATTCTCATACCTTTTCCACCGCCACCTGCAACAGCTTTGAGCAGCACTGGAAAGCCTGTTTCATTGCATACTCTGAGTGCCTGCTCCACGTCAGTGACAACTCCGTCACTTCCCGGAACTACCGGCACTCCGGCATTACGCATGGTTTCCTTTGCAACTGATTTATTTCCCATTCTTCTGATTGAGTCGGCAGAAGGTCCGATAAACGTCAAATCGCAATCGTTGCAAATGTCAACAAATTTATCGTTTTCAGCCATAAAGCCATAACCCGGATGAATCGCTTCTGCATTAGTAATCGAAGCAGCAGCAATGATTGAAGGGATATTCAGATAGCTGCTTTTGCTTTGAGCGGGTCCAATACAGACTGCTTCATCAGAAAATCTTATGTGGAGCGACTCACGGTCTGCCTCCGAATATACTGCAACGGTCTGAATACCAAGCTCTTTGCAGGCACGAATCACACGAATAGCGATTTCGCCCCTGTTGGCAACTAAAATCTTTTTGAACATATGTTAGTCCGGTTTAATTACAAATAACGGCTGGTTAAATTCAATAGGAGTAGAATTTTGTACTAATATTTTTTCTATGGTTCCATTAATGTCGCTCTCAATCTCGTTCATCAGCTTCATTGCTTCAATTATGCAGAGAGGCTGACCGAAGCTGACGTGGCTTCCCACTTCAACGAAAGGTTGTGAATCGGGTGAAGGAGAGCGGTAAAAGGAACCAACTATCGGGGATTTGATAACATGAACAACTTCTTCAGAAGTCGTCTTGCCGGATTGGCTTTCAGCCATGGTTTCGACTGTAGTATGACCTGTAGTATGAAAGGGTTGATGAATCGGATTCACAGGAGACTGAGTCATTCCCGATGGAACCTGTATAATCTGGGTATTAGGTATTTGCTGCTTGGAAACATTGGAAAACTGAATCTTAATCCCTTCCTCTTCAATATTTAAATCTGAAAGTTTGCTTTCTTCAAAAATTTTAATCAGTTTTTTCAGGTAAACCAAATCCATTTTAACTCCTTGATTATTGTAAAGTTTACAATTACTTGAAAATATTACGACGAAAATGTCCGATTCATGTTTTGCATAAAATACAAAAAACAATAAAAAACATTTTTATGATTATTCAAAAGCTCTGGAATTTGAAGTATTTATTTGAACTATCATACTCAGAATTTATATCTGTCTTTTAAAAATGAGATACCTGCCATATTTGAACACTAAAATATAATTCTCGCGGATATAATTGTCAAGTAGGAAAACATTACTTGAAATTCTGCTCATATTCGGTTCCGAGACAAATTCCTCATTAACCAGAACAATATATCTGACGCTATTCAGCTTTATTTCATTGATAATTTCCTTTTGGACTTCAGTAGTTGTCGCAACACCCGGGTGTAACTCCTGGTATTTAGTGCAGCTTTGACGTTCGCAGAGAAAATAAAAAATTACGTAATTCAATAAAATTTTATCATGACTGGAACATCCGACAAATATTTTTTCGTCTTTTCCAGTATTCTTCATGATGTAAGCAACTGCTTTTTCATTCTCATCATTCCAGTTTGAAGCCGATGTTATCCCTGCTGCTCTTTTTATATTCAGAATTCTCGTTTGATGAGAAAAAGCTTTAAAAGTATTTTGTGTTTTTTTCATTAATGGAACAGAAACCAGCATAGTGAAAACCAAAATCAAATATATCAAGGTTTTTCTATTTTTATACTTATTGTAAAAAATTGACATTACAATTGAGGACATTATAATAGTCGGGATAGCGTGCTCAACATCAGACCTGACAGAAGCTTGTCCGTAAAGAAAAAGTCCGGCAACGGACAAAAAAATCAAGCTGTTTAAAAGAAAATTATCTTCTTTGTTCCATTTTTTAAGGGGATAGATAATAGTTGATAGATAAACAAACATCGGCAGATAAAAGCAGAAACAAGTCCATAAATTCTGAATAAGTCTGCTTGCTCCCATTTCCGCAATCGCAGTATTGTTGCTCCTGAACGGTACGGGAAACGGAATTGAGCGATATGCAGAAAAGATTTGGACCGGAACCAGATAGAGCTGTTCGTACAAGTCTTTAGCAGGCACATTTATCATGAAATAAATGGCTACCGGGATAGTAATAATTAAAAATGAAGAAGTTAGAATTAATAATGGTCCGATTATGG